>Ga0310345_10002166_pt1 | contig 20326 bp, 27 predicted proteins | sample HC15DNA20500_MG_FD_204667 | JGI IMG/M metagenome (GOLD analysis project Ga0310345, IMG submission 204667) | Marine microbial communities from station ALOHA, North Pacific Subtropical Gyre - HC15-DNA-20-500_MG | ecosystem: Environmental > Aquatic > Marine > Oceanic | place: Pacific Ocean: North...
AAATTTTCAGTTTTATTCTGTTGCTTTCTTTTTTATCCTGGCGGGTCGGGGGGTGGGGTTCATCTCCACGTGTGGTAACACAGACAACACACTCGCTCTGTCATGTCTGTTCTCTTCTGTTCTCTTCTCATTCCTGCTGTTCAACCTGGGCACCGAGATGAAGGTCGACGGTCCCGGCTGGTCGCCAGGACATTTGAAGTCAACATGACTTCTTCCCCGGCAAGTCGCACAGACCGACCGGTCCGTGTCGATCCCCTGCCACGAGGATCGCCTGGGAGCCGTCCCAGGTGCGGCCATCGGCTCCCCCGGTGGCACGCCCGGCAGCACGCCCGGCAGTCGGGCAACCCGGCGGCCCCGTCGCCCGGTCCGTTTTCGTTTTCGGCGTTTTCGTTTTCGGCGGCCCCCCCTTCGATATTTTGGATCGGACCCCAGGGCTCGCGCGTCCCTTGGTTATTAGTTATCCCACGTTCTCCCACGCGACATTTACGATATTGTTAACGACATTACAGATGATTGAGACACTGGATCGCAAAACCCCTCAACTGGACACCGAAAGCGTTGAATGGATTGCAGCTCGCGAAGAAAATCAAAAAAAATTTGATTTACCAATTAAGACGTTGCGCAACTACCGAGCCCCTTCGAAGGTCGGTCGCAAAAAACCCGATAAAATGTTCGGAATTGACCGCGACGGGCGACGCTGGCGACGTCAAGGAACGCCAGGATCAATGGTGTACTACTACGTTCCAAGCCTTCCGAAAAGCGTTGAATAAAGCGTTGAATCAACGCTTTCAACGCTTTGCTAAAAGCGAGGCTGCCCGTCTGTCGAAGGCATGGGGGAGGACTGATTAGGCGTCCCAGGGGCTCCTGTGGCGTCTTTCTGGAGTCCCTGGTGGAGAGATTGCCTGTAGGCGGTAGCCAGCTGTGTGGGCTTTTGTGGTGGCTGTATGGGGCAGGTATGTGCTTACCGTTCAACAGACGCCGTAGGTTGAAGTCAGGACCAGCGAGCAGCTGACATAACAAAACATAACAAAACATAACAAAACATAACAAAACCTCATCGTAATACGTTGTTGGCTATGAGTTTACAGGGGGCAACTTAATTGTCCTTGAAACTAACTCAGGAGACCAGCAATGACTAATCTTCTCTACGGCGCTGATATTGACCGTCGTATCTCATGGCCGGTTGGCCGGGCTGAGCGGATGGCCCGGCGAGGCGAGCTTCCCCACGTTCTGCTACCCGACGGATCTATTCGATTCCGGTGGCGAGATATTGAGCCGCTGCTGAAAGAGATTACGCACAGGGGCGACACGGGATATGTCTGCGCCCAGAGACCGCCCTGCCCCCCCGTGTCCGTGCAGCCTGGACGGCCAGGGCCTCCTGCACCGCCGCTGGCAAGAACAGATAACGTTTTCCGGCCATAAGACACGGCACTTTGCCGGAATCAGCTTGATTGCGCAACCAGTCTTGGGTCACGCCTAGCCGCCGCGCCATCCGCGCTAAAGACATTAACTCATTCATCAGACAAACCCCGTAGGTGAAGGATTGCCAGCCACATTAGCCAGCCAACAACCTTATTATGTGGGACGGGGTGTGCGCTAGAGGCGCGCTACGTGATGAGTTTCGTGCGCATTAAGGGTTTTTTTCGCACGATATGTGCGCGCTGTGCGCGCTGCAGAAACATCCGTTGACACAGGTGACACAGGTTGTTTCTTATTAGCCACCTTATATTTCACTTACACGCTTACTAATAACGATTCGTTTCTTGTAAGAATTTGGCCTTCGCGTGCTAATAAGGTCGTACCTGTGTCAACCTGTGTCAGAATTCTTCCGCTCATGAATCGTCGCAAGTCGTAATCCACGCTTCCGTAAACACTTAGGTTGTTTTCCTACCACATTTGCGACGATTGCGACGGACTTTCCGGGTAAAGGCGCCTATACGCGTTTGGAGAGATTAACCGGAATGTCCGTCGCAATCGTCGCATCGTCGCAACTCAGGTCGATTTCTGCAAATATCTGAATTTAAATTCATAGATTTCTGAATTTGAATTCATACTGAGCTACATGGGAAGAATGGATCGACCACCAGCAACGGCACATGAGCCTCTGTGGAGCAAGTGGATAGCCCAATGCCTGGGTGGCGAGTCAGAGCACCGCTTTTTCGATGGAAGCCGGGCCGATGTGTTGGCCGATGGTGTGGTATGGGAGGTAGAATGGGCAAAGAAGTGGAAAGAGGCACCTGGGCAAGCCATCCTGTACAGAGTGCTCTCTAGGAGCCTGGAAGGAGGTGTGATATTACTAACACGGCGAAAATCCACGGAGAAGCTCTATTATCTCCGCTGTTTACTGGTCTGCGAGCAGTCGAACCTCTTGCTCAGGACATGGGACACGATGCCAGGAGGCGATTGAGACCATCAGCAGGATCGGATTTTTGATATGATAGAGGCGTGCTGGATCGCCGGTCTTCGTTTAGCGTGTGGTAAGCCGACAGGCTGCACCCGACCCTACACGGGGGCCCCCACCCGCTTGGATTCCTAACGAAGTAGTTGGCAATGGTTTTATCGATGCCATTGTCTTCCTTTCGCGCCGGCGAACTTCCAGTGGGCTCGTCGATTCGGGAGGTGCTGCGGTTTTTGCCTATCTTTGACGCGGCACCACCCGGATCGGCTTCAGATAACACGCTCCTCGCATTACAATTGAGCAGGCAGGCGATATTGTTAGCGTGGGGCCCACATATGATTCGATCTATCCAGAGTCACACCCTGATGGTCCGAGGAGATGCTGTGAATGCCGCTCATGATGATCATGGCCCTAAAAAACTTCGGGAAAACACGGTCTTTGTCGTTGGTGACGTGTTCCAAGTGAGGGATACAAGTCCCAACCAACAATGGAGAGGAACCCTGGTCTTCACCCAGAAAGTCAATTCCTGGGGGATTCAGGCGTATCTGGTCCACCCTACACGTAGTGGGCTGCGGCAACGCGAATATGCCCGTTTTAAATGGAAAGAAATCACCTACGTCGGGAAATCCCCAGATCCAGAAATAGCGACTGAAATCACCCTGGACGAACGTTGACAACCAGTTTTGTTTTCAGTATCGTTAGTGAGCAGGTTCGCAAGCAGGAGTTTTCCGCTGAGAAAACAACGATGCAACCGATGTTCCCACCGTATCTCAAAAGGTTACCCTGGCTCAGTCAGTGGCAAGTCAAGAATATGTGCGCGTATGTCATACCGATACCACGAGATACCTTCGAATACTCCGAGGGACGCAAAGCGTATAGGGATCGCACAGCATACGCAAATGGCAACCGTAATGATCCAAAATGCCCTTATCCGACCGGAAATAGCGAGCGTGTTGGGTGGTACACTGGATGGTACGATGAACGTACTAAAGATCGGATCGGTGAATTACTGGAAAGAAATGGAATGCTATGGCCCTAGAACAACTCACAGAACGGCAGGGAGAGGTTCTGGAGAAGCTGAGAGAATCCACCGATTCCAACCGCTGTTTTACCACCATCCGCCAGCTGGGGGACGCTCTGGGGATCAATAGCCTTAATGGCGTCGTGCATCATTTGAAGGTGCTTGAGCGGAAGGGCTACATCACGACGGATAGTAATGTGCATAATGGTATCAGATTGACTTAGAACCTTCCGATGCGCCCATGGCCACCAAAACAATTACGGTCTGCGATACCTGCGGTACAGAGATGGCAGATCAAGCCGAAATCCTCATGGCCTTTGAAGATAAAGAGGTATGCGCCGAATGCTGGCGATTGCTGGATCGAGCCGCCAAACGGAATCATGTCGTGCTCTCCCAACAATTTGGCGAGGCATCTCAGCTGTTCGTCGACATACTTGAAATGTTCCGAAATATAAAACCCAAGGACTTCAAGGCAGCCTTTGGAGCTGATGCCGATCGTAAAAGACGAAGGCTCATATCTCTGACATCTCATCTGGATACTTGGGAATAGGAGAGCCGCGAAGACCCACCATGGCATCCGTCAGAATGACTTCCACGAAGAATTCGGCTGTTTCAGCCCAATGCCATAGGGATACCTGCTTGCGGATTGAATCCGCTAACACCTTCATCTGCCGATCATCGAACTTGGTCTCGCTTTCCAATGTTCCCGTAATGACTTGTTGACGAATGCGCAATGGATTTGGCATGTCCACCTCTTTCAGACACTCGTTAATAGACTCCATTACAGGCAGCTTTCCGTCTGTGGGACTCAGATCAGTAAAGACCTCGATGCGATAGTAGTACATTCGTTTAGACCTTTTCAGGGTTGCAAAAGGAACAAGTTAGTGGCGAATACATCCTGTCAATACTGCAACAAGACTTTGAACGATGAAGAACGGATCGATGGAGTGTGCCACGATTGCTGGAGCGGGATTGAAAACATAAAGGAACAAGATACCGACGAGGACATGGATGATTGTGAGGATACGGATGAGTTCGACGATTTACTGTCTGAAATCTGGGATATTGATGAAGATGATGATGAAGATGAGGAGGAGGATGATGAAGATACCGGAGATGTTAAATAATGCTTTCCTGTAGGCTTAAATGCAATACGTGCGATTCGGAATTTGATCAACCAGACAAGGATATATGCCATGCCAGCAAACAGCCGAGTCGGTCGTTGTGTTCGTAAAGTCAGCAAAACAAAAACAAAGAGAAGCGCTATCCGGATCTGCCAAAAGTCTACAGGACAGTCCTATCGAACCGGACGCAAAAGCAGGAAAAAATAACATGTCCACATTACGTTCCGTGTTGTGTGCCCTCGTTGTGCTGATCAGCACAACTTGCTACTCGCAAGATGAATTTGCAGACGACTGGTCCTATTACCAGAAGCCCTATCAATCCCGATGGCAGACCTATAACTATTACGATTATGGAACTGGCTATGGAGGTACGATCTATGGCTACGATTGGGGGAATGGATACCACAGCTACTCTACCCCAAGAGGCCGCTCATGGGATGTCTGGAGACCCAGTTTTAACTGGTAATATACTGGGCTTAGATCCTGGTAATTTGCAAAGCGGGTGGGTTATCTATGACCCACGAGAACTCAACGTTCCCTGGAGTGGAACTACACCCAATGAGGACCTGAAGACACAACTGGAAGTGTTTTCCGAAACCTGTTCTTTAATGGTTATGGAAACCATGCGGCCCCGTGGGATGCCCACAAGCCTTCAGGAAATGGAAACCCTGATCTGGTCGGGACGATTCATCGAAGCGTGGCACCGGCCGTACAGGATGGTATACCGAGACAAGGCGAAGCTGCACTTGTGCGGAAAAATGGCCGCCAAGGATACCAACGTCCGTCAAGCACTTATCGATCGGTTTGGTGGCAATGACATCGCCATTGGCGGTGAGCGATGTGCCAAATGCAAAGGAAAAGGCTGGTTTGGTGCAGGGCGTCCCGTCTGCCAGGAATGCGATGGAAAACAGTGGGCCCATCCGCCAGGATGCTTGCATAAAGTCAGTAGCCATAGCTGGCCAGCCCTAGCGGTCGCTCTCACCTGGATCGACCAGCACGAATGATGCGAGAACGCGTAATTCAGATGGTCCTACGCTAAACACAAGGAGGAGACATGATTTCCCATAATGGGCATAGTAGTCGAAAGATTGTTCCGTATTTGATTTACGTGTCGGATAGCCCTGATGGTGTCAAACCAGTAATCGTGTTCCGTAAAGGTAAAATGTACTATCGCGAGGGGGCCGAATACATTGCGACCAGTCGCTGTAGGTGTGGAGCGTGGTATCATCCAGAGTGTCCCGTCGCAATGCACCGTGCGAAATCCTTATTGCAACCAGCACCAGACGGTGAATTTTGGAAGCTGTCCGAGAGGCGTCACAAACGCTTGCAGTCGGATTCAAGAAGAATTCGACGATCAGCACGCTAGGAACAACGCAATGATAAAACAGATGACTGTCAACGAGTTTACCCGACGTTACAGATTTTTTCGCAAGCCCGTGCAGGAATGGGCTGAATCTACTGCCTCTGCTGTGAATGCCAATGGTGTTTTCGATGAAGATACAAACGAAGTACATACCGTCGTGCCCTATGCCCAAGGACAACATTGGCGGTTGTGCTTAGAACGCGATCTGGAGGATAAGGATCAGCTAGAGCCAGATCAGGTTATTTCAAAACCATGGCGAAAAGCTGCAAACAAGCTGTTTCAGAAAATGCGAATTACCAACGAAGTGGCAGAGTATCGTCGTGAAAGAATCCATTACTACCGTTCACGGAAAAACGGCGCGGGGTTCAGTGAAGAGTTGGCATGGTATGACATCTTTCAACGCTGGGAATCGGATCTGGAACCAGTCACCAGCGGGAAATATCATGCTGGAGATAAGCTGCTGCAGGAGCGAGCAGATCGCTTTCGAATCAGCCAGCCGTTCAATGCGGACGACGAAGATGCAATTGAAGAATTCGACCCAGCCAATACGGATATGCAGAGAGATGGATTATGGGTTTACCAAAACATCGGCGTTAAAAACGTAAAACCGAACGATGCACCAAGCCCAGGCGCGTGGAACCTGTTGGAGAATGCGAGGCGGAACCCAGATAAATTTTACAATCAATTGCTGCCCAAGTTAGTGAAGGATTTTGATGCGACTAATGAGGAACAGGACAAACAAAACGAAGAACGCAAAAATATCGATGGACTCCAGAAGGTGATCGATCGTTTCACCGAAGAACACGATCTCAAAAAAGAAACAACTTCAATCTAGTTGCTATTTCTCGTGTTCCTTACAAGGAGGTAAAAATGGCTGTTACGCAGGAACTGGACGCCAAATACTGGGAAGAGCAATTGGAACTTATGCCAGATAAGGTGGCAGAATTGGCGAGACAATTCCCGCCTAACCGGTTATACAAACTGCATCCAACCGGGCAGAGAGTAGAGGTCGTCTGCTGGGGAGAAGATCAATCAGTCGCAATTTTCTTGTCGGGAGAGTACAACCTGCTGACATTCGAACGAATCGTATTTGGCGTCATGCCAGAGTATCTGGAGGAGTGTGATCTGCCAGGACCCGAAGAAGTCACGGGCGCCTTGCTCACTACCGACGAGCAAATAAAAGATTACCTTGACAGGATGAAGGCTCAGAATCAAAGTGTGGGGGAAGATAATGATGGGGGGTGGACAGAGAACGCCCTCGAAGAAGGCGAATACGAACTGAACATATGTGGCGAGGATGGATCGGACAGCCTACCATTCCGAGGTGCGGGACTTTGAAATAAATCCGGATGAATATCCGTTTTATGCCCGCGTACCCACGAACATTCTGGAAAATCTGAAGTACCGGCAGCGTCTTCTGGACGAAGCGATCAATGATAAGGGGCTGCAGCGTGACCTGCTGGATATGTGCCGCCAGGACACGCTTTTCTTCGTAAATACCTTCTGCTGGCTGTTCGAGCCCCGTCCGCTGCCAAAGATCGTCCCCTTCGTAATGTGGCCACACCAAGTGCCCGTCTTCGTGGCCATGGAGCAGTCCATGGGCATCGAGGATGTGGGGCTGGAGAAATCCCGTGGAGAGGGGGCCAGTTGGATGGCCCTCACGCTGGTTTTCAAGTGGTGGCTGTTCAATGAGCTGTTTGCCTGCGGTCTGGTCAGTCGTAGTGAGGAGGCCGTCGATGACGAAAACGACCCAGATAGCCTCATGTGGAAGCTGGATTTCCAGATGAAACGGCTGCCCTACTGGATGAAACCGGGGCGTGGCGATCCCAAGGCCGTCATCCGACGCTCCCATGGCCATATCCTTAAAAATGTCACGAATGAGGCCACGATCGTGGGATACAGCGCTGTGGGTGACGTGGCCAGTGGGGGACGGAAAACCTGCTTCGTGATGGACGAAATGGCCAAATTCCGGGCTGGCAGCGATTATGACGCGATGAGCAGCACCCAATACGTCACCGAATGCCGCTACATCATTAGCACGTTCAAGGGGAATACTGGCGCCTATTACGACGCCCTCCGGGGCCCAAGCTCCATCAAAAAGCTGTTTTTGGATTGGAAAGATAATCCGACCAGAAATCAGGGGATTTACGAGGTTCAGCAGGGCAACCTAGTCATGCTGGACCCTATCACCAACCCATTGCCTAGCAATTACCATATCGAGTGTAAACCGCAGCACGAACAACTGAGAAATCGCGGGTATACCCTTGAAGGAACGATCCGCAGTCCCTGGTATGACAAGCAGTGTGCCCGCACAAACGCCACATCGGGCACGATTGCGGAGGAACTGGATCGCGATCCCACCAGATCCGGCACGCCATACTTCGACATCGAGGTCATCGAGCGGCTCCTGAAGGAGTGCCGCAGCCCAGTTCATATCGGCAATATCGACTTCACCAAGCTGGAAATGAAACCAGAGTTTATCGAAAACCCCCGAGGTAAGTGGAAATTGTGGTGCAAATTGGGGATGCCACGCAAACCACAATCAGATCGAGACTACACGCTGGGTATAGACATCGCGGCCGGGGGCGGCGGGCCTATGGCCAGTAACAGTGTGATTTCGGTCGTGGACAACAAGACGGGCCTGAAAGTGGCTGAATATGCCGATCCGTCTGTTTATCCCCATGATCTGGCTGCGCTGGCATACGCCACCAGTAAGTTCTTCAGCGGTAAAAGCGGCATGGCCTATTTGATCCATGAAAGTAATGGGACCACCGGTAGTCAGTTCAGCCGGGCAATCATGGATCTTGGCCATCCCCACCTGTTTTTGCAGTCTGACGAGATGAGGTTAAGCGGAAAACGCACGAGAAAGCCCGGTTTTCATAACCAGGGAATCGCCCGAGGTGTGCTTTATGGAGGTTATCGAGCATCTCTAGCCGATGGGACATTCACGAATCTTTCACGTGAGGCGTTAACCGAATGCAAGAGTTACGAGCACATCGGCCAAGACAAAATCGAACACTCGTCTGCTGCACGAAAAGGGACCGATCCCAGTGGCGCAGGCCACAATCATGGAGACCGATGTACTGCCGACGCTTTAGCCTGCCGTGCGCTTCGAGACTTTACAAAGCCACTCGATTCCGACGACGAAGAAGAAGATAAAGCACCTCCCGGCAGCTTCATGTGGAGACGCAAACAGTCCGAGTTGTCATCGAAGAAAGATGATTGGTGGTAGACTTGCTATTGACGCGATACTGTTAGCCTGCCAACATTCCAGTTAAGAAGGCTCAACTCAACTCAAGGAAACACAGATGGCAAATCCAGATTCGGCTGCTCATATGAGATCATTGGCTCGCGCGGCTGCCGATAAACAGGGCGGCACATTTCGGGAAGGTGGTGGTGGGCACTTACTGCCAGAGAAGTTCGATAAGAACCGAGGCAGTGATCGCGGCGGATCAAATTCCCCGAAGTCCCAAAACCCACACGGTAGTACACGGAAGATGAGCTATTGACCTGCTAAATCTCATTAGTTAGCAGGGTTCTATCTCTTAATAAATTCATAAACGGCAGCCTGATGTTACCTTGGCCGAGGTAGTGTCACGGTGGGCCAACAGACAAGCCACGGCAATGCGGTGCCGCATCATCGCTAATGCCGTGGCTTTTTCTTTGGCCCTAGCCGTTTTAACTAATCGCAAAACGTGAATCCAGAAAACGCACGAGATCGAGGGGAACTGCGGAAGTCCATGCAATGGTCTGCGAAAAAGTTGCGGCCATTCAGACGCTATCGTTATGAAGCGATGAAACAGTACGTCGGGAATAACTATAGCGATAATTCCATGGGCCACAAAATGCCATTGAACATGCTGGCACTGGCTGTTTCTGTGTACCAGCGTTACCTCGCACCTCCCAGCTTAGAAGTGCTTGTCACTACCCACGTCACCCGTCTCAAGCCGCGAGCGCTAGAATTCGAGATCGGACTAAACCATCTCCTGCGAGAAATCAATTACGTCCAAAGTCACCGTGAGTGCGTTATGGACGCTCTTTTTGGTATGGGAGTGATGAAAGTGGGTCTGGAAGTTCTCGATACCAAGGAAGACCTTGGCTACCTCCATGATTCGGGACAACCATTTGCCGATCCAGTGAGCCTGGACAATTTTATCCAAGATATGTCGGCTACGCGGCACGATAAGGTTGCATATATAGGAGACAAATTTCCAGTTCCCTACGACTGGGTTATGGAACAGGACTGGAACAAAGAGACAAAAAGCAAGTTAAAGACCTCGCAAGGCAGTGGCATTGATACCGAAAGCGGAGATTACCGTGCCGAACGACTCAGCCAGGGCAGTGATTACATGGCTGACGAGTACGAGAAGATGGTCTGGCTCTGGAATATATGGCTGCCACGGGAAAACCTTGTCACGATCCTCCCAGTAGAAGGTGATTTACCCCCTCTGGATACGAAAGAATGGACAGGGCCCGAGCATGGTATGTACCACAAACTCGGTTTCAACTCCGTACCAGACAGCTTGATGCCTTTGCCTCCCGTCAGCCAGTGGGTCGATCTCAATGATTTAGTTAATCGAATATGGCGGAAGCTAGGCCGTCAGGCCGAACGTCAAAAAACCAATCTTCTGGTAGCTGGGCCCGCTGCCAAGGACGGCAACAAAGTAATAAACGCCAATGATGGTGAAGCTATCTATACACAGCAGCCAGATGCGATGAACGAAGTGCGTTTTGGAGGGATCGACAATCAAACTCTGGGGTTCGCTCTTACGATCAAAGACAACCTGAATTATTTGATGGGAAACGTCGAGTCTCTAGCTGGGTTTTCATCACAGTCCGGCACGCTGGGACAGGACCGCATGTTGCACCAAAGCGCCAACAAGATGGTGGACGACATGCAGCAGATGGTCGCCTATTTCAACAAGCGTGTTATGAGCGATATGGCCATGTATATGTGGGAAGATCCACATATCAATCTCCCGCTTGTTAAACGCATTGAAGGATCAACCATTGAAATCCCTTTCAATTGGACAGCAGAAAGTCGAGAGGGTGATTTTATCGATTACAACATCGAATTTGAGCCCTATGCGATGAGATCCAGTACGCCTGGGGAAAGATTGCAATCTCTAAATCAAATCATGATGAACATGGTCTTGCCTGCTATGTCGATGTTCGAACAGCAAGGTATCCAGTTTGACATGAAGAAATACCTGAAGACGGTCGCCAAATACTCCAATATCGAAGAATTGAACGACATTGTAACGCCCATTGACCCGGACAAGTTGAACCAGGGCGTCGAGCCGTATCCCGGTAATAACATGATGCCCAAACGATCTCCAATGGGGCCACCACGACAGTACGAACACATCAATGTGGCAGGTGGACCATCACCAGAAGCCAAGAATCAACAACTGGCCCAGGCAGCACTTAGTGGCGCTATGTCACCTAGTCCACCCAACGCGCCAGCCGCACAGGGCGGCAACCCAAGGAGCCAGTAATGCCAGCACAGAGCACATTGTGGAGGTACAACCCACATACCGATCAAGTGGAACAGTTCGAGAAGCCTAAGAGTCGAGTCCATCGGGCAAAGTGGCCGATTTATTCAGATCGTGCTGGAGTAAACCCGCATCAGATACCAGAGGCCGAAGCAACAATGAAAAACCTTGGCGTGGAAACCAAGTTTGATGAGCGCACCGGATGCGCCATATTTCGGGATGCGAAACATCGCAAGGCACACTGTGAGGCAATCGGGATTTACGATCGCAATGGCGGATATTCCGATCCGATGCCTCAATAACACAGGAGAATGAACGTGGCCAAGGACGCAATTACGGAAACTCCAGGCGAACCAACCACAGAAACTCAGGAAGGTTTACCCGAGCATGATCGAATAGAGAACCAGCCGGGTGAATATGATATAAGCCCGCCCGAAATGGTGGCTCCACCGTCGGGCGGTACTGGCACTCAGGATGCTCATCCTGGCGCCACAGGCAAGCCTAGTTATGCCGACATTGCTGATGAAGGTATTAGCGATTCAGGCGTTAGCTCTGCACTTGCCGAGCAGGCCCGTAGCTATGGGATTACTGACGCTGAGATTTCCAATCTCGACGCCAGTGCCCTGAAAACAGTTATGGGTATATATGACCGGTCCATTGCCGAAATGGGACGTGCTGCAATGCACCAGCAGCAAAATTGGCAAGGGCCACCGCAGGAAGTACAGGATCAGTTAAATCCACAAACGCAGCAGTTCCAGCAGCCATCAGATCAACAGTTGCTTCAACAGCAGCCACAATCTGATGACTCGCAGCAACAGCAGCAGACGTGGGCACTGACGAAGTACGAAAAAGAGCTGGATGATACTTGGGATGAAGAAGTAAAGGATTACCTCGAAGGGTTATCCGAACATCAACATCAAGTCAACCAGCAAGTAATGCAACAATTGGGACATCTACAACATGGCTTTAACATGACATCAGCGGGCAACGATGCCGCTGAATCTGAACGTTATGAGAAAGAAATGGACGGATTTTTCGATACTCTCGGAAACGAATGGGTCGGAGTATTCGGTGGTGGTCCCATGCGTGAACTCCCTCCTGGTGAAACGCGAGATAATCGCAATAAGTTCGCTGAGGAGCTGGGATCGTTGATGGCGGGCGATATGCAGTACGGAAGAGAGGCTATGCCTTTCGACCAACTGCAGAAAAGAACCCTTCATTCAGCGTTCGGACAACAACTGCTAGAAATCGAGCGCGGAAATATCGGCAAACACGTGAGGACACGCCGCAAGCAAGGTCTTCCTCGCCCCAGTGGCAAGGAAGGGTCTTCGATGACGGGGCGTGAAGCCGCCGCAAAACTGGCGAATGACTGGTATGCCGATCGTGGCATGCAGCCAACACCAGCCCGCATGCCGATAGACATCTGATGCTTGACTAACATAGGAGATTGCCAGTAATGGCTGACCTTGATGCCAAATCTATTGCGGATCTGGTAGCGTCAACCTTGGACGAGTTGGGGCGGATGAAGTTCCAGCAAATTGCCCAGAATCTGCAAGATTACGAGGTGTTTAGCCACTGGTTCAAGCGTGACAAAGTAGCCTTCGACAGTGGAATCGGTATCCAACGGACACTGATGAACAAACTGTCGGGTGCTGCCAAACACGTGGGTCTGATGGAAACCGATACCGTCAACATTACTGACGTGATCGATCAACTGACGATTCCGTGGCGTCACGCACAGACTTCCTGGGCTTTTATTTACCAGGAAACTCTGATGAATCGCGGTGAAGCACTGGTCTTTAACGTGATCGAACCGCGCCGCGCTTCAGCCTTGATCGACTTGGTTGAGGAACTGGAGAACAAGGCGTGGGCGAGTCCCGCCAGCGGAAATGTCACCGAACCGTATGGGATTCCATATTGGATCGTGACTAATGCCAGCACGGGATTCAACGGGGGTTATCCCTCCGGTCACAGCACTATTGGTGGTGTAAATACGGACGACTCACCGACGTTCAAAAATTACACCTTCCAATATACCAATGCCACGAAGGCTGATTTGGTGAAAAAGCTGAGAACCGCGCACCGTAAGTGCGGATTCAAAAGCCCCATCACCATTCAGGACTATCGTGGAAGCATGGGACAGCGTTACCGACTATATGTCAATGAGGCCACCATGGTCTCACTTGAAGATATAGGCGAAGCGCAAAATGAGAATCTTGGTCGAGACTTGGCCTCGATGGATGGAACTATCGTTTTTAGAAACCATCCGATCGTATGGGTGCCCAAACTCGATGCGGATTCGACGAATCCTGTGTATGGCGTAGACCACAGCACGTTCTATCCCGTCTGTTTGTCGGGAGACTATCTGAGAGAGAGCGAAGCAAAACCCGCTCCCAATCAGCACAACGTGTTCCAGGTTTTTGTTGACCTCTCGTACAACTATTTGTGCGTTGATCGACGCAGGAACTGGGTGGGATACGTATAGAACCTTTCGTGCATTGGGTGCGCGTTCGTAGCGCGCACCCAATGCTTTTAATTCCCAGTGGCGACATTGAAGTCACGAATGTCTGGGCCGGGGGCGGCCGTTTTTCCAGTGGGTGTGTTACCCGCAAAAAGGCGGCGCGGTTTGGTAGCTGCGCCACAATGCTTTCTATGGACGGTGATAGTTATGACAAATGTAGTTCAATATCGAGATCGCTCGGATACCACCAGAGGACCTAGCCCGGTTATATGGGCCGACTGTCCTTGGGCAGACATTCAAAATCAGACAGGCCAGGGATCTGGCGGATATAGTTTTTGGGATGATTTCACCAACGCGTCGAAGACCGACGCCGGTCTTCACGAAGGTGCGGGCGAGTCAGCCGGTGGACCGTACATTTTCTACGGTGACACTGGTGTCGTTATGAAAACGCAAGCCAGCACAACCGAGGGAAATGCCATCGGCGGTGTCCTTCAGGTTAGCGGAAATGACGCCGACAACGATGAAGGATCTCTTAGCACGGGTTCACCGGCATTCATCGTCAGCGATACCACGGCGTATGCCAAGAAGCTCTGGTTTGAGGCACGTATCAAGTCGGTAACCGTGGCAGATAATGGAGTGGCCCAGTTCATTGGACTCGCCTGGGATCACGGGAGTCAGGTGTCGGTTGCTGGCGCGGAAGCGCTGGTGGACAACACGGGCGCTCTGGGCGCGTTCTCGTACCTTGGATTCCACGTTGATGCCGCAGATGGCGATTCGTGGGACTTCGTTCACAAGGCAGAGGGCCAAGCGCAAACCGTGCTTATCTCCGGGGTCGATACGGCTGTCGCGGATACCTATGCGAAGTTTGGGTTTGTGTATGATCCAGGCGAGGTGGATGCCAAGCAGATCAGAATCTACGTGGATGGTGCAGAGCAAAGCACATACGGCACGGCGACCACCATCGCTACTGCGACATTCCCTGACGCCGAAGCAATGGCTCCGACTTGGGCGACCAAAGTGGGATCAGCAGCAGAGCTTCTGTGCTCCCTTGACTGGTGGAGAGTAGCTCAGTTGGGTTAAAGACGCAGATTGGCAGGTGAGGCGTAAAATCCTTGCCTGAAATTATACCCGGTGGATGCCGCTCATTTCACACTCGCCTTCTTGCATCCACCGGGTTTTTATTTAGTCGTAACGGAGCGTGACAATGGAAAAAGAACAGTTCCCAGAAATTCCAGAAGTGGAAGCGGCTGCTATTCGCAATGGCCTTATGCTGACAGACCAGCAGGAAATCCCCCTGCTCATGCAGCAAATCTATTGGAAGTTCAAGCGGCACTGGGATCATGTTGCCCACGGAATGCAGATGTCACTAACAGCCATATGCTTCCTTGTTCAGACATATTGGAACTCCGAAAAGTTGGAACCTCCAAGTCCTAAAAAGAAAAAGGCTCCAGTCCGAAATAACAATTCACAGATTACTGAGGCAATGACAAAGTTTGCCGATACCGAGCACGATGCCGATGTACTGGCATGGTGGAGAAATCATTGGCGTAAATCCAAATACCAGGGCCTCACCTCTGATGGAAAGCTCGTTCGAGTCGTCGTTCAAGATGGCACAGCAGAAGAAAGAGAGCTTAAACCTAATCACGTGAAGGTCGCTTTAGTGGAGCAAACTGTTGGCTGAACCCACACTTTCTCTGAAATACAGCACGCTGCGAGAGCACATCGGCTACATGCTGGGCTTTGGCCGTACTTCCGGCAGCTGGACCAGTAATGAGTCGGCTGACATTAACTACGTGCTGGATCGCGGACTGGCTATGTTTTATCACCCCGAACCACTACCAGGGGAAGGCAATGTAGCGCACGAATGGAGCTTTCTCGAACCGGAAACAACTTTCCAGATTTGGCCTACCACCACTTATACGGCTTCTGGAGATCCTGATGGTGGCACAACACTGACGGCCACTGCCGGAAGCACCGATTTTATTACCGGAACGACGATGGTGGGAAAGACAATTACTTTCACAACCAGTGGAAACACCTATACCGTCGCTTCCGTATCCAGCGCGACTGTGCTGATCACGACCGGAAGCATGAGCGGTAACACCAGTGGCGATACATTCAAAATCACGTCGGATGGCAATTATAACCTTCCCGATGACCATGGTGGTTTTGCTGGCGATGGGAGAATTCATTATGCCGAGGACGACAACAGCTTTTATTCGATGGAGATCACCAGTTCCAGTCGGGTCTTATCATCCAGACAACTAAATGTTGGATCTGTCGGTCCCGGCAATCGCCCTTCGTTGGCAGCCGAACGGCCTACTAATGCAAGGTCAGCTACGCAAAGCACTCGCAGCGAGTTGATGGTTTGGCCCGCGCCCACGGGGACCTACACATTGCATTATCGTTACCACGCGTTGCAGGACGCCTTAACAAGTGACCTTTTCCCGATAGGTGCCAATCAGCATTCAGAGACGATTTTAGAAGCATGTCTGGCTGCAGCCGAAAGTCACATCGGGGACAACCAAGGAAATCACAATCAACGGTATATGCGACTGCTATCGGCCAGCGTGTCGCGAGATCGAAACGCCTTTGCCGCTCATAAGCTGGGTTATAACGCCGACCGCAGCGAAGGGAGTGGCGGGCGCCGCCGTTACTTCGAATCCGCTACCTATAACGGTGTTGAATACTTTGGAGACTAATTTATGGCCACTGAAGCCCAACAGATGAAAGCCGCTGTAAGCACGGTGGCGACTTCTACCTCATTCACAGCAAAAACACCCACTACAACTAAGCCGAGTGGTGGTAATGGCGTCGTGGATTTGTTCGCGCTCGATACTGGACAAAGCCAGGGTGCCCACGTGCCGGATCATATGGTGGTCAAACCGTATGGTACGGATGCCAATAATGAGACCTTTGATATGCGTGTCTGGGGTTGGAGCCGCAATGTCAACGATTCGAGTTCGACGCCTACCTGGGAGCCATTCTTGATCATTGAGGTTAATGTCATTTTGGGGAATATCTCAACTACGGCAAGGGAAAGCGCCACTACATATGACGCAGATACAATTACTGCCGAACGTGGCGATACGGAAACCGTGAGGATCGTATCTCCGGGTGATGACCTGTCAGCGTATTTTATAGCGGACATAACTGGATGCGAACTGATTGAATTCGATTTTGACATGACCGGAACCGCTGGCGCTAACGCTTTGTATAGATTTATTTAATGCCCTCTACACGAAATATCGCCGGTTCGATTCGCCAGCGACGTGGTGCGACACGTCTGTTCAAAAGACGGACTAATCCACTGGCGTTGCGCGATACTCAATTGTTTTTTCTGCCAGAAGCACACACGGCCAGTACCGGTGGTGCCAGACAATACACTTTAGCCAATTCCGAATCTCACAGGCGTGCCAACGAGGCAACGTTCCGTACTGGCGGCGGTGATTTCATGGTTGGGGCGTTCGTTTATTCTGATAGTCATTCTGGCTCCTCGAATGATATTATCCTGTGTTTTGGAGGAGGCAGCGTTTTCACGACGGGGACTAATGCTGATTACGCACTCATTCTGTCAGCTAGCAAGCCGAGAATGTATGTCTACGACCTGACATATGCCATTTGGGGGTCCGCACTAAATCTAAACACATGGTACTTTGTCGCGGGTTGGTACGACTCCGTAGGAGATAAAATCTATGTGTCTGTAGATGGTGGCACCCCCACAAGCACCAGCCAGTCAAATGGTGCTACAGATGGAGCGACTTATTTTCATGTGAGTGGCCGTTCCACGTCGGCAACTAAAATGTTCGATGGTCGGATTGCCAGGGCGTTTCTGCTAAAGCCTCCAACGGCTCTGGGGGATGGTTCTGCCGGGACTCTGGCAAAAACAATCATCGACAGAATGGTGGATGGAGGCACTGGCCTCACGTGGGCTGAAATATCGCTACAGGAACGCACAGATTGGGGACTTACACCTGGAAATGGCGCTTTTTATATCGGCAATGAGGCAAGCGGCAATCTAACCGATTCGGTCAACAGTAAAGATTTAACTGATACGAATACCGTGACGACTGCCGCTGGTCCAGGCTCTGGGGACGCCGCTGACGGCGATCCGTTAGATGGAATAACGGATCTTACTATCAATGCTAAACAATACGTGCAGGCAACTCGTTCCAAACAGCCGCAATTTTCAGAGAACCAAGCTCTGGTGGGTGGGAAAAACTGCCTGCTGTTCAGCGGGGGCCAGCTGTTGGCCTTGGCTGCTGACTATCTGACGGGCACCGAAGGATTGGTCTCTATGTCGATTCATCTCACCTCGCTTACAGATAGCGCTGTGGCATTTTCCGGCTCCAATAATGCAGATGATACCACCGGTTCAATCAAAATTATGCCCTATGAGGATAGCAGTAATCCTAATGTGCGACTGGAGCACCGTGGATCAGGGGACGCCGATTCTGTTCGTGGCAGCACGACCATAGCGATCAACACGACCTACGTGTTGACATGGACCAGTGATGGATCGTCATACAGCTTTTTTGTGAACGACGCAGCTGAAACCGAAGCGGCGGCGGCTGGAAGCCTCTCTGGAGATTGGTGGGGGGATATTACCAGCAAAGATGTGTCATGTATCGGATGCTTCAAAGCCAGCAGCGAAAACGCTCATATGACCGGCTACATACGTTGCTTAGTTGCATGCAGCAATGCAAACTCCTCACGCTATAAGAGCTTGATTCGGTGGCTAGCGCATGACGCGGGAGTAACTCTAGCTAAATGAGCACCAAAACAACAACACGGTTTAATCGGAGATGGAGGGCATTCATTCCGGTGTCTCAGTTGACCGAGGCCAATCTCGCATATCGCGATGCCATGGACGAGCGAGTTGATCCGTTAACTGCAAACAGCGGTGTGATGGTCATCAATATCGACGATAGCGAGAGTACCGCAGCCCGCGCTTACCTCTTAGACGTGCAATGCACGGACGATGAATACAACCGTCTGGAGGCCGCTATGAGCAGCCAGGGCGTTAGCCCCGTTCAGAGGAGAAAATTCACCACGCACGAACTGAGTGTGGATGATCAGGAACAGCATCTTTCCGACGCTGGATTTAAGCTCAAACGGTAAGTTGCTGACATTTATAACCTAGCATAAAGGATGGATTCTATGCCAACTGCAGGACACAGTGCTAATGGTGTTGTTTGTAAGGACGACCGTAATGACGTGATTATGTTACATGGCATCACGGTCCCAACCGATGGCGGATCAGGCTTTGCCGTGGGCTGCCTGTTTATTCATACTGATGGCGGTGCCGGGACAGCCCTGTATTGCAACGAAGGAAGTCGCACGAGTTGTGATTTTGATGCCGTAACTGTCGCATGATTGAACGCTTTGCACGCGATCTAAAACTACTTCGGATTGAACTGGACCGCGCTACGATCGAACTTCAGGAAGTCACACGTAGATACCATGAGCTTACTGGTATTTGCGAATATCTGGAGCGTGTAGTTAATCGCGGCACCGTACAAGATGAAGACGGTTCCGACAGTGACACAGACTAATGACCCAATACTGTGCGCTATATGTATGTAATCACAGAGGTAAACCACAATGCCTGTTGGTGCGAGTAGCAGACGACAGTACATTAACCTGCAAATGCCTTACAATGGCATTGTAAAGAAAACTGAATTTCAGAAATCACCTCCATTTACAACCTATGACGCCCAGAATGTCATCCCATATGAAAGCGTGGATGGAAGGCGTCGATTAGGATCTCGCCCCGGCTTGGCCTATGATGGAAGTGATACGGGTGGCGATGTGCGTATGCTCGCTCGTATGGAATACATCGATACCTCTGATAATAGTCTCGAAGACAGGCTCATACAGATAGGCGAAGACGGACAGATTTACAAAAGTACATCAAATGGGGGAACTACGTTTTCCGCTAATAATAGTGGCGACCTCCGTTTTGCTACGGATCATCATCTGATGTCCGTCTGGCGAAATGGGCTGATGTACATTGCGGACTATGATCTTACCGGCCCCAAAGCATTTGGTACTAATGGGACTGTTACGGGCACTTCGTTTGACAGTACGACTTATGGCAACTGGACCACAATCGGAATCAATAAAGATGATTACGTGGTCGTCATCGACAGCGCGAGTGAAGAGGGCGCTGCAGTCGGAGTCTATGAAATCAACCTTGTTGCTTCTGGGGCTATCACTTTGGCCAGCAGTCCTGGCAACGATACCAATATAACATTTCGTGTTGTCAGGTGCCCCAAGATTTACGATCCCAATGCGGGGATTGTTACGCGACACATCGCCAGTGCAGATAAGGGGGGCGTACCATGCGGCCATCCGTGTATCGCGTTATTTCGCGATAAAATCTGGTATGCAGGGGGCCCTGATGCTCCGCACAACGTGCATGGCAGCAAAAGTGGCGATCCTCTCGACTGGGATATTTCTGC
>Ga0310345_10002167_pt1 | contig 20322 bp, 16 predicted proteins | sample HC15DNA20500_MG_FD_204667 | JGI IMG/M metagenome (GOLD analysis project Ga0310345, IMG submission 204667) | Marine microbial communities from station ALOHA, North Pacific Subtropical Gyre - HC15-DNA-20-500_MG | ecosystem: Environmental > Aquatic > Marine > Oceanic | place: Pacific Ocean: North...
AGCAGCTTCGGACGAGAACCGCGCCTCGAATTCACCGAGTGTCTTCGGGTAGTCTTCCATACCCCAAGACACGACACCTTGGGGTTACTTGAGGCAACTGAATACCCACAATTCTGGTAATTCACCCGTAGGTCGCGACAAGAGTTTGGGTAGTCTAGTTATAGCCTTGGTGAATTGGGTTGATCCTGGCGGCAAACGGCTCCCGTTCGACGCGCTGTTCGGAGACTAGAGACATGCGACGTTCCGACGTGCGACGGATTCGTCTACTATTCGCGAGATAGGCTCCCCTTTTTGATTTGGAAGCCCGCGCTTTCGTCTTTATCGTCATGGAATAGGTCGCGAAATCCTCAAGGAAAGACTGGAGTGATCAATGCATGGCTGCAACCTGACTCGATTGTGGATGTTCCTGGATCCGGCCAAACTTTTGATACTCGGCGTAGCCTTCCTGTCGGCAGGACAGCACACAGTGCTGGCGCAGAGCCAACCTGATCCTGACAACCTCGTCATCTCGGTGCCCATGTTCTTTGAGATGCAGCTGAAGGCTGACAATGTGGCAGTTCCGCTGGGTCCGGATCTGGACCCAGTTTTGTCGCGGATTTTGATACATGCCCGCGGAAACGGTTTCGAGGACATCACTTGCTCCCTTGGTTCGGGCGCGCAAAGTGCTCCGCTCGGAGAACGACCGGCTGAGGTAGCAGACGGGGAGAGGTTCGAGGTAGAGGAATTCTTTGATATTACGTACCAGATTGAGTTCATCAACATGGATCCCGACAAAAAATACGACCCCCAGTTCTCGCCAGATCAGGGGCGCATCAGACTACGCTTGCCCCGAGACCAGAGCTCGAGGATCGAAGCGTGCGGCACTTGTATCGCCGACACTTCTCTTCCAAACTTCGGTTGTGTTACACAGCTGGTTGACCCTCGCGATCCACAGTTGACTGGCGCGAATGCTCCTCCCTGGATCCGCAACAATAGGTTTCCTTTAGGGGCAGGAGGCACTCTGTCCCTTCCGGACACGAGCCTGGTATTCACTTTCACGGAGCAGATCCCACGGGGCGGAAACTCCATATTTGCCGATGGCTTCGAATCCGGCGATACGAGTGCCTGGGTTGTGAGTCGCGCTGAGTCGATCGCCTCATCCGCTCAATCCGACACAACGAGTTTCTTTATGGTCGCCACGGGGGGAAAGCTCGAGATTCCGGAAAGAGTGGTGGAGCCGGGCAGCAAGCTTGTCAACTATTTTTCTTTGATTGGGGAGGGTTCGACGGCCAATCGAGAGTTTTAGACGACAATGATTTTTGCCAACACGGGTGGCCAGAGCGGTCTTCAGATCGAATTTTTCAGCGTTACCGGAGAGCCACTGCCGCTTACCATTGTGGGCCCGCCATCTCTCCCGGCCCAGGCGGCACCGATGACGGTCTTCGAGACGACCCTGGCGCCGGGTCAGGCCCTCTCACTCCAGACCGCCGGACTCCAAGATCTACAGGTTGGTTACGCTCGCTTCCTGGCCCGACCGTCAGTGGGAGCCACCTCGGTTTTCACCAGCTCCAACACCTCGACTGGAGCCACTCTTTATGATGCAGGTGTCCCGTCCATCACGAGGTCTCTGAGAAAGTTCAGCATCTTTCTGGATTCCCTTGGAGTCAGGGATACCGGGCTGGCGATGGTGAGGGCGAGGCAAAGCGGCAATGGCATTGTGACCCGGAGGACCGCGGACAACGGCAGGCTTCGCCTGTTCGACACCGCATCCAACCCGATCGCCACCACTACCCTCTTGTTGCCAGAGGGTGCTCAGGTTTCCCGCTTTATCTGGGAGTACTTCGAAGATCAGCCTGAGGTCGCCGCTCAGGCTCGGGAGATGCAGGGTGTCGTGGTCGTGGACAGTCAAGACCGTCTCGCTGCAGTCACACTGAGGCTGACCGATGATCCCGAGGATCCGACACTCACGGCCTTCCCCGTTATCGAAGGTGGGGCTGAGCCCAGCATGGTGGAAGCGCTTAGGCGGGGAAGAGTGGGGAGTCGGTGAAAGGTTGACCACGGACTTCGAGGAACCTTCCGTTTACGAGTTGTCGAACAGCGTCCTCCACTGGTCCGAAGAACTCAAGCGACTGATGCCGACAGGGGAGTGTATCCGGGGGGGCTTCTAACATTTTTGAACAAGCTGCGCCACAATGAGCGCCTGTTCGGGGATCACGCAGATACCGCCTCTTTCCTGCCGTCGCGCTTCTGGCGTTTCCGTTGTTTTGGGTCTCGTTCAATCTTGCGCATGCGGATGGCGACCGGCGTCACCTCTACCAACTCATCGTCGTCAATGTATTCAAGGGCTTCTTCGAGGGAGTAGGTCCGAGCGCTCAGCAGCCGAACCGAGAAATCCTTGTTTGACGATCGCATGTTGGTCAGGTGTTTGGCCTTGGAGACATTCACGTCGATGTCGCTCTCATGGCAGTGCTCGCCCACGATCTGGCCGGGGTAGATGTTTTCGCCAGGCTTGACTACGAACCTACCGCGGTCTTGCAGGTTGAACAGCGCGTATTCGGTGACCCTGCCCGGATCGGAAGCGACACAGACTCCCCGACTGCGGTGCCGAATCTCGCCGCGGAAGGGTTCATACCCATCGAAGATGTGAGTGAAGGTCGCCGTTCCCTTGGTGCTGTTGAGGAGTTGGTTGCGCAACCCGATCAGGCCCCGGGACGGGCACTTGAATTCGAGGTGGGCAGCCTGACCGCGGGCGGCCATGCTTTCAAGGATCCCCCGTCTCTGACCCAACAATTCGATGACACGGCCTGCGTACTCTTCTTGGCAGTCGACCACTACCTGTTCCACCGGTTCGCAGGTCTTGCCCTCGATCGTTTTCATGATCACATTGGGCTTGGAGACGGCCAGCTCATAGCATTCCCGGCGCATGGTTTCGATCAGGATGCTCAGGTGTAAAAGACCGCGGCCGGACACTTTCCAGCTGTCGGCCAGTCCGGTGTCCTCGACCGAAAGTGCGATGTTGGAGCGCAGCTCCCGCTCCAGGCGTTGGCCCAACTGGCGGCTGGTGACGTACTTGCCCTCCTTACCCGCGAAGGGCGAAGTGTTGACCAGGAAATTCATGCTGATGGTCGGCTCTTCAACGGCGATCCGAACCATCGGTTTTGGTTGGTCCGAATCCGTCAAGGTATCGCCTATCGCGATGTCTTCCAGGCCGGTCACGACGGCGATGTCGCCGGATTCCACCCGGTCTCGCGCCGATTTTCCCAGACCCTCGAACACTTCCAACTTGACGATTTTTCCTGTATGGCTGTCCGGAGTACCCTTGTCCAGCCACACGGTTTGTCCGCTTTTTAGGTGCCCGTTGTAGATCCGGCCGATGCCCATCCGTCCCACGAAATCGTTGTAGGCGATGTTGGTCACCTGCATCTGTAATATGGCCTCGCTGTCACCGCTGGGAGGGGGAATGGCTTGGACGATGGTATCGAACAGCGGTACCAGTGTGCCTCCATCCACATGGGGCTCAAGGGATGCATATCCCCCTCGGCCGGAGGCATACAGGACTGGGAAATCTAGCTGACTGTCTTCCGCATCCAGGTCGATGAAGAGATCCAGGATTTCATCCAACACGGCGGTGGCGCGTTGGTCGGGCCGGTCGATCTTGTTGATCACGACAATCGGGATCAGCCCGTGTTCCAGCGCCTTACGCAGCACAAATCGGGTCTGGGGCATGGGCCCTTCAAACGCGTCCACCAGCAATAGGACACCATCGGCCATGCTGAGCACGCGTTCGACCTCGCCGCCGAAATCCGCGTGCCCGGGTGTATCGATGATGTTGATCTTGGTGTCGCGGTAGATCAGCGCGCAATTCTTGGCCAGAATCGTGATCCCGCGTTCCCGCTCCAGATCCTCGGAATCCATGATGCAGTCCTGCACGACCTGGTTGCTGCGAAACAGGCCACTTTGCCGCAGCATCCCGTCCACCAGGGTAGTCTTGCCATGATCCACGTGTGCGATCAGGGCGATGTTACGGATGGGCATGGAATTGGTCATGGTTGGTTCGCCAAAGGTGTCGTGCGTTTTTTGCCGTCCGCCCAAGCGAACGGCCCGTGGGCAGCGTGTCCCCGCCTTCTAGCAAAAGCTGATGTCTTTCGGCCTCGCGGGTTATACGCGGTCTGGATTCGGAACTTACTTGTATCTTCTCTCTTGCTGCTTGGCTCTTTGTCCTGGTCCTACTTGATATTCCTGAAAGATCGGAGGCACCTCACCGCTGCGTCTATTTCATCAGTAGTTAGTTTACCCTCAAACTGCGGCATCTGCGCTTTACCTTTCAAAATAGATTCGGTCAGGTCCGAATCGCTTCGCTCATCTTGCCACTCCGAGCTAGTCCAGTCGGGGGTTCCAGGTCCTTCACCGTATCCCTAGCTGGCCCAACAACCAACAACTCGAAAGTCCACTTATGCATGAGAAACCTCCTTGGGAGCCGTTTGACCCACCATCGAGACAGATACAAACGACATCACAGAGAGCCTGGGTTCGCCAACTCCGGTTGGCTTTGTCCAGGATAGCGATACGAAAATGAGAATGGGATGAGAGCCGGGTTCCATCTGGCTACTGCACAGAAAATTGCTCCCCTACAGGAACCCTCGCGTTCTTTAGCGCCACTCTAAAACTCTTCTGCAATCATCCGCCGCCGCCCAGGTCCCTGTCCAGTTCTCATCAAATTCTAATGTTTACGTTCCTACACTCAGGTTGCTTGTCGAGTCGCTGTCCCCTGGGCTGCTTCGGAGAAGGATCACGATCTGCAACCGCATGCCTCAGAGGACGGTTGGCTCCAGTTGGTCAGCGGCGCCGGTTGCAAGGTGGGAGCGGTATACTGGGTCGATTCGACGCTCTATGCTGCAGCTGCGGCAGGGTTTGCCTCGGTTGTATTGAACCCTGAAAAGATGTCTATACAAATTGCGGCCGTGCACGATCAATGGGATTGACCGTCCATTGGGATGTTATTGACGCAAAGTCCATTCGCACCGATCGCCAGAAGCTGCGTTTGATTCTGACCAGTCTTTTTGACAACGCTGTGTCCTACACCGGCTCAGAGGGCAAGATCACAATCGAGGCAAGATCAGAAGAAGGCCAGGAGTACATCACTGTCCGCAACACCGGGACCCAACTCCCTGCGGGGGGCGTCAGACATGTCTTTGAACGTTTCTGGCTAGGCGATGCCTCCCGGGGAGAGACCGGAAGGCACGCAGGATTGGGACTCTCACTCTGCAAGACGCTGGCGGGTGTACTTGGATACAGCATTGCCGCGTCGGCGAATGGTGGCGAGTTCTCTGTCTCCCTACGTTTTACTGATTACGAGGTTAGCTCAGAGGAGCCTATTGCAAATCCCCGAAACAGCTAAGGGTCTGCGCAAGAATAACTTGGTAGAATTGGCGCTCAGATTTGCGCCAGATTTGGCCTCGAACGATTGAGCGAAACCGCAGGCGTAGCCGGGTCTACGTTGAGGATTTCGCGATAGAGGAGCGGCCGAAGATGGTGTGAAGATGAGATGCCAAAATGCCAAGTTATTTTTGCGCAGACCCTTAGTGACTTTCGTGCATCTGCAAGACTCAGGAACGAACCTCAAGGAAAAACTTTCAGATCCAAGGGATCTGCATTGATGAGTTGGCGAACTCTTCCGCTGCAATGGTTCGCTCTCTTGTCGCGGAAGGGCTCGTGACGGGAAGCGAAGATTCGATCGAGAAAGCAATTCTCGGCTTGGTCAGGGACCAGTTGTCCGCACCCTTGGGAGGACAGTTAACAGCCGAGACCGACCTGATCACGGAGGGAATCATCGACTCCCTGAGTGTTCTTCTTCTATTGCGGAAGTGGATTGAACACTTCGACCTCTCCATGGATCTCTCGCACTTGAAGTGGGCTGATTTTGAGACAGTACAGACCATGACGAACTTAGTACTGTCCTCCAGACTCGAGAACCGCGCCAACGACTAATCCGGCCGCTTCCACCACCGCGAGTTACTTGCCGAAGGATCCCAGGTGATTGGCGAGCTGATCCAGAAGCAAGCTAACCCCAAGTGGCGCGTACGAACCTGCTGAATACCCGTCCTACAAGTCAGGGTTTGAAGCGGCCACGATAATGCCGTGCAATCGTCTTTGACCTTCACGTAACATGTACGGTGAGGAGTTGCTATCGGTGTCACATGAAATATCGCTCGGGGTCGTTGATCAGTCGGTGCTGCGTAAGGGCGCCAAGGCCTCCGAGGCACTCTCCGAGACGGTCCAGTTGGCGCAGGCCGTCGAGCATTTCGGCTACGCTCGGTACTGGGTGGCCGAGCACCATAACTCGACCTCTTTCACGGGTAACGCCCCGGAGATTCTGGTAGGTCAGATAGCCGCCAACACGTCGTCGATACGGGTAGGTAGCGGCGGCGTGATGCTTCCCCACTACTCCGCTCTCAAGGTAGCCGAGCAGTTTCGAATGCTGGACGCTTTCCATCCCGGCCGAATCGAGTTGGGGATCGGCCGTGCTCCGGGGAGCGATCAGCTCACAGCCGGCGCCCTGGCGTTTCCCCGGTCGCCGATCGACATCAATCGGTTCCCACAGATGGTCGCCGACCTCCTCGGCTTCCTGAAAGGTCAGGTGGAGAATGATCATCCCTTCGCAGGGATCAAGGTCCAGGCGGGTCCGCAGCCCGAGTGCGTGCCGGATGTATGGGTTCTGGGCTCCAGCGATTTCAGCGCTCGACTTGCTGCAATGTTGGGGCTTCCATTCTCTTTTGCGGATTTCTTCGGTAACACTGGAGCCCATGGTCCCCTGGTCGCCGATCTGTATCGCGAGCAGTTCAAACCGTCTGAGTACCTTGCGGAGCCGAGAATGAACGTTGCGGTCCAGGCTCTGTGCGCTCCGACGGAGAAGGAGGCTCAGTTCCTGGCGTCCAGTCGAAATCTTAACAAAGTAGCACAACATCTGGGCCTCAAGGAGGGGCTCCTTTCTCCCGAGGAGGCCTCGCAATACAAACTTCCTGCGGTCGCCCAACAGTACATCGAGAGCCTCAAGCCGTCATACGTCGACGGCGACCCCGGTCAGATTCGCGAGAAGATCCTCGAGTTGGCCGGGCGCTACGGCACCAATGAAGTCAGTGTCGTTACCACTTGCTACTCCTACGAGCACCGCGAGCGTTCATACGGCCTCATAGCGGAAGCGTTTGGGGTGAGCGAAGATCCCACGGACACGGCGCCGCAATAGACTGGCGATGAGAAACGCGGCCAAGCCCTGGGTGGCGAGTCATAACCGGAAGTCCTCCGGAGAGAAGTAGACCCCGTAGAGATGAGAACCAGGTGGTGGATCGCCTCGGTTACTGTAGTCCACCATGAAAATATCTCCCGCCTCCAGCTCCACCCAGGAGGAGTAGCCATTGTCAGGACGATGTCCGGCAGAAGGGGGATTAGCGTGGAGTTCCAGCATGTGGTCCAGCTGGTACTGGTCTGGATGCTCACCCTGCTGGGCCTGCCACTCCCAGCGGTGATCCGGCTCGGTCTCATTGGTTACCTGGTAGGCAAGACGGCGCCACCAGCTCTTCCCTGATCCCTTTGCCGCCTGCCCGAACCAGGTCTCCTGCAGGGGGAAGTCGTTGTACAGGGCCCTGCTCAGGACGACCTTCCCATCCACCTCGACGGTGAACAATCCCTTCCGGGCCCGGAGCTGGACGCTTCGTGGCTTCGTCATATCCACCCTATGAATCAGGTCGATCCTCTCGCCGCTGGCCCGGTCCCGACCCAGATCTCGCTTGGGCGCATAGAGCCAGAGGCCGTTGCTACAAACGTCCAGTCGCCTTTCCAGGCGACCGATCTCCAGAGAGGCGATGGGCTGATCGGCAGGCCCTGCCACTCGAAGCGTTGCCTCCAGGAACAGATCGCTACGGAAGTTCTCGGGGGGCAGGAGAATGTAGCGGGTCTCGCTATCGCGGACACCTTCTATTGACAGTTCCCCGGACGACAACGTCACCTTGTCATGGTAGTGCACCCCTCCCACCTTGAAACCCGGATTGCGCCGCAGATCTCCGATCCAGGCATGGGTACCTCGATTGCCGGATTGGTTCCGGTAGGTGATGAGTACCTGTCCCCCTCGAAGCTGCTTCGCATAAGGACGATCCCCCGCAAATGGCAAAGGCTCAGGTCGGCTCCAGCTCCTGCCCCCGTCGGAGGAGAGACTCAGGTAGGAAGGGTACCCGTGATGGTTGCTTTCCCTCATAACGCAGCCGAGGGCGCCATCGGAGAGCACTACTATGGCTCCTTCCGTGTGATGGTGCACGACATCGGAGGCGATGATTTTCCGATCTTTCCAGGTCGTCCCTCTATCGGTCGAGCGCATGACGAAAACGCCGAGCTTGCGGGTTGCCTTGAAGTAGACCTGGGAGGCCATCAGGAGGGTTCCATCACCCAGCTCCACAATGCGGTCAGGCTCGAAACCGGGTACGCCCGTCAGACGGGGCTCGCTCCAACTGCGACCCTCGTCTGAGCTGAACCAGATCCAGATGCCCGGAGGTTGATCCTCGTGGACGTGGCTGAAGTCATTCTGATCGCAGATAATGACCAGCCGTCCGTCTCTGAGACGGCTTAGGCGAGGGGTCACCCAGCGCTCCTGGCCTTTTCTCTTGTCCGCCTCCGAAACCAGCTGTGGGTTCCCCCAGGTCTTCCCGCCGTCCAGGCTCTCCAGCGTCGTGATCCGGGTCGTCTCCTGTGGCCAATGCCGCTCGCAGTCATTGTAGACCAGCATCATCTTGCCGCTGGGAAAGCGGATCAACTCGGGGTTCTTGGTGAAGCGGCCCTCGGGTCTCCACACCACTACCTGCCGCTCGAGAAGGGCGTCGAGAGAACGCATCCGTCTCCGCCGCGGACCCGAGGCCGCAAGGCCCAGATCCATACAGGAGAAAAGTGCGGAGGCGGAGACGAAGCCACCTGCGCCGAGAGTGCCGGTCAGGAAGGAGCGCCGACTAAAGCCAAGATTCCTCATATCGGACTCCTCGTCTTTCTCTGCAAAGCACAAAGGCACTACTCCTCCCTGAACCTCAGGGAATAGAGATCCGCATCCTTCATTACGAAGCGCAGCCGAATCGGCCGTCCTGCCAAGCTGGCGAGATTGGAACCGTTTTGCCACTGGAAAACGTGGTCAATCTGGTCGCCGTAAAGCTCCGGACTCTGCTCCAGAGCATAACCGGGAATGGCTTGGCCGCTCGCCTCCTGGATTTCGACGCGGATGCTGCCCGCAGCCGATGTGGCATAGTTGAGCACCAGGCTGCCTCCCTTGAAGAGAAGGGGATGGGTCAGCAGTTCCCCACCGCTGTAGCCGGCATGGGCAGAGACGAAACCGTCCAACCGGAGTGTGCCCCTCCGCAGTCGGCACCTGGGATGACGGTAGTTCTCGATCCAGTAGAGGGAAACTTCGTCGGCAGCCGTGGGTATGAGGCCAACGGCAATCGCGTTGTTGCGCTCTGTCCAGTTGTTCCGGTCAGGGCCTGGTCGTAGGAAGGCTTCGAGGCGGCGGTGAAAACGGACGCCGTCCCGGCTGCTCATGAAGACGCCATCGCTGACACCTGCGAGAGGATGCTCGGCCACGGCCTTCCGGGCCGGTAGAATCCGCTTCGAAAACCCCAGATAGATGTGGGGAGCGCGGAAATAGGGGACGATGGCGTTGGTATACAGCTCCTCATCCGGTGCGTCGCCGAAATCCAGAGGTTCGATCTGGGACCAGTTCAGAAAATCTGCAGACGTGGTGCGGCCAATCCAGCGAATCGTATCTCGTCCGGATCCGGTTCTCTGCCGCTCTGAGGCCTCACTCTTCCGATGGACGCGCAAGTAGCACACGTAGCGCCCCTCTGCCTCGGACCAGAACGCATGGGTGCCGCCGCTGTCCCAGAGCAAGGGGTAATGGCCAGGAGTGATGAGCGGCTCTGGGGCGATCGCCTCCCATCGAATGCCGTCTGTCGACCTGAATCCAAACAAGCCCCCCAGATACTTGTAGCCTGCAAGGATTGAATCGGGGACCCGGCCTTTCAAGTGATCGGCATCGTAGAAATGTCCTCCGATGGACTTGTAGCGCTCTTCGGGGGGGACACCCGGCCGGGTGTCGATGAAGGGACTCCAGTCCAGGGGCATGGGCGCATAGCTGTTGTCGAGCACGACGTTGTTCTCTCGTGTCCCCATGACCTCAAACAGGCCCAGTCGGGGCCGAGTCCAGTGAATCCCGTCGAGGCTTTCGGCGTAACAAGTTACCTCGTCCTGACTGCTGTCCGGTGTGCTGGCCGGTTTGCCGCGATAGTAGGCCCTGTAGAGGTAGCCATCCTTCATCACCGTGGGATAGAAGGACACCGTGCCTTCCCAGGGAACTTCGGCAAAGGAGAGGGCTATCTCCCTGGGCCGGGGCGAATGGAGCTTCAGCTCCACAGCCTTCCGGGTATCGATCAGGTAGTCGTCCACGAACAGCTCCAGCCGGGAGCCGATGTCGAGGGTCCCCTGGGAGCTGCGCTGCTCTGCTAAGCTATTCTCCACTGTGAGGGGTAGTGCCATGGCAACCAGGCAAGCGAAGATCAGTCCTCTCCTCATTCTCCAACCTCCTCAGTCGTCTGACCAGAAGTAGTTGCCCAGTTGCACACAGCCGACCTGGATGCCCTCCTTGGTCAGTCCTATTGTCCTCAGCGTACAGGACAAACCTGGAATCCGCTAACTGGAGTTTCATGGCAAAGGTGAAGTTTACCTGCCATGTGATCCGATGGTCCCTTACACCTCTGATGACGACCTAGGGAAATCTTGGGTGCCTCTGAGACCTGAGATGAAACTTCAAGAATTCGTCGCACGTCCGAACGTCTGAACGTCGCACGTCTCCTGTCCTCCGAAGATGCCGCCAACGGGTGAACTAACAGCGTTACGAAGCCAAGTCCGACAGATCCGCGAACGGCTTGAGCCGTTGAAAAATGAGCCCAGATTGCGAGGAAAGAGCCGGACAACTCTTCCCCACGCAGTGACGCACAAATCCCCAGTAGCCGGAAGTTTCTTTCTCGAATGGAGCAGCACCGCTGGGGCGCCACTAAACAGAAAACTGGATCGAGTAGAGGGCGGCGTTACGCAGCTGGAAGCGAAGGCGCACCGGCCGAAGATGGTGTGAAGATGAGATGCCAAAATGCCAAGTTATTCTTGAGCAGACCCTAAGAGGCAAGGTCAAGGGTAGAGCCCAGGAGCAGGAACATCACGAGCTTTCGCGATTGTTCCGTTTCCGCGCTTTTCCCGTAAAGCCAATAAAAAAGGAACCCTCCGGTGGCCGCTCATGCATTGGATTTGGTAGCGGGGGCGGAATTTGAACCCGCGAGCTTTGGGTTATGAGTTCAAGCTCCACCCGGACGTACGGTCATATTTGGGTAACGCTTGGTTCTCCCTGATCTTGGGCAACCCACGAAAGCACAAGTGGAGGGAGCGATGTCAGGGTATATGTTGGATCAGGCAGTCCTCGTCGGCACCTACCAGCGGATCTGAGGAAGGTTCGCTTTCAGTTCCATCTGGGACCGCGACCGCAGCCGGAGGGAATCAGACTCTCCTGTGTCCTATCCGCTCAGGGCCCTGACCCCGTTTGATCCTTCCGGTCCACCGAGATAGCCTGACCTGCAGGGGAAACGCACTCCCCTTCGATATGGAGGATGGGTAATGAGGAAGAGAATGTTGGCTGAGTCGGTGGCGTCCATGGTCTTCTCCTTGGCTGCAGCAGCCCTGTTGGCAGAGCAGATCGAACCCCGGGAACCCCTGGACATCGGCTCCCGCCTGGAGCTGTTCGTCGACGACTACCTGATCGATCGTCTGGTGGGAGCACGCCTCGTGCTCGGGCGCCCCCAGCCAGCGGGAACCGTTTTGAAGGCGGATCGGCCCTGGGAAGGCTCCTTCAACTTCGGTCAACAGGTGATCCGCGACGGGGACGTCCATCGCATGTTCTACCGAGGATGGGCCGAGGGCGGAAGGGGCGCACTCTGCTACGCCGAGAGCCGCGACGGCATCCACTGGGAGAAACCCAATCTGGGTGTTGTTGAGGCCGGTGGGACGAGGGAGAACAACGTGGTCGCCTTCGTTGACGGAACCACTCGTCCCGCGTCCAGCCACCTCTTCCCTTTCATCGACTCTCGCCCCGGCGTTCCTCCCTCCGAGCGCCCGAAGGCGATCCATCCCATCCTCCAGTCCAAGGAGCCCTTCCTCATGCACGTCTACTTGTACGGTTCCAGAGACTGGTTCCGGTGGAGGTGTCTGCGGAAGGAGCCCATCATCGTGAGCAAGATCTCCAACGCGTTCGATTCCTCCAACTTCGTGTTCTGGTCCCAAGTGGAGGGAGTCTACGTCTGCTACTTCCGCTACATGGCCACGCGTCCCACCGGCTCTTCGTCGGCAGGCGTCCGATCCATCCTGCGAGCCACCTCCCGGGATCTGATCCACTGGTCCGAGCCGAAGGCGATGACCTACAGCGATACGGGGACGGCTGTTCCCTCCCATCACTTGTACACCAACATGACGGAGCCGTACTTTCGAGCTCCCCAGATCTATGTGGGCCTCGCCGCCCGTTTCATGAAGGGCCGACGCGTCGTCACGGATGCCCAGCTAGCTGGGATTCAGGTGGCCTCACAGGGCGGGCACGCTTACTACGAGGACTGCTCCGACGCGGTGCTCTTGACGACCCGGCCGGGGACGACCCGGTTCGACCGGACCTTCCTGGAGGCCCTGGTGCGGCCGGGGCGGGGAGCTGAGAATTGGGTCTCCCGGACCAACTATCCCCTGAGGGGAGTCGTGCAGACCGGGCCCGAGGAGATGTCACTCTTCGTCAGCAGGCACTATGCCCAACCCTCATGGCACATCGAGCGCCTGACCCTACGCCTGGATGGATTCAGCTCCGTTCGGGCTCCCTACGAGGGGGGCGAGGTCCTCACCAGACCCCTGGTTTTCTCGGGTACCCAGCTGAAGATCAACTACGCCACCAGCGCCGCCGGAAGTCTTCGGGTGGAGATCCAAGACGTGGAGGGCAAGCCCCTCCCCGGATTCTCTCTTTCCGAGTGCTGGGAGATCGTTGGAGACGAGATCGAGCGTCTGGTCACGTGGAAGGGTGACCAGGATGTGGGTCGTCTCTCGGGCAAGCCAGTCCGCCTGCGCTTCGTGATGAGGGATGCGGATCTGTACTCCCTGAGGTTCTGGTAGGAGCAGCGTGCGCCCACTCGTCCGGGGGAATCTCGCGCACGACCACTGGAAAGAGTAAATGGTGTTTGAGAAACTTCTCTCACGATCCACTGCAAGGTCAGCATCCAGAGTGCCTGGCCCATCGCTTGCTGCTCGGCACCGAGTGGCAGCGGAGTTAGCGCGAATTGGACTCCTCCAGGTGGTAGATCGGATGGCTCTTGGGTGTTACTGTGCAGCGTATTCAGACCTGGTAAAGGCTCGCCAGGTAATCGATAAGGAGGGCCAGACCTACACGGCGTAGTGACGAAGCACATCCTCAAGGATTTCAATGCCCAAACCAGGTCCCCTGGGAACATCCACGAAGCCGTCCTGCGATGCTGCGCAGCGGCTCGCCCCGAATCAACGGCGTCACGGCTGACGTGTAGGCAAACAGAGCAAGTACGCGCCATGGATAGATTTTAGCAAAGCGGAACGACGATACAGCGGCAGCACTCCTTGTTCCGCCATGCTCCGCCAAGCTCGGCGCCCGTTGTTGATCTCTACTCACAAGCCTCCTCTGAGGTAGCCTTGCTTCCGGAGAAACTTGATCCCAGTGCCGCGGTGGCTGGACAATGAGGACGAGGGAGGTCTCTTGAGGCATTCGGCTCTGGACAAAGAGGGAGCGACCCCGATTACGGCTCCTGGGTGGACGGCGAGGAAAGCGGCGGGCGCAAAGCTAGTCGACTGCGATGTCCATCACAACTTCCGGCGGCCGGAAGATCTGCTTCCGTATTTGTCCAAGTTTTATCGCGAGCATCTCCTGGACCAAGGGCTGCACCTGCCTGGAGGCGGATACGCGAACACCCCCTATCGCAGGACCCGACCCGACCTCAAGGATCCCCACCTCAAGGAGCGTGACTTCAACTACTCGTTGGAGTTCACACAAAGGGAGCTGCTCGACCGGTGGAATGTCGACTACGCGATGCTTACCGGGCCGCCGCCCTTTTATGGCTATTCGGGCCTTCCCGACCCCGATTGGGCAGCCGCGCTCTGTACTGCATTCAACGACTGGACAATAGACACTTGGCTGGAACGTGATGAGCGGATCGTGAACTCGATTCTGGTTTCGCCCTCGGACCCAGCTCAGGCAGTTCAGGAGATCCACCGCCTGGCACACCGCAAGGACACGGTCGCGGTCATGGTACCGATGGAGACGAGTATGCCGCTGGGTAATCGCTCTTACCATCCCATCTGGGAAGCCTGCGCCCAACACAACCTACCCGTAGTTTCGCATGTCGGTGGAGGCTACGGAGCAGCGAGAACAACTCCAAGCGCTGTCGGCGTTCCAACGTACTACATGGAGGCGCGGATGGCGCGGCCCCAAATGGCCAGCACCCACGCCGCCTCGCTGATCTGTGAAGGCGTCTTTGAGAAGTTTCCGAATCTGAAGTTCGCCTTTATCGAGGTCCAGCAGCTGTGGGCCGTGTCGGTCATGTGGCACATGGATGCGGATTGGAAGGCAATTGGTGATCAAACTCCCTGGCTCAAGCGTCGACCCAGTGAATACTTTCGGGATCATATTCGGATCGGTACGCAGCCGATGCACGAGCCTGAGCGGACCGAGCAGATGTACCAGATGTTGGAAATGCTGCACGGGGACGAGACCCTGATCTATTGTTCCGATTTCCCCCACTTCGATTGGAACGATCCGGTTACGGTTTTCCCCAAGCTTTCGGGTAACATGCATCAGCGCATCTTTGCCGCCAACGCGTTGGAGATGCTTCGAATTGGCGAGAGTTAAGTATGGCTGCTGTCGTGGTCGGCAAGGTGTCGGAGATTCCGCCTGGCAGTCGCAGAATCATCGCCCCCTCCCGGGGCCGGGCGGGCATCGGGGTGTTCAACGTGAACGGTTCGTTCTATGCGCTGCGGAACGTTTGTCCCCATCGCCAGGGTCCGGTCTGCCTGGGCCAGGTGAGTGGACGATTCAGCGCCACCGCACCACCTTCGTCCACGGACGCCGCGCTCACCATTGATGACGAAGGTGGCGTTCTGCGCTGTCCCTGGCATGCCTGGCCCTTCGAGATCGCCACGGGGCAATGCTTGTTCGACGCTGCGGTACGAATCAAGACATTCCCGGTCACCACCACCGGTAATAAAGTCGTTATTGAACTTGAATAGGGCTCGAGGGGAGAATCGAATAGTGAAGTCCGAACCTGTCTTCGATCTTCCCCAGCCCACGACCGTGCTGGATCAACTCAAGTCAGATTTGGACTCCCATGGTTACGCGTTGATCGAAGATGCCATGTCCGCCGATCAGGTGGAGACGCTCCTGGGCCGCCTGAAGGAACAGGCCGAGGCGGAGCGCCAACTGAGGGTCGCCTATGAGGATGGTGGACCCAACCAGGATTGGGGACGTTTCCGGGCCGACGACGGCCATCCGAAAGAAAACGCGTTCACAGCCGCCGCCGGGGGAGTGAACCAGCGTGTGTGGATGCTGGTGAACAAGGGGCAGGTTTTTCGTGATCTCCTTGCCAATCGACCGGTTCGGCAGCTCATCGACTACACACTCGGTCCCGAGTATCTGCTCTCCAGCTATGGGGCCAATATCGTCAAACCGGGTGGACTGGCCATGGACCTCCACACCGATCAGTGGTGGATGCCCGAACCGGTTAGGCGCGGTCCTGCAAAGGTCCCAGTCGGCTCGATCTCGCGTCAGCAATCTAATTGGACGGAGGACGAGCCACCGGAGCTCATTGCCTCCCAAGCGGCTGTCAACGTCATGTGGATGCTCGCCGACTTCACCGAAGAGAATGGGGCCACTCGGATTGTTCCCGGGAGCCATCTCACCGGCGAGCGGCCCAACCATCGGGAGGGCGTTCGAGTGGTCGCCGCCACTGCGAAGGCGGGAACGGCGATGGTCTTCGATGGGCGAACCTGGCACGGTACCGGAGCCAACGTGGGCACGTCGATTCGCTATGGCATTCTGACGACGTTTTGTGGGCCCATGTTCCGCACCCAGGAGAACTTCGTCGCCGGCGTCGATTCCACCGTGTTGGAACAAGCGAGCAACGATCTCCTGCAGTTGTTGGGATTCAAGATATGGAATGGCTACGGTCGTATCGAGAGTCCTTTGGCAGGCTTTATTTCCCGCGGCGATTCAGCCATATCCGAGATCAAACCAGAGTAGATACAAACTCAGATGCGTTGGCCCACTCAATCGCTGCTGCTGTCGAGCCTCGCGGCCGTCATCAGCCTCTCTTCCTGTAGCAGAACCGGCCAGCCGGAAGTCCACGTGGACGGCCGTCCCTATTCGGGTGTGACTCTCAATGTCGGTATCGAGGCCGCGCCGGTCGATATTGCACTACGCAATCGATTGCCACGGATCAGGGAAGAACTTGGAGTCGAGATTCAGATCGTTCCGCTCGAATACGGAACGCTATTCGAAAAGATTCTCACGGATTTCATCACGGGAACCGGTTCCTTCGACATCGTGGTCTACTTCGCGCGATACAATGGGGACTACATGGGAGCTGGTTTTCTCAGGTCTCTGGACGAGTATGTCCAGGAGTACCCTCCTGACTACCTGGATATCCTGCCGGCGTTCCGCAAGCTCTACAGCGAGTGGGAGGGCAGGATCTACGCCCTGCCCTACGACGGAGATTACTTTCTTCTCTATTACCGGAAGGATCTCTTCGGACACCCGGAGGAAAGGTCGGATTTCAAGCAACGGTATGGATATGATTTGGGCCCGCCGGACACCTGGGACGAGTGGCTGGATATCGCAGAGTTCTTTACTCGTAAGCCAGGGGAGACATTGGCTGGGGAAGTGCTGACGGACAATTTCTATGGGATTTCGGAGTATTGGGGAAGGGCACGAGCCTACGCCTGGTTCTTGAATCGATTTGGCAGCTACAGCGGGCTCTTCTTCGATGAGAACATGGAGCCCCGGATCAACTCTCCCAGTGCCGTTGCGGCGCTGGAGCACTGCGTCCAATCGTTTCGGTACAATACGCCGGGCCCACTGGGGCACACCTGGTGGAACGTGCGCGAGGACCTTCTCTTCGGAAAAGTGGCCATGATCTTCGGATGGCCGGATGTCGGCAAGGCGGCCCATGAACCAACGCAGTCGAAAGTGGTGGGGAAGGTGGGATTCGCTCCCAGCCCTGGAGTACGAGATCCTGACACGGGCGCCATCCGTCGGGCAACAGCACTGGTCTCAGGACGCGTGATGGCTGTTTCTCAGAGCTGCCAGAACCCGGAAGCGGCTTATCAGGTCATTCGTCTCATGAGCAGCCAGGACGTCAGCATGACCAACATCAGTGAGGCGAATTCCCACTGTGATCCGTTTCGCTTGCATCACCTGGATCATCCGGAGCTGTGGAAGGTGAGATTCGACGGGCTGGAAGAGTACCTGAGTGCCTCAAGGGCTGCCCTCGACGTGGGATTTCCAGAACTCACGATCCCCGGCGCGGAAGAATACCATGACGTGCTCAGCCGCCATGTGCAGGAGGCCCTCCAACGATCCATCAGTCCCCAGCAGGCACTCGATGGCGTGGCCACCGAGTGGCGAGCCATCACTCGGCGACGTGGTCTGGAAGCGCAGAGGCGGGCCTGGAAATCCCAGCTCTCGGCCATGCAACAGCTGAACCTTGTGCCCAGCGACTAGGTTATGAGAGATCGTACCCTGGCCCGACTCCTGGTTCTCCCTTGCGCATTGGCGATCCTGATCCTGGGTATCTTTCCCCTCATATATGCGTTGCATCTGAGCTTCCACAGCTGGCAGCTACCAAGCCTGGAGCCCCAGTTCGTGGGGCTTGAAAACTATGCCAACATTCTTCAGGATAAACGGTTCTACTGGGCCATCGTCCGTTCGTGTTTCTTTGTCGTGACGACAGTGGGCATCCAGTTTCTGCTGGGTTTCACGGGCGCGTTCGTACTGAGCCGAGGGGTCCGCGGTCTGCGTCTGATCGGTTCACTTCTTCTGGCCCCGGTGATGATCGCCCCGGTGGCAGTCGGCGCCATCTGGCTGCCGCTTTTCGACATCAACTTCGGCTTGCTCAACTACTGTCTCGGACTGATTGGGCTGGGAAAGGTGGAATGGCTGGCAACTCCGACCAATGCTTTGCCGTGTCTCATGTTGATTGACATCTGGCAATGGACACCGTTCATGCTCCTGATTCTGCTGGCCGGATTTCAGTCGATCCCACGCGAGCCGTTGGAAGCAGCGCGAATTGGCGGTGCCTCAGAATGGAGAATACTCCGCTCGATTTCACTCCCCATGCTCACGCCTGTGATCGGCATTGCTCTCCTGCTACGGGGCATCGATTCCTTCGGTAAGTTTTTTGATACCGCGTATCTGCTGACCCGTGGCGGGCCGGGAACCAGCTCCGAAACGCTGAACCTCTACATCTACGAGGTCGGATTCAAGTTCTTTCGCCTGGGATACGGCGCGGCGCTCTCCTTCACCATGCTCCTGTTGGCACTGGTTGGCATCGCCGTATTTTTCAAGGTGTTCCGAGTCGAATGAGCTACAGACGCCGGTCGAATGCCGAGACGATGAGCCGCGCCGGACGCTACGGATTGGTCGTCCTGCTGTTGGCCTTCTCTGCCTCCCCCATCCTGTGGATGTTGCTCTCGACAGTCAAACTGAACATCGAAATCTTCAGCGATCCACCCGTCTTCATACCCCAGCATATTCCGCAGGCCATCCAGGAGAATTGGGAGCATGCCCTGGCACCCAGGTCCCAGGGCGGGCTCGGCGGCCTCAAGTCGATCGGGGACAGCGCTATTATTGCGGTTCTCAACACACTGCTGGTTATCGTGCTTGCGGTCCCGGCCGCGTATAGTGTCGCTCGATTCAAGACAGGCGGAAAGCACTTCATCATCTGGATCATCTCACAGCGGATTCTTCCGCCCATCAGCCTGGTCCTCCCCTATTTCCTGTTGTTTCGTGAGCTGCGCCTGCTGGACACCCATCTCGGTTTGATCCTCATCTACACCACATTCAATCTTCCGTTGGCAGTTTGGCTGCTCCAAGGGTTCTTCGCCAAAATCCCGAAGGAAGTGGAAGAGGCGGCCCTGATTGGCGGATGCTCGCGCGTTAAGGCGCTCTTGCGAGTGACGCTTCCCCTAGCACTGCCGGGCGTGGCCGTCACCATGCTCTTTTGCTTCATATTCGCGTGGAATGAGTTTCTGTTTGCGGTGATGTTGACCCGCTCTCGGGTGATTACGCTGCCGGCAATCATTCCGGGGTTGCTCTACACTGGATCCATGGAGCCGCGGTTCGGTCCGCTGTTCACACTCACGGCCGTCAGCATCTTCCCCATCTTGCTGACCGCATTTGTGCTGCAAAAGTACGTAATCCGAGGACTAACTTTTGGCGCCATCAAGGAATGAAGTTCAACATGCGTGTAAGACTGGACCGTGTGCAAAAGCGATTTGGAGAAACCGAGGCTGTATGTGGACTGTCCATGTGTGTCGAGGAAGGTGAGTTCTTGATTCTTCTGGGCCCTTCGGGCTGCGGCAAGACAACGACGTTACGGATGATCGCAGGCCTGGAACGTCCCGACAGTGGAGCGATTCATATTGGAAATCAGGATGTCACGAACTTGCCGCCGAAAGATCGAAACGTCGCCATGGTTTTTCAGAACTATGCACTCTATCCCCATATGACCGTCTACGAAAACCTGACGTTTGATCTGAAAGTGCGCGGGATGCCAGCTGCCGAAATCAAAAGGCGAGCAGCCGACGTCAGTGAGAATCTGGAGATCACCCCACTCCTTGATCGCAAACCCACTCAATTGAGCGGTGGCGAACAGCAACGCGTCGCCCTTGGGCGCGCTATCGTTCGAGAACCCGACGTGTTTCTCATGGACGAGCCACTCAGCAATCTAGACGCCAAACTTCGGATTCACATGCGCGGAGAGCTGAAGAAACTACATCGACAGCTGAAACGCACCACCGTTTACGTGACCCACGACCAGGAAGAGGCGATGACTGTCGGGGAGAGGATTGCCGTACTCAAGAATGGGAGACTCCAGCAACATGCGCCGCCGCGCGCGATCTACGAGAAGCCTGCCAACCAGTTCGTCGCGTATTTCGTCGGCAGCCCTTCGATGAACTTTTTTGATGGCTCGATCAAGCGTGATGAATGCGGGCTCAAGTTCC
>Ga0310345_10002168_pt1 | contig 20318 bp, 18 predicted proteins | sample HC15DNA20500_MG_FD_204667 | JGI IMG/M metagenome (GOLD analysis project Ga0310345, IMG submission 204667) | Marine microbial communities from station ALOHA, North Pacific Subtropical Gyre - HC15-DNA-20-500_MG | ecosystem: Environmental > Aquatic > Marine > Oceanic | place: Pacific Ocean: North...
CCAGACGGCATGGGCTTTGCGTTGCAGAGTCGTGGCGCTGCATTTTCACTCGACGAGGGACATCCCAATGCCTACGCTCCTGGGAAACGGCCGTTTCACACCATTATTCCTGCATTCGTGATGTATGACGGCTCACCTCTGTTGAGTTTCGGTGTGATGGGTGCAGATATGCAGCCCCAGGGACAAGTGCAGACGCTATTGAATATGCTCGATTTCGCTATGAATCCTTATGACGCAGGAGCAGCACCGCGCATCCGACATGACGGACTCAACGCTCCGCATTCAACCCAGATTTCGGACGCAGGAATCGTATATCCGGAAGCAGCGATTAGCGAAAAGATAGTCAGTGCCTTACGTTCATGCGGCCACACAGTTCGGGCAGCGACCGATCCTGTCGAGCATTTTATGGGCGGTTATCAATGTGTACGTCGAGAAGCCGAGGGCTACTCAGGCGCGAGTGAACCTCGTTTCGACGGGTGTGCGCTCGGGGTAGGTTAATTAGGCGCGCTATGACTTCGTCTCCTCTTGTCGGATTTGTTAGCCTCGGTTGTCCCAAAGCAATAGTGGATTCGGAGAGAATCCTGACGCAGCTACGCACGGATGGCTATGACATTTCTTCGACATACGAAGGGGCCGCACTAGTCATAGTTAACACTTGTGGTTTCATCGACGAAGCCAAACAGGAATCGCTGGATGCCATCGGAGAAGCGTTAACCGAACACGGCAAGGTCATCGTGACCGGTTGTCTTGGCGCTAACGAAGAAACGATCCGTTCACAGCATCCTCAAGTGCTCAGCGTCACGGGTCCACAACAGTACGAGGCGGTTTTGGCGGCAGTCCACCAATACGCGCCCCTCACAGCCGATAGCAATCCCTTGCTCGATTTAGTCCCTCCGCAAGGAATTAAGCTCACACCTCGCCATTACGCATACTTGAAGATCTCCGAAGGCTGCAATAATAAGTGCAGTTTCTGCATTATTCCCAGCATGCGTGGCTTACTTCTAAGCCGGCCAATCGCTGACGTGCTCGAAGAGGCCGCACGTCTCGTTGACGCCGGTGTCAAGGAACTGCTTGTGATTTCGCAAGACACAAGTGCTTATGGTTCGGATATCCGATATCGGACTGGATTTGTCAATGGTCGACCGGTCAAGGCAAATTTTTTGGGCCTTTGTGAAGCTTTGTCCAAGCTCGGGGTCTGGGTTCGGCTGCATTACGTCTATCCCTATCCCCACGTCGATGCGGTTGTGGCTTTGATGGACGATACAGGTTTATTACCCTATCTAGATATTCCTTTTCAACATGCCAGCCCCTCGGTGCTCAAACGTATGCGTCGTCCTGCAGCTGTGGAGAAAAATCTTGAACGCGTTTCAAAATGGCGTGAGGTCAATCCAAAAATAACGATTCGAAGCACTTTCATCGTGGGATTCCCCGGCGAAACCGATGACGAATTTGAGCAATTGCTAGATTTTGTCCGCGAGGCACAGCTCGATCGCGTCGGGTGTTTTGAGTATTCCCCCGTTTCCGGCGCTGAGGCGAATAAGTTCGGGAATTTGGTCCCGAATAAAGTTAAATCGGAGCGTTGGCACTGCTTTATGCAGACTCAGCAAGAGATCAGTCGTGCCCGTCTCGCCTTCAAAGTTGGACGCACCTTGCCGGTACTAGTCGACGAAAAGGATGGCGACGCGGTTATCGGAAGAACCACGGCTGATGCTCCGGAAATAGACGGTGTCATACGAGTCGATGATGCCTCTAACGCAATGCCGGGCGACTTCATCACCGTCAAGGTCACGGGTTCGAATGACTACGATCTTTTCGGTCGCCTTTGTCCGCTGCAGGAGATTTAGCCCACCTCACCAGACACTACTGTGCGGCGGCCGAAGAATTAACCACTACTGCTTCTGCGTACTCTGTCCGTTGACAGATCTCCTCGTAGTAGATTGCAACCCGGCTTGGAAGCACGAGACCGTATTGCGCAGCCCAGCTGCAGCAGGTCCCCAGATGAATATCGGCTTCGCTCAATTGGTTTCCGACTAAAAACAAGCTGTTATGGGAAAGGACTTCATTAATGATCGTGATTTGGCGATCAAAATAACTTTCCGCTGCTCGCAAAGCGGCGGGTGCAGCACCATAAATGTCAGGCAGATCACCATGTCGTCGCATGACATAAAGTGCGGTGGCGTCGAGCTCCATCAATATAAAAAAGACCCAGCGATCGATAATTGCCATTTCTTCTGTAGGGATCGAACGATCTCCGAACTTATTGAACAGGTAGCGGGTAATGGCGCCGCTTTCTACAAGCTTGAGTTCTCCGTGTGTGAGTGCGGGAATTTTTTTCCCAGGGCTGATTGCTAGAAAAGAAAGATCGTCCATGTCGGACGTACGTGCGCGTATCACGCGATAGTCGTAGTCAACGCCGAGTTCATGCAATGTCCAGAACACACGCAAAGTTCTAGAGGTCCCCGTTCCCCATACTGTGATCTTTGATTGGTCCATCCTTCAAAAACCTGTCGGATCGTAACGCTCAATTTGAGCTCGTAATCACTCCGTTTTTCGATAGTTTCCGAATTTCCTCTGGGCTGTATCCTACTTCCTCCAACACGGACTGATTGTGCTCTCCTAGGTGGGGGGCGATGGGGTTCGGATGCTCCTCAGCGCCCTCGAAACGTGCTGCTGATCGTGGTTGCCGTACTTTGCCCAGTCCGGGATGCTCGTATTCGATAATTAACTCGTTTGTTTTGACCTGTTCGTGCTCAATAGTTTCCGAGCGTGTGAGGATTGGTGCGCAGGGCACGCCGTGTTCGTCCAATCGTTTCAGCCATTCGTCGCTGCTCCGCGTTTCCAGAATTTTGCCAGTCCACGCAATGCGTTCCTTGGCATTGACAAAACGCGCTGCGGTGCTATTGAAGCGTTTATCTTCAAGCCATTCGGGCTTTTCAAGGGCAGCGCACATACCATTCCACTCTTGATCTGACACCGCTCCGGCCGTGATGTAACCATCGGTTGTCTTAAATACCAGGTCATTTGCGAGTTGACCGGTGCGAGTGTCTCTTTTGCTGTCGATTACTGTGAAATTAATCATTCCTTCTGGCCAGAGGAAAGCGATCATCGCATCCAGCATCGCCAGTTTGACGTGTTGACCCATTCCGGTCCGTTCACGCGAGAGTAAGGCAGCGGTGATCGCTTGCGCGGCGGTCAGCGCGGTGGTTTTATCGGGGACAACCGTGCGCATCATGCGTGGGCGGCCACTGTCTTCGTCTGCTTGGACATCTGTGATGCCAGACAATGCTTGGATGATTGGGTCATAGACGCGTTTGTGGGCGTAGGGTCCTCGATCACCGAAGCCGTTAATAGACACGTAAACGATCTCGGGGCTTATTTTTTTAATGACGCTATAACCGAGGCCCAAATCTTCAATTGCCTTTGGGCGGAAGTTCTGCACAAAAACATCTGCCGTCGCGGCAATCCGTTTTATGATTTCGACCCCGGCCTCTCTCTTAAGGTCAACCGCGATCCCGCGCTTGCCCCGATTCATATTTAGAAAACCGGAAGTCATCCCATGTTGGCCAACCCCCATCTGGCGGGTGATATCACCACGGAGCGGTTCAACCTTAATGACGTCGGCCCCTTGGTCGGCCAGAAGCATTGTGGATGCGGGCCCGGACAACACCCGGCTTAGGTCCAGGATCCGGAATCCCGCTAGCGGCCCTTTCATGAGTTTGGTAATCCTAAAAACGAACCAAGGATCCTATTCTTTCAGGAAACTCAGTCGACGCAAGCTGCAAATAGACCTAAAGTTTCGGTATCTTCTCACCAGCGAGCAATAATGGGAGTTCGGACCTATGGCCAAGGTGAGTTTTATCGGGTTAGGTGTGATGGGATTTCCGATGGCGCGCCATTTGGATGCAGCAGGACATCAGGTGACGGTATTCAACCGGACCTCGCAGAAAAGCCGAGCCTGGGCGGAAAGCTGTAAGGGCCAGGTGGCATTTTCGCCCGAGGAAGCAGCACGGGGCGCCGAATTCGTGTTCTCCTGCGTGGGAAATGATGATGACTTGCGCGAAGTAACGGTTGGACCCAAGGGTGCCTTTCACTCGATGGGGGCTGGATCGGTCTACGTCGATCACACAACGGCATCAGCGAGAATTGCACGGGAGCTCGCAGCTCTGGCTCAGAAGAGGGACGTTCGGTTCGTCGATGCGCCTGTGTCGGGTGGGCAGGCCGGAGCTGAAAAGGGGGAGTTGACCGTAATGTGTGGCGGTGCGGAAGATGCTTTTGAATGTGCCTGCCCGCTTATCGACGCGTACGCGCGCGCGTGTGTCCTGATGGGCCCAGTAGGAAGTGGACAGTTGACTAAAATGGTGAATCAAATCTCTATAGTGGGGGTGTTGCAGGGGTTGTCCGAGGCCCTTAATTTTGGTCAGAGATCCGGACTTGATATGGATAGTGTGATCGATGTGATATCTAAAGGTGCAGCGCAATCTTGGCAGCTAGACAATCGTGCTCAGACGATGTGTCGTGGTGAATTTGATTTCGGTTTCGCGGTCAAGTGGATGCGTAAAGATCTGCATATTGTGTGTGATGAAGCCAAAGATAATGGTGCGCGACTTCCCATTACAGAGCTAATCGATGAATTTTATGCGGATCTTCAAGAACGGGGAGGTGCTGGTTGGGACACGTCAAGTCTTATCAAACTGTTGCAATAAACCCGATCGAAACGCATGTTTCACATCGCTCGCGGTTGGCGGGCGAAGTTGTCCTTTTGGCCAGCATTTTTTTACTTGGTTGCGGGATCGAATCCGGGCCACAAGTCGCCGAGAATCACGAGTGGTATCGCCCGCCGCAAAATACTCAAAACGAGATGGTCATCATAGCAAGCGAGTTGGTATTCCCGGTTCACTCTGCTGTTCTGGAGGAGGCAATTTTGGATCTCGAACAAGTTTCTTCCATTCAACTTAGTCCGAAATCTATGTTCCACTACGTACAACGCGACGTTCCCAAAAAATCGGAGCTACGGCCATTTCTGGTTCGGGCTTTGGACGGGGGTGGTTCGCGGTTTGCCGTACGACAAGGCGCATCCGCCCTATGGATAAACGCCACCCATGGAAACGGACAAGTTAAACCGCAACCGCTCGTCGTGTTGCTCGACACGATACCGATAAATGTATTTTTGACAGTGGCTTATGATTTAAATTAAGAGTTAAATCTAGCACGAGCGACGTTTGCCCCACATCCATATGGCCTCTGGCCTTTAGCTAATTCTTTGTAGGCGCCTGCGGGTGGTTCGGTCTAGAATGCCTAGGTCTTTTCGCAGCTGAAGCCGAACCAAGGAGAAAAGGTCGTGAGCACTCTACCCAATAGCCTAGCCGCACGGGATCTGGCGAGCGTCTTGCATCCGCAGACCCACCTTGGCCAACATCACAAAACGGGCCCAATGATGTTGCAGAAAGCCGAAGGCGTCTACATGTGGGACGATGATGGTAACCAATATCTGGAGGGGCTCGCAGGATTGTGGTGTACCTCACTCGGTTACGGAAACGAGGAACTGGCGCAAGCCGCCTATGACCAGATAAAAGAACTATCTTACGCGCAGCTATTCGCCAGTAAGAGCCACGAGGTGGGTATAGAACTCGCCGAGAAGCTCAAAGCGATGCTCCCGCTTGGGGATTCGAAAGTCTTTTTTGGCAATTCGGGATCAGATGCAAATGATACGCAGATCAAACTCATTTGGTATTACAACAACGTGCGGGGCAAGCCGAAAAAGAAAAAAATCATTGGTCGAATCAAAGGTTATCACGGGATTACGTTAGGCGCCGGGAGTTTAACGGGATTACCGCCTTCTCATGTTGGATTCGACTTGCCGTTGGAAGGCGGACGATTTTTACACACAGATATGCCTCACCACTGGCGTTTTTCTGAACCTGGCGAATCGGAGCAAGAATTTTCGACACGACTCGCGAAGAATCTTGAGCAACTGATACTTAAGGAAGGGCCGGAGACAGTCGCTGCATTTATCGCGGAGCCAATCATGGGGGCCGGTGGTGTAATTACGCCGCCGGAGTCGTATTTCGAGAAAGTGCAATCCGTCCTTAAAAAGTATGACGTGCTGTTCATCGATGATGAAGTGATTTGTGGTTTTGGACGCACCGGTAAGCCGTTCGGTTTTGATACTTACAATCTACAACCTGACACCATTTCGATGGCGAAAGCGCTAACCTCTGCCTATCAACCACTAAGTGCCGTGGTCATCAAGGATGAGATGTACCAAGCCTACGTTGATGCCGCTGATGACATGGGACTCTTTGGCCACGGTTTTACTTACAGTGGTCATCCTGTCGCGTGTGCCGTGGGCCTAAAGACACTGGAAATTTACGAACGCGATAAACTTTTCGACCATGCGGGCCGTCTGGCGCCGCAGTTTCAAGAACGGCTAAACCGGTTTAAGGATCACCCCTTGGTTGGTGAAGTGCGCGGTGTCGGGCTAATCGGAGCGATCGAATTGGTCGCCGATAAGCGTTCGAAAGCTGCTTTTGAGTCTGCCGGAAAAGTTGGCGCTGCATGCCTCGGCCATTGCCAAAGTAATGGCTTGATTGCCCGTGCTATTGGCGATGTTATGGGCTTTTGTCCGCCTTTGGTTATTACCTCCGAGCAGGTCGATGAGCTGTTTGACAAATTAGAGTTGGCCATGGCGGCGACACTGGAATGGGCAAACGGCGAAGGGTTGCTCGCAGCATAAGTACAACCGGAGCAAGTCGGGCTGTTCCGGAAACTGGATTTATTTCGGTCAACGGGGCATCTCTTGAATTTGAACGGTTCAGCAGCCGCGAGAGCGGACCTACGCTAGTACTATTGCACGAGGGGCTAGGCTGCATCGCGACTTGGAAAACATTTCCTGAACGATTGCACGAGGAGACCGGCCAGGAAGTATTCGCATATTCTCGGGCGGGCTATGGTAGATCATCGGGTATTCAGCTGCCCCGGCCGCTCGACTTTCATACGCGAGAAGCACTTGATGTTCTCCCGGCCGTTCTGGACGGGATGTCCATCCAGAATTTTATTCTTGTCGGACACAGCGATGGGGCGTCGATAGCGTTGATATACGCAGGTGCATGTCCCAGCACGCGCATTCGCGGTTTGGTTCTGATCGCCCCACACGTGTTTGCTGAGAGGCAGGGCGTTGAGACTATCGCAGAAATACAGAAGCAGTATGAAACCTCAGACCTGCGCAAAAAATTGAGCCGATACCATGGGGAAAACGTAGAATGCGCGTTTCGGGGTTGGAGCGACACCTGGCTCGATCCTGGTTTTAACGATTGGAACATTGGGTCCCACCTTCCATATATCAAGGCGCCTGTCTTGACCTTGCGCGGCGACGATGATCCGTATTCGACCTCAAAGCATGTGCAGCGGATTGCCGCGGGCGTGAGCGGCCCCGTCGATATTTGTGGTATTGCAGACTGTGCTCATGCACCACATCTGGAACAACCGCTACAAACACTACAGAATGTTATTGAGTTCGTCGCGCGAGCCGCGACGTAACAGGGTCTGAGAAGTCGGAAAATGCAAGGGATTTCAGGAATTCTAGCTATAGGGACCGAAAATCATTCAACCGTGATCGTGATGGTCTTCGACATAACAGGAGGAATGTGTGGGATGTGTAGGTGATTCCCGAGGACCAATTTTAGGTGGTAAACACCCGGATCCAGCTTAATACCAGTCTCTGTTTGACCCTTGCCAAAATGTCGTATTTGATTGCTGGCAGGCAGAGGGTTGGCGAAATCCGGCAAAGGATCCACATTGATCAACAAATGATGGTGCCCCGTCCTCGGGAAGTTGATTCCCGCAGGTGCTACCCCCATACCTTGTAGGCCAAATCGTACAGTAAACGTATTAGGGACGTGCTCCCCATTTTGAGGCGTGATGAAGTATAAACGGGCATCCTGCGGAGCTGGACTACGTTCGACCGCCACTCCCACGAGGGGAAGTAGCCCAAAGCACAGAAATACCATTGCAGATCTCATTTTGGTTCCGGTCGCTGGCTCGCCTCAGTTGTTTTTGGGGCCGCGGTCCGCTCCTAAGTCCTAAAATTGAAAAATGAGCATACCAGCTGAGGTCAAAGTAGGTAAAATGGAAACTTACTCAAGAACGTTTCCCTCGAATAGGAGTCGATACGATGGGCTGGCATGGCAAGCTTTTGCGTGTAAACCTCACTGCTGGAACGTGTACTCCCGAAGATCTCAACATGGAGTGGGCTCAAGCTTATCTAGGCCAGCGTGGGCTCGGTAGCAAATACCTGAGTACTGAAGTCGATCCCAAAGTGGATCCGATGTCGCCGGAAAATAAATTGATCATCGCCACCGGCCCCTTAACTGGTACAGCGGCGCCGACGGGCGGACGTTGGTCGGCGATCACGAAAGGAGCGCTCACTGGTGCTATCGCGTGTTCCAATTCGGGCGGTCAGTTCGGTGGCGAGCTCAAGATGGCCGGCTGGGATCTGTTGATCTTAGAGGGTCGGGCATCTAAGCCTGTTTATCTTTATATCGAGAACGACAAAGCCACGCTACAACCCGCGGACGATCTGTGGGGGCAGAGTATCTGGGATCTCGAACCGGCGATAAAAAACGCGCACAGTGATCCACTGATTCGAATCGCATCAATCGGCCCTGCTGGGGAAAACGGCTGTCGCTATGCCTGTATTGTCAACGATCTGCATCGCGCTGCCGGGCGTTCCGGGGTCGGCGCCGTGATGGGTTCGAAGCAACTCAAGGCTATCGCCGTGCGGGGTACCAAAGGCGTTGGGGTTCGGGACCCCAAGGCTTTCAATGTCGCGCTGAAGAAATTTTTCGACATTTTGGCCAAATCCCCAGCGCGGGAGGGTCTTAGCCGCAACGGCACGCTCGCCATGATGGATGTGACCGGCCCCTACGGCGCCCTACCGACACGCAATAATCGCGAAGTGCAGTTTGAAGGACACGAGAAGCTCAACGTAAAAGCGATGCAGACGCCGAACGAAAACGGCCATACTAATTTAATCGCGGGCAGCGCTTGCTTTGCCTGTACTATCGGTTGCGGGCGACTAAGTCACATTGACCCTGCCCACTTTTCAGTAAAGGACCAACCTCGCTACCAGAAGGCATCGGGTGGACTTGAATACGAGACAGCATACGCGCTGGGTGCGGCAGTAGGCGTTGATGATTTGGACGCCGCAACTTATGCCGGATTCATATGCAACGACTACGGTATGGATCCGATTTCACTAGGGGGGTCCATCGCCGCGGCCATGGAGCTTTACGATATCGGCGCTATGACAGACAAAGACACAGGCGGCCTCAAACTCGAATTTGGTTCCGCTCAGGCGTTGTGCCAAGTGGCCGAACTTGTCGGTAAGGGCGAAGGTATTGGCGCGGATATCGGCATGGGTTCCAAACTCTTATGTGAGAAATACGGCCATCCCGATTTGTCAATGGCCGTCAAGGGCCAGGAGTTCGCCGCTTATGACGGACGCGGCATGCAAGGTATGGGGCTCGCTTATGCCACCAGTAACCGTGGTGCCTGCCACCTACGTGCGAGCCCGTACGCGAGTGACTTCGAAACGCTGGAAGTCGACGTAAAACCGGCAGTGGTTAAGGATTCGCAGGACTGGATCGCCGCGATTGATTCGACAGGCCTGTGTCTGTTTGCTAGGTACAACGGTGCCGAATTAGATCATTACGCGGCTCAGGTAGATGCCGCCTGCGACGGAGGTTGGGATGTCGAGCGCCTACAGCTAATGGGCGAACGGATTTGGAACATGGAGCGGCAGTTCAATAACGCGGCCGGTATGACCAAGGCCGACGACACACTGCCCAAGCGTATCTTAGAAGAGCCGGCACCCAGCGGTGCGGCGAAGGGATTGGTATGCAAGCTCGACGAGATGCTGCCCCGATACTATGACGCTCGGGGTTGGAGCCCAGAAGGCGTGCCGACTTCGGAGACTTTGAAACGCCTCGGCTTGTAATCTTTGTCGGCAGTGCGCGTCTCGATCAACCTTGTAGGTATTTTGCAGGAATATTACGGGACCGCTCCTGACACGGCCGACGGATCAGCTGTTCGGGATATACCGACAGGTACGACGGTGAGAGAGCTAATCGTGTTACTGGGTATCCCTGACGAGGAGGAGTTTTTCATCATGATGGATGGGGAGCGAATCGGGCGGGCAGCCATACAATCACGTGAACTGAGAGAGGACGATGCTCTCGTCTTAATTCCCGTGCTTAAGGGCGGTTGATTCATCACGGATTGCACGCCCGCCCATGATGAGTTTCTAATTTCCACTTCGCGTTTCTCGTACTTCGGATTCACTGCGCGCTTGAGGATAGTGTTTCCAGCGCTGGACTCGTCAGGCTCTTCAGGAATGTTTCAAGATCGGCGCGTTCCGTTTTTGTCAAACCTAACGGTCGGATAAGTGGATCTAGTAAGTCGTTCGGTATACCACCTTGATCGTAGAACGTTATGACATCTTCTAAGGTCGATAGTGAACCGTTGTGCATGTAAGGGGGAGTTAAGGCGACATTACGTAAGCTAGGTGTTCGAAACTTCCACCGATCAGCCGGGTCTTCGGTAACTTCGTATCGACCTAAGTCATTAGGTGGGGTTTCGCTCGAAGCTGCGACGGCGGAGAGGTCATACTGAACTGGTGTCCCTGGGGCGATTTCCACTTCTCGGCGGTCGTCTGTTGATGACATGGAAATGAGAAACCCGAGACCAGTGTTGTGGAGCGCCTGATCCGTGAATAGGGCGTATTCATCGTTGATGGTGTGGCATGCGGTACATCGGCCTTTCCTTCGGAAGATCTCAAAGCCTCTTTGTGCCGCCTTACTTAGGGCTGTGGGGTCGTTACCGTAATAGAATTGGTCGAAATCGCTGCCACCCGCTACTAAAGTACGTTCATAGGCTGCTAAGGCCTGACCGACCGTTGTCATGCTGGGGCCAGTGTCGAAGGCGGCTTCGAATAGGCCGCGATATTCGGGCCAACGTTTGAGGTTATTGATGAGATAACCGATCGATGGGTTAGCCATTTCATTGTGCGCGAGGAGTGGTGACCAGACTTGTTGCTCGAGTCGGTTTTCGCGGGCATCGTGGAACAGGTTGGTGAGAAACCCGACGTTCAGAAGGGTTGGCGCATTGCGTTTCACCGTCCGTCCCTCGATTCCCACGGCGGTCGCGAGCTCGTTGGCGGCAAAACCTTGTGCGGGTATGTGACACATCGCGCAGGAAATCGTACGGTTGAGTGATAACCTCCGGTCGAAAAACAATCGCCTACCAAGCGCGGCCTGTTCAATCGTGGGCTCGGGGCCATTCATTTTTTTTGCGGGTGGCAAACCGAGCCTTGCGTCCGAGTTTGTTCTGGTAGCCGAAGGAGAGGGTCCGGTCGCTGCCAATGAGTTTCGCTTGCCCTTGAGGGTGTCATTTTCCAGCAACACGGTTTTAATATCGCTGGCAAGCGTATCCGTGTGCAGAAATGAGGTACTGTAAATGTTACGGATCTGTAATTTTGAGTCGACAAGGAAGACGCGCAGTATATGGGCGAAAGCGTGGCCTTCGGTTTGTTGAACTGATTGTTGGTAGTTGGCGAGTGTTGTTGCGAGTGACGTTATTCCGGGCGCAGTGACAAAGTGCCAATCGACACCTTTCGGGCGGAATGATTCAGCATATCGCCGGAGTGTCTCGGCCGTATCATTTTTGATATCGAAACTAAAACTGACCAGTCGTAAGTTGTTCTGGATCTGTGGATCTGATTTCAGACGTCGCGCGATCTGTCCCATAACAAAGGTAGCAAGAGGGCAGCCGTTGACGTCTTTGCACTGGGTATATATAAAACTCAGCACGGTAACTCGATCACGAAACAGTTCATGGAGTTGTCCACGATTTGATAACGAGTCGATATACGCGCCATCTTTCGCAGTGCCGAGGATGGGAAGCGCATAACTTCCCACGATCGGAGATGGATATTCCAGAACAGTATAACCGGGCGCTAGAGCGACCGGTTCGGCGGCGCGCGTCTCATGCGCGTCGCTCCCCGTTGTCCCAAGGGTGAGTGCTACCACGGATGTAGCGACGCTCCACCGCGCCCGGCCTAATTTCGTCATGGAGTGACGAAATCTTCAGGGACGGCGAGCAGCGACAGTAGGCCCTGTGGGGGTCAGCAGACTGTTGGTATATAGCGCGTGGGCTCCAAACCTCATTTGGTGCGGCAGACCCAATTTTTCGGCAACGAAATCAATCGAGAACTGGTGTTTCAAGGCCTTGCCGTCCCACGTATAGGCTTTAAAATATTGCAGATCTCCAGCCGTGCTGCCTTCCTTTTTGTCCCAGCGGGCCAAGAGCGACGAGGTAAAGTAGACGCGCTTGCCGTCCCAGCTCTGGGACAACATGTTGACTTGGTCTCCAATCTTATGGTCGTAAATTTCTTTCGGAGCATGAGGATCAGAGATATCGAAAACGCGTGTCATGCCATCATTCCAAGTATCGACCCACAGCAGTGAATCGTCCGCCGCAATGGAAATATCTACGGGTAGCGGGATTTTACTGGCGTCAGCGATGTCCGCTACGGCTTTGGCTTGCCAGTCGCCCGTTTCGTCTTCGTAGACAAGCCAAATTTTGGAGGTTAACGCGGTTGTGGTGAAACAATAATTGTTTTCCGATCCCCACGCACAACGGACTTCGAGCGGCGCGCCCGGGACGTCCAGTATCTTTTTGGGTTTACGTGTGTGTAGATCCCAGATTACGACGGTCTTGCCGAACTGCTTCATGGCTTCGGGATCGGCCATCATCTTACCGAGGTCCATCATGTAGTTATTCCAGCCGGTGAAAGACGACGTGACGAGAACGTTACGACGAGGAAGTGCCCTAACGTCGTACCCAAAACCATCAGCAAATTCACCGGTTTTTGTGGCCCCTCCGAGTTTGCCATCCTTCGGCATCCAATAAGTCGCGATGTATTCTCCTTCGTTAGTGTACTCGGCCATCCCCGTAACACCACCGTGGTCGGTGTGGTTAGATAGCCCCGTGACCAGCATACGTCCGGGCATCGCATACATCGTATGTGGACCAACGATCCCGCCGCTTTTGTCGACGAAATCAGTGACTGTCTTATACAACTTTGGCTTTGACGGGTCGCTGTGGATATCGAAAATGAAAATTTTGCTTGTATCTAAACCGCCGGCCCACAAATAACGCCGGTCGTCGGTCAGCCCGGAGTGGTGGGCTTCGTTGCGTCCTCCTACTGAAAGAGTATCGATTATCTGACCGTAATCACGTGAGTCCGGATTAACATCAATAGTCACCAGTTTGTCTTGTTCGTCGCCTATTCCGTCAGCACCGAGGGTCCACACGTAAACGTAGTCTTCTTGGCCCACAATTTTGGTCATGTAGGGAGACATACAGGTTTCGTCGGCGCCAACATGAGCCGTAAAAGTGGCGATCGCCACCCCGAGCATGGTGGCGAACGATCGTGCAGTTCCCTTTGATATCGACAATAAGGTCTTCATGAGTATCTCCTTAATCGTTGTGCCGGTTCCTTGCGTGGCAGGTGGACGCCCCCATTCTAAAACAAGAAGGCGGCCTAGGCGATGCCAAGTGGACGCGCTCAGCAGTGTGGGTTTTTGTAACCTAAATGGCCTTAAACGGCTGCCAAAGCAGGATCAGCTTGGGCATCAAAGTAAGCGCCGCGAGCAGAGCTACAACCATGGCGATGGCGGTTAGTAAGCCGAATAAGATAGTCGGTATGAAATTTGATATGACCAAGATGGAAAAACCCACTGTGATGGTTAAGGTCGTGTAAAACGCAGCCTTGGCTATATTCGCATGGCAATAATGCATCGTTTCGACCGGATCCCCAATGCGCGGCAATTCCTTTTTATATCGGTATAGGTAGTGAATGCAGTCATCAACAGCTATACCGACAGTGATCGCCGCTATCGTAATCGTCATAACGTCCAATGGGATCTGCATCCATCCCATAAAGCCTAAAATACAGGTCGCGGCTAAGATATTTGGGATGATGCCAACCAGCGCAACCAGAGGGGATCGAAAGAGAATGGTCAACATGATCATTATTCCGATCATAACCGCGCCAAGCGTCATGATTTGTGATCGAAACAGGCTTTGTAGGTAATTATTGTAGAGCACCATCAGCCCGGTTATTTCATACTCGTGGCTTTCCAAGCCAAACTTTTCACGAAGGTCTCGATCGATCTGTTCTAGTAGTTCCTTACGTCGTAAATCTGGCATGGAATCGAAAATTCTCACGGAGATCCGTGCTTCATCGTTCGCTATCGAAACATAAGGATCGATGAGTTGCGCACGGATGGCTGCCGGTACCCGTTTGTACATGATGTTAAGTTCAAAAGCGGTGAATTCAACACCGCCGTTAATCTTTTCAGCGACGCGAATTCCTGAAGCCAGCGAGAGAACTTTACCGATCGCGGGTAATTCGTCCAAGTAATCGTGCACAAGTTTTATGCGGTCGAGTTTTTCGGGTGTGAACCAAGCATCGGCTTTATCCGATTCAATCTCGACGTTTTCGAATAAAGCTGAAAGATCGTCGATGAGGCTACCGTCGTCCGGACGCTCGTCCTCTGGGAACTTGAGCAAGATATCGAGCGGAGTGGTGCCTCCAAGGGTTTCGTCGATGAGCTTTAGCCCCTGATAGATCTCAGTGTCCTCGTGAAAATAGGAAATGAAGCTGTTTTCGACTTCAAGGCGATTCATACCGATGGCGCCGATCGCTGCAATTAATGCGGCTAGTACTAGGATCTGTTTCCCGAAACGCTCCGTTAGACGACCGAGCACGGCCGTGAATGGGTACGTATCATCCTCAGCGTGTTTTAAGGGTTTGCGAGCGGTAAGCAATAAAAGACTGGGGAAAAGAAGGAAGGATGTACTGAAAACAACTATCAGGCCGATGGTCATCATCCAGCCAAAGTCAATTACCGGTTTAATATCACTAACAACCAACGAAGAGAAAGCGATGATCGTGGTCAGTGCCGTGTAGAAACAGGGTTGCACCATGTGCCTTGTGGTCAACTGCACAAGTTGGAATTGCTCAGCGTCGGGATAATCACGGAATAATTCCCGATAACGGACTACTAGGTGGATGTTCATCGACATCGTAATGATGAGCATTAGAGAAATAAAATTCGACGATATGACCGTTACTTTCCAGCCGACATGCCCGAGAAGGCCAAGCATCACGGTACCGCCGTATATACAGCTCGCCAGCGGTAGGAGTACCCAGCGCATCTCTCGAAAAATCAATGAGAGCATGACGATGAGGAATACAAATACTCCTGAGCCGAAATTCACTAAGTCGTTGCGGATATAGGTCACCATGTCATCGGTGATCATCGGCAGGCCGCCGAGATAGAGCCTGACATCTCCTTGGTATTCATCCATTATCGAACGGATATCCGCTATGGCTTTGCTCGTTGTTCCTTCAGCCTCCGCTTTAGCCTTTTCATAGTCCGGACGAAGATTTGCCAGGTCCGATTCTTCTAGGGGATTCAGCCCCTCATACGCTTTTTTGAACAACAGTTTATCGCGTTGACCGCGCAACCGTGGCAGTTCGGGATGAGGTTTAAGAAACACCTGCAGCGCCGTGACCTTCCCATCTGAACTCGCCACTAAATCCTTATATATCGGACCCGCCGTCAGTTCTTCCCTGGCTCGTTCTAAATTCACGTCTGGCGAACGCAAGGTGCGGAAATTCGTCACGATTTGGGCGATGGAACCCGAGACGTTCAATACCAACGGAACGTCCAGTAAAGATACCGCGTCCAGCACCTCAGGCATATCGGCGATTTCGTCTCGTAGCGCACCTATCGTAGTGAGTGTTGTCTCAGCCAAAATATCGTCAGATGGAACGGCTGCGATGAATAGGAATTCGCGGGTCTGATAACGCATTACAGTCTGCCGGAACGATTGCAGATCCTTGTCGTTCTCGAGAATCAGTGCATCCGCCGACGCGTCCAGATCGAATTTATGGCTACCCGAGGCGAATACGACAAAGATCAGCGCGAGAAGGCATAGTACCGCCCGAGGATGCCGTAATATGAGTCGCTCGTATTGCGTAGCTATAAACTCGTTCATATCCTATTCCGACGGGGGCGACAGCGGGGTTCCATTTCGGTCGACGGCGGGCGGCTTGATCCAAAGTTGTCAGGGAACGTGCGGTGGGTCATTTTTTTCTTGTTTGCCGGCGGCTACTGCGTGATCGGGACGGGTGATAATTCTAGGTCATGATACCGTGATAACGGCGTCGCAACTATCACGGTGGTTGGAAAAAAAAACTATTGAGTGCCATGATGCAGCGCTTTGGATCACTCAAATAGCAACATGCCAACGATTGACCAGACGACCGTGTGGCTGTTTTTCGAGGAGCTGGCTGAAATCGCAGCCAGTGAAACCTTGCCGCGATTTCGGTCGATTTTGGCGGTCGAGAACAAATCATCTGACCGTGGCTTTGACCCCGTGACGGTGGCCGACCGCGCAGCGGAGGCCGCCCTCCGGCGATCAATTGAACTCCGCTTTCCCGATCACGGTATTCAGGGCGAGGAGGCGGATGACAAAGTCGGTGAGGGGCGGTTTTCTTGGATAATCGATCCTATTGATGGAACGAGATCTTTCATGAGCGGGATGCCGACTTGGGGCACACTAGTCGGCCTGCTCGACAACGCTCGACCTCGTTTCGGTATGATGAGCCAACCGTACGTTGGCGATTGTTTTGTCGGCGGAGAGGGTAGGGCCGAGTTGGTTACCGCTAATGGCGTGTCAATTCTCCAATGTCGACCTGCAACTTCTCTTGGTACCGCTACGCTATTCTCAACATCGCCGGATATGTTCGCGACTGGCTTCGAACGGGAAGCGTTTGGCCGCTTATCAGTAAAGACTCGACTCTTACGATTTGGCGCGGATTGTTATGGATATTGCCTGCTTGCGGCCGGACACGTCGATCTCGTTGTCGAGGCCAATCTCGAGTTTCACGACATTGCACCTTTAATCCCCATCGTTGAAAGCGCGGGAGGGGTGGTTACGGATTGGTCGGGCGCGCCAGTCGTTGGTGGTGGGCAAGTTGTTGCGGCGGCCAGCGAGGAACTGTTGGAGGCCTCATTGGCGCTTCTTACCGCTTAATATTACAAGGCTGGAATTCTGAATTGACCACGATACGACGACCGAACGTTTACCATTTGAATCTATTCCTGACGCTTGGTCTCTACTCAAACTTGGGGTGTAATCAAGGCTCGACAGGTTATTGGGAGAAGCAGCATGCCTAAATTAACGGCGGCGGAGCGAGACGAATGTCTTGCGGCGCCAGGCCTCATTATGAATATCGCGACTGTTGGCATTGACGGCGCGCCGCTCGTGACCCCCATCTGGTTCGTTCATGAGGAGGGGCGGATTTGGTTCACTCCGAGACAACACTCTGAATGGCTAGCGCATATACGCCATGATAATCGGGTGGCGCTTAGTGTCGATGAGACCACTATCCCGTACCGAAAAGTAGTTGTGCGTGGAACTGCTGCGCTGGACTATGAGGTTGGAAACGACGATTTGTGGCGCGATCGGTATCGACGCATTGCTGAACGCTATATTTCTGTCGAGGATGCGAACGCTTACGTCGATGGTACGGACGATCAGCCGCGTGCTTTGTGCTCCGTGGATTTGGGGCGTTCTGAGGTGCGAAGCTGGCGTATGCCCGTTGATGATGAACCCTATCATGGTATCTGGGCTAGGCGTTATTGGACAGATAGCGCGAAAGTCTATGGGCAAGCTCCTGTTTTATTCGACAAGAGCGTCGACGAATGAGGCTATAAAGGGGAACGGACTGCGTGAGTTTTGCATGTCTTGATTTGTCGCGCCATTGAAAACCGCGCCCGTTGATTCGACCTATGCTTGGTTGCGTTTAGCGACGGCGCTCGCGCTGTCCACCGTTGGGGGTGCCGCTATGTTCATCGGGATGGTGGCACTACCCGCATACCAAACCGATTTCGCGATCTCACGCGGTATGGCCTCCCTGCCATTTACTATGGTCATGATCGGCTTTGCTGTTGGCGGTATCATTGCTGGACGGATCGTCGATGCATATGGCCTTGTCCGACCCATGGCAATCAGTGCCGTCGCAGTAGGATTGACGTATTTTTTCGCTGGAAGGGCTCAGGATTTCTGGACCTTTGCAGCGTTGCACGGTTTGATTGGCGCCTTCGGTTGTTCAGTTGTATTCGCACCCTTGCTCGCGGATATTTCCAAGTGGTTTACACGTCGACGTGGGCTTGCGATCGCGATTTGCGCGTGTGGCAGTTATTTGGGTGGTGCAGTGTGGCCCCTGGTCATCAATCCGATGATTGAGGCCACCGGGTGGCGCGAGACATACTCCATGCTCGGGCTGGTAAGTGTCCTTATCATGCTACCCCTGATGTTAATCTTAAGGCGCCAGATTGCAGGAAAGGCTCTCGCCGTGGACGGTGAGGGGTCTGCTGGATCAGCAAGAACGCTTGGCATGTCCCCTCGGGCCTTGGTAACGCTTTTGTGTATTGCAGGGTTTAGCTGTTGCACCGCTATGGCGGTTCCTCAGGTGCATATGGTGTCGCTATGCGGTGATCTGGGTTATGGAGTGGCCCGTGGTGCAGAGATGTTGTCGCTCATGTTGGGGTTTGGGATTGTTAGCCGCCTGGCATTTGGCTGGGTGTCCGATAGAATCGGCGGTTTGCGGACGCTTCTAATTTCTTCGAGTACGCAATGCGCCGCCTTAATCATGTTTGTCCCGGCTGACACGCTTAGTTCTCTCTACATCGTGTCGATTTTATTCGGCTTGTTTCAGGGTGGTATTATACCCTGCTATGCATTGATAATTCGGGAATACTATCCCGAATCGCAAGCTGCTAGCCGGCTCGGGGTGGTCATCTTTGCGAGTTTGGCCGGCATGGCTTTCGGCGGCTGGTCGTCGGGGGTAATTTTCGATTTGACCGAGGCTTATACGACGGCCTTTATCAACGGCATCGGGTGGAATTTGGTCAATATTTCGGTCGTGCTTTTTCTGTTGTCACGCGCGCGTTTGGCGTTGATCGATTCAGCGGGCACGGTGGTCGTGCGTTCCTAACCGTTGAGAGTCGTGTTGGCGAGAGCCTCACGGATCTGTTCAGCCGCTGCTTCAATGTCGTCTCGCTCGGGTGGGTTGAAATAGCCATCGGGCAAATTGATCCCAAAACCGTCATTTGGGAAACGGGGTAGCACGTGAAGGTGGACGTGGTAAACAGTCTGTCCGGCTACTGTGCCATCGGCCAGATAGAGATTGATGCCTTCGCATGTCAGGTTTGTGCGTCGTATTGCAGCCGCGATTTGTTGTCCGACGCGAAAGATGTGCGCCCCCGTTTCTGGATCTAAATCGGCTAAATTTCGCGCAGCGACATTGGGGACCACCAACGTGTGGCCCATATTGACCGGTTGAATGTCCATAAAAGCTGAGACCTTGTCGTCACGATAAACGAATGACGCCGGTAATTGGCCTTCAAGGATACGTGTGAATACGGTTTGAGGATCAAACCTTCCGCGTTGAACGGCATTCAGATCGGATTTCGCTTTTTTATCCATTAGCGTTTTTCCATTCGATAGACGATTTCCTCGCCGGGTTTGTCTTTGATCAGCGCTGGCGAAGTACTGAGATATTCGATCGAATACAAGGCGCCGTAAAGTGCCTCGATTTCATGTCTATCGACGATGAAGGGAGGGGGGGTGATTTCGTTTGTGTCGTAACATACGGTGACCAGCAAGATCTTTGCCCCTGGGTCGAGGAGGGTACTTAGGTGTGCAACGTAATCAATCCGTTGTTGGGGAGTTAGCGCGATCAATGCGGCGCGGTCGTACACGGCACCAATCTTTCCCGTATTTTTGCGGTCGAGGTCGAAATAATCCCCGCAAAATATGTGGTAGCCAGATGCGGAATAACTTTTGAATGGACCGTGGTCGCTTCTGATGGCCTCGAGCATGTTTTCGGAAAAGAACGCCGATGCAGCAATAGCGCTGAGTTCGACACCGACGACCTCATGGCCTCTTTCTCGGATCCATAGGAGGTCGTTTGATTTCCCGCATAAGGGTGTGAAAACGGTCGCGCCGGGGTCGATTTGGAGGTCACTCCAATGACGGGTGAGCATGGGATGAATATCCGTTTCGTGAAAAGCGATTTGGTTGGTTTCCCATCTGTTAAGCCAGAAAGTGTTTTCCATGATTTATCCGTTGGACTCTAGCTTTCGGTAATGAATGCTCTGTGTTTGGGAGAACGTCGTAAT
>Ga0310345_10002169_pt1 | contig 20314 bp, 13 predicted proteins | sample HC15DNA20500_MG_FD_204667 | JGI IMG/M metagenome (GOLD analysis project Ga0310345, IMG submission 204667) | Marine microbial communities from station ALOHA, North Pacific Subtropical Gyre - HC15-DNA-20-500_MG | ecosystem: Environmental > Aquatic > Marine > Oceanic | place: Pacific Ocean: North...
CCTTTTCGATTACGCGGGAGGTACGTTCCGTAACAAGCGAAACATCGCGACAAAAGCTGCAGCGATTGCTGTCCCCCAGAGAACCCACCGAATGATGCGTAACCACCGCTTTGACGGATTTAGGATAGAAAGCGATAGAGCAGCCCCCGCGGCGAGTGCCATCGTGGCGCTGACCCACTCTAGATCGAATATTAACCAGTCGAATCCGCGGAAAATGAGAGCTAAGCCGATGCACAGCATTACCAACCGCATTAGTTCCTGAATCAAGATGCACCTTCGGTCTGCCCCTCTCCAACATCCAGCCTATGTACGCTGTCAACGAATAACCTTCATGTCGACTTGGTATCCAGTTCCAACCGGAGCGGTGTTTGCGGTAACGAAGATGCTGTGCTCATGACTGGCTGAGAGCCAACTTCATCCGCGAATGTCAGTCTGAATGTTTCGGCGGGAGCCTCAAGGTAATGATACGCGGCATCAAGGTGCCAGCCCACTGTTCGGCGCCCGCACCGCGCACACTGTAAAAACGCCCAACGGTTTTCAAACCTCGTGTGATATTCATGCCCTCGCCAGGCGAGGCAGAACACGCGTTTAGCCCAAGCCACCGGCCCCTCTCATCTCAACGGCTCTTTTTATTTACAGAGGCCCACAGCGTAGCACGCGGCGGTATCGGGTTCAACGGGATGATGCTACTGTTTACCTTGAAGCACAGCATACGTTTGATCGGAGCGGGTTTGGGCTTCGAAACGTTGTGCTAGCGTTAAACGTTGCGAAACTTCGTCTCGACTTCTACCCGCTATGGTTCGGGCATGTTCATTTGTTGCCTGTGACACTGCGAGATCAAAGCATATATAAGCCAGTATATCGTCCTGCGGCACACCTCTACCGGTAAGGTACATCCTTCCAAGGTTATGATGCGCCGCATGATGACCTTGGTCCGCCGCTAACCGGTACAGGCGGACGGCCTCAGTAAAATCCTGCGGCACATTTCGACCGGTGGCATACATCAAGCCAAGCCTGTTTTGAGCCCCACTGTGGCCATTCTCAGACGCTAACCGATACAAACGAACGGCCTCAGTAAAGTTTTGTGCCACACCTCGACCGCTGGCATACATCAACCCAAGATTGTTCTGTGCCCCTTCGTGCCCTTGTGACGCCGCTAATCGATACAGGCGCACCGCTTCGACAAAATCCTCTGGCATATCTTGGCCAGTGGCGTACATTACACCCAGGTTGAATTGCCCAGACGGATCCCCTTGCTCTGCCCGTGTCCGCGCCTCCGTGACAGGCTCCGACTCCTGGTGCCACCATGCATAAATCGGTACGCATAGCACGCTGTTAGTAACAACGATGACGCTAAAACGGACACACCAACTAATCACAACCACCTCTTCGGCCACCCTGACATGCAGTTCCGTGTCTAGCGTATCGCCTACACCGATGCTGTTCAACAATCAATAGTCAACGTGCCGAAGTGTTAATCTGCGCAGCTACACTGCCGCTCGGAAGGCTTACACCTTTATAGATGACCAACGTATCTATGCACAACAAAAGAATTCCGAGTCAATTTCCCACTAATGAGGCAACGCGAAAGCGATAAGCCGTGGACCACCACCAACCGTGAGTGCAATGTATTGTCTTCCGTTAACCATATACGTCATTGGTGTTCCGATGGCTCCGCTCGGAAGATCAACGGATGCCAATTCGGTCCCATCTAACTTGTCGTAGGCGACCAGGCGCGGCCCCTCGTTCGTGCCACCAGCAGTTAGACAATAGATCAAGAGGGTCTTCGTTAGGAGAGGACCGTTAGTACCGTTATCCCCTCCAAGAGGTGGTAAATTCAAACCTCTTAATTGTGGGTGGTTACGGTAACGATTCCCGTCACCGGTTGGTACCCACCATGCGTGCTCGCCTGTATTCATATTAATCGCAGTCATTCGCGAGTACGGCGGTTTAAGCAAGGGGAGACCCTGCGGCATTTGAGGACCACGTGAGCGACCTGCACCGGCTAGCATCTGTTCTTCGGGCGCACCGTGCGTGTAATTGACGGTCGCACCGAGTGCCGGGTTGGGTGTGTAGAGTTGCACGACGGCTGGTCGGTTGCGTGAAGGTATATAAAGCACCCCACTTTCAGGGTCCATAGCAGCTCCAGCCCAACCGATCGCACCGTCAGTCGGTGGACGCATGATGGTGCCGCGTGTACCACCTTCGATCGGACGGTCTAGCGGTGTAAAGAGTGGTCCCAGCCGGAAACCTTCGACCGCTTCAACAGCCATCGCTCGTATCGCCGGCGTGAAATCAACTAGGTCATCGAGAGTTACGCCCTGGTAGTCAAAAGGCGCGGGTTTCGTCGGAAACGGTTGTGTAGGGGACAGCACATCGCCTGGGATGTTTGTCTCCTGAGACACCGGTCGTTCCTCAATTGGCCAGATCGGATCTCCTGTCACGCGGTCGAACGCATAGACGAAGCCTTGTTTACTTACCTGGGTGATCGCCTTAATGTCTTGTCCGTCGACGGTAACGTCGATTAGATTTGGGTGTGTCGGAAAGTCGTAATCCCACAGCCCGTGGTGGACTGCCTGAAAATGCCATACGCGTTGGCCGGTCTCGACATCGACGGCGATCAGAGTTTCCGAAAACAGATTATCTCCAAGACGGTCAACCCCTGTGAAGTCGTTCGTGGTCGTTCCGGTAGGTAGGTAAACATGGCCAAGTTCGTTGTCCCCCGCAAGCATTGACCAGACGTTAGCGTTTCCCGAGTAGCGCCACGAATCATTGAGCCAGGTGTCGACACCGAATTCGTCCGAACTATTCGGGACTGTGTGAAAGTCCCAAGCGTGCTCACCGGTTCGAACGTCCCACGCGCGTACCCAGCCTGGGATCGCTTCTTTAGTGATACGCCGGTCTGCGACCTGTGACCCATGTATGACCTTGTCGCGGACGATAAGCGGCGGCGAGTGGATTCCCCAGAGCATCGCATTCAGGTAGTCACGATCCTCTCGATTGGCCCGTGGCACGCCAACCATGGTATCGACCATGCCACTACCGTCTGGTCCGAAGTCAACACATGGTCGACCCGTCTTTGCTTCGACACAGACCATGTAGCCATTCCCTGTACCCCAGAAAATCCTTTCGTCTTCGTTGCCATCGGTCCAATAAGCAACACCTCGCTGGGTCCACGGACTGCTCATCGGTGGAGTTCCCTCTTCATATACCTTTGGATTGAAGACCCAGAGGGTCTCACCCGTCGTAGCGTTCACCGCGACCCCTTGCGAGAGTGGAGTATTGAAATAGATCACTCCCCCAATCATCAGGGGTGTGGCCTGTAATCTTGACGAGATCGGCCGGTGTCCCGGTCGGTGTAAATCCGGAGTTTCCTCTAGGAGAGCCTCGACAATCGTGTCGAGTGGTGCCCACCATTCACTACCACCAGCTGTTGTGGTGCTCGGAAAGTTGTCGACGGACACCCACTCCCAGGCGATCTCCAGGTCTGAAAAATTGTTCGCGTCGATTTGGTCAAGGGGTGAATACTTCCGGCCTCCGATGTCACCAGCGTAACTACGCCACTCCCCGTCCGAGGTGTCGTAGGTTTGCCAGCGCCCGCTTGCTATTCCCTGTTGTGCCTGTACAGTGTTTGCCACGCAAACAACGATAGTAATTACCACACTGAGAAAAAGTAATTGGCGCATATGGTGCCCTCCGCGTTTCCGACTATTGGCAATGGTCACTATTGGAATTCTTGTTGCGGTGGCAAGTTGATAAGGGCAAACTCACCGATTCTACCTACAATCGGAACCAGGTATTCCTGCCGGAAATATGTGATCCATTGATCGTATTGCTCTTGGCCGTCCGCCTCTCCGCTAGCACTAATTCTAGTTACGCAATAGGTCTCTGCCCATTCGGGCGCCGCACGAGAGTTTGCGGAGGCCCCTTCCTTCACATGAATTCAGAGTGATTGACACATTTGCGCACTGATCCGCTCCGCCGCGATGGCGTGACCAGCCTCATTCCAATGTCCGCGTCCTATTTCCGTATTATTAAAACCGTGAAAGTAAACTCCGGTACGATCAGCTTCGCGTTGAAGAATGGGAGCCAACAGAAGCGACTGGACACCAAGTCTGTCAAGAATGTGCCTAAGTCTGATTTCGGGATAGAACAATTGAGTAATCCCTGTTGCCTTCATAAATTCGTACCTGATATTTTTGTCTGGAAATACTTGAGGTGGGAGACTCACCGATGCAACTAGCAATCCAACCTGATGCCTTTGGATTTCGGTTGCAAACGCATTGAGTAGTCGCTCCATGAGCAGCCAGCTGTCCTCCCAATATTTATTTACTGACACCTGAAACACTTCATCCTTAATTCCATCCTCAGACAAGCGATGGCGGGGAGGACCATTAGAAATCTGAGTGCTAATTGTTCTCATTCTCAAAATGGAATTCCACACAAGATGAGCGAGAACGGATTGTGAGGTGAAAAAATTAGAAGGTTGTTTAATCAGGCGAAACGCAAGGCTTCTCGCAGGTAGCGTTGGATCTTCTAGAGCCTTACGATGCAACGGCCGACGATTATCAAGAAGATCGTTTGCGAGTGTGACGACGAGAACGACATAGTCTGGTTCGAACTTCCAGACATGATTTCTTAGCGTGAGAACTTGTTCAGCGGTTCCGTAGCCTCCGACGCCAAAATTCAGAACCTCGATTGCTGTGTCACTAAGCATCGGGCAATTTGAGAGCTCTCGTTCCATCAGATACGGAAATCCCAAGGTCTGATCAAGTTGCACGGCTTCCGTAAACGAATCTCCCAACACCGCGACTCTAAATTGACCATCTGGTTTATAAACTGAAGTCTCATCATCATTCATCCCGAATGAATTGATTTTCAGTTGTGACCCCCCTTCGGTTGTGTAGCACCCGGAAAATCCAGGTCGGAGTCGATACCCTGTGAATTTGTCGTACTCGTAGAAATTTCGCTCACAAAACCCAATACTACGGAGCGATATTTCAATCACTATCAGTGTGCACAGAATGGAGACACAAACGAGTAGAGCGTTTATCGCTGTTGTTTGTTCAGACTTCATCATGTGCTTGACCGAAGACAACATTGGCTGAGCTCTTTACTTGGAATACGGCCACGCCTGAAACACTAGCATCAGGGTAGGCCATAGTTCTGGTGGAGTTTCCGATACCGATTATCGTTGAGGCAGCGAAGGTGTCAAGAGCCCCTCCGTGTTGACTGATCACCAACAGACGGTTAAATTCGCCGTCAGTTGGCTCGCATAGTAAGAACACAAATGCCCATTCGTTTTGGGTGAAAGCGAGACGCTGATGCCAGACAAGTTTACCAATCCGCTGGTAGGCCTCGTTGGAGGTTTTCCGGAGCAGCTATTCATCCTTGTGCGCTGGATGATTTCAGCTCGACTTTGGAAGCAAGCATTGATTGCTATGTTACTGGCCCCACTTGTCGGTTTCCTAGCGTTCGATCTTCAGTGGTTCCCCGAGTCTGCGATCGCACTAAACGAGGTAACTCTGAAATTCGGCGCTGTATTTCTAACATTTATTAACTTGTTGGTCCCGCCCGTTGTGGCGTTCTCAGTGTTTGTCGGAATCGTCAGTAATAGCGACCTTAACGCGGTGAAGCGTATTGGTTTAACTGCTGTTGTTACGTACGCATGTACCACCCTGCTAGCAGTTGCGTTGGGAACGATCTTGGCTATCGCACTCATGCCTCTGGCTACCGCCATGGTGGATCCGAGACTAGTCGCTGCCACATTAGCCTCGGCCGATGGCTTACCCACCACCGATGGTCCAGTCAACGTGCTCGCCATCTTCGTTGAAATTATTCCTCAGGGTAACCTAATCAATCCTTTCCTGGAGGGTAACCTGCTTCAGATTATCGCTATAGCGGTTGCTGTCGGTATCGGCACCATGGCGATTCTAAATATGGCCAGCGGAACGATGGTTGAAGGAGCTCGAGTGGTGGTTCAAATTGCAGAGTACGGCATGGGATTGTTCCTCCGTCTGCTGTCTTGGACCATGATCCTGGTGCCGTTTGCCACCTTTGGCTTTATGTTTGATGCAATTGTCAAACAACAGAGCGTGAGTGCGATGTTCGCAATTATCGGATTCGCCTTCGTGATCTTTATAGGGCTTTTGACTTTAATGATGTTCTACGCGGTCGCAATAAAGTTAATGCGCGGGATGGCGTTCCGGAACATCGCTCGGGCGGCGCGCGACCCGTTGCTTGTTACTTTCTCCACTGCAAGTTCATCGGTCGCGATGCCGTACACAATGAAATCGGCTGAAGAGCACTTTGGTGTGGCGCCAGAAATTGCCCGTACGACCGTACCGTTGGGCGCGACCGTGAATATGGATGGCACTAGTGTGTATCAAGTGATGGCACTGGTATTTTTGATATCTCTGTTCGGTGAAGCCGCCGGCGTGCAAATAACGATTAATACACTTGTCAGTGTGGTGTTCTTAGTTGTTCTGTATTCCGTCGGTACACCAGGTGTACCCGGCGGCAGTGTGAAGGTAATTCAGGATGTGCTCACCATGTTTGGTATTCCACCTGCGGTAATCGGCATCATCCTGCCGATGGACCGTCTTCTTGATATGTCTCGTAGCGCGGTCAACGTTAGTGGGGATCTTTTCACCGCCACCGTGACAGATAGACTGTACCGGCGTCATGCTAAAGCCACAGACTGAAACCGGACCAATTCGGTATTGACAATCCCGTCGGGCCATTCAAAACATCGCTCACGTATCCGGGATTGTGTAAAAGCCATACGGCTCCTTCGCGTGACGGTGTAACCCCGTCGATCCGTCAGAAAACGTATAAACCCTAGCGCTATATTCTTTTAGAACGTTTCAAAGCCCAGACTACGATTGCAGTCGATGCATTGTTGAAAACCTTTGCCTAAAGTGTGCGTAGACACGTTCCTTTTTGAAAATATTTATTCGCTGATACCGGAGCACGACTGTGTACCGTCTGCGTCAGACTGTTTCATGTTACGATTTTTGACCATGTCCTTAAGTGCACCATCCATAGTCCCCTTCGTAGAAACATTATTGCCATCAGATCAGCTGGGCTCTGAGTGCTCCATCGGCGGCTGCCGGGGAATTCTCGACCTAGTGTATGGTTGAACCTGGCAACTGCGATGCAGGTTGCATCCTATGGACCATAGGCGGCAGGCTAACCCAAAAGAAATTAAGTTATTGGGAGCCGGAACGCGTGGCGATTATTGCCGGATAATCGATGCGGGCCGTGCTGTCATCGTCAAGGTCCATGAAAACTGAAACACCGCTGTAGTTTCTCCAGCCTGCTTATAAGCCCACCGGGCTCTTCGTTCACCGCACATTGGCTTACTGGAACTCTTGGATGGCGCCCGACACCTAGCGTGCAAGTCATGACCTATCCGATCTGCCGTCTACAACATGCGGCTCCATCTGATGCAGACGCGACATTTACTCGGTTGAAGGCCTCCGTTACCGTGATATTTCGTTGTAGACCGGAGCAATGAACACACTCCCATCATCAGAGACTCGGATCTTTCGCCGCGTAATCTGCTCGTCACCTTGATACACATTCAGTCTAGTTACCTGCCGAACTTCGGTCCGCCAAACATTCACGAAAAAGACACTACGAAACCTAGCTGTAGTGTCCTCTCGCGTCGCCTTTTACTTCCGGTCTTCGATTCTGGGTTAATATGGTTGTATCGCGTGCGTAGCACGCGCAGGCGGCTGTGAATTCTCGGTCTCTCGACTCGCTCGGATCAGCGATGGACGTGACAATAATCGCGCGGCTCACTTGAGGCCACCACAGATTCTCGACGCTATCTATGACCGTTCTGAATGTTATCTCAGAGGCGGCGTTGGCCCGGCTCAAAGAACCACCGATATTCCTGGCCACGGCCACTCCGGTTGAATTCACCCAAGGATTTTACGCAGCCGAAGCGGATGAGGGTGGCACCTTCTATTGGATGGAGGACCAGGCCAAACTTGACTTCCTAACCGACACGGTCGTTCGCTACCTTGAGCTGTGGGTTCTCTCAGAATTCCATGATCTCTCCCAACAATTGACTTTCACGTCTGGCCAACAGGAAAGAACGATCGAGTTAACGGGCGGGTGGGCACCGCTAACGGTCGAAATCCCAGCCAGGACGACCCACATAGAACTGACTGTCAACAAGATTTTCCCACGCGCATACTATCCTACGGATACCCGAACCCTCGGAATTCGGCTACGACCCGCACTACTCCACCGGGACCTCGAACGTCACAGAAATATCGACCGGCAACACCGAAACGCAGTCCTTAATGCATCGGAACTACTGGAGAAACGCCCCGCTCTCACATCGACACCTCCAAGCCTCGGTATCGACTTGTACGGTGTGTGCAACGTTAAACCCCCGTGTGTCTATTGCGAGTGGGATCTGAATAAGGAGCTCGAGGGTGAGAACGTGGATGCACCGTTCACACGGGAGACGCTCGAGGATTGGGGTCCATTTTTTCACAATTCGACCAGCCTTGTGAACTGCTCTATCGGTGAGCCGTTCATGATGAACAATTTCGACGAACTGCTCGATGTCTTCGGCGACACTGGCAAAGTGCTCGAAATGACTACAAACGGTCAGATTCTGACCGATCGTAATATTCAGAAGTTACTTGGCCGGAATATCGATTTGTACATTTCACTCGACGCTGCAACATCAAATACCTATGCACGCCTTCGAAACGATTCCTTCGATAAGATTCTTAAGAACCTCCGGAAGCTCATCGAGGTCAAAGGCGGGCCCGGAGGGCTCCCACGCATCAATCTCGTTTTCATGCCGATGGCAATCAACGTCGGTGAACTGGATGCTTTCGTACGGTTAAGTGCAAACCTGCGGGTCGATCGACTAGTGCTACGCCCATTGAACTATTCGGACAGTATAGACCTCGACTGGACCCGTGAAGGATATCGCTTCGAATATAAGCGTGAACTCCTGCCGTTCAACACGCTCGCCAAGGTAAGCGGTCGGGCAAACGAACTGTGTCGGCGCCTAGGAGTACCGCTAACAGACCAGATGGATTTCGGCTCTCAGATGGACAAAATGTTCACTGATCGTTATGAGGAAGGTCGACAAGAGATCACCACGGATGTCGTCGACACTGGCGGGGAAGCCTTCTCATCGGGATCCGACGCCGGACCCGTTTCTGCACAAACGCAGGAGTCGGCTACGGCGATAGAGGCTCAGCCAGATACCAAACAGGCGATTTCCGACAATGTATTGCCTCTACTCGGAACGGAACACCGCCCAGCCTGCCTTGAACCATGGAAGAGCCTCTACATCCTGCGCCGCGGGGTGTTTCCATGCTGTTACGGCGGTGAACCCATTGCCCCGATGAATGGCTATCGTGATGCGTGGAATTCCGGGATGATGCAAGAGATCCGGACCGAACTATCGAACGGACGGTTCCACGACTATTGTCTCAAATCCCCTGCCTGTCCAATCGTGCGTAAGTCCCAAGTCGCACGTAACTTACCGATCGGCCAGGTTGTACAGCTTCGCACACGACAGGTCTGGCTGCGGTTCAACCGCGCGACCGACAACCGTTTCCGCCATTCAACGAAACCGTTGATCTGGCTCGGCATACGGGTGTTGCGTGCCATTACCGAACCACGTTACGTAGTGCATCAGATGAAACGGTTTGCGCGGTTCGTGCTACGACTCCCTGCTGGCCGTCGCTGAGGCCCACTTCCAATGCAATAGCGACCTTTTCCATAGGGCAGCTATCGTTGAAACGTCCTTTCCTGATTCTGTTCTCTGATTCTAAGATCGGGATTATCTAACCTGATTCAAGTTCATCCTAGACACAAATGCGCAACTCCGTATCCATCCGAATATGATCTCCAACAAACTGTTGTACGGATGCGCAAGTCGCCTGTTTGGTTCCGACCATAGCAAGGTGGAGTGCTGCCACTCGAGAATGGAGACCCCTTATGCCTTCGCTTGGAACGTGTTGCCCGAAACAGACACCGATAAGTACTGGACCCTCTGAATTCGATGGTAGTGTACCCGACCGCGTAGGATACGAGTGTGAAAGCTGAAACACGCGTAACGGTTTACCACGCGCGATCTATCGTGTTGGCGACCATCCTCATCGGCTCTCTTTGCGTTCCGCTGGTGGGCCAACTCTCCAAGGACAAAATACTCATCCGGACAGGCCAGTCATTAACAAATGAAGAGACCAGTGAAAACACCACGCCGATACTACCGACTGAGACTCCAGTGCGGCGGTTGGTATCCCCCTGGACCTTGTTGTACGCCGAAGACTTTTCCACGCCGTTGAACGGAGCAACCGCACCATGGATCCGAGAGAATTACAGCAACCCCTTCGATACCATCATGGATGACCACGGCCTTTGGCATGTGAATGACTACGGTCCAGTCTGGAACAGTGCTTTCAGTTCCTTTGCAACCTATCGTAAGGAGTTCACGGTCGGTGAGGACGGATGGTTAACAGTTTCCCTCTCCGCGCGGGATTGGAACAAGGACGGTCTAATAGAAGCTCCGCCGTCAATTAGCACCCACTTTGAGGGTGGCGAGTATGTGGCCGTATTGGACGTGCCTGACCATACCGGCGGGGCAATCTTCAGATCGACGAACAAGCTGCCATCTCAGTACCGCGTCGAGTACAAACTAAAGACTATCGACTTTGGTGGTAAGCGTAACGGATCTCTCGATTACGACGGCCGGCACAACGGCTACGGCAACGTCGGGTGCAAAACGCAGCACCCTTGGGGGGAAGGGTCGAGCAGTCAGGGCTGGACCGGGGACGCGTCGGTGCCGTATTGCGAGTGGCAGGACGTGCGTAAGGGGCCACTTGGCTACAACGGGTTCCACTTTCTATCCATTGTGGACGTAGCCAATCCGGCGCCGCGGAACAACCATTTCTGGCACTACCACCGGAAGGTGCTGATTGATGCCTTCTCCCAACACCCCGACAGAGTAAGCAGTGGGACCGGCGGGCGGATCTGTAATTCGAGTAACAACCAGTACTACGATTACCTCGACAGCAGTTTTAACACGGTCAATATGTGGATGAGTGGGCTACCGTACTGGACACCGCGTTCCGGTCATATGGCCGGTAACTCGCAATGGTTCATGACCAGTTGTTCAGGCGGAGCTGCGGAGCAGCAGCTCTCCTCCGCTGCCGAACTCCAACCGGAGTTGATGCCGAACGAGTTTTACATCTTCGCGATCGAACGAAGCACGACCGGTTACACACTGGAAGTCAGTGGCAACTTTACCAGGGTCGGCCAAAAGACTCTTAGATTCCATCGCCCGTTCATCGTAAACAACGTACCAATTTGGCACTACAACAACTCCGCAAACGAGTACGATGGGCGCTTCAATGCTGATCTTGTACAAAATGCCGCCCACGGCAGTACGACCTGGCCGGATCAGTGGCCCGCCGGTTCCTCCTACCCTGACTATCTTGTAATCGGCGACCCCTATACTAATGTCTACGAAGGCCGGGCCAGCTTAACTGACATCCGTCTCTATGTACCAACAGTAGCTCAAGAACCTAGCCTCAAGGTGACTGCCCCTATTCCTCAGGGGCCCATCAATGAGGAAATCGTCAACAATCCCATTCCTGTGCTGACCAGTACCACGGCAGCTGGGTTGTTCGTATCCGGCACATTCGACCATCACTATGAAATCTCGGTGTTCGCCGCCGATGGGATGGCGACACTATTGGAGTCCGGCACGGTAACACCAACGACGGCCACGACTAGTTACCACTTGCGGAGCACCCTCGTGAGCGGCCGCCGTTACCGGTGGCGCGTGCGCGCTGGGCTTAACGGATTCTACGGTCCGTGGTCCGTGTGGGCAACCTTTCGATACGGTGGCGAAACCGTTTTTACCGCGGCCGACGGCACGTATTTCAAGGTCGAAGTGATCGCGGCGGGCCTCGAAGCTCCAAGCGGGTTGTCGTTTGCGCCAGACGGTCGCCTGTTCGTAACCGAACGTCCGGGTCGAATTCGAATCATCGAAAACGCCGTACTGTTAGCGAAACCTGCGCTAATACTGTCTGACGTCTTCCCACAGTCAGAAGCAGGCGCTCTTGACATAACACTGCACCCTCAGTTTAACGAGAACCGTTATGTATACCTCGTCTATACGGCTTCCTCCCCGGAGCGGGACCCGGTTGTCCGCTTGGTCCGGTACCGTGAGTTAGAGAACACACTGGCGGAGCGAATCGTTCTGTTCGAGGCCGCCATTGGCGCTGTTATTCACGATGGAGCGCGGGTCCGGTTTGGACCAGACGGCAAGCTGTACATGACCCTAGGAGACGCAAACAGCACGTCGGTCGCCCAGGACCTGGCCGCCTTTAATGGGAAGATCTTTCGCCTAAACGCGGACGGAACAGTCCCTTCGGACAATCCATTTGCGTCGCCGATTTTTTCGTATGGTCATCGTAATCCACAGGGTCTTGCGTGGCATCCGATATCAGGCGATCTTTGGGCGACCGAACACGGCAATATCGGCAACGATGAACTGAATGTAATCAGCAGTGGAAACAACTATGGGTGGCCGGTAATCGAAGGACCGCTAACAAGGCCAGGCATGGAGACGCCCATCCAGTTGTACTCACCCTCGATCGCTCCGTCAGGAGCTGCGTTCTACACTGGTTCGTTATTCCCTACCTTTACGAATAACCTATTCTTTGCCACACTCGTCGGTGAACATCTACACCGGATCAGACTCGACCCGGCCGATCCTCGTCGGGTCCTGTACGACGAGCGCCTCCTCTCTGGTCGGTTTGGTCGGTTACGCGACGTCGTGATGGGGCTTGACGGCGCCCTCTACATCGCTACGAACAATACGGACGGACGCGGCACGCCAGCTGCCGGTGACGACCGTATTCTTCGTCTGGTTCCAGCGTTGTAATGCCCGAGTCCCGGCAATTTCCCGTGCCTTCTACCCCAGACCGTATTTTCAACTTTATCGCACAGACTCACCGATCGACCGTTCTGCATAGTGGTTCCAGCCGAAAACTTCCTTGAGTGCCAAGACGAAGTCGAATCCGCTGTACCTGCTATCGGCGAAAGCAAAATTGAACTGCGCAGGGAAGACTGCGTGTCCCTCAAATTCCTCATTCCACGATCCTACCGTGTAGACCGGAGCCGGGATGCTGGTACTCCCGACGGCGCCGGGCCATTCCTGGGGCAGGTACTCATCGGCGTAAAAACGGACCAACGACTTCATAAAACTGACATACGCATCCTTACTCGTTCTAAGGATAGGCATTCCCTCTTTCGCAAAGCCGCCAGCTAAACTCGGAATAAGAAGGAGATTGCTTCCGGTAAAACGATTCCGAAGCCCACGAATAGCCGTGGCAGCCTGCGATAGACGGACCTTTTGAAAAGCGGTATACGCCGGGTTTACCGCGAACGACGGAGCCGTCGGTTTCAAATTCGCAGCATGATAGGAAAAGATCGCATCGAAATTAATAGCACGGTTCACACGGTCCGCTGATGGGATCTCGCTGGATGCCATCTGAAGCAACTCTTCTCCAACTAGATATGGAAAGTTCCCGTACACGGCTTTGAATGCCTGCCGTGCGTCGTCAATAGTACTAGTCATCCGTTCGAATTCAATAACATCTGTAGCGGTCAGTCCCCACGTATGTGAGCCAAAAATGAATATCACGGGACGACCACTAAGTAGGAATACACGTGTTGGGTACACGTCGCGTGCTTCGACCAGGGTGCGTGCCATACCCTCGAAATCCGACACAAGCAGGTTGCGGATCCCTGGTGACCGAAAATCAATGCGGCCACCAATTCCAGGTAACGCTTCAGTATTCTCGTATAACAACGCGACATGTCGTGTTGCTGTGTTCGACGCCTTGAAATATCCGGCCCTGTAGTTCGACAACAGAGAACTAGTATCCATTCGTGCTGGTATCCAGCTCACGGCATCGACTGTTATCCCAAACTCATTCTTCAGTCGGTTAAACGTTTCCTCCACTAAAGGGTCGTTCGACAGGTAGTCGCCATCCAGATACCGTACTGTTTGCTGTGGTGGAGCTCGGGTTAGTCTGTGATGCCACCCGTAATGCCATGCCACCGTGATTGGACGTGGATCGCTAACCAATGCACGTGGGCCCAACGAATCGATCGTACGTAGCACCGCATCGACCGATAATTCATTGACCTCACCACGCGCCAACACGTCAGCCCGATAATCAAATCCCGCGCTGGGTTCAAGTGAGAACCCTCGCGATGTAAAGCGCGCATATTGCATCAGTTGCTTGTCGATGGCGTCTAGCTGTCCGTCCCCGTTCACGTCGGCAACATACGGTGACAATATTGCCTTGTCTAAGGTCTGTGCACGTAGCCTTTCCCTCATTGCTCCTGCCAGACCAAGCGTGCCAACACGTAGAAACGAACGCCGATCTAGAACATCTACCGTCATCGTTGACCTAAGTACCGTGGTCCGAAAGTGTTATGAGTTATATAAAACTTTACCCCTGAGATCAGAAACGAATCCGAAGACCGGCGGTCAATTGAAGGCCGCCGAGGTCGACGTTTAGCGGTCCTCTATCGCCAACCGTCATGTCCACCGAGCCACGGACATAACGAAGCAGTACACCAAACCCGATGTGTTCCATTATTTGGTAGCGCCGCAGGGAGTCGAGTCTGTGTAGATTCAACAAGTCAAGACCAATACCACCATTGATGGCCGCCGTTTTTGCCGACTGTGCATCAATGGTGTGACCGGCAAAGTTTAATTCGGTGTATGGAAACGCACCTTCCACATACTCGAGTTCCGTGACGAACTCCTGAGCAGCGTCGATTACACTCGGTCCGCCAGAAAATGAAATCGCCAGCCAGTCGGTAATTTGGGTCGTCCAGATTCCACGCAGGTGTCCCGCACGTTCTCGCCGTTGCAATCCCCCGACCACCCCACTGATTCGCCGAGGGTAATCGAAGAACAACGGATGCGGCACCTGTGCGTCAATCGCAGCCGGGTGGATGGCACGATAACTCGAAACGTCCACACCGAGCGACAGATTCCGCCATACCCGAAAGGAGACACCTCCGCCGAGGAGGCCACCACCTTCGATACGGTAATCTGTCTGTAACGCGCCTTCCTCCAAGAAGAGACGGAATGGTGTGCTCCCAGCAAACGTTCTCGAGGCTGGACGCCATCCGAGTCCGATATGGGCGACGATCCGCTCTGATGCAACCGGTTGCGCAAGCGCGTCGCCAGCGATCACCATCCAGATCAGGAGCAACGCCCCTGCCTCGCGCCACAAAAGTCTCCATGCTCGTCTCACCAAACGCATCTTCACTCAGCTCGTTGCCGACGACGGCGGTTCATGCTTCGGTTAACACCCATCCGTTACGCTGCCGCGAAGGTCTCGCGCCGGCTAAAACGAGACAACACGCTCTTCCAGAAAATCTCAAAATAGATTTCGACGACCGTCGCACGCCCCAGACATACGTTCCCGCGGAACCGGGAGTCTCTGCCGATGAAATGAGCCAAAACACCGTGCGTTACGTTTATGTGATGGGCCAGTCGAGCAGTGTCGGTACCGTCATACGTCAAGATTCTGAGCATCCATGCCCGGTTGCGGCCCAGTATTCAAGTTCAGACCTTTCACACGACCATCACTTGCTTCGACGCGTCACCTGCACCCGAACAAGTCTTGCGGATGTTAACGTAGCACCACGTACTGATCAACTTCCGGACGGTCTTGAGGTCTAACCATTGTCGGTGAAGTGGCACACGCCACCGCAATACTCAATGACGACCCTAAGACACTGTCGACAGAGTTTCTGCGTTTCGGCAGCTGATTCCGCCGCGTTCGTAGCGCCACTCGTCAGTCGACCATTAACCCGTGATCCAATTTAAAGTCTTGCCAGACAGCAACTTCAACGCTCAACAACGAACCCCCTTCACAGCGCAATTCCTAGCAAATCAACGTTGAAAAACATTCTGCTCACAGATGCTCCCACACAAACGGAACACGTAAAGCTTCGAGCCCGTGCACAACCGTCAGGTTGCCCAGAACGGCAAGTGGCCAGAATGCCTGATTTCGAGGTAAGAGGATATTGAAGGCGCAGGTCATGGGTAGGAGCACGCGTGTGGCGGCGATTGTCGAGCCAGCCCAAACAGCAGATCCCAGAACGACCATGAGAACACCATAGGTCATTCCAACCCGCCACCACGGTGAACGCCAGTCGGCCAAAAACGTAAGCACGACCGCTTGCGTCGTTAGACTCACTAGCGCTAACAAGCTAAAACGAGCATAGGACGCCCAGCCTTCGGTACGAAGTGCGGTCAGCGTAACCGACAACTTCTCCACCAAACCCGAGAACGGCGCCCCGAAGTTGTCAGTGCCAGTGCTAACCGACAGACCGGGATAGGAGTAGTGCACATAAGCTACCCAGAGTGCCAGCGGGAGACAAATCGTTACGGTATGAGTCACGAGCACGACGCCCCTCCGCGGAGTGTTGAACAAACCCACCACCGACAGCAAATTCGTCGCACGCCCGAGCCCGGACAACCCGATGAGCGAGACTGCAAGCCACCGCCGCCCACCCTCAATAGCAACAATCGTTAAAGCAAGCATTAACAGACTAGGACCTTCAAGGAGTGAGTCGCGAACGGAAAAGATGAGCCCGTGACAAAAGAGGCACCCGAACCAGAGAACAAAATTCTTAAAGTCGACGGGTGGGAGCCAGCGAAGCAGCACGAATGCTAGGGCTAACCAACAAATGATGTTTTGTACCGCATACGCCTGAAGGATCCACGGAGGCTGACCTAGACCCAGAAGAAAAGCCGTCCACGAAAAGAGAATCCGGCGTGAGCGATACGGAAAACTATCAAGCGCCGATTCGATCGCCGGATCGCGAAGGAATGGATCAATGGCAAGCTGTGCGTAGAACTGTCCGTCGTAACCCGTTCCCTCATTGACATGAAGCGATTCAGAGCGCACCACGGGTAGTGCTCGGTCTTGAAACTCACTTCCGAACACGATTAGGGACGTGAACCCTGTTTCGTGCGAATAGAAACCACCGATCGAAACGAGAAAGATAGCGACCGCACCTAGGTAGAAACTCTTAATCTTGACCGAGACAACGTACTTCCAAATGGCACGTTGCACATGGTAGAGCCGTTCCGCGGTTCCGGATGCGTGACTGGTGATTAGACCCACAATCAGCACATACAATCGAGGAATGACAGGAAAATATACTGCGGCCACACAGATCCAGAACGCTTGCGCCGACAGCAACACCTTGTAATCAGAAACCGCAGTAGCCATGAGGGTTATGGCAAAGAAACCAAGCACGAGAGTGACTATGACAATCTGACTCACACGGAAACTTTTCCTACTACCAAGCCTGAGTAGCGGAAGCGAGCAAAGCAACAATGCACCGAACAGCACCAAGGCCGCGGTGCCCGAAACAGACTCGTAGCGCTCAGTGTCCGACGGTGTAATTACAAAGCTAAATGCCCCAGATGAAAATCCGTGGATATTCGCAAGCTCCAGACTATGCAGTAACCACCCATCACCGTCAGCTTCAATTCGCAGAAGATCTCCACGCACCCACACCGGGTTTATCGGGGCACGAAGATCAACACGCGCATGCCCTGTGGCCCTCAGTACGTAATCGCCGAGTTCTATACCATTGACAGAAAATGTGAGCATCCGGTCAACGAGTTCCCTGTTTTCCAATCTCATGACAACAGCCGTGGGGAACTCAGCAAGGCCGGGGAGATCTGGAAGCGAGATAACCACGACCTGCTGCGAGGACGCACGTTCCGTGGTAACTACACGAACTCGTACTCGTTCGAAGTCCGTATAGACGCGTGTGTGCAGAATTGTGGCGCAGCAGCCCGCAATAGCCAGCAGCAGTACGAACGGAATTCGCCCAGGCCAAACACTGACGGCAAGCTTCTTAAATAGTCCAGCCAATACGTCGACCTCAGAGCTCATCTCAGAACGGTGCCACCCCTCTTACAAGAGAACAGCGGACGTAGTGGCAACGGCTATCGAGAGTGTCCCGAGTGATCGGCGCATGTTCGCACGATTCCAACAGTGAGTGCGAACTTCGGCACGCATGGTAGAACTATCGACACCGCCTTATCGACTCACAACAAATGCACAGTGCCGCTTAGCCCAGCCGGCTCATACACAGAGCAAACACTCGCCCATCTCGAACAAACCACGGCATCGATGTCACCCTGACCAAAACCTCAATACGACATTCCTAATATCCGCGACACGTCGTCTTCATGATTCACCAGTTCTCAAACTTTATTCACTGCCCACGTGATCGCCGGAAACATGTCGTAGCTCTCATCATCTGAGACACAGCTGACCTCAATTATAAAGACCTATCAAAAAGGACACCCGCCGTTACCATGCTCGCTGCGCAGCCATGCTCATCAAGACACGATCAAACGCCACATAGATGTATTCCGCGGACGACCAGAGTTTCACGTAATCCTTCGTGTTCATCGCGGGCCGCACCTTGCGTCGAACGTCCCCTATGCTTGATGCGTTAAAGGAGAATGTGTGCACATCTAGTTCGAATCCCACTATGTTGCCCTACATCACAGTCACCGGTAGGATTGATACCTACGCACTCATCGAGCTGGTGCGACAGAGCTTTATGACCGGTTTCACTACAACTGGCTGGCACCTCACACTGTGTGCTGCGGGAGTGGTCGTTCTGAGCACGGCGGCGTGCGCGCCGACGTCCGAGGAGAGAACGCTTGCTGCCCTGTATGCACGTGCGCAGCAGGGCGATTGGGATGCGCAGGTTGAATTGGGACGGTTGAGTGCCGAGGAGGGCGAAGCGGCACAGTGGTACCGGCGTGCCGCCGAACAGGGCGTGGTCCACGCGCAGTTCAGAATCGGGCTCATGTATGCGAACGGCCGCGGTGTCCCACAGGACGAGGCGGAGGCGGTAGCCTGGTTCCACCGGGCGGCAGCGCAGGGTGATGCCTTGGCGGAGGTCAATCTCGGAATCATGTACGAGGCGGGCCGGGGCGTGGTGCAGGATGATGCTGAGGCGGTGGTGTGGTATCGCCGTGCGGCCGAGCAAGGCCAATACGAAGCTCTCGCCTGGTACCGTCGGATGGCGGAACAAGGTTGGTCCTTTGCACAGTACGACCTCGGCATGATGCACCGAGACGGCCGCGGTGTTCCACAGGACGACGCGGCGGCCGTGGTCTGGTTCCACCGGGCGGCGGCGCAAGGGCTTGCCGAGGCCGCGGTCACTCTCGGGCTCATGTATGCGGACGGCCGCGGTGGAGCGCAGGATGAGACGGAGGCGGTGGCCTGGTTCCAGCGGGCGGCCGAGCAAGGCGATGCCGTGGCCGCGGTCACTCTCGGGATCATGTATGAGGCAGGCCGCGGTGTCCTACAGGACGACGCGGAGGCCGTGACTTGGTATGGTCGCGCGGCCGAGCAAGGCCTGGCTGATGCCTTCGCATGGTACCAGCGGTTGGCTGCGCAAGACTGGGCATTCGCGCAGTACAACCTCGGGGTCCTGTATCGATCTGGCCGCGGTGTCCGACAGGACGAAACCAGAGCGGTGCGGTGGTTTCACCGAGCGGCCGCGCAGGATGATGCGGTGGCCGCGCTCAGCCTTGGGATCATGTATGAGGCAGGTCGCGGTGTCGTGCAGGACGAGGCGGAGGCGGTACGGTGGTTTCACCGGGCGGCGGCGCAAGACCGTGCCGAATCCCAGTTCAATCTCGGGGTCATGTATGCGGACGGCCGCGGCGTCGTCCAAGACGAGACCGAGGCGGTAGTTTGGTACCGTCGAGCAGCGGCGCAAGGGCTTGCCGAATCCCAGGTCAATCTCGGGGTCCTGTATGCGGACGGTCGCGGCGTCGTACAAGACAAGGCCGAGGCCGGTCGTTTGTACCGGCTGGCCGCGGAACAAGGCGCGGGCTTGGCAACGTTCAACCTTGCGAACATGCAAGACGCGACTACGCCCGCGGTCTCGTATCGTCGGATGGCTGGGCAAGGCTCGGACGAGACGCTGGCCTGGTACCACCGGATGGTCACGCAAGGTTGGGCCTTCGCACAGCATGAACTCGGCGTCATGTATGAGACGGGTCGGGGGGTGCCGCACGATGATGCGGAGGCTGGTCGCTTGTACCGGTTGGCCGCGGAACAGGGCTATGCCCGTGCGCAGTACCACCTCGGGGGCATGCATGAGGCCGGCCGTGGCGTCCCACAGGACGACGCCGAAGCCGCCTCATGGTACCGCCGCGCCGCCGAGCAAGGCCAGGCTG
>Ga0310345_10002170_pt1 | contig 20300 bp, 14 predicted proteins | sample HC15DNA20500_MG_FD_204667 | JGI IMG/M metagenome (GOLD analysis project Ga0310345, IMG submission 204667) | Marine microbial communities from station ALOHA, North Pacific Subtropical Gyre - HC15-DNA-20-500_MG | ecosystem: Environmental > Aquatic > Marine > Oceanic | place: Pacific Ocean: North...
TGGATTGAACCCTAAAAAATAATTTTTAAAATTTAATGACATGTCTGAAAAAAAGAAAAAAATTTCTTATTATTTTGATTTTAGTGAAGTATTAAATTATTACTTTAGAAAAAAAGATCCTAATAGAAAAACTAATATTAGTTTAAAAATGATGCATGGTGTTAATAAAATTGCTATTATAATGTTTCTCCTTGGGATTATTTTTATTTTATTAAAGAGATTTTTTTACTAAACCACCACATTAATAATTTTATTATTAACTATAATAATTTTTTTAATCTCTTTATTACCTGCCCATTTAATAACCACTTTATTTTTTAGTATCTTTTTTTCAATTTCTTTTTTTGAAGCATTATTTAAAAAAAATTGTTTAGTTCTTAATTTCCCGTTTATCATAATTGGATATTCGTAACTTTCTTCTTCTAAATAATGTTTATTAAAAGTTGGATATTTTGATGACGATATACTTTTTTTATTTCCCATTTTTTCCCACAGTTCTTCTGATATATGAGGGGCAAAAGGAGATAAAACTATTAATAATGGTTCCAAGATTTTTCTTTTGTCACATTTTAATTTAGTTAGTTTATTGACACTAATCATAAGGGCACTAACTGAAGTATTAAGAGAAAGGTTGTTTATATCTTCATCTATTTTTTTTATTGCTTTATGTAAAATTTTTAATTCAGAATTATTCGGTTCTGAATTTGATATTTTAAATTCTCCTCTGTTGTTAAAAAACAAGTTATAAAATCTTTTCAAAAACTTAAGAACTCCATCAATCCCATTTGTATTCCATGGCTTAGATTGTTCGAGTGGTCCTAGAAACATTTCATACATCCTCAATGTATCTGCTCCATAATTATTTATTATTTCATCAGGATTCACAACATTACTTTTTGACTTAGACATTTTTTCGGTTTCAAAACCACATATATATTTGTTATTTTCAAGTATAAATTCTGCATTATTGTATTCTGGAACTGAATTTTTAAATTTCTTTATATCTAGAATATCGTTTTTTACTAAATTAATATCAACATGAAGTGCACTACAATCATATTTTTCTTTAAGATTATAGGATACGAACTTATTAGAATTTCTTATTCTATAAATAAAGTTTGAACGTCCTAATATCATACCCTGGTTTACCAGTTTTTTGAAAGGTTCTATGGTGTTTACATATCTTAAATCATATAAAACCTTGTGCCAAAATCTGGAATATAATAAATGCAAAACCGCATGTTCAGCACCACCAACATATAGGTCAACGGGCATCCAATATTTAATTTTTTTACTTTCAGAGAATTCTTTTTTGTTATTAGGGTCTAAAAATCTAAGATAATACCAACACGAACCAGCCCATTGAGGCATAGTATTACTTTCTCTTCTACAAATTTCTTTATTAACTTTAATATTAACCCAGTCATTATTTCTAGCCAGTGGAGATTTGCCATTTTTAGTAGGGAGATAACTTTTTACTTCTGGTAATATCAATGGGAGTTCCTTTTTACTTAATGCTAATTTTTCACCATTTTTCTTATGTATTATAGGAATGGGTTCTCCCCAGTATCTTTGTCTTGTAAATACCCAATCTCTAAATTTATAATTAATGGAAATTCTTCCTTTCTTTATAGATTCTAGTTTTTTGCAAATTATTTTTCCAAATTCAAAATTATTAAGGCCATTAAATTCACCCGAATTTATCATTTTTCCAGTTCCAATAAAACAATGATTCTTTTTGTATCCTTCTCCTTTTATTACTGATACTATTGGCAAATCAAACTTTTTTGCAAACTGAAAGTCTCTTTCATCATGAGCTGGAACTGCCATTATTGCTCCTGTACCATAAGTAGACAATACGTAGTCTGAAATCCAAATAGGTATTTTCTTATTATTTATAGGATTAATAGCATATGATCCAGTAAATTCTCCAGTTTTTTCTTTTTCTAATTCTTGTCTTTCAAGATCACTTTTCTTTAAAGAATTTTTTGTGTAAACATTAATTTGTTTTCTAAAGTCATATGTTACTATTTCTTTAACTAATTTATGTTCAGGAGCAAGAACTAAATAGGTAGCACCATAGATCGTATCAGGTCTAGTAGTAAAAACTTTTATTTTTTCTTTACTACAGTAAATCGAAAAATATATTTCAGCTCCTTTTGATTTTCCTATCCAATTTTTTTGAGAAATTTTAATTGATTCAGGCCAATCTAGACTATTAAGGTCATTTAGAAGTCTATCTGCATATTTAGTTATTCTCATCATCCATTGTTTCATGGGTCTCCTAATAACAGGATATCCACCTCTTTCACTTAAACCATTTATTACTTCTTCATTTGACAAAACAGTTCCTAATTCTTGACACCAATTTACAGCTACCTCATCTTCATAGGCAAGACGATGACTATTAATAAACTCTATTTTTTCTTTTTTAGATAAATTATTAGGAAATTTTAATTGTTCAATTGGAAGGGCTTTTTTCTTTTTCTCATCAAAATAACTGTTATATAATTTTAAGAAAATCCATTGTGTCCATTTATAATATTTTTCATCACTTGTTCTTATCTCCCTATCCCAATCATATGAAAGTCCTATCTGATCTAATTGTTTTTTAAATTTTTTAATATTTTTATCGGTTGTAATCTTTGGGTGTTGACCAGTTTTAACAGCATATTGTTCAGCAGGCAAACCGAATGAATCAAAACCCATCGGATGTAGTACATTAAATCCTTTAAGTCTTTTAAACCTAGAAATTATATCCGAAGCAATATACCCTAAAGGATGGCCAATATGTAGTCCAGATCCTGAAGGATAAGGAAACATATCAAGTATATAGTATTTTGGCTTTCCATTCCCAATTGTTTTAAATGTCTTATTTTTTAGCCAAAATGTCTGCCATTTTTTTTCTATTTCTAAAAAATTATAATCCATTTAAATTCATTTAATTATCAAAAATAATACTTAATTCTTCTAATTTGAATGAATATATCATATCATTTTTTTTTGATTATAGTTTTAATTGGTACTCCAGAAAAGTCAAAATAATATCTTATCTTATTAGTCAGAAATCTTTTATATGGTTCTTTGATATATTGAGGAAGGTTGCAAAAGAAGGCAAAAATAGGAGTGGGAACAGGAAGTTGTGTTATGTATTTAATTTTTATGTGTTTTCCTTTTATTGCTGGTGGGGGATATTTTTTAATTTCAGGTAAGAGAGTATTATTTAGTTTAGATGTACTTATTTTTTTATTTCTATCTGTAAAGATTTTGGTTGCAATTTCTATAACCTGTAAAATTCTTTGTTTTTTTTTCACTGATGAAAAAATTATAGGGACAAATGTTAATGGTTTTAATTTAGAATAAATTAAAACCTCATATTCTTTTGAAGTGGAAGTCTTTTTTTTTATCAAATCCCATTTATTAACCATTAAGATAATTCCCTTTTTGTATTTATTTGCAAGTGATATTAAGTTCATGTCTTGAGATTGAAAACCCTGATGAGCATCAATCATTACGACACAAATATCACTTTCATGTAGAGCTTGAATAGATCTCATTATACTATAAAATTCAAGATTTTGTTTTACTTTATTTTTTTTTCTAATTCCAGCAGTATCAGTTAGAATGACATTATTATTGAAAAGTTTGTATCTACTGTCAATAGCATCTCTGGTAGTCCCAGGAATATCGGTAACGATATTTCTTTCTTCACCAATTAAAGAATTAATAAATGATGATTTTCCAACATTTGGACGACCAAGAATTGCTATTCTAGGAACGTCATTTTTTTCATTATTTTCATTATTTTTTTTCAAATTTTTAACAACTAAATCAAGTAAATCACCAGTGCCAGATCCGGTCTGAGATGAAATAGGTATAATTTCAGAATTTTTTAAACCCAATTCATAGAATTCATTTGAATTTAAACCATACTGATAATTATCGGCTTTGTTTGCAGCTATGATAGTTTTTTTACCAATTTCTCTAATAATCTTTGAGAATTCTTTATCATTATTGTGCAATCCACTGTGACAATCAACCATAAAAACAATAACAGTAGCTTCTTTTAATGCCAAAATTACTTGATTTCTGATTGCCGATTCAAAAGTATCTTTTGAATTTTCAACATATCCTCCAGTATCTATTACAGTAAAATTCAATCCATTCCATTCGGATTGACCATAATGTCTGTCTCTAGTCACTCCACTTTCATTATCAACTATAGCTTTACGCTGAGAAACCAACCTATTAAAAAATGTAGACTTCCCAACATTAGGCCTTCCTACAATGGCAACTATATTTCCCATTTTATGATTTTTAGAAAACAATACTTTTATGATCTATTATTTAATAGATATTATATCAATCTTACTATTTAATATATCTGAATTTAATTTTTTTAAATCATTATTTTTGATTGATAACCATTCATTTATTTTATCATCAATCTTAAGAGTTAATTCATTTTTAACTTGAATCAATTGATCAGTAGGTTTAAAATTTCCATTAGCTGCCAAGCTAGTTAAATGAGCAAGTTTATTGTTTAATTTTATAGGATAATTTAAAGGATCTTGTCTGCTCTTATTTTTTGTTTGATATAAAGAATTTTCAATAGAATTAATTTTTTCAAATAAAGTGTTTGTTTTCAATAATAGATCATCGTTATTACTCATCTTTTCTTTTAAATTGTTTAATTGATTTTTTATTGATCTCATTTCTTTTATAGATCTATGAATTTCACTCACTTTATCTCTAACTTCAATCAAAAAATCAAATTGATCTTTTAGGTCTTCTAATGAAGCATTACTTCTTTCATCTTTTAGAATTAAAAACTCAGTTTGTTTAGAACCTCCGTTTATTGACAATTTTGCCAGGTATTTACCAGGAATTACTTTAGGGCCTTTTAAGCTTCCGGACCACATTATTAAACCGTCAAAACCTTCAGCATCTTTGTGTCTCATATCCCAGATAAAAGAGTTAGATCCATTTTTTATTTCAAGAGTATTTTCTTTTGAAGAATTGGTGAATGTTTTTATAGAATTTCCGTTTTTATCAAAAAATTCTAAAGAGATTACTAATGAATCTGTTCCCATTCTTATAGAATCAATATTAAAGAATATTTCCACACCGTTATGATGATTTTTCCCACTTGAGGATGCAGATCCCCAACTTGAATAGCCCATTCTATAACTATCTATGGGTTTAAATATGTGAAAATTTGATTCTTCAATTTCTTTATTAAGTTGGTGCAAGAGAGTTAAATCATCAATTATCCACAGAGACCTACCCTGGGTTGCTGCAATTAAGTTGTTATTTTTAATTATAAGATCAGTTATAGGAACTAAAGGAAGATTTAATTGAAAAGATTCCCAAGATATTCCATCATCAAATGAAATGTAAATTCCTGATTCAGTACCAGAATAAAGAAGATTTTTTCTTTTGGGATCTACTCTTAATACACGAGTGAAATGATTATTTTTTATCCCTTTCGTAATTTTATTCCACGTTTTACCATAATCTTTAGTTTTGTACAAATAAGGCTCATAATTTCCAGATTTGTACAAAGTACCAGCTACATATAATCCTCCTTTTACAAATGGATCAGGTTCTACACTATTCCACATAATGTACTTTGGGGAAATTGATGGTGTCACATCCTCCCAAATTTTTCCACCATTTTTTGATACATGAATTAAACCATCATCAGAAGCAGACCATAAAAGATCTTTTTCATAAGGAGATTCACAGGCTGCAAAAATTGTGGCATAATATTCAACAGCAGTATTATCCTTTGTAATAGGGCCACCAGAAGACACTAATTTTTCTGCTTCATTTCTTGTTAGATCTTTATTGCCTAGAATTTGCCAAGACTGACCTTCATTTGTACTTGCGTGAAAATAATTTGAGGTAGTATAAAGTTTATTTTGATCATGTGGTGAAAAAAATATTGGAAAATTCCACTGAAATCTATATTTCATATTTTCTGCACCGTGGCCCATGGGATTATTAGGCCATACATTTACAGATCTTTCTTCACCTGTTTCATGATCAAGTCTAGTTAAATAACCGCCATAGCTTCCACCATAAACTATTTTGGGATTCTTTGGATCAGGTGCTAAATGGGCACTTTCTCCTCCTGCAGATGCCTCCCAATCATTTTCAGAAATACCACCACTATTTACTCTATGGGGTATTCTTTGTGTACTATTGTCTTGCTGAGCTACTAAAATATTGTAAGGAAAACTATTATCAGTTATAACTCTGTAGTACTGAGCTGTGGGTTGATTCATATAAGTTGTCCAATTAGTTGCTCCATCAAAACTTACTTGTGCACCGCCATCATCAGCAACAATAAGTCTATTGTTATCTTCTGGGGCTATCCACAAATCATGATGGTCTCCATGCGGAGTATTGTAATTCTCAAAAGATTTTCCTCCATCTTCCGATCTCCAAAATTGAACATTCATAACGTAAACTCTATTTTCAACTTTAGTATCTGCATAAATTTTTGTATAGTACCAAGCTCTTTGTCTAAGATTTCTATCTTCATTGATTAATTTCCATGATTGTCCTCCATCAACCGATTTATATAAACCACCATTTTCATTTTCAATAAGTACATAAATAATTTTAGGGTTAACAGGTGAAATAGCTATCCCGACTTTTCCCCAGATTCCATCAGGTAATCCTGGATAAGTAGAAATATTCTTCCATGTTTCTCCTTCATCTGTAGATTTCCATAGAGCAGATCCTTTACCTCCACTATCTAAACTATAAGGTGTTCTTCTTACATTCCAAGTGGAAGCGTAAATGATTCTTGGATTTTTTGAATCAATAATTAAATCAACTGCTCCTGATCTTTCATTTGAAAACAATACCTTTTTCCATGATTTTCCACCGTCAATAGATTTATAAACACCTCTATCAACAGTATTTTTAAATAAATCTCCAATTATTGCAACAAATACTATATCAGGATTTTTTGGATGAATTCTAATTCTTCCTACTTGTACTTGATCTATTTCTAGATTCATTTTTTCCCAATTTTCTCCTGCATCATAAGATTTCCAAAATCCACCATAACCAGGGGAAACATTTCCTCTCAAAGTTTCTTCACCGGTTCCAACATAAATAATATTTGGATCAGATTCACTTACAGCAACAGCTCCAATAGAACCTCCAAAATATCCATCAGATATATTTTTCCATGATTGTCCTCCATCAGTAGTCTTCCATACTCCACCACCTGTAGCACCAAAATAAAAAACATTTGGTTGATCTATTACTCCAGTTACACTTGAAGCTCTACCACCCCTAAATGGTCCTATTGATCTCCATTGAATGCTATTAGGAATATTGAAGCTTAAAGAATTATGTTCAGATTTTTTATTTCTTTTTTGAGAATAAATATCTGTAGTGATAAGTGATAGAATTAATATTTTTATTAAAATGATTTTTAAAATTTTCATAAATTTTTTTTCAATGTGTTAAAATACAAATTTAATTTTTTAAACTTATTATTGATAACTTATTATTGAGTATAGAATATATTTTATATTCTTTTGAATCTCGATAATGTAATATTGAGATCAATTGATCTGAAAAAATTTCTTTTTCTGAAATTAATTTACCTTTTGAATCATACAGAAGGATTGATTTTTTGTTTTTATCTAATATTGCAATTATTTCTTGATTACCTCCGAAGTAATAATACTGAAAATTTAAATTTTCAGTATTCAAAAATTCCTTTTTGAATTGCACATTTTCATTTTCTAGAATATATACAGATGTATTATCTTGTATGATTATTTTATAATTTCTCTTTGAGGGATCAGTCAATAAGTAAAATCTAGAATTTACAGATGGTCTATAAATTTGATTTTCTTTTAATATTTGGCCTTGTAAATTGAATTCTAAAAACTTTCCATTATCTAATAATAAAGTAATAGTTGTATTATTATAGTTTGAATTTTTTTGAACAAATGCATTATTTTGAATCTTTGAATCAAAGATTAAAGGAAACCCTTTATAATTCTGTCCTTTTCTATTTAGAATATTTATTTTACCTTCCTTTTCGATAAGAATAATATAATCTCTTCCTGCAATTCTTAAGTGAAAAGGAGGTTCACTTAGTGCATTTTCAATTACTAAGGGGTTCCATCCTTCTAAAATCTTTCCTGTTTTATCTAATAAATAAATATTTCCCTTAATATCAGCTAATGCCAATCTATATTGTTTTGATTGATCATAGTCAATAATATTGAAATGATCAATTTTGTATTTTGATGGATTTTTTAAAGGATATTCTGTTAAATAATCTCCATTTCTATCATATGCGTGAATTTCATTTTCAGTTGAAAATATAATTTGTTTTTTATTGTTTTTGTAATAGTCAATTTGATAAATTTTACTATTAATTTTTGAAGATATTGAATCACTCCATATTTTTTTTAGTTTAGATGAAATCTGATGTATGACATTTAGTTTATTTTGTATTACAACTTCGACTGAATTATTAACATGATTTCTGATTAAATATGGTTTAGTAATAATCTTTTCTGAAAAATCTAATTCATAGTTAGGTTTAAAATTTCTGTTAGAATACACATCCTTATTTTCTGATCTAGATTTGTTAAAGATTATACTGGTATAAATTTTTTCATCTATTTTAGTTAATTGAATAGATAATATATCAAATTTTTCCAAAAAATTAATAAAATTTTTTTTGTAATTTTTATGAATTTTAGACTGTAAGAAAATTAATGTTTTTGGTACATTAATTACTAAACTAAGATTAGATTCTTTATTTAATTTATCAATTATTTCACTGAAAAATAAAGATTTTGACCATGTTTCCTCTTCATCTAACTTGTCTATATAATCCCTTATGTTTTCAACCGAATTTGATATTATAATATAATTATTTATAAAAATATAAAATGAGTTATTGAATTTATTGACTGAATGTCCAAATAAATGAAATGGAAAATTTTTGATACCAGTTTCTTTAATTATTTTATTACCGTATTTTTCAGCTGATAGCTTTTTATTATTAATATTTGATTTTGTAATTAATTTGTTAAAAACAGAAGTGTCTTTTGATTTTATAATTAAAAGCTTATTTTCTCTATTTTTTAAACTTCTTTCCAGGGTCAATAAAGCAAATTCTTTGTCGATATTTTCTGATAATTCTTCATTCAAATTGCTATTAGTTTTATAGTTTTTTTCCTTCTCTGAAAGAATTTTCTTACTAATATTAATAATATTTTTTGGTGTATCTAGGGATATATGATTTATCCAGAGGGTATTATTTGGAATCAGATTATTAATACTAAACGCGTCAGAAAGATTATTGGTGAAAGCTGATGATAATTTATTTTGTGAGTAATTTAAAGAAAATCCATTTAGTGAAATTTTGCTATTACTTATTGAAAAATCTAAAAAAGTACCATCAATATATTCATTTAATTCATTGACTTTAAACATTTTTTCATCGATAAAAATTTCTAGTAAATCTTTTATCTTATCAGAATTCACATAGATGTCTCCGAAATCTTTTTTTATTTTAATAAAGTCAAATAACTTGAACTGAAGATGATAAAATGTAATCTTTGGACTGTTGATTACTCTAACTACATCTTCAATTAGTATTGCTGAATGACTTCCAATGAATAAATTCTTGTAAAGAAAGAATGAAAACGTTTTATTGTTAGATATAGCATCAAACATTTGAAATCCGTTAAAATTTCTTTTATGCAAAGAATATTTGTTTCCAATTAATTTTTCTATAAAATATTCCTTATCTATTAGTGATATATCTAGAAAAAAAAGGAAATCAAACTCAGATTTTGAAATTAAATGAAAAGATGAGACTAATTTGTTATTTCTAGATAATTTTTCAATTTTTCCTTCCAATAGTGTATCTATAAATTCGAATGCGTGAGATAACTCATCTATAAAATAGATTGAATCATTTACATCATATATGAGTCTCAATTTTTTCCATTTATCAATTGGATCAATAACCTCATGAACTATAAGTGCTGAAGCGGGGACTAATTTTATTGGATCTATTTTTTTTTTTTCATTTAAGAAAAAATGATAAAAAATGAAGCCAGGAATTATAATAAGTAATAGTAGAAATAAAATTTTTTTCATTTGAAAATTTGTTTATTCATGCTTTTCAAAATTTGAAGAGTCTTTTGTAGATGTTTATTGATATTAAGTTGGGAATTTATAATTTCAACTAATGTTCCTCTTTTATTGAAAATATATGTGACTCTTCCTGGTAATAACCCAAATAGATTTCTTGGAACTCCAAATAATTTTTCTACTTTTCGCTTAGGATCACTAAGTAAATCATATTGTATATTATATTTTTTAGCAAATGATTTATGTGATCTAATATCATCAGAACTAATGCCTAAAATTTCCGCATCAAATTTTTTTAAAATATCATAATTGTCTCTAAAATTACATACTTCAGTTGTACAACCTGGAGTATAATCTTTTGGATAGAAAAATATAATCAGGTTTTTACCTATAAATTTTTTACTACTCACATTTAAATTATGTTGATTTTTAAGATCAAAATCTGGTAATTTATCACTAATTTTCAATGACATAAAATATTGTTAATTATTAACTTTTAACTAAACTAATCAAAACAAATTATATTATTTTTAAACTATAATGCATAAGTGATAATTTATGAAACAATACCATGATTTATTAAGACATATTCTTAAAAATGGAGAAAAAAAATCTGATAGAACAGGAACAGGAACAATAAGTGTTTTTGGGTATCAAATGCGATTTAATTTACAAGAGGGATTTCCTTGTTTGACAACAAAAAATCTTCATTTGAGGTCCATTATATATGAACTTTTGTGGTTTTTGAAAGGTGATAATAATATTAAATATTTAAAAGATAATGATGTAAGAATATGGGATGAGTGGGCTGATGAAAATGGAAATTTAGGTCCAGTTTATGGTGTTCAATGGAGAAAATGGCAAGATAAAAATGGTAATTTTCATGATCAAATTACTAATTTGATTGATGGTATAAAGAATAATCCTTACTCAAGAAGACATATTGTTAGTGCATGGAATGTAGGTGATATTGATAGAATGGCATTGCCTCCTTGTCATACCATGTTTCAATTTTATGTAAATAATAGTATGTTGTCATGCCAACTATACCAAAGAAGTGCAGATGTATTTTTAGGTGTACCATTTAATATAGCCTCATATGCTCTATTAACAATGATGATATCTCAAGTTTGTAATCTTAAATATGGTGACTTAGTTCATACTTTTGGAGATGCTCATTTATATCTTAATCATTTGGATCAAGCAAGATTACAATTAAAAAGAAAGATATATAAATCGCCTTCTATGATAATTAGTTCTAAAGTGAAAGATATATTTTCTTTTAGATATCAAGACTTTGAATTGAAAAATTATAAATTTCATCCTCATATAAAGGCAGAAATTTCAGTATAATTTAATACATTTGTGCGCCGAAAGAAATAAAATAAAACGTCATCTAAATTATTAAGCATAACTTTTTATGAAAAAAATTATTTTTTATTTTCTTTTTAATTTTATTATTTTAATTTCAGTAATTGCTCAAAATAATGCAGTGTCTACTGATGTAGTCAAATTGTCTTTAGAGCAATGTCTAGAGATAGCTTTGGAGAATAACTTACAATTAAAACAAAGTGAATTAAATCAGAAAAATCAAAAAATTGGTCTTTTGCAATCTAAATTAAGTCAGCTTCCCTCACTAAATTTATCTGGTAATTATGGTAATAATTGGGGGAGATCCGTAGATCCAACTACAAATCAATTTACTACAATTGAATCTCGCTATACTGGTCTAAGCGGCTTTTCTCAATTACAATTGTTTAGTGGATTTCAAAAAAGAAATACAATAAAAAAATCAAAAAATGATTTAGAAAAGAGCACCTATGATTTAGAAAAAGCTAGGAACGATGTTAGATTAAATGTGGTTAACTTATTTTTAAATGTGTTGTTTAGTATGGAGCAGGTTTCTAACGCTTTAAATCAATTAGAATCTACAAAAGAGCTATTAACTAGAACAACAAAACTTGTGGATGCTGGATCTTTACCAATAACAAATAAGCTGAACTTAGAAGCTCAGCTGGCTGGTGATGAATTAACATTAGTACAACAGGAAAATAATTATAAACTTTCTATACTTCGTCTTAAACAAATTATGTTAATTGATTCTAGTGAAGAAATTGAAATTATCAAACCGGATATTGATATTACTCCTGATGTTTATATTGGATCGAATCCACTAGATATTTATAATATGGCTTTAGGAATATTGCCCGAAGTGAAAAGTTTAGAATTAAGTATGAAAAGTAGTGATTATGATCTAAGGATTTCAAGAAGTGGAAGATATCCCAGTATAAATATTAATTCGAATTTAAATACAAATTATTCGAGTTTTGCTGATAGAAAAAGATTTTTTTATGGAGATGACCCTGTAAAAACAACTATCCCCATAGGATATTTAACTGCTGATCCCTCACAAACAGTCTCTACTGTTACATCCCTACCTGTAGAGATAGGTTCTGATAATAACTTTTCAATAACAGAGCAATGGAAAGATTATTTGAGTAAGCAATTGACTATATCTCTTTCTGTACCACTATTTAATGGTTTCCAAATATCTTCAAATATTCAAAGATCTAAAGTCAATAAGAGATTAACTGAACTAAATGTTTTAGAATCAAAAAATCAACTTCGACAAAGTATTGAAACTGCTTACAATGATGCTTTAGCTGCTTCCAAAACTTATATTGCATCAAAAAAGCAAGTAGAAGCTCTTGAAGAATCTTTTAGAGTTGTAAAGACTCAATATAATTTAGGTGTTGTTAATTTTACAGATTATCAAGTATCTAACAACAGTTTGGTAAGAGCTAAAAGTGACATGCTTAGATCAAAATATGATTATATTGTTAAATTAAAAATTTTAGATTTTTATCAAGGAAAACCTTTAACTTTTTAAATATGAATAAAAACAAATTACTTATTTTTCTTTTAATATTGATATGTGTAACAATCATTTTTGCTTGGTTTGGAAAGTCAAAAGGATGGATTGGGGGTATGAAACCAATTGAAGTTGAGTTTTCTAAAGTAAACAGAGGTACAATTACAGAATTAGTTACAGCTTCAGGAGCTATACAACCTGAAGTAGAAGTAAATATAAGTCCAGAGGTGCCTGGAGAAATAATAGAATTAACAATTATGGAGGGTGATTCTGTCAATGAAGGGGATCTATTAGTTCAAATTAGACCAGATAATTATATTAATGCATTGGAAAGAACACGTGCTACATATAATCAACAGTTAGCAAATTATTCTAGTGCTAAATCTAATCTTGCTAGATCTGAAGCGCAATATTTAAGAACAGAATTAGAATTCAATAGACAAAAAAAACTGTATGAACAGAAAGTTATATCTGATTCAGATTATGAGGTTGCTTTTACAAATTATAAAATTTCAACTCAGGATTTAGAATCTAGTAAACAAAATGTGAAAGCAAGTCAATATATTGTAAAAAGTGCATCTGCTTCAGTTAATGATGCAGAAGAGAATCTTAGAAAAACAAGTATTTTAGCACCAATGACAGGTACAGTCTCTAAATTAAGTGTTGAGCTTGGAGAAAGGGTTGTAGGGACATCTCAAATGGCTGGTACTGAGTTATTAAGGGTTGCTGATTTAAATAAGATGGAAGTTAAAGTAGATGTAAATGAAAATGATATTGTAAGAGTTAATTTGGGAGATGAAGTAATTATAGACGTAGATTCTTATAGTAATCTAGAAAAAAAATTTAAAGGAAGAGTTACTGAAATAGCAAGTACTGCAAATCCTAAACCTACAGCGGATGCAGTTACTGAGTTTGAAGTTAAGATTCGAATATTAAATGAATCGTTTGTTGATCTTCAAGAGGAGGGAAAAAGTAATCCTTTTAAACCTGGGATGACCGCTAGTGTTGAGATTATTACGCAAGTGAAAGATGAAATTTTACTAATTCCTATTTCATCAGTAACTACAAAAAATGAAAAAGATAGCCTTGGAAATGAAATCATAAAACAAATAGTTTTTATTGGAGAGAATAATAAAGCGAAAATGGTAGAAGTTAAAACTGGTATTAGTGATTTTGAAAATATTGAAGTTGTTTCTGGATTAGAGGAAGATGACCAAATAGTTAGTGGTCCGTATATAGCCATATCAAAGCAACTGAAAGAAGGAAGCACACTATCAAAAAAAGAAAAATCTAAAAAAGAAGGTTATAAGTCTAATAAAAATTCTTCCGATAGCGATGAAGAATCTGGAGTTAGCATAGAAATTAACTAGCTAAAATTTATAGTTTATTAAAATAGAAATACTATAATTTGTACTTTTGGAAAATAAAAAATAAATTTTGGATCTATTTACTAAAATCTTAGAAAATAAGGGACATCTTGGAGCCCATTCAGATATGGATGATAATTATTATATGTTTCCTAAACTAGAAGGAAATATAGGCCCTAGGATGATATTTAAAGGCAAAAAGGTTTTAAACTGGAGTCTAAATAATTATTTAGGACTTGCCAATCATCCAGAAGTTAGAAAAGTTGATTCGGATGCTGCAAAACAATGGGGACTTGCATATCCTATGGGAGCTAGGATGATGTCTGGAAATACAGTTTATCATGAGAAATTAGAAAAGAATCTTTCCACTTTTGTGAATAAAGAAGACACCATCCTTCTTAATTATGGTTACCAAGGTGTATTATCAATTATAGATTCTTTAGTTGATCGAAAAGATGTAATCGTTTATGATGCAGATTGTCATGCATGTATAATTGATGGATTGAGACTCCATATAGGTAAACGATTTGTATATTCTCATAATAATATTGAAAATCTTAAAAAACAGTTAAAAAGAGCCAAAAAAATTATTTCTGATACGGGAGGAGGGATATTAGTTATCACAGAAGGAGTTTTCGGAATGTTAGGAAATATGGGAAAGCTCTTGGAAATTGTAAAACTAAAAAAATATTATAGTTTTCGGTTATTTGTTGACGATGCTCATGGTTTTGGTACAATGGGACCTTCAGGTGCTGGAGTGGGAGAAGAGCAAGGTGTACAGGATGGAGTAGACCTCTATTTTTCAACCTTTGCAAAATCTATGGCTAGCATTGGAGCTTTTGTTGCAGGCGACCATGATATCATTGATAATCTGAGATATAAACTAAGATCTCAAATTTTTGCCAAATCTTTACCTATGCCTATTGTAATTGGTAATTTGAAAAGATTAGAATTACTTATCAATAATCCTGAGTTTAAAAATAAACTTTGGGAAATAGTAAATAAACTCCAAAGTGAATTAAAAGCTAATGGTTTTGACATTGGAACAACTGAATCTCCTGTTACTCCAATAATGTTAAAAGGTGGAGTATATGTGGGTTCTAATATTATGAAAGATTTAAGATCTAATTATGGGATTTTTTGTTCTGGAGTCATTTATCCTGCTGTTCCAAAAGGAATAGTTATGCTTCGGATTATTCCTACTGCAGCTCATAGTTTAGAAGATGTAAATCAAACGATTAGTGCATTTAAGAAGGTAAAGAAGCACTTAGACTCTGGATTCTACAAAAAAATAGGTCAAAAAGGCTCTATTTTGTCATAAAAAATGTAAAAAAAGCCTTTTATTTCTTTTTTTAATAACATTTTAAGTAAATTGTGACAACTATAAACACTATTTTAACAACTTAAATTTAATATTATGAGTAGATATGATGAATTAACTGGTTTAGTTGAAGGTCTAGGTGGAGACTTTGGAAAGTTTTATACTAAAGGGAATAAAGCAGCTGGAACTAGAGTAAGAAAAGGAATGCAAGCTTTAAAGGTTTGGGCACAAGATGTAAGAAAAGAAGTTCAAAGTAGAAAGAATGCTTCATAGCACTTAATAGCTTAAAATTTTAAAAAAAGGTGGTTTTTTTAACCACCTTTTTTATTTAATCATCTTTAGATATCTGCACATTTCATTTAATCTGTTTTCAATATCGTATTCTTTATTAGATTTAATTATCATTTCGAATAAGTAGTTATAGTCAGATATAAAACCTATCCTACATTTAGCTAAAGATCTAATAAAAATATTTTCAATTTCTTGATTTAATACTAAATCAGTATAAATTAAGTAGTCATATGGTTGATAAATTAGATTGTTGGCATTGTTGTTTTTCCAAATTCCCATTAAGTTTAAATCTTTTATTTTGAAAGATTTTAAATACCGATTTTCAGCGGTTACAAATTCAACAATTGGATATAGATCAACTTTTTTATCATCTTTTTCTAACTTTTTTGTGAATTTATTAATGAATTTTTGTTTTATTTCTGATTCATAGGAATAGATTATAGCTATGTTGAATGATTGTTTATAACCAATAGATTTTCTATTTATTCTATGCTTTCTTCGTTCTAGTCTATTTATAATCGAAAGAAGGTATTTCATAAATTAACTGCTTAGCATTTTTTGAAATTCAATTTCAGAAATAATTTTAATTTTCAAATCTTTTGCTTTTATTTTTTTTGTAGGACCCATATTTTTCCCTGCCAATAAGAAATCTGTAGTTTTTGAAATGCTTGAAGATACTTTACCTCCATTGAGTATTATAATTCTTTTCAATTCATTTCTAGAAAAATTTACAAATGAACCTGATAAAACGAATTTACAATCTTTTATCAATGAATTGTAATTTAATTTTTCAATTTCAACAAATTTCAAACCTGCTGATTCCAGTTTAGAAATCAATAAGACGTTTTCTTTTTTTTGAAAAAAATTATTGATACTATCAGCTATTTTTATTCCAATTTCATTTATTTCAATAATCTCATTATAACTTGCATTCATTAAATTATTTATATTTTTAAAATGTTTTGTTAAAACTTCAGCGGTTGTTTTACCAACATATCTAATTCCAAGACCAAATAAAATATTTGCAAAAGGAAAACTTTTAGATGTTTCAATACTTTTTAAGATATTTTCACATGATTTTTCCTTAAGTTGTCTTACTTTTTTTTCATCATTGGAATTTTTAAACACAATTTTTAAATTATAAAGACTTTTATAGTTTAAGGTATATAAATCTGCAATATTATTAATTAAGTTATTATCTAGTAGTCCCTTTATAGTTTCAGGCCCTAGATTTTCAATATTCATTGCATCTTTTCCTATAAAGTGTTCAATTTTTCCTTGAATTTGTGGTGTGCAATGATTATTATTTTTACAATAATGATTAGCTTCATTAGTTTTTTTTGATAGAGGATAATTACATGATGGGCATTTTGTAATGAATTGGATTGGGTCTAGTGATTCTTTTCTATTATTAAAATCTACTCCTGTAATTTTAGGTATAATTTCACCTCCTTTTTCTATTTTAACTGTGTCTCCAATCCTTAAATCCAGCCTTTTGATTTCATTGAAATTATGCAACGATGCTCTTTTAACTCTAGAACCACTTAATGTAATAGGTTCTAGAATTGCTACAGGAGTAATAGCACCTGTTCTACCTACTTGATATTTTATCTTTTTTAATATGGTATTAGTACTTTCAGTCTTATACTTGAAAGCTATTGCCCATCTCGGTGTTTTACTTGTCAATCCAAGTTTTTCTTGTTGTTTTAGATTATTTACTTTTATTACTATACCATCTGTTTCAACATCAATTTCATTTCTTTTATGATCCCAATATTTAATATATTCTATGACTTGATCAATAGTTTTACATTTTTTAAATGTATTGGGAACGTTAAAATTCAATTCTTTTAGAAACCCTAGGGCTTGATTGTGATTTGTAATATTTTCTATCCTGGTATTTAATGAATATATATAACAATTTAAATTTCTTTTTGAAACTTTAGAAGAATCTTGCATTTTAAGACTTCCTGATGCAGTATTTCTAGAATTTGCAAATATTGATTCATTATTAATTTTTCTATGAATATTTATTTTTTTAAAACTTTTTTTTGAAATAAAAGCTTCTCCTCTAACTTCCATATAATTTGGAACTTTAGATTTGAGTTTTATGGGGATTGATTTAATAGTATATACATTATTAATAATATCATCTCCTTTTTTACCATCTCCTCTTGTTAGTGCATGCTTTAAGATTCTGTTTTCATAAATTAAGCTTAAAGCAACTCCATCGTACTTTAATTCACATAAATATTCAATATTCTTTTCTTTTAAATTTTTTTTTATCCTTTTGTCAAAATTTCTTATATCAGATTCTGAGTAGGTATTTGATAAAGAAAGCATTGGATTCTGATGAGCTAATGAGTTAAACTTTTTGGTTATGGTACCTCCAACTCTTCGTGAAGGGGAATTTATTGTTTTTAGATGGGGAAATTTTTTTTCTAATTCTATTAAGGTATTTAATTTTTTATCATATTCAAAATCTGAAATTTCATTTACATCTTGATTATAATATAGCCTATTATGATATTCGATTTCTGATTTTAGACTACTTATTTTCTTTTTTGCAATATGTTCTTCCATGTTCATTAGTTCTACTAATCTATCAGTTTAAATTAATTAATAAATTATACTTCATTATTAAATCAGATAGTTTTTTGAGAAAAATATAATAATAATAATTCAAGATTTTTCCAAATATTATTGATTCAGAATATAATTTAAATTTAGTAAATAAGGTGAAGTTCTTATTTAAGAATCCCTATTTTTTTCTTGAATTTTTCTCATTAATCTAGTTGCAAAAGATCTTGGAATAAATCTGTGAATTGAGGATAAGATTTTATTAAATAAACCAGGAACTGCAACTACTTTTCCTTTTTTTAAAGCATTATATCCATATTCGGCAACTTCTTTTGCTGAAGAAATATTAAAACTTATTTTCACTTTTTTTGAAGAAACTTTTCTTTGAAAATCAGTTTTAGTTTGACCGGGACATAATACTGTAATTGATACGGAAGTATCTTTTAGTTCATTTGCTATGGCTTCAGAAAAATGCAAAATGTATGTTTTAGTTGAATAATATATAGACATTAATGGACCAGGTTGGAAAGCAGCAAGTGACGACATATTCAAAATTTTACCATTATTTCTTTTGATCATATCTTTTAAGAAAAGCTTTGTCATTTCAGTGGTACACAATACATGAAGCATGATCATCTTTTTTTCAACCTCCCAGTTAGTATTGTAGAATTTGCCAAACAGACCAAAACCTGCATTATTAATTAATATATCAATTTTTATATTTTTTAATTTATTATAAATTTCTAATGCTGCATTAGGTTTTGAAAGATCTTTTTGAATTAATGAAATTTGATCATTTTTTTCTTTGTCAATGATTTTTTTTATGTTTTCAAGGTGTTCTTTATTGTAATCAATAACAATTACATAAAAGTCATCGTTAAGCAATAATTTCACAAATTCTAAACCTAATCCACTACCACCACCTGTAACAATAGAAGTTTTATTCATTGTTTATAAAGTTAAAAATCTGTTTTTGAAATATAATCGCATAAGATTTCAACACTTTCTTGTGAATGAGTAGGAAAGTTAGCAATTCTAATTTGATTGATGTTATTACCATATCCTTTTCCAATAATTAAATTATAATCCTTCAGTTTATTTATAAGGACTTCACTATTACTTTTTGTATCTGCAACTATTACTGTTTTTGATCTGATTTCAGTATTTTCTATTGAATGACAAATTTTAGGATGATTATTAATGGTTAAATTAATAAGTTTTGATTTATAGTTTATTTCATTAATTATCTTATTTATTCCTTTTGCATTCATATCATTAACAACTTTTGATAATAGATATATTCCAAGAGTATTTGGTGTTTCTGAAGTTTGATTTTTTATTCCCATTTTATGAAGTCTTTCAAGAGAATGATAAGAACCTGTGATTTTTCCTTTTTTAATATTTTTATTGCATACGTCAAGACATTTATCATTATAGATCCAAACACCTAATCCAGAAGGTAATCCAAAACATTTTTGAACTGAAAAATAAAAAGTATCAACGGAATTAGTATTAAAAGGTATCACGGGGCTACCACTTACACAGTCTAATGCTATTAATGATTTATTAAACTTTTTTCTTGCTTCTAATATTTTCTTATTATCACAGGATATCCCTGTACTGGTTTCATTAAGTGATAATGCTATTAATTCTTCTTCTTTATAATTAATGTTAAAATTATAAGGTTTTTTATATGATTTAAATAATTTAGAATTAA
>Ga0310345_10002171_pt1 | contig 20299 bp, 13 predicted proteins | sample HC15DNA20500_MG_FD_204667 | JGI IMG/M metagenome (GOLD analysis project Ga0310345, IMG submission 204667) | Marine microbial communities from station ALOHA, North Pacific Subtropical Gyre - HC15-DNA-20-500_MG | ecosystem: Environmental > Aquatic > Marine > Oceanic | place: Pacific Ocean: North...
TCATTTCTAGGAAATATTGGTTGTTGAGGAAATATTGGTGGAGATATTGGTGGTGATATTGGAGAATGTTCAGGTGGATATGTTGTAGGTATAATATCAGGATGTTGTATAAATGGTTGGCGAACAATATTTATTCTAACTAAAACATAATATTGTGACATACTAAAATAATAACTAGAAATAGAATATTATTCTTAATTATTATTGGACTTGTAATTTTTTATTTATAAATATTATTTACTTATTGTAATTAATTCTCGTATATTTTGTCCTTTATACGAATGAGTGGCTTCTATATATGCTTGATTTGTTTTTTGTACGATTAGTGAAAATTCATCAAAAATATATTTTTGTATATCATTGTTAATTTCATTTTGAAATTCAAAATGTAAAATATCACATTCTAATTTACCAAATTCAATGTCTTTTTTTTCACTAGGCATAAAAATAAATTTAGGATTTTCTAATAGAAAACTCTGTTCATTATACATTCTGTCTATATTAATAGATTTACCAGTTAAGATATTATTTAAAATTTTTGTTGTAGTTCTTGACGGAGTTCCCTCACCTTCTAATAAAAAAACTAATCCCATCCAGATATCACCCATTGGCATTACATGTTCTATCCCATATCTTCCAATACAAAGTTGGTAATTGCTTAAAAATGTATTAACCAATTTTATCAAAAAGAAAGAATTCTTACCATAAATCATTGGTACTGATGACCATTGATCTTTTTCATCAAAGTGATGAAAAATTTTGCCAAAAGATACATAAAATAAATATTTATCATTACTATCTAAATTTGAATCTAGTAATTTATCCAAAAAAGGAGTAGGTATATTACGCCAATCATTATGATAAGTAGAAACTAGATGACAAATTGATAATGGAATTTTATTAAATTTTTTTAATGTTTTATATACGACATTACTTGATTTAGAATGATATAAATCAAATTTAAAATTAAAAAAATTTTTCATTATTAAATATCCATCAGAATCATATTCTGAATTAATTTTTCTTGCTAATGTATCAGAAACATGTTCATTATCATAAAAACGATTATGACTTGTTAAATAAACACCGTTTGTAAAAATTAATATCATTTTAATTAATACTATTTACTATTTACTATTAATTAAAATAAATTATTATCGATTTTAATTTTGAATATTATGGTTATTCATCGTCTTTTTTAACACCTCTTTATCCCTGTGTTCCAGCATAACCAACATAATTTAGACGTTGAATATGACCTGGTGGTTGTAATTGTGGTTGTAATTAAAAATGATATCATTTTTAATTTTTATTCCTCGCTTATTTTCCTTTTTTTGGTAGGTGGCTCGGATAAAATATCATCTTCAATTATTGTAATTGTTTCACCAATTACAATTGTTTCAGTTATTTCATTTATTTGTCCTGCTTCTCCTGTATCATTTGTTTCTATTTCGTTGAAATTTCTTTTTTGTCCAATTAAATTAACTTTTTGAGTTAAATTTAACATATCATCATTTTGTTTAATTAATAATGATTGTATATTATTTAATTTGTTTTCAATATTTTTATTTGTTAATTTATTTTCAATAGTTACAGATTTAATAATATTCATAGCAGAATTTAAATTTATATATAATGTATCTTTATCAGGAGGCTTAATATTATTTTTAAATGGTTTATCTTTTATGTGATTAATAATACAATTAAATATTCCAACTGATTTTTTTGTAAATAACCAGGCAGGTATTTTTGATCCAAATCCTCGAGTATAAACATAAAAATCATCTTCATGAAAATGCTTAAAAATATTATATACCATCAAAAAATTATCCCAACCTTTTACCATTTCATTTATAAAAAAATTTATAACAACTTGTTCCCGATTATTATAATCACGTATCCAACAAAATGGACCACCTCTTACCATATTAATTCCTTTTTCTTTCATTCTTTTTAAAGTTAAGAACATTTCATAAGCAATTTCATAACCATGTTTTTCATGAAATTTACATTGTAAAATATTATTTTTTATCTTTGGGCGATAACATTTTACATATTTTGCTGAATCATCAGTTTTAGTAATATGTTTCCAAAGTCTTTCTGGTAAATTATGAATTTTTTTTTTATAATGTGTAAATCCAATATATGTTCTTTTTTTATGCAAAGATAATTCATATATATACTTTTTACCGAGCACTAATTCTTGTTCAATTTTAACTTTATTAATATCAATCATTTTTATATATTTAAAGTATAATATACTTATTACTTTTTTCAAATTATTATTAAGAATACTAAATTAAATTAAAAAATATAACATATATAATGAATTTAATATCAAAACTAAAACAACTTTTTTCTAGACCAAGAACTACTGTTATTATTGTAGATACAATTGAAGATGTTATGGAACAATATGGAATGAATAGAAATAATAATCATATTATTATTTTTACTAATTTAAATTCTCAAGAAGATATATGCTCAATTTGTCGTGAGCAAATGATAGAAGAAGTAATATCAACAGAATGTAATCATAAATTTCATAAAGATTGTATAAAATCATGGATACAAGTAAGTCATAGATGTCAATGTCCAATGTGTAATCAAAATTTATACGTTTAATAAATTAATTAAATCGCATTCTTCATCTTTGTATGTATTATTGATAATATCATTAAATTTATCAAATTGATTATTAATATCTTCAATTAATATTTTTTCTTTTTCTTTTTCTATTATTTCAACACTTTTTTTAGCATTAATTATATATTCTGACAAAATATTTCCTTTAGAATTTATATACAAATTAACAAATGATGTTATATCTTCTTTTCTTACTTTTTTAATAATAGTTGTTTCAAAAATATTTGAATATTTTTCTTCTATTTCATATATTTTTTGTTTAATTTCTGCTTGTTGTATTTTTGTTTGAAGTTTTCTTTTTTTACGAGGAAGTAAAGATGTATTATTTAATTGTTTAGTTAAATCATCAATATTGTATTCTTCATTTAGTTCATTTAATAACCTTCGTTTATGTAAAACTCTATTTTTTTGAAAAATGTTAAAAGCAAAATTATATATATAAATTAAATAATTTTTTTCAAAACTTTCGTCAAATTCAACTTTATTTTCAGTAAAAGGATGGAAAATTTCAAGAACATAAAATAAAGATTTTGTTAAATCAAATAATGTTTTTTTATTAGTAAAATGTTCTTTTATTTCTTCAAATTTATTAGTAAGAGAATTAGAAACTTGTTTAGTATTAATATTTAAAAATTTAACATTTTTTTGTAATATATTGATGGGTTTAATATGTGGAAGATATTTTGTATCTTTTATACCATATCGGTCTAATGTTATATAAATTTTTTTATTTTTTAATTCATCAATATTTTTTAATATTATTTTTTTAATATTATCAATATTTTTATCAATATTATTTAAAAATTCTTCATTTTTTTGCGTAATAATTTCATTATGATATATTATTTTTTTGGTTTCTAAAATATGTTTTTTAGTTGTGGATTTTTTTCTTAAATCTATCTCTTCTTTTTTGAAATTTTCTTTCATTTTTTTGAACAATACATATGTAGTATTAAGATTATCTATAATATTTTTTTTTCTTTCAATATATATTTTATTATCATATTTTGAAGTAACTGTTCCTACATGTCCTTTCCACCTTCCATTTATAATTTTTACAAAATTACTTATTACATCTTCTTCATTATCAATATCATTAATATTTATAAATTTTAATAAAGTTTTAGAATTAGTGATATTCTTTTTTTGTGAAATTTGTTCTAAATCATAAACAATAATGTATAAAATAGAAAGAATTTTAAGAACATCAAATTCAATTTGAGTAAAAAATTGCCGATATAAATTCTTTAATTCTTTATCATATTTTAATTGTGTGGCTTTACTATATGATACCGTTGACAAAAATTGATGTTTTAAGTACTTTGCAAAAGAATTATGGATTTTTTTTTCCATTGTTTTTTTATATTCATTATTTTCACTAATAGTAATTATTTGTGTAGATATATATTTATTTTCATCCATATTCAAATACGTATATACAGTATTTATCCATCGTTTAATATTATTGAATTTTGAATATTGTTGTAAATTTATTACATCTTCGAAATTTTTACTCGCTTGTTGTTCAAAATCATCCATTTCAGTATAATTATTCATAATTATACTATCATTATATTCATCTGGTTCATTAGTTTCACCATATTCTCCATCCCCTTCTTCATCTTCATCTTTATCTTCATCTTTATCTTCATCTTCATCTTCATCTTCATCTTGCTCATCATTATTGATAACGTAATCTTCAATATCATAATCAAATGTTTTATATTTTGTATCTAAAATTTTTATTTTTTTTATCAACTTTTGTAAATTATTAATATATTCCGTTTTATATTTTATTTGTCTTGTTATTTTTTCTTTTTCATCATCTTGCATATAAGTTGAGATAATTTTTAATGATGATACATGATCAGTAGTGTTATTTATTTGTTTCTGAATTTTATTAATATAATTTTCAATTGGTTCGGTAAGATTTTCATTTGTAAACGAAATATTAAATAATGTATTATAAAAATTTTGTTGCATAACATATAATTTTGATTTTGAATGAAATGTTAAAAGTGTTTCTATTATAATTTGTTTTTCTAAAACCAATCGAGTAAAAATATCTTTATCATTTGATGTTTGTAAATTATTATAAAATTTTATTTCATCAGATGTTTCTAATAAAATTATTCGATTATTAATTACCTTAAATAAATTATATGTTAAATATTTATCAAAGATTTGGATATATCGTTCAATATAATTTTTAATTGGTAAAATATATTTGATAGATGATATCCATTTATTGAAATTTTGTTCATAAAGGGTAATATATTCAGAATCAGTTAATGATATAGTATGATTTATATTATTTGAATTAAAAATATCAAAAGAATATATATTTTTTTTATCTTCCTTTCCGAAATAATGTATAACATTTTCAAATAAATTTGAGAAATATGCAATAAAAATCTTACGATTTTTACTCATCATTATATTCCATTCAATATTTTGTAAATTTTTCTTATTTTCATTTTGTAATAATTTTTTTACTAATTTATTGTCAATTGTTTTTATAAAAGTAGTTATATTGGTATTTTTGTTAATGTAATTTTTATGTAGTTTTTGGTAATGATTTAATTTACAATTTTTTAAGAAATCATCATAATATAATTTTAATTCGTTTTTTTCTAATTTACTGGTTAAGGCTGATGGGTTTATAAATATTTTATCATTTTCTATATTATTAATAATACTTTGTACTTCACTTTTTGTATCTAAAATATGTTTGTTTGTATAATCTAATTGTGATTTTATTATGTTTTGAATATCTTCTGTAAAATCTTTTGAAGATAATATTTTTTCAAAATTTTGGTAATATTTAGAATAGTCTTTTAAAATATTTTTAATGTTTGTAAATTCTTTGTAATATACTATTTGAACAATATATTTATTTTCAATATTATCTTCAACATTTGTTATATTTTTTTTAACATAATATTCAAGAATATTATTACATATATACGCATAAGTTTCATGTCCAACTTTATAATTATTATTTAAGTTAATTCCTATTGGTAATAAATTATTAGATGATTCTCTTTGTTTTTTATATGCTAGAATATTTCTACACTTATTTAGATAAATTAATAATATATTATACGAAATCTGTATTTTTTTAGTATTTTCATCATAATATTTAATTTGATCAATGTTTATATTATTAATGATATAATGTTCAGAACATTTTTTTTTACATTTTATAATACCATTATTATAATTTGAATTTATTTTATCAAATAGTCGCTTTATTGGCGAACTATTATTTAAAATTATTTTATTCAATAGATTTTTGTCACTTTCTGGCATTTTTTTTAAATAATTTAAAAAATTCGTTAAATTTTTTACCTCATCTTGTTTTTTATTGTAAGAATAGTATTGAATATTTGATAATATCTCTTTTTCTTCATTAAAAAATTTAATATATTCTTCTGTATTATGAATTAAAATGTTTATATGTTTTGTATTAAGTTGAAATATTTCTGTATGTTTTCTTAAAAAATCAAATAATTTAACAAATTGTGTAAAGTAAATATCTGGATTTATATCATATTTGACACTTGGATTGCTTTTAGTTAAATCTCTCCATATTTGTTCTGCGTTATTAGTCTCATTTGATAATATACTGATGTCATTTGGTTTTAAAAATGTTATATCAAAATTATTATCAATATTATTATTTATTTCAGTTAAAAAATATGTTAATGTTTTTGAAATTTCATTTTCAATATTATCTATTTGATTATTGATATACATTTTCTTATCTTTATCATCTAGATTATAGAATATTTTTATAATTGATAAATTATTTTTTATATTTTTAATATTATAAGATTCAAAAATTTTATTGTAATTAGATAATTTAATAAGTATTTTAGAAAATGTTTCTTGTATTTTTTTTGAAAATTCGTTTTTAATAAAGCGGAGATTTTTTTCATTATATCGAATGTCATCGTATAATAAATTATAATATCGTGATACAATGTCTTCTGATGATATAAATTGTGAAAATTTATTTTTTAAAATTGTATCACGTAAAATAAGATTAATCCCTTTTTTTTTTTTTTCTTGTTTATTTTCTACAAAGAATTTTCGGATTAATTGTATATATGTTTTTCTCTTTTTATCATTTATATTAATTAATTCTTCACTTTTATTGAAAAGATTACTATTGTCAAATATTATGTATAATTGTGTTTTTAAATGAGTATTAGATTCTGATTGTATTTTTTTGTGTAATTCTATATTATTTTGATATTCCGTAAAAAAATATGTTATAATAGAAGTTAAAATAATTTTTGTAGAATTACTAAAATTTTCAATACTTATGAAATCCATTTTATCTATATAAGATATAATACATAATTTATCTTATAAAGATTAAATTTACTTTTTTTTATATATAGTATATCTTATATATCAAAATGTTTTCATTTTTAAAATCTTTAAAGACACAATTTAATCAAAAAATAGTTCAGTGTTTGAGTATAATTGTAATTGTATTATTAGTTCTTTACTTTTCAGGATTTATTAATAGAGATAAAATACAACTTCCATTTGAAACATATGAAGAAACAGAGGATCAATATCCAGAAAGTGAATCTTCAACAGAAGATCAATATCCAATAGAAAGCCAACCAGAATCTGGTACTAAAATTACAAATGCGATTGGAGATTTAATTAAAGATTTTTTTTAATTTAATAAAAAATATTTTTCTTTCTTATAATATATAATAACTCAATGTTTGGCTTTTTAAAATCAATCAAACTCCCATTTAACAAAAAATTTATCACTTGTTTATCAATTCTCGCAGTTGTTCTCGCTATTCTTTATTTCACTGGATTTATCAATAAAGATAAACTTCCATTTGAACATTATGAAGAAGAAAAAACAGCCGAAGAAAACCCAGCCGAAGATAAAAACGCTATCGATAAAGTTGCAGATGCGGCAAAAGCTCTTTTTGGTATGTAAATTTAATTTAATTAATTATTTTAAACATTTATTTTTATTATAGTAAAGATAAAAATAAACATTTATTTTTATCTTTATTATAAGTATAAAAATAAATGTTTGCTTTTTTAAAAAAAATCAAAATTCCTAAAACAACACTTACTTGTTTATCAATTCTCGCAGTTGTTCTCGCTATGCTTTATTTCACAGGATTTATCAATAAAGATAAACTTCCATTTGAACATTATGAAGAAGAAAACCCAGCCGAAGATAAAAACGCTATCGATAAAGTCGCAGATGTGGCAAAAGCTTTTTTTGGTATAGATACTTATAAAAATATATCTGAAGAAGAAAAGAAGAAAAAAAAGACAAAAAAGACGTTAATTATTGTATTTAGTGTATTAGGATCAATAGTCCTATTAGCAGGTATGGTGGCTACCTTTTTCTATTTTTATGACTTATATTATTTTCCTTCTTACTATTAAAGTGTTATGCAACACTTTTAATGATATAATAAATTTAATAAATTATTTAATAAATTATTTAAACATTTATTTTTATCTTTATTATAAGTATAAAAATAAATGTTTGCCTTTTTAAAAAAAATCCCAAAAACAACACTTACTTGTTTAGCTATTGTCGCAATTGTACTTGTAGTTCTTTTTTTCACAGGATTTATCAATAAAGATAAACTTCCATTTGAACATTATGAAGATGATTCTTGTCCTCCAGAAAATACATCTATAGCATGTAATATTAAAAGAGCATATAGTATAGCTACTTCTTAAAAAATGTAAATACAAATATATTATTTCTTTATTATATATATAAAGCGTAGTATGTTTAGTTTTTTAACTAAAATAAATATTCCTAAAAAAATATTAACATGTCTTATTATTTTAGTAACTGTTCTTATAATTCTTTACTTTACTGGATTTATTAACAAAAATAAATTGCCAACACCATTTGAACATTTTAATAATTCAGAAGAATCTCAAGGATTAGGGGATTTTACAGATACCTTAAATATAAAAATATAAGCTTGAACAGTTTATTATAAATTAATTTAGTAATAAGTTTTATAAAATTAATACTAAATCATATATAAGAATTAATATTAATCAATCTTATTATATATTAAAATGGACTTTATAAGAAATTTCATAAATTCAATGATTTGGGGTATCGGTCTAAATGCTGGAAATGATATTTATAAAAATGTAAAAAAAAAAATTAAAACAAAAAATAATGAAAAATGTGATTTATGTAATTCAAATTTAATTCATTCACGTGATTATACATTATGTACAAATAAAAGATGTATTAGTAATAATTAGATTTTTATTCTAATGTTGTAATTTCAGGCTAGAACTGTTATTAGTCTAAATTAATTTCTTTATATTGTTTGTTTAATTTTTGTTTTCGAATTTGTTTTTGATGAAATCTGTTCATTCGTCTATTTTCTGAATTTATTTGTATTTCATCATTATTTTTTTTTAACATTAATTGTTGTTTTTCTTTCATTGTTTTATATTCATTTTGTTTAGTCTTAGTTCTTAATTGTTCTAAATATTTTTGATGTTGTTCTTTATCTTGTATCTTTTTTTGAATATCATTTATTTTTCTTGCTTCTCTTTTTCTCTTTCTTTCTTCTCTTTCTAATTCTTTTTGAAAACGTTTTTTTTTAAGTATTTCTTGTATTAAAATATTATCTGTTTGATGATATAAAGATATATTTTTTTCAGTTTCAGTTTCAGTTTCAGTTTCAGTTTCAGTATCTTCCGGGTATTTGAATAAAACTTTATTAATAATTTTAAATTTAAGTTGTGTTTTAGATAAAATTTTCCAAAGTTGAATATCTTTAGTTATATTATTATTATTTTTAAACATATGATTCCATACATTACGATTTAAGCATACACAAGCATTTTCTATAAGATTAATATTTTTATCTAAAAACCACCGTATATTAAGTTGTTCCGTTATATCATTATTATTTTCAATCATTAAAATAAATAACAATATATAGTGACATAGTTTTTTTAATGTTATTATATCTAAATTATTTTTAGTTGCAAGTGATTTTAATAATGTATTGGTAATATAGTCTTTATAATCATCCATTTTTTCAAATTTATCAAATTGTTCAAAATTTGTTCGTAAAGATTCGATATTCATGAAGCAATGTCGTAATAATTCAAGAAATAAATCATCTCCTTTAGGTGTATTTTCAATATTGTGTGATAATTGATGAATTTGTCTAAATACTGGTGGATATGAGCATTTGCACTGCTCGCAATAAAATTTATCTTCCAAATATTCTGTAATATTTAACAAATTTTGTGACAAATTTTGTGGTTCTTTTTTATTTTTCTGTGACAAGTGATTTACAGAACTAATTATATCATATCCTCTTTTTATTTCCTCAACTTGATATTTAAATCTATCTAAATGATAAAATTTATCGAGTTGGATATTAAATATAATATCATATTTCATTTCATGAAATGCTTTATGTAAAAGAAATCCTCGTGCTTGATAATGGCTATTGAATGATTTATTCCAAAAAATTTTTTTATAATTAATATCTGGTGGAAATACCGAAAAGTCAGTTCCATCATAATTTAATTCTAGTATATCAAATTGTGTAAAACTTTGATGTAAAACCGAATCAATACATTTAGATATCCATTTTTTTTGATATATATCGAAAATATTTTTATGATATACTAAAGCAGCACATTTAAATTCTATATTTCTAGTATTATTCATCTGATTATAACTAATATAGATATTATTTGTATTTTTAATACACATCTAATTATTTAATAAGAATATATTAGTTTCTGGGTTATATTGTAAACTATAAATCTCATTTATTTTTCCATTCTCTATATCATAATCAACTTGATTTGATTTTGTTAGTTGTTTTGTTTTAATTGCATTAAATAATTCATCTTCTAGTTTTGAAGTATATTGTTTTGATAAATTATATTTTTTGGATAAACTTTTAACAAAATCATGTATTCTATTTAATTTTAAAGACTCTGATAATTTTGTCCAAGAAGTTTGGTAAATTTTAATATTTGTTTGTTCAAGAATACTATCTAAATTATTTATCTCATCTTCTGTAAAATTATCTATTATTTTTCTTCCAGTAGCTAAATCTCTATATTTTTTTTTTTTATCGACATATAGTTTCTTATATTTGTATTGTGATAAATATATAGGTATTTTATATTTTGAATCTATATTAGAAATATTATCATCTTTTTTGGAAAAAAAGTATCTATATTTTTTTTTCTTATTTTCTTCCTCTGTATTGATATTATATATTTTTTGAAAAATATCATGAATGATTTCGATATTTTTTTCTAAATTAGTGCTATATATATCTTCTTTTTGAAATGTTCCTATCTGACTTTGAATTAACATATTAATTTATTATATTATTTTATTATTCTATTTTAAGATATAATTGTTTTTATATACTTTTTAAAAAGCAATAAATAGATTTTTAGTTAAATTAATCTATTTATTTATTTTATACATCTATTATATATATACAAAATGATAAATAATTTTGGATGGGATTTTGCTGCCGCTAATAGTGATTCTAATGCTGGACTTCATCCGTCTTTAGCATCACGAAATGATTTAATACAAAAAAATATTTCGATACAACAAAAACCACAATGTAAACAACCTCCTAAAATTAAAAAAGTTAATAAAGTATCAAAATCTACTGGCCAAACATATAATATAGTACATAAACATATTCATTATTTAAATACTAAAGAAAAACAACAAAAAAATTTAGTTTCCAAAATAAATCAATCAAATAATGATATAATTTCAGATATTAAAAGTTTAAAATCTGAATTCAAAAAGAAAAAAGGAATGTTATCTCGTATTCGTCAAATTTCAAATGAAGGTGCTATTCAAAAAAATATTCCATTAGTTAAAAAACAATCTTTAAAAACAGAAAGTGTTAAATCTAGTTTAGATGAAAAAATTAGAACAGGTGAATCAATTAATAAACAAACTTTATCTGAATTAACTGATAAAATTAATGATTTAGTAAATTTACAAAATAGTGTTAAACAACATAGTACTACAATTGATAGTTTACAAAAACAAATTGGTTCCTTAACTGATGCTCAAAAGAATGAACTTGTTAAATTTAAACAAATGTATTTTAAAGAAAAAGCTCTTCTTAAATACAAATCTGATCAATATAATAAATTAAAATCTGTGTGCGATAACCAAAAAGTTCTTTTGACTAATGCTCAAACCGAATTAGCATTAAAAAGTTCTAATACAAAACAAAAAGATACTATAAATCAAATAGGATCCGTAAAACAACAAAATGAAAAGAATTTGGTAAATCAAACAAAACAAATTCGATCTGAAACAAATAAATTAACTAATACCAAACAAACAATTGTTGATAATAAACAAAAATTAACTGAAAATCAACAAGAAGCAGCAAAAATTAAAGCTGTAATAGCAGAATTAGAAAAACAGGGAGGTAATACATTAGCATTACGAGCAAAATTAGCAGAATTAGATAATAAGAATAATGGTATTGCCAAAAATATTGTAGTAGGACAAAAAAAAGTCGTCCAAAGTAAACAAAGTATTGAATCCAATATCAAAAAAATTGAACAATCTCAAAAAAATTTACAAACTATTAATAATAATTTGAATAAACTTCAAGTAGCAACAAAACCAGAATCTAAAATACCAGTTGAATCTAAAAAAATTTTAGTTGAATCGGAAAAAGCAATTGTTGAATCACAAAAAGTTGCTGTTGAAGCTGTAAAAGTAGCAGTAGAAGCTGGTAAAGTTGAATCAGAAAAAATAGCAGCAGTAGAAGCAGCAAAAGTTAAAACAAAAACTGTTGTACAAATAGCAACTGAAGATCAAAATGCAACAGAATTATTTAAAAATGGTTCTATTATTCGTCTTAAATCTAAATGGGGTGGTTATATTTCAATGAATACTGATGGTGCTACTGTTGATCATGGAAAAGCAGATTCAAATTCTTTTTTCATTGTTAAAAAATTACCAAAATATGGACCAAATGCGATTGGTTTATTTGGTAAAACTTCTCGATATCTTAGAGCTCGTAATAACAGAAGAAAAGTTGATCAAAGTAATAAAGTAGATAATTTTAAAATTTCTCCACCCGATTCATATTCTGTATTTACATTAGAAAATGTAGGAAAAGGCCAAGTAGCTTTAAGAACATATAATAATACCTTTATTCAAGCAGGAAAATATAAAAAAATACGTCAAGGAAGAATTATTCCAAAAGGACAGCCACTACCAGACAAGTGGGTTAGAGAAAGATTTACACCAATATTTATTTCTAAAGTAAAATTGGAAATAGATATAGATATGTCTATATTTGATAATAAATTCATTAAATTAAAATCTTCAAGTAATTATTTTGTAAATGTTTCTAGTGATAATAATTATATTATTCAATCTAAAGAAGAAACTCCATATTCAGTCGTAAAAGTAATTAGATTACCACATTATGGTAAAAATTGTATTGCTTTATTAGGTAAAACAAATAGATTTATTCGTTCTCATAGAAATAAAATGGATATGGATCAATCTGGTTTAGTTACTGCTGCCAATATTAATGATAGGGCTAATGTATGGACTTGGATTCGTTTCTTTGTAGAGGGACAAGAAAATGGAACTCATGTTTTCCGAACATTTCATAATTCTTATTTACAAGCAGCAAGTGGTTCTCGTATTATTCAAAAATTTACAGATATTGGTGGTCAAAGAAGTGCATCACAACAATTTACAGTTATAAGTAGTAATGTTTCTGTTGAATCAAAACCTGAATCAGCAACAGAATCTAGAGTAGCAGCAACAGAATCTAGAGCAGCAGCAACAGAATCTAGAGCAGCAGCAACAGAATCTACAGCAGCAGCAACAGAATCTAGAACAGCAGCAGCAACAGAATCTAGAGCAGCAGCAACAGAATCTAGAACAGCAGCAGCAACAGAATCTAGAGCAGCAGCAGCAACAGAATCTAAATACGCATTAATTGAATCTAGAGGAGTAGTAGTTGAAGCAGAATCTAAATTTGCCTCAGTTGAGGCAGAGTCTAGAAGAGCTGCTGTTGAAGCAAGAAAAGTATCTGTTCTACCTGGAGCATTAACAAAAGGTGTCAAAAAACCAGATATTATGGATATGTTATTAAATGGTGTTAGAATTCATTTGAAAGGAGTTTCTTCAAATGATTATATTTCAATGAATGAAAATGGTATTAATGTTAATAAAGATAATAAAAGTGATAATACCATATTTATTATTAAACGATTAAGGAATATTGCTCCAAATGCTGTTGCTTTATTTAATAAAAAAACTTCTAAATATCTTAGAGCCGGAAATAATAGAAAAAATATTATACAAACAAAAAGCAAATTTGATAATTATAATGCCTTTCCAAATGATATAGCTTTAGTATTTTTAGTTGAACAATTTGGAGATAATACAATCGCATTGAGAACAAATTATAATACATATATTCGTATCAAACAGGAAACAAATAAAAAAATTGTCTCAAGTAATGAAAAACTAACTGGACCAAAAGGTACTGGGTATAGAGGAAAACAAAATAAAACAATATCTGGAAAAACTTGTATGAAATGGAGTTCTCAATCACCACATAAACATAATAATATACCTGAGAAAAAGAAAGATTTAGGTATTGGTGATCATAATTATTGTAGAAATCCAGACAGTGAAAAAACTATTTGGTGTTATACTACTAATGCAAGTAAAAGATGGGAATCGTGTGCTCCTAAACAAGCCCCTATTGCTAGAGATGTTGTGCAAAGTGTGTTTTTCAAAAAACAAACAACTGTAACAGAATCAATGAAAGATAAATTATTCACTCCATTAATTGATGGAAGAGAAGACCAAAAAGTTGATATGATATTATTTAAAGATTCAATAATTAGAATAAAAACTAATAAAGGTAATTATCTTACAATGAATTCTAATTCAGGAAATGTTTCACAAGAGCAGATTAATGAGAATGGAGTATTTTATGTTCAATTATTACCTGAATATGGATATAATTGTATTGCTTTATTGGGTAAAACAGGTAGATATTTACGAGCTCATGAAAATAAACAAGTAATAAGTCAATCTGGACCATCTCCGGCAAATAGAAAAATACCAGATGATTGGACATGGGTTAGATTTTTTGTTGAAAAACAAGATAACAAAACTTATGTATTTAAGACAGCACATGGTACATATTTACAAGCAAAAATAGGTGGTAAAGACTTTACTCAAACTAATCGTAAAGGTAATTTCTGGCATCAAAGAAAACCACGCGATCAATTTACAATCGTTTTCTTAAAGGAAAAGCAAATTGGAGATCCAATTGGAAAATTCATTGCTGAAAATTATCAAAATAACAAAATGTGGAAAAATATTGCAGGTAATCAAAACGCAACTCAATGGAAAGGTAATCCAACAGTACAATCACACAAAAATGGAAATGTTTCCTTTAAAGCAATTAAATTTGAAAGAAATGATGGTTTAAGATTTCATCCAACTCTTTCAACTCCAAATTATACATTTGCGGTTGTTGGAAGAAATCGTAGAAGACAAGGTCGTGTTATTGATGGTACAACTGGTAATGTAATACACGGATGGTGGGGAAATAGAACTGGTGTATTTCATCAAGGAAGATGGCTAACACATAAAAATCGTGGTTCTAATAGTGATTGGCATGTTATGGTTGCCACAAATGATGGTAAAGCATATTATGATGGAAAAAGTGTAAGTAAAAGTACAAGAAAAGGAGCTTCACCAGCACAATGGACTATTAATTTTGGTCAGTATCATAGAAATGAATGGACTAACAGTGATATTGCTGAAGTACAAATGTTTGATAGACATTTAAGTCATTCCCAACTTACAAATTTAAGTAATATTTTAGCAAGAAAATATGGTATAGAATCATTAACACCAGTTATTGAAACTATTGGAAAATCACCAGCAGTTAATAAACCAATCGCCCATTTTACAGCAGAAAATTATCAAAATAATAAAAATTGGAAAAATATTGTAGGTGTAAAACCAAATGCTACTCGTTGGAGAGGAACAGCAAAAGTTGAACAACATACTAATGGTAAAATGAAATTCAAAGCAATTAAATTTGGACGAAAAGATGGTGTTAGATTTGATGAAGCAATTTCCACTTCAAAATATACATTATTTGCAGTTGGGAGAAATAGAAGAAATAATGGTAGAGTTATTGATGGAACAACTGGTAATGTATTACACGGATGGTGGGGAAATAGAACCGGCGTTTTCCATCAAGGTAGATGGCTAACACATAGAAATAGAGGTTCTGGTCCAGCCTGGGGTGTAATGGCAGCAACCAATGATGGAAGATCATATTTTAATGGTAGAAATACAAGTAAAACTAATAGAAAAGGAAGAACACCAGAACAATGGACAATTAATTGGGGACAAACTAATAGAAATGAATGGACTGAAAGTGATGTTGCTGAAATGATATTTTATGATAAACATTTAACTGATGCTGAAATGATAAAAGAAAGTAATAGATTGGCTAAAAAATATGGTATTACATCATTAATACCAATTATTGAAAAAGCAGGAAAATCTCCAGCTGTCAATAAACCAATTGCCCATTTCACAGCAGAAAATTATACAAATAACAGAAATTGGAAAAATATTGTAGGTGTAAAACCAAATGTAACAGAATGGAGAGGTAATCCAACAGTACAAAAACATAAAAATAGAAACAAAATTTTTAAAGCAATCAAATTTGAACGTAATGATGGTGCTAGATTTGATGAATATATTTCTAAACGAAATTATTCAATTATTGCTGTTGGTAGAAATAGAAGAAATAATGGTCGTGTTATTGATGGAACATCTCATAATACATTACATGGATGGTGGGGAAATAGAACCGGTGTATATCATTATGGAACCTGGTCTACTCATACCAATCAAAATGGTGGTTCTAATTGGTCTGTAATGGCTGCTGCTAATAATGGTCTTGCATTCTATAATGGTAAAAAAGTAACTAGATGGATGCGAAGAGGACGAACTCCACAACAATGGTCTATTAATTGGGGACAATTCCATCGTAATGAATGGACTCAAAGTGATATTGCTGAAATAATTTTCTATGAAAAACATTTAACAGATGCTGAATTTTTAGCAGAAAGTAAAAGATTGACAACTAAATATGGTATTCCATCATTAACTCCGCTTATTGAACCAGCCGGAAAATCACCAGCTATTAATAAACCAATCGCCCACTTTTCAGCAGAAAATTATCAAAATAATAAAAATTGGAAAAATATTGTAGGTGTTATTCCAAATGCAACACAATGGGTTGGTAATCCAACATTACAAACACATAAAAATGGTAATAAAACATTTAAAGCAATTAAATTTGAAAGAGCAGATGGTGTAAGATTTCATTCATCTGTTTCTACTAAAAATTGGACACTTATTGCCGTAGGAAGAAATCGTAGAGGAAATGGTCGTGTTATTGATGGTACTAGTGGTAATGTATTACATGGATGGTGGAGAGGTAGAACCGGTGTATATCATTATGGAAGTTGGTCAACACATAAAGATCAAGGAGGACATAAAAATTGGCATGTTATGGCTTCAACAAATGTAGGTCATTCATTCTTTGATGGAAGACAAGTCGCATCTAAAATACATAGACGTAGTAGAACACCTGCTCAATGGACTATTAATTGGGGACAAACCAAAAGAGGCGAATGGACTCAAAGTGATGTTGCTGAAATGATTTTTTATAATAAACAATTATCTGATGCCGAAATTATAAAAGAAAGTAATAGATTATGTGCTAAATATGGTATTCCAGTTCAAAAATCCCCAAAAGTTCAAAAACCCCCAAAAGTAATGGAAAAATTTAAAAATGGAGCAAGAGTTCAACTTAGAACAGTTCATTCTAATAGAAATATTCAAATGCAACCAAATGCTGTCAAACAACATACCAATAAAGGAGTTTGGGAAACATTCACAGTAAAATTATTACCACAATTTGGTAATAATGTTATAGCATTATTTGGAGCACATGGTAAATATCTTAGAGCTCGTAATAATAAAAGAACAATTGACCAATCTGGTAGAAGACCCAATTATAATTCATACCCAAATGGATGGACCTGGGAAAGATGGTGGGTCGAAGATGTAGGTGGTGGTAAAATTGCTTTAAGATCATATCATAATACTTATCTTCGTGCTAATTCTAATGGATTAATGGATATGAATGGACAAGTAATCCCAAGAGGAAAACCAATGCCAAAAGGTTGGGCATGGGAAAGATTTACTCCTGTATGGATTCCAGTTCAAAAATCCCCAAAAGTTCAAAAACCCCCAAAAGTAATGGAAAAATTTAAAAATGGTCGTCGTCTTCGTCTTAAAACTTGGAGAAACAATTATGTTCGTATGAAAAGTAATGGAAGACACGTCACTCAAGGAGGAGTAGGAAATGTTTTTACTGTAAAAACATTACCACAATTTGGTAATAATGTAATTGCTTTATACGGACACTTTAAAAGATATCTTAGAGCACATGGTAATAAAAAAACAATTGACCAATCAGGAGCAATATCTAATTATAATTCATACCCAAATGGTTGGAGCTGGGAAAGATGGTGGATTGAAGATGTTGGTGGTGGTAAAATTGCTTTAAGATCATTTCATAATACCTATCTTCGTACTAGAAGAAATGGTTGGATGGATCAATCTTCAACTATTCCAAAAGGAAAATCAATTCCTAAAAATTGGGCACGGGAAAGATTCACCCCTACATGGATTTAAACAATTATAAATAAAAGACAATTTTTTACTTTAATTATATTATATCGAAATATATCAAATAATTATATTTTCATATAATATAATATACTAAATGGTTAACCAGAACAAAAAAAATTATGAACAAAAGTATGGTGATTTATATAACCCAAGAAAAGCAGTTCTTTCTCAACCACAAGAATCTAAAATAGTTAAGCAATCCAAAGAACTTAAAGAGAAAGTGATTAAAGAAGAACCAACTAGTAGAACAATTAATGTAATACATAAACATGTACATAATGTTAATAATCCACAAAGGCAAGTAGATATAGTAAAAAATGAAAATAATATCGTTTCGAATACAGAAGATATTATAAAATTATTAACAAAATTAAGAAAAGAATCTCAAGAAAGACGTAGAGTATTATCTTCAATTTCTAATGCGGCAAACATTAATCAATCATCTAATGTTGATTCAATTGCTAAAAATTTAGAACAAAAAGTTCAAGAATCAATTAAACAACAAAAGAAAGTTGCCCCAATTGTTAATAATCAAAAATCCGAATTAACCGAATTAAAGAATATTCTTTTATCTCATAAAAATATGATTCAAAATTTGGAAAAAAGAATCTCCCAAACTCAATCAAAAGCACCAGTTATAAATGTAAGAGTTGGGGATAAAGCAGACAAAGAAAAAAGTGAAGCAGCAGCAATGGAAGTAAAAAAATATAAAGGAGCAATGAAAAGATATCAAGTATTATTCAACAAATATAGAAAATTATATATGAAAGAATTATCTCATTTTAAAAAATTAAAAGGTTCTTGTGCTAAACAAAGACAGGTAACTCAAGTTGCTAAAAAAGCATTACAAAAACATGAGGTTGAAAATGCAATGAAATCTGAAGATAGAAATATAACTGAATCTCAAAGAGTTGTATCTCAAAGAGTTGTATCTCAAAGAGTTGAATCTCAAAGAGTTGAAAATGTTGCTGATAATCCACAAGCAATTAAGGCAATTATTAAAAAAGTTCGTAAAGTTCCAATCAAACAATCAGTAGAAAGTGCTGTTGAATCGTGCCCAAAAAGAGATAAATCATGTCCAAGTGAATTAGAAATTGTTTTGAAAAGAGTTTCTCGTAAAGAAGCAACTATTAATAAGAAGATAGGTAATATTGAAGGAATTATAAAAAAAATTAATAACAAGAAAAAAGAAACAAAAAAAGCAGAAGCAGTTAAAAAAGCAGAAAAAAAAGCAGAACCAGAAGCAGTTAAAAAAATAGAAAAAGAAAGAAAAGAAAAAACAATTAAAAAAAAAATCGCAATAGAAAAAGAAAGAAAAGCAGAACCAGAAGCAGTTAAAAAGATAGAAAAAGAAAGAAAAGAAAAAGCAAGAAAAGAAAAAGAAAGAAAAGAAAAAGAAAGAAAAGAAAAAGCAATTAAAAAAAAAATCGCAATAGAAAAAGAAAGAAAAGAAAAAGCAAGAAAAGAAAAAGTAGCCGCCGCTATAGCAGCTAAAAAAGTAGCCATAGCTGTAGAAGCTAGAAAGGTAGAAGAAGCAAAAAAAGCAGTAGAGGAATTAGCTAAAAAAAAAGCAGCGGGAAAAAAAGTAGTCGTTAATAAACCAATCGCTCATTTTACAGCAGAAAATTATACAAATAATAAAAATTGGAAAAATATCGTAGGTGGAAAGCCTAACGCAACAAAATGGATAGGTAATTCAACGGTCCAAAATCATACAAATAATGGAAAATCTTTTAAAGCAATTAAATTTGAACGAAATGATGGTGTAAGATTTGATGAAGGAATTTCTACTCCTAATTATACTATTATTGCTGTAGG
>Ga0310345_10002172_pt1 | contig 20287 bp, 19 predicted proteins | sample HC15DNA20500_MG_FD_204667 | JGI IMG/M metagenome (GOLD analysis project Ga0310345, IMG submission 204667) | Marine microbial communities from station ALOHA, North Pacific Subtropical Gyre - HC15-DNA-20-500_MG | ecosystem: Environmental > Aquatic > Marine > Oceanic | place: Pacific Ocean: North...
AACAAGATGACCGGCGCTGCCGAGCAGTACCAGTACATCCTGCGCGACGAATCCCTGCACTGCAATTTCGGCATCGATCTGATCAACCAGATCAAGCTCGAGAACCCGCACCTGTGGACGGCCGAGTTCAAGGCCGAGATCACCGAGTTGTTCAAGAAGGCCGTGGACCTGGAATACCGCTACGCTGAGGACACCATGCCGCGCGGCGTGCTGGGCCTGAACGCACCGATGTTCAAGGGCTACCTGCGCTTCATCTGCAACCGCCGTTGCCAGCAGATCGGCCTGGAGCAGCTCTTCCCGAACGAGGAAAACCCGTTCCCGTGGATGAGCGAAATGATCGACCTGAAGAAAGAGCGTAACTTCTTCGAGACGCGCGTCATCGAGTACCAGACGGGCGGCGCGCTGTCGTGGGATTGAGGGGTCGGCTGCCGCATTGAGAAGACGGCAGCCAGAATGGGTAGTGTGCGGACATCGGGCGAGAGCCTGATGTCCGTTTTTGTTTCCTGGCGGCTTATTCCGCCGTCGCTCCAGACCGCTTCACCACCGTCGCCCATTTGCGGATCTCGCTATCCACGAACTTGCCGGTGTCCGCGGGCGTCATCGGCATGGGCTCCGAGCCCCGGTCGGTGATGAACTTGTGCAGTTCGGGCGATTGCAGCGCCTTGACGGTCTCCGCATTCAGCTGCGAGACGACGGCCGGGGGCGTGCCAGATGGCGCCATCATCACGGCCCAGCCCAGCGCCTCGAAGCCCGGCACGCCCTGTTCGCGCACGGTTGGCACCGATGGGAGCTGCGGCACGCGTTGCGTCGTGGTCACGGCCAGCGGCAAGGCCTTGTGGCTCTGGATCAGCGGCATGGCGGCCGTCACCGAATCGACCATCAGCGGAATCTGGTTGCCGAGGAAATCGGCCTGCGCCGGGCCGCTGCCCTTGTACGGAATGTGCACGACGAAGATGCCGGTCTGTGCCTTGAGCATTTCGGCCGACAGGTGCTGCGTGCCGCCGATGCCGGCACTCGCGTAGCTGTACTTGCCCGGCGCCGCCTTGGCCTTCGTGATCAGGTCGCGCAGCGAGGTGAAACCCGACTGCGGCGTGGCCAGGAACACCAGAGGCACCGAGAACACGCCTGATATCGGCGCGAAGTCCTGGCGCGGGTCGTAGTTGACCTTCTTGTAGAGCGTCTGGTTGATCGCCATCGCGCTGCCCGCCATCACGAGCGTATAGCCATCGGCCGGTGCCTTCGCGGCAACCTCCATGCCGATATTGCCACCGGCGCCTGCCCGGTTCTCGACAATGACGGACTGGCCCAGTTGCTTGCCCAGTTTCTCGGCAAGCGCGCGGGCGAAGATATCGGTGGCCTGTCCGGGCGGGAACGGCACGATGAGCTTGATGGGGCGGTCAGGCCAGGCGGCGTGGGCGGTGGTGGCGGCTGCGAGCAGCAGCGCGGCCAGGGACAGGCGTGACGGCTTCAATGAATTCTCCTCGTTGTTTTCGAGGGATTTTACGCGCATCTCCTTTCAGATTCGGCTCAGAGACTTCGGACTTTGGGCTCCCTAGGATCCGTGATGGGTCCACCAAGGAGAGCCATCGATGAAAGCCGTAGTCCAGTACCAATTCGGCGAAACGCCGTGCTTCACCACCTTTGACGACCCCCATCCGAGCGATGGGGAAACCCTGGTCCAGGTCAGGGCCGCGGTGATCTGCCCGGCCGATCTCGCTATCGCCAAGGGGCTGCATCCCCGCTTGCCGACGCAGTTGCCGTTCATTTGTGGGCGCGATGGTGTCGGGCGGCTCGCCGACGGGCAGCGTGTCTACTTCCGGGCCGGCCGCGCGCCGTATGGCGCGATGGCCGAGTACGCGCCGGCCGAGTGGGTGGCGCCGCTGCCGGACGATGTTGGTTCGGCGGCCGCTGCGGCGCTGGTCGGGCCTGCGCTGGCCGCATGGTTGCCGCTGGCGACGCGGGCCGACGTCGAGCCAGGTGAAACCGTGCTGGTGCTTGGCGCGTCGGGCATCGCGGGCCGCCTGGCGGTGCAGGCGGCGCGTCTGCAAGGGGCGGGGCGCGTCATCGCCGCCGGTCATCGGCCCGAGCAGTTGTCCACACTCGGTGCCGATGCGCTGATCGACCTCGCACAGCCGCCGAGCACCCTGCAGTACACGTTCGCCTCGTTCGCGGAGCAGGGGATCGACGTGGTGATCGATTTCGTCTGGGGCGAGGCGCTAGAACTGCTGCTGGCGGCGTTGGTGCAGTGCGACGGGATGCCGATGTCGATGTTCGACCGTGGCGTGCGCATCGTCACGGCGGCGAACCGAGGGGCCGGCAGCATGATGCTGCCGCCTGCGGCGCTACGCGACTCGCGCGTGCAGCTCATGGGCTGCGGCCCGGCCAACCATCCGCCGTGCGGCTACATGAAAACGCTGGTCGACGACATCCTTGCCTGCGCCAGCGATGGCGACCTCGGCACGGAATTCGAACTGGCGCAGATGTCCGCGGTCGCGGACGTCTGGCGGCGCGCTGGCGAGCAGGCTACGCGCGTCGTGCTGACGCTCGATTGAACTCGCCGGCGCGATGGCGAGCGTGGGATCAGGCCGCCTTGCGGACGTCGATGGGGGCTTCGGTGCCTTCGGCCTTGCGCTCGCCGCCCAGGGCGTCGGTCAGGTCGGTAAGCAGGCTCGCCAGCTCGCCCGCCATCAGCGCGAAGTCGGCATCGAAGCGCTCGTCCTCGTCATGCAGCGTGCCATCGGCCTGTTCCTTGATGACATCGAGCGGATTCACGCGTTTGATGACCAGCGCTTCGGTCAGCACGAATGACACGCGGTCGTTCCACGTCATGGCCAGGCGCGTGCAACGCTTGCCGGCGGCGATATGGCGGCGCAGGTCCTCGGGGTCCAGCGGGTGGCGGACGTAGCGGACCGTGGCCTTGCTTTCACCGCTCGACTGGAGCTCGATTTCCTGGTCGACCGTGAAGCCGGCCGGGGCGGTGTCGGTGGCCAGCCATTCGGTCATGGCGGTCACGGGCGACTGGTTCACGTGCAGGTTGGCCACAGGCAGCGGATCAATTGCCTTGAACAGCATCCCGCGCACTTCGTCGGCCTTGGCCGTTCCGGCCGCGTCGATCGCCAGCCAGCCATTGGCCGGGTCGATCCAGACGCGTGTGTCGCGGCGGATGCTGAAGGCGCGTGGGAGCAGTTCTTCCGTGATCTGCTCCTTCAGTTCCTTGAGTTGCTTGCGGCCCGGCTTGAAGCCCTGTTGCTCTTCGAGTTCTGCGGCGCGGGCCTTGGTGACCTGGTTGACCACGGTTGCCGGCAGCAGCTTCTTTTCGGTGCGCAGCACCAGCAGCATCTGGCGATTGACGCAATGTACGAGCTGACCGTTGTCGCGGGGCGATGCCCAGCCTTGCGTCTGCATCTCCAGGCTGGTGCCGGGGTAGAACGCGTGCTTGGCCAGGCAAGCTTCAACGTCGTCAGCGGTGAGTGTCCACGGGGCGGAGAAACGATGAACCTGGAGATTCTTGAACCACATGAGAATTCGGCCTCGCGTACGAAAAAGGGGAGGGACGCATTCTAACGGGTCAATCGGGGTCGGATGCGCATACCGATGCAGGTTCGGCGAAGAGAAATGGAACGCGCGGGGGGAGGAGGAGGCGTTGACTGTCGCGATGTGATCAGGGGCGCCCGTAAGGAGACGGGCGCCCCTGATCAAGACGTCAATTCAATACTTCGCAATCTGGCAAGTTGTGTCAGATCGAGAGCTTCGAGATCTTGGTGCCTTCCAGGCTCAGGCCAGCCATCAGGCCCGCATTGGTCATTGCGAAACCGATGATCGGTTGCTGCGCCGTATTGGTATCGATCTGACCGTTGGCGCCAATCGTCGCCAGGGCTACCGTGGCATCCGCGCCCACCTGCCAGCCGCTGCTGCGCACGAATTTGTCGTACGCCTCCTGGGTCATGAACATCAGGACGAAGGCTTTCGATTGCGCGCCGGCCTGAAAGCCGAACGAACCAGAGATCGCCCGATAGTATCCTCGGTCGGCACCGCCCGCCCGCAGGACACCGTCGCCGTATTCACCCCCGACGATGAAACCAGCCGACAGTAGCTTCGGGAAGATCAGGATGCCCTTGGCCTTGGCACCCAGTTCCTGTGCGGACTTGGTTGTCGTGTAGAGGCGATTGAGCGTATCCGTTGCGCCAACGTTGATCTCACGACGCTTGGACGCATTGTCACCGGAGTCGGTGGGACCCGTGACGCTGCAGCCTGCCAGCGTACCCAGACCGGTAAGACCAACAAGCCCCGCACTGCCGGCGGACAGGAATGTTCGACGTTTCATGCTTTCCTCCAAGGGTTGAAGTGTTTTAACCGCCTCTAAAGCATAGGCGTGCGATGCACTTCCGCAAATGCGATTTTGTCTGACAATACGTGACTTGCTATCTGACATGAGGCAAGTCAGTCCTGTTTTATTGCAATTTCTTGCAAATCAGTGGAATGGCTTCTGAAACTCAAATCATCCGCCCTGGTCTTTGGAGCATGCACCAGACAATCGCCCCCTTTCCTCCAGACGCCGGCATTGCCGCCTCTCAATCTTCCGAACGGACGCCAGTGCGGGGGCGCCTGATCAGACTCGCCGCGACGACGATGCCGATGGCCGCTTTGCTGGCCGCCTGCTCCTCCTCCCAGCCGCCGGCTGACTCGGCAACCCAGGCTGCCGCGCAGGAGTCTGTGCAGGTTGCGCCGGCGTGGCAGGCCGAACGCGTGAAATACATGGAATGCGTACAGGTCAAGGTCGACGACGGTGTTTCGAGCAAGGCCGTGCCGGCGGACGTGGCTGGCGGTGCGCTTAGTGCCTGTCAGGACCAACTGAAAGTCATGCACGACGCATTCCAGTCGTATCTGATGGCTGGCATGAGTTCGGCCCACGGCCGTAGCAGCGCCAAACAGGCTGCCGATCGGGTGACCACGGATACGCGCGAGAAGGCACGTGTCTATCTCACGCGCTACGTCGAGGTAGAGCGCTACAAGGCAGGACAGCGCTAAATCGGGGCGCCGGTGGATAGCCGGCGCCAGTTCCGTCTTGTCTTGTGGACCGCGTTCAGAGCATCGCCAGCGGCTGCACGTGGCGCGGGGGCGGAAACAGTTCGTCCAGCGCGGCAAGCTGTTCCGCGCTCAGCGTCAGGTCCAGCGCGTCGACGTTCTCGCGCAGACGTTCGCGGTTGCCAGTCTTCGGGATAGCGATGATGTCGTCGCGGCTGAGCAGCCACGCCAGCGCAACCTGCGCCGGAGACTTTCCAATCGATTGCGCAAAACGCTTCAGGCCCGGGCTGCGCAGCAATCGTGCCTGCTCGATCGGGGAATAGGCCATGACGGGAACCCCCCGCTCGCGTAGCCAGGGCAGCAGGTCGAACTCGATGCCACGGCGGCTCAAGTTATAGAGCAACTGGTTCACGGCCACTTCATCGCCACCCGGCACATCCCATAGTTCTTCCATGTCGGAGAGGTCGAGATTGCTGACGCCGAAATGGCGGATCTTGCCCGCTTGCCGCAACGCCAGGAACGCCTCGATCGTTGCCTCGAACGGCTCGTCGCCGCGCCAGTGGAGCAGGTAGAGATCAATATGGTCGGTGCCCAGGCGTTTCAGGCTGCGCTCGCACGCGGCCACCGTGCCTTTGCGACTGGCATTGTGCGGATACACCTTGCTGACCAGGAACGTCTGGTCGCGACGCCCCCGGATCGCCTCGCCGATCAGTGACTCCGACAAGCCTTCGCCATACATCTCGGCGGTGTCGATCAGCCGCAGTCCAAGATCCAGACCCAGCTGCAACGTGGCGATTTCCTCGGCACGTGTCTGGCGATGATCGCCAATGTTCCAGGTACCCATGCCCAGCGCGGGCACGCGTTCGCCGCCGGGCAGTGTGACTTGTTTCATGCAATGACTCCGGTGTGAAGCGCCGACGATGCCGGCTTGCAGCCCTTCACACTAGTGAACATTGGCACGGAGTACAAGCCAGCCGCCCGCACGACACTGCTGACTGAAATGCGCGAATCAACCGTGTTGGTGGCGGAATTCCTGCGACTTGCCGCCGTATCCGTAGGCGGCCGCCCGCGCGTCGATCACATGGATGTAGGACAGGGGATTGACGTCGCCGATCACCTCGGACAAGGCCCCGAATATCGCTGCGAGATATTGCGCCTTTTCGGCCTTGGTGTTCGTCTCGTCGGTCACGCTGATGTCGAGCTGGAACGCGTTGCGGCCCTCGGCATACTCCGACAGCGGCTTGCCAGCAATGAACCACTGTTCGCGCGGGATGTACGTGACCGTGGTGGCGATCACGCTGGCTTCCTTGCGCAGGACCCGCTGGGTCAGTTCGCCGACTGCGGCGACCGCGCGGCGGGTGAGTTCCGTATCGGGATGGCCGGAAATCTGCAGGGCGATGTGGGGCATGACAGGCTCCTTGACTGGGTTGGTTTTCACGGTGCGGCGGATGATTTTTCCGCTGCGGTGATGTCATCGTAGGCGCTGCCTTGATATCGGAAAAGCGGGAATATACGATACTATCCATCGGATATACCGAATTATTTGGGGCAGCCATGCGTGGATTCGAGACCGATCAACTGAGAACCTTCGTGGCCGTGGCGGACAGCGGTAGCTTGTCCGCGGCGGCACCCCGGCTGTTCCTGTCGCAGTCGTCCGTCAGCGAGCAATTGCGCAAGCTTGAGGAGCGTGCCGGCGTCCCCCTCCTGACTCGAGGGAAGAAGGGGGCCGCAGTGACGCCGGCCGGCGCGCGGCTGCTTGAGTACGCGCGGCGCATCCTGTCGCTGAACGAACTGGCGATGCAGGAATTGCGCGGACAGTCGCTCGATGGCGAGCTACGTCTGGCGGTGACGGACTACTTTCGCCCCGGCGAGATTGCCGGCATGTTGCGCCGGTTGCGTGACCGTTATCCGTACCTGAAGCTGCACGTGACGGTCATGAAGAGCGCGGCCATCGAGGCTGCCGCCGAGATGGACGAGTTCGATATCGGCCTGAGTATGCGGTTGATCCGTCTGGGGGGCGATGCTGCGCCGCACGAGAAGCGCAAGTCCGGTGTCGTACTGCGGCGGGAGGCGCTGGCGTGGGTCGCGGCACCGGAGATCGCCGAGTCGCCGCAGGCCACGCTGCCGCTCGTGCTGTTACCGGATACCTGTTCGATGCACCAGTTCGTGGTGCAGTTGCTCAAACGGCGGCGGCGCGCGTTCGATATTGGCCATTCGGCATCCGGGGTGGCCGGGCTGCATCTGGCTCTGGCGGCGGGCCTTGGCGTGTCATGTCTGAACGCCTCGGCCATCGGGCCGGGTGTCGCGCCGCTGGATGCGGCCGCCACGGCGGGCTGGAAGTTGCCGCCGCTGCCTTCGGCCGAGTTCTATCTGCTGGGGGCCCGGCGCGGGGAGAGCGAGTTCATTGGGCAGGCGCGTCAGGCGCTGGCCGAGCAGTTCGGCTAGGCGAGGAAGACCGGGCGGGAATCGCGGACGGGAATCAGGTGTCGCTCCACTGGCGCAGGAGGTTGTGATAGCAGCCCACTAGCGTGCGGCGCGCGCGTTCGTCAGCGTTGGTCTGATTCAGCGTCTGGATGGCGTTGTCCATGTCGAACAACAGCGCGCGTTGTCCATCGTCGCGAATCAGGCTCTGAATCCAGAAGAAGCAGCCAACCCGCACACCGCGCGTGATCGGCGTGACCTGGTGCAGGCTTGTGGACGGGTAGACCACCATGTCACCGGCCGCGAGCTTGACCGAGTGCACGCCGTAGGTGTCCTCGATCTGCAGTTCGCCGCCGTCGTAGCTGGCCGGGTCGGACAGGAACAGCGTGGCGGAAACATCGGTACGCAGCTTGCGGCCGTTGTGCGGGTGTAGGCGGACGCCGCCATCGACGTGCAGGCCGAACGTCATGCCCTCACTGTAGCGATTGAACATCGGCGGATAGACGATGTTTGGCAGCACGGCGCTGATGAACAGCGGATTGCGCTCGAGCGCGCTCAGTACAAGATGCTGGCACTGCGCCGCCGCCTCGGAGCGTTCGTCGATCTGCTGGTTGAACTTCACCGGCGCGCCGGAGTATCCGGCGGTAACGCGGCCGTCCATCCAGGCGTCGCCCGCGTGATCGAGCTGCTCCCGCAGCATGGCCAGTTGCTCGGCGTTGAGAACCTGCGGAATGCGGACGAGCATCGTATCTATATAGATAGTGAGCGAAAATCGGAGCCGCCCGGTGCTGCGGCCCCGGCGGCACTTACATGCGGTATGTGAACGACAGCATTGCGGTGCGGCCCGTACCCGGCACCGAACGCCCGCCGTCGGACTGAATCAGTGCATCGTAATACTTCTTGTCGAAGATGTTGAACAGATTCAGGCGCACATCGTACTTCGGCTGATGGTAGGCGATCATGCCGTCCCAGCGCACGTAGCCGCCCACCTGTACGGTGTTGGTGTTGTTGGCATAGCGCTGCGACATATAAAACGCTCCGCCGCCGATTTCCCAGTTCGGCAGGATCGCGTAGCTGGTCCAGGCTGTGGCCGTGTGCTTGGGCGTATTGAGCGGCACCTTGCCTTGCGTGCCGGCGGCGACGCCGTTCTCGATCACGCCATCGAGGTATGTGTAGCCGGCGAACACCTGCCACTTCTGGGTAATGCGGCCGGTCATGCCCAGGCGGAAGCCGTCTACTTGGATCTTGCCCGTCAGCGCGTAAGTGGTGGCGTCGATCTGGCTACGCGCGTTGTCCTTGGTGATGCGGAAAATCGCCGAGTTGACTTGAAGGTCGCCATTGCGCAGATCCCACTTGCCACCCAGTTCGTACGATTTGTTCTTCTCCGGGTCCAGCGATTGCTGGCCCACCGTGCCGACCAGTTGCTCGAGCGACGGGTTGAACGACGTGCCATACGACACGTAGTACGACTGCTGCTCCGTCGGCTGCCAGATGCCGCCCAGACGCACGCTCGTGAAGTTGACGGTCTGGTTGGCATACGGCAGCACGGTGCTGCCGCTGGTGTTGGAGGAGTTGATCGAGTTGCTGATGCTGGCGATATATCGGTCGTAGCGCAGGCCGGCAACAGCCTTCCACTGCTTGCTGAACTCGATCGAATCGTTGGCGTAGACGGCGACCGTGTTGGCTGACCCGCCTTGCAGGTTGCCGACGCTCGAGGCGACGTTCGACGGTGAGTCCTGGTAGACCGGATCGACCACTGGCGTGCAGGCGACGTAGCCCGTGGTGGCCCCGTTCGCATTCAGCGGCGTGCTGCCGCAGCTGCCGTTCCGGTAGTAGTTCTGGTTGTTGTAACCATCATGACCAAGCTCCAGGCCCGTCAGCAGCGTGTGCTTGACCGGACCGGTGTTGAAGTCAGCGGTCAGTTCGGTCTGGTTGAAGATCGAGTAATCGCGGATGTTGCGGTCATGGCTCTGTTGGCGCACATAGAGCTGCGACAGTGGCAGGTTGGTCGTGGTCAGCGCCGTGAACTTGCCGGAGGCATCGATCGAGCCCACGGCATTGGGCGCCGTCTCTCGCGCATCGGTGGATACGTAGTTGAATGAGGTCTGGTTGCGCAAGCGCAGGTTCGGCGAGAACTTGTGCGTGACGCCGGCCGAAAGTGAGGCGATGTCCTGGCGCGTGCGGTCGTTGTTGAAGCCGTAGTACGTGTTGCGATTGACGTTGACCGGGTGACCGTTGATGGCCGGGAAACCATAGTCGGGCATGTCCTCGTTGTGCTGGAGCAGGGCGGACAGCGTGATCTCGGTGGACGTGCCGATGCCAAAGCGCCAGGACGGCGCGATGCCGAAGTCCTGCACCGTCATTTCGTCGCGCGTGCTCGGCTTGCCGTCCTGCGCCATCGCGGAGATGCGGAAGGCGGAGGTATCGCCGGTTGGCGTGTTCACGTCGGCGGTGGCGCGCACCAGGCCGTTCGTGGTGACGGAGCCGGTTACCTCCGTGGCGGCTTTCATCTGCGGCTTCTTGGTGACCTGGTTCACCACGCCGCCGGTGGAGCCACGGCCGAACAGCATCGACGACGGGCCCATGATGACTTCGACCTGATCCAGCGCGAATGTGTCGCGGTAGTACTGGCCACGGTCGCGGAAGCCGTCGAGGTACATGTCGGTACGCGCCGAGAACCCGTTCAGGTTGATGTTGGTACCGATCTGGCCGCCCTCGGCGCCGCCGATCGTGATGCCGGGCACGTTGCGCAGTGCATCGGCCAGCGAGGTGGCACCTTGCGAATCCATTACCGCGCGATTCACGATCGTCACGGACTGGGGGACGTCACGCAATTCAGCGGGCAGCTTCGAGAGCTGGCTGCCTGCCGGGCTGAAATCGTCGCGAATGGCCGAGCCCTGGACCGTGATCTCGCGCAGCGTTGCAGGCGCGGTTTCCAACGCGCTGGCCGGCGCAGGAGCGGGCGTGGCGGGCGCTTGCTGGGCCAGGGCGGCAGGGGCGGCAGGAACGGCAAAAAGGGCTACGAGGGCGGTGGCCAGGGGCGTGCGGCGAGTCATTGTCCAGTCCATGTGTGCGGGCGTGGCGCAATATAAATGCGAACGATTCGCGTTGCAATTTGCGTTGTTACCTGTTCACAGACAATGTTATGTGCTCTCGAATGACTTAATAAAAATACAAATAACTACGAAAGGGGCCGTGTGGATGGCGTTTTGGGCGTTACGTATGCTGATTAATGCGCTTTTGTAGCGGCGGTGATGCAAAACAAACGGCCCGCTCAAGGCGGGCCGTATGCATACATTTGGTCACCCTGGCAGGTGACCGCGTCCGGATTTTTTAATCGGCGCTCATATTCGCGTTTTTCGCGATCCGACCCAGGCGTTCGCGCTCGGATTTGATAAACGCGACGAAGCTCTCCACCGAGCCGCCTGCGGGCTCGATACCGTTCTGGATCAGGCGCTCGCGAATATCGGGGCTCTGCATGCCCGCGCTCAGTTCCGCGTTGAGCTTCTTGATGATGGCCGGGTCTGTGCCCTTCGGTGCGAAGATGCCGGCCCAATGCCCGATGCGAACTTCGGGCAGACCCTGTTCCGCAGTGGTCGCGATGTTCGGTGCAGCGGGCATACGCTTGTCCCACGTCGCGCCCAGCGCCTTCAGCTTGCCCGCCTTGATCTGCGGCAGCACCACGATCGACGCTTCGGACGTTGCCACGACCTGATTGCCGATCACAGCCGTGATGCTCTCCGAACCGCTCTTGTACGGCACCACGGTCAGCACCGCGCCTTTTTCCTTGAGCATTTCCTCGACGAAGTGCGGCGTGCTGCCGCTGCCGGCGGTAGCGAACGGCACGCCACCCTGCTTCTTCGAATACTCGATCAGTTCCTTGACGTTGTTCACCGGCACCGACGGCGAAGCGACGATCACCGACGGGCTCACCGCGATCAGGCCGACGGGAACGAGATCGTCCGGTGCGTACGGCATCTTCGAGCGGATCAGGCCGTTGGTCACGGTGCCTACCGCGCCGACCAGGAACGTGTAGCCATCGGGCTTGCTCTTTGCCACGTAGTCGGCGCCAACGATGCCGCCCGCACCCGGGCGATTCTCGATGACGACCGGCTGTCCGATGCGCTTGCTGACGGCTTCGGCGCCGGCACGTGCCACGAGGTCGTTGGCACCGCCTGCCGTGAACGGCACGACGAACTTGATGACGTGATTCGGCCAGGCATCCGCGGCGTGAGCGGTTGCGGCGATGAGGGAAGTGGTGGCGAGTGCGAGGGCCATGACGCGGCCGCGTGGGGAGAAGCGCATGCTCAAAGTCTCCGGATGTCGTTGTGAAGGCAAACGATCTTACCGAAGGAAGCTGTCACATGCCTGTACACCAGGTGATGTGTGCGAAGCGTGCTCAGGGGAGCCGCCTCACCGTTCGCGCAGGCGTCAGTGAGGCAGTGAATTGCTGACGAATCGCCGCTTACTGCGCGCGCACCCAGGTCTGGGTCCGGCCGATCAGACTAATGCCGATGAAGCCGCGCACGTTGAGCTTCTTGCCGTCTTCGGCCAGCGACATCTTGCACTTGTACAGCTTGCCGCTTTCGGGATCCAGAATCTCGCCGCCGGTCCACTCGTTGTCGGCCGTCTTGCGCAGACCGGTCAGCAGCGTCATGCCGATGATCGGCTGATCCTTGCGCGAGTCGGTGCACTTGTCGCACACCGTGGGCGGGCCTTCATGCGGCACGAGACTCTTCGTGAGCTTGCCGCTGTAGACGCCGTCCTTCTCGCTGATCTCGATCACGCCACGCGGCTTGCCGGTGGCGTCGTCAATCGTCTGCCAGGTGCCGGTCGGCGTGGCTTGCGCCATTGCCGCTGCGCTGGCAGCAAAAGCAGCGGCGAACACGGCGGCACGCAGCAGGGTACGAGGGGCGGTCATGCGCATGGTGGTGGTCTCCAGTTCAGAGTTCAATGTTCGGTGTTGCAAAGTTGGTTCGCTCGATCGGGTAACGGCGGGCGCGACGCCAATCTACTGTCGGATGCCGCGCGCCGCAATCTCCAACATCCGTTTGCGTACGCACTGGCGCGCAATGTAGCGCTTGCTGCAATCGCCCGCCCGGCGCGGCCTGGCGCGGATTCTGTCGTGCAACAACGCCAGCATGAGCGGCGGTTCCGAGATTTTCCTCTAGCCATCGTCCAGCTGCAGCGATGTCGCCACAGTGCTTCGGAAATTGGCCACGCCTGCATCGCATTCGTCTCAGTAGGAACCCGGATGCGGCGCATCGCTCGAATGCAGCTGCATTGTCTGACGACGCAGCGGGTCGACGTGGCGAACATCGTGCTCGGTTGCACGACTGATGCGTTTGCGTCGTGCCTCCTCCAACCATCACGAACCACATCGCCAGTCGCGATGTGGCGACGCGCACGGAGCGTTTCGACGTGGCGAGGAACTTCGACAGCATCGAAATCGAGCGTGCGACTTCGCAACGACGACACAAACCGTTGCTTTGACGCATCACTCTTTCGTCGCTCACGCGCAACTCTCTGAAGCTTGCACGCCGATGCTGGGCATCGCGCGCGCATGGTTCGACGGTGGCGCAAGTCGGAGCGTGTTCGCATGCGTTGCCACTCGCGGGAACGCGACGCGGCAGCGCTGCGCGGAACGCTGTCGCACAAGTATCCGCAGTGCATGGAACGACATCGATGGAGGACCGGAAAGCCAATGCTCATGCGGCTTTCCGGCTTGCGGGCGTGAACGCGCCACCGCACTTCACACGGCATCGCAAGCGTGTCTGAGCAGGTATGTGCGATGCCTTCGCGGGTGTGCGATCACGCGTCATCGACACGATCCGCCGCGCATCGACTCATCGTGCGAAGACCCGATGAAGGAACTCTGGAGCGTGTGTGAAAGTCGAGATCAACATGTGTGTCGATGGTGTCGTCATCGAGACGTGCGCGCCGAGTAGATCGATTCGTAATTGCGCGCAAGTTTTTTTGCACTTTTTTCTTAACATCATCGAACAAACGAATTATGATTCGCCTTGACAAGAGTCTCACTTCATTGCATCGACCGAGTAGCGCGCACGAAGGCAAGCAAGAACGCGAGCGAGAAGGAACGATGAAGCGAAGCTTCGATGCAGTGATGGCGGGTAGCCGAGGAGCACCAGAACTTTGACGCAGACTGAGCCGAAATGGCTTTTTAAAACGCGTGCGGTCTCCAGTTGCCCAGTGACGGTATGGGCGAGTTACCCCCGAATGATTGCCGTCCGCAGTGCGCGAGGCCATGCCCGCACTGTGGACCTGCTGACCGATATCTCCTCTTTCCAGGCTGCGCGCCGACATGACGGGCGGTGCGGGCAGATCGAATTTTCCAGGGCGCGGCTTAGCCCGGGAATCCGCTTGAGCGCTGGGTTTGCAGCTCGCTCGCGGATGCCTGGCCGCCGCGGGCACACCGCCATGAGCGCGCAAGTTCGCGCCGGACGCGGCTGTCCCCTGCCACCGAATTCATTAGCGTGCGGTCGATGTTGCGTCGTGCGCCGATGAATCGCTCGCTCGATTGGGGCACGTGCAAAACACGCCTCGGGTCGGTCGGGTCGCCAATTTAGGTCATTCGATATTTCACGTTAGTGAAGGAGTTATCCATGGCAACTGCTGCAAAGAAAAAGCCGGCGGCTAAGAAGGCCGCCAAGCCGGCCGCCAAGAAGGCTGCTGTGAAGAAGGTCGCCGCCAAGAAGGCTGCTCCGGCCGCCAAGAAGGCTGCTGCCAAGAAGGTCGCAACCAAGAAGGTAGCCGCCAAGAAGGTAGCGACCAAGAAGGTAGCCGCCAAGAAGGCAGCACCGGCCAAGAAGGCTGCAGTGAAGAAGGTTGCTGCCAAGAAGGTCGCAACCAAGAAGGTAGCCGCCAAGAAGGCAGCACCGGCCAAGAAGGCTGCAGTGAAGAAGGTTGCTGCCAAGAAGCCGGCCGCCAAGAAGGTCGTCGCCAAGAAGGCAGCACCGGCCAAGAAGGCCGCAGCCAAGAAGGTAGCCGCCAAGAAGCCGGCCGCCAAGAAGGCTGCTGCAAAGAAGCCGGCTGCCAAGAAGCCGGCTGCCAAGAAGCCGGCTGCCAAGAAGCCTGCTGCCAAGAAGGCTGCTGCGAAGCCTGCCGCTGCTCCTGCTGTTGCCCCCGCGGCCGCAGCCAAGACCGCGCTGAACCCGGCTGCAGCCTGGCCGTTCCCGACGGGCAACCGTCCGTAATCGCCTCGCACTCGTGCGAGCGATCACAACCGGGAATCGCCAGGGCACGCATCGCGTGCCGCACTGACCGGATACGGCGTATCCGGTCCGCAAGACGGCAGTCTTGCCAACCCGCCGATGGCATCCGTGCCCGGCGGGTTTTTTATTTCTGGGTGGACGTGCGAGAGCGGCGCCAGTCGGTCTGGATGACGATCAGGAGTAGCCAGGTCAGGGGTTCGCGCAAAAGCAAAACGCCGCGGCCTGACGGCACGCGGCGTTCGATTGCTGGGGTCGGGTCGACCAGCGCGTGACTTAGTGCGTAACGCGCGTCACGCCGCCCGAGGAGAGCAGCCGCACACGGTCGCCAGGGCGGAAGATCTCGTCCGCATCCTGCGTGATGGCGCGCATCTCGCCATTCTCCAGGCGTACGGTGATCTCCAGGCCGCGACGCTGCGCGATCTTGTTCTCGGCGGCGCTACCGGCCATGCCGCCCAGGATTGCGCCGAGCAGGCCTGCTGCGATGGCGCCATTGCCGCCGCCGATCGTGCTGCCGGCGGCAACACCACCGAGCGCGCCACCGGCAAGCGTGCCGGCGCCCGTGGCCTCGCCCTGGATCATGACGTCACGCACGCCTTCCACCACGCCGAAGCGCACGGTCTGCTCGCGCTGGGCCTGGCCACCCGTGTAGACGCTATTGGAGTTTGACTGGGTGGAACACCCGGCAAGCAGCGTCGCCGCTGCCAACACGGCGACGCCGCCGATACGTAGGATCTTGTTCATGACTTCTTCCCGTGAAAGATTCCGCGTTGCGTTGCTGTGCCGGGGGTGACGCACCCGGCACCAGATCAAGCGTAACGGTAACCAAAGACGGACTGGAAGCGGCTGCCGATTTCGTCGCAGGACATCCAGTGGTTCTGGGGACCCTGCTGGGCGATCTTGAGAGAGCCCATCAGCGAAGCGAGGCGGCCGGTGGTTTCCCAATCCATCCCGTTCTCGATGCCGTGGAGCAGGCCACCCCTGAACGCATCGCCGCATCCGGTGGGGTCGACCACACGTTCGGCGGGCACGGCGGGAATGGCGTACTGCTTGCCGTCGGCAAAGACGCTGGCGCCGCGCTCGCCGTGCGTCACGATGAACGCGCGGACCTTGGCGGCTACCTCTGCGCTGGTCCATGCGGTGCGTGACAGCAGGACCTGCGCTTCGTAGTCATTGACCGTCACGTAGCTGGCAAGTTCAATGAACTGCCGCAGGTCCTCGCCGTTGAACAGCGGCATGGCCTGACCCAGGTCGAAGATGAAGGGGATGCCCTCGGCGGCGAACTGCTGGGCATGGTGAAGCATGCCTTCACGGCTGTCCGGCGCGACGATGCCGACTGCCGGGCGGTTGCCCGTGGCCAGCGCGTCCTGCACCCGGTTCAGTTGCGACTGACCCATGGCGCCAGGGTGGAAGGCCGTGATCTGGTTGTTGTCCAGATCGGTCGTGATCATCGCCTGCGCGGTGAATGTCTCGGGCAGCACGCGGATATGGTCGGTGCGGATCTCGAGATTGCGCAGGTACTGCAGATACGGTTCGGCGTCCTGGCCCACCGTGGCCATCACGATCGGGTCGCCGCCCAGCATTTTGAGCGTGTAGGCGATATTGCCCGCGCAGCCGCCAAACTCGCGGCGCATACCCGGCACCAGGAACGAGACGTTCAGCATATGGATCTGGTCCGGCAGGATGTGTTCGCGGAAGCGGCCGTCGAACGTCATGATGGTGTCGTATGCGACGGAGCCGCAGATCAGGCTGGACATTCTCTCTCCAAGGGCCCTGGCAAGGGCTGTAACAGATACGTTAATGAATTCCGCCCGTGCATGACGGGCGGAATGTTGGACTACTGTGCCGAATCAAACAAATTACTTCAATGCGGCGAGTGCGGCGTCGTAGTTCGGTTCCTGCTTGATTTCGGGCACCAGCTCGCTGTACTTGACCGTGTCGTTCTCGTCCACCACGACCACGGCGCGAGCGCATACGCCGGCCAGCGGGCCGGTCTTGATGTCCACGCCGTAGGCGTTCTTGAACTCGGCGCCACGCATCGTCGACAGCGTTACCACGTTGGCCAGGCCTTCGGTGGTGCAGAAGCGGCCCATCGCGAACGGCAGGTCGGCCGAGATCGTCAGCACGACGGTATTGTTCAGGTTGCCGGCGGCCTCGTTGAACTTGCGGGCAGATGCCTGGCACACGGGCGTATCGAGGCTCGGCACGATGTTCAGCACCTTGCGCTTGCCTGCGAAGTCGGCCAGCGAGACATCCTTCAGATCCTTGCCGACGAGCGAGAATGCGGGCGCCTTGTCGCCGCTATGAGGAAACTTGCCGCCAACTTCGATGGCGTTACCGCCTAGGGTCACATTGCTCATGGTCTCTCCTGTCTGGAATGGAATACGGCCAGCCGGTCCGATGCGCGCATCGACGGCATGGCAGGGGGGCGTTGGAATTCAGGGGTAGAAGATCAGCACGCGGTAGTTCGCTGCCGCCTGCTGCGTCCGGAATCGTACCCGAACCGGCAGTTCGCTGCCTGCGCGCAGGCCCGTGGTGGCAAAAGCGCGCTGGTCCGGTTGCAGGTAATCAGCCGGCAACAGCACGCGCCGTAGCAGCAACTGGTCCTGCAGGTCCGTCATCACGAGTTCGATGGCGGGCAGTGCCGTGGTGGCGCGGCCCTGGTTGCGCATGGTGACCGCAAGCAGATAAACGTCGTCGGATTCGTCCTGCTTCTGCAGTTGCGATGTGTCGATGCGCAGTGCCTCGAGATCGCGCCACGGCGGCACGCTGCAGCCGAATGGCTCACACGCGGCTTCCAGCAACGGGCGCAGTACCGGAATGTTTCCCGCTAGCTGGCTGCGTCCAAGGTAGGCGCCCTGGATGAGCACGCCAAGGCCGAGCACGACGACCGCCACGCGGGTCCAGAGACGTCGACTACCCGGCAGCTTGCGTTTGGTGGTGGTAGCACTCGCCTGTTCGCGTTCGCGGGTGTGACGAAGGAAATCGGGGGCGAAGCCGGGGCCGGTCACCGGTCCGGTATCGTCGCGTTGCCAGTGACGCGTGGCTGTCTCGCGGGCTACGGCATCGACCGTGCCGTCCCGCGATGTCGGTCCGTGATCGTTGCTGTCGGCGGCGTCCCTTGTCCAGGCTTCCGTTTCGGCGTCAGTCGGGTCTGCCGCACGCAGATACTCGCTCGCACTGCGTACCGGTTCGGTGTGCGGGTGCGGATGGGCTTCCGGCGGCGCGGCGGCGGTGTCGTCGGTGCTATCGCTGTCTTTGCTGTGCTCGCTACCGGCAGCGGCCGTCTGTGCCTCGCGCTGGGGGGACGTTGGCCACATCGCCTTGGCGCTGTAGGCGCCGGCTGGTGGCATTTCGCCCGGCGTCTTCGGCGCGAACGCTGCGGCCGGGTCGAGCGATGAGTGACGCGGCAATGCATCATCATCGAACACGCCATGGTCCAGCGCGGGCCACGGCTCGGATGGTACTTGCGGTGGCGTCTCGACGTCGGTGGGTTCGGCGTCAGGCAGTGCTTCCTGGCTGGCTTCGACCGGCGGCGTCTGCGCGGCGGTTTCCGTGTCTTTCGCCTCGTCGGCAGCTTCGGCAGCGGCGGGTGCGGCGCTTTCGTGCGTTTCGTCGGCCGCTTCCGGTTCGTTGGCCTCGACGGACTCGGCGGGTGCCTCTTCCGTGGCCGTATCAACCACTTGTCGATCGGCGCCTGTTTCCGGTTCTGCCACCGCCTCCGCTTTCGCGTCGGCTGCTTCTTCCCGCTCGGGCTCCGACATCATCGTCGTGGGCGAATCGAGCGCGGGCACGTCGTAGCCTGGGTCGAAGCCCGGGTCGAACGGCGCCTCGTCCTCGCGCGCCTGGGCATCGGCCTGGGTCTGCTCCGCGTGAGCAAGCGCCGCAGCCAGCGTGACTGACGATGCCGCAGCTGCGGGCGCCGGTGTGGGTGTGGAAGCGGGGGAGGATGTGGGCGCAGCAGCCGGCGTCGGCGCTGCTGGCACCTCGATCAGGTGCTCACGGGCGTCGAAGACGGTGTCGCACTGGCCGCAGCGGACCAGCCCCTGGCGCAGCCGCAACTGGTCCGCCACAAGCCGGAACGCGGTGCGGCAGGCCGGGCAGCGCGTGACGAGCTTGGCGGCGGCCATGATGAAAGATCAGGAACGGTCGGCGGGTGCGGCAGGGCGCGTGCCATGCAGGCACACCCAGCCTTCCTCGCTGCGCCAGACCGACATGGGGATCCAGGGCGCGTAGGCGGCGGCCACTTCCTCGGCCTGCCGTTCGAGCACGCCAGACAGGATCAGGCGGCCGCCCGGCCGCACGCGCGCGCTGAGCATCGCCGCCATCAGCTTGAGCGGATTCGACAGGATGTTGGCCACCACGAGGTCGTAGGTGGCCTCGGAGACCGATTCCGGCAGCGCGAAACTGGCCTCCACGCGGTTGCGTTCAGCGTTGTAGCGCGACGCATCCACTGCGTTGGGGTCAATGTCGATCCCAACGGTGTCACCGGCGCCGAGCTTCTTCGCGACGATGGCCAGGATGCCAGAGCCGCAGCCATAGTCGAGCACGGTTTCGCCGGCGCGCACGTTGGCTTCCAGCCACTGCATGCACAGGCGCGTGGTCGGATGGCTGCCGGTGCCGAATGCCAGGCCCGGGTCGAGCTCCAGAATCACGGCATCGGGGTCTGGCGCTTCGTGCCACGAAGGCACCACCCAGATCTTTTCACCAATGCGGATCGGTTCGAATTGCGACTGGGTCAGACGTACCCAGTCCTGGTCCTCCACGCCGCGCAGTTCGTACGGCGGCACCGGGTCGACCTTGAGCGCGTTAGCGGCCGCGGCTACCACGAGCGCGGGATCGGTCTCTTCATCGAAGAGCGCCACCACGCGCGAACGGTTCCACGCGAGCCGCGTCGGCTCCAGCCCGGGCTCTCCGAAGAGCGGCTGTTCGTCGGGCGTATCGGCATCGGCGTCTTCCACCGATACCGACAGCGCGCCGAGGTCGAACAATGCGTCGGACCAGGCTTCCGCCTGCTCCTGCGCAATTTCGATCACACATTCCTGGAAAGCCACGGGATTCCTCTGTTACTGCTTTGCCGGCCGATTGGCCACGCTTCAGGCCTTTTCGCCCTGGACGTTGGCTTTCTGGGCCAGACGGTGTTCGAGATAGTGGATGCTGGTGCCGCCTTCCACGAAGTTGGCGTCAAGCATCAGGTCGCGGTGCAGCGGCACGTTGGTCAGGATGCCGTCCACCACCATTTCCGACAGCGCGATGCGCATGCGGGCGATGGCCTGGTCACGCGTCGCGCCATACGTGATGATCTTGCCGATCATCGAATCGTAGTTGGGCGGCACGAAGTAGCCGTCGTACGCATGGGAGTCTACGCGCACGCCGGGGCCACCGGGCATGTGCCAGGCGGTGATGCGGCCCGGCGACGGCGTGAACTTGAACGGGTCCTCGGCGTTGATCCGGCACTCGATCGCGTGGCCGCGCAGTTCCACGTCCTTCTGGCGGAGGCGCAGCTTCTCGCCAAAGGCGATGCGGATCTGCTCCTGCACGATGTCGATGCCCGTGATCATCTCGGTGACCGGGTGCTCGACCTGCACACGCGTGTTCATCTCGATGAAGTA
>Ga0310345_10002176_pt1 | contig 20276 bp, 21 predicted proteins | sample HC15DNA20500_MG_FD_204667 | JGI IMG/M metagenome (GOLD analysis project Ga0310345, IMG submission 204667) | Marine microbial communities from station ALOHA, North Pacific Subtropical Gyre - HC15-DNA-20-500_MG | ecosystem: Environmental > Aquatic > Marine > Oceanic | place: Pacific Ocean: North...
CGGCGAGATCTTCTACAGCCTCGCTGAGGCCAAGGTTCTGATCGAGGCGTGGCGTCGCCACTACAACACCGTCCGCCCGCACAGCAGCCTCGGCTACAAACCGCCGGCCCCGGAAACGGCGACACCGCCATTGCCGGCCTCCGGTTCCGCTTCGCTCCACCTCCGCCCGGCAATGGCGGCGGAGACAACAATGCACTAACTATCAACCCGGACCACCCGCTGGGGGCTGCTCAGCCGCGAGGCACGATGGTGATACGAACAGGCACATCAGCGCTCGTCTGGGTGGCCGGAAATGCCCCCGAGGTTTCAACCAAGGGCGACTACTATCAGGGCAAGAAGAGCATTCCGAGGCCACTCCAGCTAATCCGTCATGCTGGCAGCGGCCCGCTCGAACTGACGGCACGAGAAGCGCTGGCGCTCACAAAGATGGATTGGAACAATGATGCGCTCTACGATCCGGTACCGGTGAGTATCCGCTATTCGCAGCGGTTGGCGCGAACTATCGCCAATGTGCCTGACCTGCCGCGTAGCGTCTATCCATACCGACTTTTCATGTAGGCGTGCAGCTGTCTGCACCTGTGACATACGAGCGATGTATTCGTCTAGGTCTCTACGGCCAGTGCACGATAACTGGTCTGCTAGACATGATGCCGCGTGCTGATGGTGAGCTATTCTGATGGCGCCAATCTGCTAAGCCTCAAGTACGCAGTCCGCCGGTTGGTCGGAACTCACCGAGCCTCTCCTCACGCTCGATCAGCTCATCGATGTGGCTCGCAATCCGCTGCGCCACGAACTTCGCGACCGCAGGTCCCCAGCGCGGATCGACGCGATCGCTGCTTTCGGCGAGCTCGGTTGCGAGCGCGTCTGGCAGCGCTGCCACGAGTGTCTCCAGGAAGGCCGCCATGCCGGACCGCGACCACTCGCCGGCGAGATCCCGGCGATCGAAGAGAGCGAGGGTGAGGGCACCGCGTGCTGGCAGGCCGGCGGCGGTGAGCATCGAGCCTGCTTCCTCGAGGCTGAGATGCCGCGTGCCCTTCAGCGTACGACAGATCTGATCCTTCGACAGGCCGACCTTGGCCGCCAGGTCGCGCTGGCTGAGCCCGCTCTGATCGACGAGGTCTCCAACTATGATGTGCAGCGGTATCGAGGACAGGGCTGCCGGGTTGCTGGTGGTCACGACTCCAACTCCAAGGACTGATTCGCACGCACGGTATCAAGCGCGGAGGCTGTAGGAAAACAAAACAAGAACATCCTAGCCAGTAGTGGAACTGGCGATTGGCAGAATCGCGCCGATTATGGCGCCCGCCTCTCACCGGAAATGCGCGAAATGAAGCCAGAAAGGCGATTCGCGACGGCAATCGCCAGCGATCGCCTCTACCTTGTCGCTCAGCGCGAAAGGCATCGCGCGAAGCTAGGAAACTTCACACTCCGAACGCGATCTGTGTCGCGGATTTCGCGAACAATCGGCCGATCTGTTCTCACCATGTTCCTTTTCGTTGAGCGCCGGCCCGAGCCGGCGTGAAGGTGATTGTGCGGTCGGGATGCGGCCGCGGCGAACACCTTCTCGGAGACGCTCTCGATGCACAGCCTCAAGCTCCCGCTGACCCGTGCCGGCCTCGGTCGGGCCAGCGATTATGTCATCCCGGCGATCGGCCTCATGGCCATGGCGAGCGCGGCCTATGCCGGCGCCGACACGACCTTCGGGCCGGCGCTCACCAAGTTCACCGACTTTCTGGAGGGCTCGGGCGGCAAGATCATCGCCGTGCTCAGCCTAGCCGGCGGCATCATCGGCATGGCGTCCGGCCGGTTCACGCTCGGGCAGGTGGCGATCCCCGTCGCCGTCGGCATCGGCGTCGGCACGGGCGTGCCGATCGTCACCTCCACCGTGACCGCGATCATCTGATCGCGGCGGCGAGGGCGGCGTAGCGCACATGACTGACAAGTACCTTGTCCCCCGGCGGCTCGACGATCCGGAGCTCATCGGCCTTTGGACCCTGGACGAATTCCTGGGGCTCGCGGCGCCGTTCGCCTGGGGAATCTTCTCCCAGCACATCCTGCTGGGTCTCGCGGGTGCCGGAGGAGCGTGGTTCGCGCTTCGCAAGGCCAAGGCTGGCCGGGCCAGTTCCTGGATCATCCACGCGGCCTATTGGTACCTGGGGGCAAGCTTCGTCAGGCTTCGCGCCACGCCGCCCTCCCACTGCCGCCGGCTCGCCGGCTGAGGGGAGGGGCTCCATGCTGTCCGATATCGCGCACCAGCGCAGCCAGTCGCTGCTCCGCCAGCGCAAGGTCCTGGTCGTCGCGGCCGCTGCGTCATTCCTGGCGAATCTCGCATTGCTGACGGCGCTCAGCAGCCGCGACCGCGAAGTGATCCTGCAGCCGGTAACGACCCGGCAGCTGGCGATCAGCTCGTCGGGCGTCTCGGCCGATTATCTCGAGCTGGTAACGCGCGACGTCGCGCTGATGCTGCTCAACCGATCGCCGACCGGGCTCGACTACTGGATGGAACAGATCCTGAAGGTGGCCGACCCGTCTGCCTACGGAGCGCTCAAGGCCGAGCTGGTCAAGATCGTCACTGAGCAGCGCGGCTCCGACCTCGCCCAGGCCTTCGTGATCACCGGCCTGACCGTCGATCCGAAGGGCCTGAGCTCCACCGTCGAAGGCGACCTCAAGACCTTCGTCGGCGGCCAGGTCATCGCCAGCGAGAAGAAGCGGTTCCGGTTTGGCTGGACCTACGTGGGGCTGCGCCTCTCGCTCTCGAGCTTCGCGCTCATCCAAGATCACAAGGAGGCGCTCCAATGATCGCCGCGATACCTGCCTGCCTGCTCGGGACCGGCGCCGCCACCTTTGCGGCCGGCACAACCCGACCGCGCGACATCAGCCTGAAGCCGTTCGGCATGGCACTGATCGGCGCTGCCATAGCGCTCGTCGCCACCCCGGCCTGGGCCGACCAGTATCGGCAGGCTGCCGATAATGCGCAGGTCGACTGCGTCGTCTCGAACCATGAGCTGACGCGGATCAGCCTGGTCGGCGATGCCTTCGCCAGCGTCAGCAAGATCACGACCGGCTACCCTTACAATGACTTCACCGTCACCAACGAGCCGGTTCGAGGCGACATCTACCTGTCGGTGCCCGAGGGGTTCGCGCCGGGGCGGCTGAGCTTCTTCGCCACGACCCGCAAGGGCTATGTCTACAAGTTCGCCTGCAGCGTCGGCGGACCCGACGCCGAGCAGATCTTCGTCTCGAACCCGGCGATCGCCGGCGAGCGGGCCCAGGCCTGGGAAGCGAAGTCCTCCCCGCGCGATGCCGCGGTGCGCCTCGTCCAGTCCATGGCCGCGAACAGTGCGCCGGACGGCTACACGATGCGGCAGGTCGCCGCCGCCCCGACCCGGGTCGGTGACCTCACCGTACGGCTCGTCGCCGAGTATCGTGGTGCCGCGCTCACCGGCCGTGTGCTGCGGATCGACAATCGCGGCGCCAAGCGTGTCACGATCGATCCGGCGCAGCTCACCCCGGCCGGCAGTCTCGCGGTGAGCGTCGCCGAGCGCGAGCTCGGCGCGCAGCAGGCAACGACGCTCTACGTCGTGCTCGACGGGAGTGCCGGCGCATGAGCGAGCAGGCCACCCCTCCGTTCAACCCGGCGCAGGAGAGCGTCACGGCTTTGGGCGCGCTCAACGCAAAGACCCGCGCACGCCAGCGCATGCTGCTGCTCGGCGGTGGCGGCTCGGCGGCGATGCTCGCGCTCTGGTTCGTGGTCGGCGGCACCGGCGATCACACGCCGGCCGCGGACGCGCCACAGAAGATCGAGACCGACGGCATCGTCAATCGCGACCTCAGCCAGAAGGAGTTCGTCGCGATCTACGGCAACCGGCTGGATGCGCAGGCGCGGCAGCTGAAGGCGCTCGAAGAGAGCAAGGCGGTCGCGCCCGAGGTGCAGGCCAGGCTCGACGCGCTCGCGGCCGAGAACCAGGCGCTCAAGACCGACGGCACCAAGACGATCGATGCGCTGACGCAGGAGAACAGCACGCTGCGAGGCGAGCTGACACGCGCGCAGACGCAGGCGGCTGACCCGCCGCCGGTGGCCGTGCGTGATCCGTCGATCCCGTCCGGCTCGCCGCTCGACCCGAACATGGCTGCGGCGCAGGGCCCGGCGCTGCCGCCGCCGGCCGAGCGACAGGTAAAGACCGTCTCGTTCACGAGCGGCACGTCGGACGCCGGTGCGACCGCGAAGACCGGCCTCAGGGCTGGCCGTCCGAGTGCGCCGGCGATCGAGATCGAGGACAGTCCCGAATATCTGCCGCCCAACAGCTATGCGCCGGCCCGCGTCATCGTCGGCGTCGATGCGTCCGCGGGCGTCTCGAGCCAGACCGACCCGCTGCCGGTCGTGCTGCGGATCACCGGCCCGGCGCGCTCGGTCGTCAAGGACGGCAAGCTGCTGACCACCCGCATCCAGGGCTGCGTCGTCAACGGCGCTGCGCGCGGCGATCTCTCGGCCGAGAAGGTCTATGTGAAGCTCCAGAAGATGACCTGCGACCAGCCGGGCGGCCGGGTCGCGGTCAGCGAGGTGAAAGGCTTCATCAGCTTCGCCGGCAAGACCGGTGTGCGGGGCCGGGTCGTCAGCCGCGAGGGCAGTCTCGTCAGCCAGGCGCTGCTCGCGGGCATCGTCGGCGGCTTCGGGCGCGGCTTCTCCGCCAACTCGAACAGCCTCTTCTCCGGCATCGCCACCGGGGTCGACGGCAAGCGCCAGCAGCTTTCGGGCGGTGACATCGTCCAGGGCGGTCTCGGTCAGGGCGTCGCCGACGCTTCGGACACGGTGTCCAAATATCTGATCGAGCGCGCCGAACAATATCAGCCAGTCGTGGAGATGCCGACCGGCATCGATGTCGAAATCGTCTTCCTCGACGGCGTTTATGTGAGGAACTCCCGATGAATTCGTCCGACACTCGTCTTGGCCGCGAGCTGGCCAGGATGCGCCGCATGGAAGGCGCGCCGTTCTGGAGCCTGATCGCCTCCGCCTCGCTCGCGCTCGGCATGGGGGCAGGGTTGGTCGCCAAGAGCGTCCACGCCGCACCGACGACAGCCGGCGTGGACACCAAGCTGGTCCGCGAGGCGCTCAAGTTGCGCCTGCCGAAGACCCGCATCGGGGCGATCGATTGCGATCGCTTTGGCGGGCTGTGCGAAGTCGTCGCCGGCACCACGCTCTTCTACGTCGACCGGAGCGCCCGCTTCCTGATGATCGGGCGGCTCTACGACATGGAGGCGCGCAGCGACCTGACTGCGACGCGGCTGCTCGAGCTCAACCCGGATCTGCTCGCCGCGGGCGCTGCGGGCCGGCGCGATGACGAGGAGGCGAAGCCTGCCGCGGCGACGCCGGCGGCTGCCAAAGTCGACCTCGCCAGCCTGCCCGCCAGTGGCGCAATCCATTGGGGCCCGGCGAATGGTCCCAGGCTCGTCATCCTCAGCGACTTCCATTGCGGCTACTGCCGCAAGCTCTCGACCGAGCTCGCCCGCATGGGCGCGCGTGTAGAGGAGCGCCCGATCTCCATCTTCGGCGCGGAGAGCCGCAGGGTCTCCGAGGCGGTGCTCTGCGCGCCTGATCCCGCCGCCGCGGCGCATGCCGCCTATGCCGGCCAGCCGGCGGCGCCCCGCAAGACCTGCGACGTGTCGGGGCTCGACGCCAACGAAGCGTTCGCCCGCAAGCACGGGTTCGGTGGCACGCCGGTGATCATCCGCGCCGATGGTGCGGTGCTGCAGGGCTTCCACACCGCCGAGCAGCTCAAGGTCTTTGTCGCGGGAGGCCGGGCATGAACCGCGCCATTCTCCCGTTCCTGCTCGCCGGCGCTTCGGCGCTCGGCGGTTGCGCAACGCTCGGCGGCACCGTGAAGGGCGACTTCACCTGCCGTGCGCCGGCCGGCACCTGCGCACCGATGACCAGGATCGACGCGGCAGCGATCGGCCAGGTTGCCGAGGAAGGCGCCGATGCTGCGGCAGTGCCGGAGCGGCAGCCGCCGCGGACGGGTCGTGGCGGCAGCGTCGCCGTCCGGACGGGCGAGCGCATGCTCTCCATCCTGCTGCCTGCGCATGTCGACGAGGCCGGCGTGCTGCACGATGCGGCGACCGTCCATGCGGTGGTCGAGCAGCCTGGCTGGACCTTCACCGCGGCCACCAACCCGACGTCGCATTCCGAGATCTCGCGCAGTCCCGCCCCTTCCTCCCTGCGCGAGGCGATCGCCGGTGCTTCGGCACCGGTGATCGGGGGGCTTGAGACTCCTCCCGCTCAAGCCCCTCAACCTTTCAGCTCGGCCGCGTTGCCCCGCGCGGTCGATCCCGGCGCGCCGACCGCGGCATCGCTCGCGGCCGCGCGCGCCGGGCACCGGATCGGCACCGGCACCGGCATCGCGGATGTAACCCCCGCGTCAGCGGCTCCCGCTGAACCTAGCCAGGCGGCGCGACCGCCCCTGCCAGCTGGCAAGGTCGTGCTCCCGCAAGGTGATGCGGCGGCCGCGCGGGCGCGGCTCAAGGCGCTGGCCATCCCCGATCTGGCCCGGCTGGGCAACCGGCCCGACCAGGGCACATCGCCAGCCGAAGGCGATGCGAGCCCGTTCAGCGCGCCCGCAGGCCAGGAGCAGCCGCGATGAGCCTGTCGCTGAAGACGCTCACCGGCTCGCTCATGACCGGACTGTTCGGCGATGCCGAGGAGAGTGAAGGCGAGCGTCCGGTGCTGGGCCTCGACATGCTGTCGAGCTTCCTGCCGTACCGCGTCTATGAGCCCTCGACGAAGCTTTACCTCAATGCGCGCTCGTCCGGGTTCATCCTCAACGTCGCACCCCTCGTCGGTGCCGACGAGCGGGTGGGCGATCTGCTCGGCCAGTTCCTGTCCGAAGGGCTGCCGGCGGGCGCCTGCGTGCAGATCGTCCACTGGGCGTCTCCACGGATCAGCCGCAACATCGCGCCATGGTTTGCGCCGCGCTACGCTCGCGGCGGCGTCTATGAGCAGATCGCACGGGCACGCACCCAGTGCCTCTACGATCTCGTCTGGACCAGCGGCTCCAGCGGCGCGCCGTTCCATGCGCGTCACCACCAGCTCCTCGTGTCGGTCGGCGTGCCCGCGAACAGCAGCACGTCGAAGGAAGAGCTGGTGGCAGTGCGAGAGAGCTTTGTCGGCGTACTGCGCTCGCTCGATGTGCCGGCGCTTGATGTCGATCCGGTCGAGCTCATCGCCTTCCTCGACGACCTGACCTCGCCGACCACCGCGAGCGGCGACGACGCGGTCGACTACAACCCGCTCGATCCGATCGCTGATCAGGCGATCCGTCGAGATATCGAGCTCACCGTCGAGGAGAGCCGCATGCTGCTCCGGACCGAGCGCTTTCGCCCGACCGGCGGGCACGATGGCGATGCGCCCGAGATCGGCGAGATCTACCCCGATCGCTTCGACGTCCGGCATTTCGGTGTCCGCAACATGCCGGTGCGCTGGACGCCGTGGGAGACCGCGCGGCTGATCGGTGACCTGTTCACCGACAAGCTCCGCTTTCCCTGTCCGGCGGCGACGATGCTTTGCCTTGTCTATCCCGACCAGGAAGCCGCCTCGACGCGCGCGGGCATGAAGTTCCTTCGCACGACCAGCCTCTCCGAAGGCAAGTCCGCGCGCTACGTGCCGAAGCTTCGCGAGCAGGCGGCGGAATGGCGCGAGGTTCAGGCGCAGCTCCAGGAAGGCCGCCGGCTGGTTCGCGCCTTCTACGGCGTAACGACCTTCTCGCCGGCGGGCGACGGCGATCGCAACGAGCGCATGGTCAAGTCTCTCTACAAGTCGGCGGGCTGGGACCTTGCCGACGAGCGCTTCCTCCAGGTGCAGGGCCTGCTGGCGGCGATGCCGCTGACGCTTGCCGACGGGCTCGCCGCCGACCTGGAGCGCTGCCGCCGGATGCGCACCATGCTGTCGACGACGGCCGCCAACATTGCGCCGGTACAGGGTGAGTATCTCGGCGGCGCGGTGCCGCACCTCCTATTCCTGGGCAGGCGTGGCCAGCCCTTCTTCTGGTCGCCGTTCGAGAATGGCGCCGGCAACCACAATGTCGCGATCCTCGGCAAGTCGGGGTCGGGCAAGTCGGTGCTGCTGCAGGAGATGTGCGCGAGTCTGTGCGGCGCGGGCGCCAAGGTAGTCGTCATCGACGACGGCCGCTCCTTCATGAACAGCTGCCGGCTGCAGGGCGGGCGCTTCATCGAGTTCACGCTGGCGAGCGGCTTCTGCCTCAACCCCTTCTCGATGGTCGACGCCGATCGGGTTGTCGAAGACGAGGATTACCGGCTCGACTGCATGGCGATGCTCAAGGCGATCGTGGGCCAGATGGCGCGCTTCATCGACCGCCTGACCGACACCGAGCGCGGCCTGATCGACCAGGCGCTCAACCGGGTCTGGGAAGAGCAGGGCAGGGCGGGGTCGGTCGAGGCGGTCGCACTCGCGCTTGAAGGCACCGGCAATGCCGACGCCGCCAACCTCGCCATCGCCATGGGCCCGTTCCGCGCGGGCGGCACCTATGGCGGGTTCTTCAACGGCGAGGCGACGCTCCGCCTCGAGGCCGACTTCACCGTCTTCGAGATGTCGGACCTCGCGACACGCGAGGAGCTGCGCTCGGTCGTGCTGACCGCAATCATGTTCATGACCGGACAGGCGATGACGCGCTCACCCCGCTCGGTGAAGAAGCTGCTGCTGATCGACGAGGCCTGGGCGATGCTCAAGGGCGGGTCGATGTCCGACTTCGTCGAGACCTATGCTCGCACCGCCCGCAAATATGGCGGGGCGCTCTGCACCGCGACGCAGTCGCTCAATGACTTCTACAAGTCGGATGGCGCGACCGCCGCGCTCGAGAACTCGGACTGGATGCTGGTGCTCCAGCAGAAGCCTGAGACGATCGCCGATCTGCGCAAGTCCGCCCGGCTAGACATGGACGACCGCACCGAAGGGCTGATCCGCTCGCTGAAACGCTCGGGCAGCGAATATTCGGAGGTCTTCATCCGCGGTCCCGAATGCCAGGCGATCGGTCGTCTGGTGCTCGACCGCTTCTCCGCGACCGTTTTCTCCTCCTCGCCCGACACCTATGCCGCCATCGAGGCGCGGGTCGCGGCCGGCGAACCGATCGCCGACGCGATCGACGCCGTGGCGCGCGGCGAACCCGATCCCTCTCATCCGGAGCGCCGTCATGGCTGATCCCCGACCCACAATGCGAGGGCGGCTCGCGCGCGCCGGGCGCATCGCGTCCGACTTCTGTCACGTCGGGCTGAGCGTCAGTCTGTGGCTATCCGGCACCCTGCTGGCCGCGCTCGGGATGGTGCTCGCCTTCCTGTTCGTCGCCGCGGACGGACGACCACTGCGCTTCTTCGCGCACCTCCAGAACCTCTCGACCCACTATCTGTTCGCCGATCCGCTGGCGCGCGCACACTTCGATCGGCAGGTGCTGGCACTGATCCTCGGCCTAGTCGGCCTCCTCGTCATCGCTCGGCTGCCGTCCTTCGTCGGCAAGCTGCGACGCGATCTGGCGCGCGGAGGCCGGCATGGCTGAGCCCGCCGCCTATAAGCACCGCACGATTGCCGGCTGGCCGCTCGTGCGCGTGATAGCCGCCGTCCTGCTCATTGGTTCGCTCGTCTGGGCGGCATGGATGACGCGGACGGTTGTCGAGCTCCAGCAGCGCCGGATCGTGTCGGTCAGCCTCTCGCGGCTGGTCGAGGACTTCGTCGCTGCCGAGGCCCGCAACGGCGGCACGCCGGAACAGTCCGCCAGCCGAACGGCCAACTACCTCGCGGCCGTCAACAAGGCGGTCGCGGAGCTCGGGCAGGGCGGCACGACCGTCCTCGTGTCCGAAGCAACCCTTGGGCGCTCCGTCGACGACCGCACCGTCGACGTTCGGGCGCGGGTCGCCCTCGCGATGGAGGCCGAGCATGAACCCCGCTGAACCCATCGACCGGCGCTTCTGGTCGCCCGTCCGTCGCCAACGCTGGGGCGTGATGCTGGCGATTGCGGCCGCGGCCAGCGCTTATGCCAGCCTGGCAAGCTGGAGCGACGGGCACGTCTTTCTCGTGAACCAGAGCACCAGCCTGCCCAGCTGGGCCTTCCTCGTCGAGCGCCATCGTCTGCCCGCCCGCGGCGATACGATCTTCTTCGATCCGCCAGCGAGCCGGCTGCTCGAGCGTCACTTCGGGCGCGATCATCCGCCGTTCGGCAAGATCGTCTACGGCATTGCCGGCGACGTGGTGTCGCGCCGGGGACGGCTGTTCCTCGTCAACGGCCGGTCGGTGGCGCTCGCCAAGGAGCAGACGCTGCGCGGCGAGCCGCTGGCGCTGGGGCCGACCGGCATCGTGCCGCGGGGCTGCTACTTCGTCGGCACGCCCAACAAGGACAGCTTCGATAGTCGCTATGCATTGATCGGCTGGGTCTGCGGCCGCCAGTTGATCGGCGTCGGAAGGGCAATCCTGTGAGCGCGCGGCTCATCCCGCTCGGGCTCGCAGCCCTGATCATCGCCGCCCCGACGGCGGCGCGCGACTATGGTCAACAGGGCGCTGTCTTCCCGGTCATCGAGGCGGATCTGCTCTCGGTCATTCAGCAGCGACTGACGGCGATGCAGGCGAGCGGCGCGATCGATCGCGCGAACCGGCAGCTGGCCGAGCGCACCGCCGCCCGGGTGCGCCGCCCGGCCCCCGTGCCCGGGATCGTCCCAGCGACCGAGGAGCGGCGCTGGACCTTCGATCCGACGATCACCGTGCGTCAGGATCTGCGTGACGGACGCGGCCGCATCGTGGTGGCCGCCGGTACCCGCGTGAACCCGCTCGACACGGTGCCGCTCCGCCAGCGGCTGGTGTTCCTCGATGGCGACGATCCGGCTCAGGTCGCCTGGGCGCGCAGCACCACGACCGCGCTCAATTCCAAGCTCATCCTCGTTGGCGGATCGCCCTTCGCGCTGATGAAGGCGGAGCAGCGCCGCTTCTACTTCGACCAGCAGGGCACGCTGACCCGCCACTTCGGCATCCATGCCGTGCCGGCGCTCGTCGAGCAGCAGGGGCGCAGGCTCGCCATCCGCGAGCTGGTAATCCGGGGAACAAAAGGAGATCGCAGGTGAGCGCGATGAGCAATCGCGAATGGTTTGCCGCATCCGCCCGCCGTCGCCTGATCGTGCGTCGGCGCGTCCGCTGGCTGCTGGCGTGCCTCGCCGCACTCGTTCTGATCGTCAGTTTCGTGCTCGCCTCACCGGCAAGAGCAGAGGGAACGCCGGGGCGGTGCACGGGACGCTTCGTCAACCCGATCACCGACGTCTGCTGGAGCTGCATGTTTCCGATGTCGGTCGGCGGGCTCAACATCTGGCCCTCGCTCGCCGGTCGACCCGACACCGACAATCCTGCGCTCCCGGTCTGCGCCTGCGGCCTGCGTGTCGGCATCGCCATGGGCTTCTGGGAACCGGTGCGGCTGGCCGACGTCAGCATGAAGCCGTGGTGCTTCGTGAACCTGGGCGGGCTCAAGCTCGACCCCGGTTTCGATATCGGCTTCAAGACCATCGCCGGGCCGAGCGCGATCGGCGGCAAGGCGCAGAACACCAGCGGCTGGCACGTCCACTGGTACGCCTATCCATTGCTCTACTGGATGGAGATCGTCGCCGACTTCCTCTGCCTCGAGCAGGGCTCGATCGACATCCTCTACATCACCGAGGTCGATCCGCTCTGGCAGGATTCCGAGCTCACCGCGCTGATCAATCCCGAGGCGGTGCTGTTCGCCAATCCGCTGGCGCTTGCCGCCTGCGCGGCCGACTGCGTCGCCGCGAGCGCCAGGCTGCCGACCGACCCGCTCTTCTGGTGCGCGGGCTGCCAGGGCACGATGTATCCCCTGAACGGCAACATTGGGGCATCGATCGGCCACGTGCAGGCCTCACGGCTCGCGCTTGCCCGCTTCGCCTACAAGCTCCACCGGGAGCTCGTCGCCTGGGGCACGATGGGCAGCAAGGGCCTGTGCGGCAGCTACCTGATGCCGGTGATGCGCAAGCAGCAATACCGCTTCCAGGCCACCAATCCCAATCCACAGACCGGCGGGCGCTACGCCTGCGCGCCGATCGGCGCGTCGACCACCTTCATGTCGGCTGGCCAAGTCTATCCCGCGATCGGAGAAGATATGGGCTATCTCGTCTGGCGCAAACGCAACTGCTGCGTGCTGTGATGCGGCGCCGTGTTCCCCTGATCATCGGCAGCACCGCGCTGGTCGGTCTGCTTCTCGGTCTCGGTGCCGGATCGGCGGCGCAGACCGTCGAGGGGCTCGACCTTGCCAAGGTGCGTGCCCGCGCAAAGCTGTCGCCTCAGGACGCCGAGGCGCTGACCAAGGTGGTCGCGCGCCGCGGCGAGGCACTGCGCAAAGAGGCGACGGCGAACGCCGACGCCGCGCGGGCAGCGTCATCGCGCTATGCGCGGAAAGCGGGTCCCGGCGATCCGACAGCGACCTTCGACTTTGATACGATGGTCGCGGCGGCCGCCGGGCCTATGGCGCCGGAGGACGCGCCGCGGCTTGTCGCGTTCGCCAGCCTCTCCATGCCCGCGGCCTCGCTCAAGGCGATGATCGCCGATGTCGGCCGCGCCGGCGGCTCCGTCGTGTTTCGGGGCATGCCGGGCAACTCGGCGCGCACCTTCACGACCGCTCTCGCCAAGGTGCTGCCGCAGGGCGAGGTCAAGGCGGCCGTCGGCATCGACCCGCGTCTGTTCCGCGCCTTCGGCATCGAGGCGGTGCCGGCGTATGTCGTGACCGCCACCGACTTCGACCTGTGCGACGGGTTCGATTGTCGCACGCCGCTGCCGCCGCATGACCGCATGTCCGGCAATGTCAGCCTTGCCTATGCGCTCGACGCCTTCGCGGACGGCGGCGGCGCCGCTGCTCGCATCTCGGCTGTCTATCGCGCGCGCCTGGGAGACCAACGGTGAGCCGGGCCCGCCTCAGCTGCGCACTTGCGCTCTCGCTGTTCACGGCCGGGCTCGGCAGCGGCGCCTTCGGACAGAGCCAGACCGGCACCGAGGCGGCACGAGCGGAGGGCAAGGCGTTCGGCGGCGAGGTGCTCGGCAAGGCGCAGACCGCCGCCAAGACCCAGCCCACCGCCGACCGCGTGCCGGGCTTCGCCGGCACACCGAGCCAGTCGACCCTGTTCGACGATCCCGACGCGATCGCGCGACAGGCGGCAACCGCAGCGTCCTCGAACGAGGGCTATGCGACGGTTCGCTCCTCGCTCGACAGCCGCCCGCGCGTTCCCGTCGAGGACATCGAGGCGACCATCGCCCGTGGCCGGACGATTTCTGATGATCCCGCCAGCTATGTCAGCGGCATGAGCGTCGGCGGCGGGCAGGGGACCTGCCGTGAGCTGCCGCCCTCGAGCGGCACCAGCGGCACCTATGAGGCAACCTGCAACGACGGCGTCGCGCTCGAGCAGCGCACATCGAGCTGCACGATCCCGCTCAGCGTTAGCGTCACGCGCACGAGCGGGTACCGCTACTGGTGCAGCGACTTCAATGCCGGCTTCAACCGTGTCGATGATTGCAGCCTCTTCGAACAGGCCTCGTGCCAGCGGACGGGGTCGCACGAGGGGCGCTGCCTCCAGGGCCGTAATCGCCTTCCCTATGAGTGGTGCACCGAGCCGGGCGAACCGGTTCACGAAATGCTCTGCGACGCGGAGGTCGCCGGCGGTACGCTGCGCGGCACCGAGACGAGCAGCAGCGTCAGCGAACGGCGTGACGAGAGCGGATGCGCAAGCCTCGCGGGCGACGCAAGCTGCACCAGCACGGACGAGACCTGCACGTCGAGCGATCCGATCACCCGCGTCATCGACGGTGTCTCGGTCACGAAGCCCTGCTGGGCGTGGACGCGAAGCTATGAGTGTCATCGCGCCGTGCCAGCGCAGGACTGCGGTACGCTTGAGAACGACAGCAATTGCCGGTTCGATCGCGAGGAGTGCCTGACCGACGAGGTCCCGTGCCCCACCCGCGAGCGCATCTATGTCTGCACCGTGCCGGGCGGCCCCGCACCCGAGAAGCAATATGTCTGCGACGGCGACATCTACTGCATCAACGGTGAGTGCGAGACGATCGATCGCCAGCCCAACACCGAGTTCAAGGATGCCGCGGTCGCGCTCAACGCTGCGTCACAGGCTGGCAAGGAGTTCGATTCTGCCAACCTGACGCTGTTCAAGGGTGAGCGTGAGACCTGCCATTCCAAAGTATTCGGCATCCTCAACTGCTGCGCGGGCAAGGCCTTCCCGCTGATCCCTTACTCGCAGCTGCTGGTGGCACTCGGCTGCAACCGCGAGGAGGTCCTGCTGCACCAGCGTGATGCGCAGGGGCTCTGCCATTATGTCGGCAGCTATTGTTCGGACAGCGTCTTCGGCATCTGCGTCACCAAGAAGAAGGCCTATTGCTGCTTCGAGTCCAAGCTCAGCCGGATCCTGCAGGAGCAGGGGCGCGCGCAGATCAACAAGCCATGGGGCTCGCCCAGGCGGGAGAGCTGCCAGGGCTTCACCATCGACGAGTTCGCCCGACTTGACCTCAGCCGCATGGATTTCTCCGAAGTCTATGCCGAGTTCCAGGACGCGGCCAAGCTGCCGGAAGAGCTCGGCACAGTTGAGACGATGCAGCGCAAGATCGCTGACTTCTATGCAGTCAACGGAGGCGGCCGATGAGCCCGGTCGCTATAGTCACTTCGGTTGTCACGCTTGTCGCAACCGCGCTCATGCTGGCACCGGCCCACGCCCGGCCCCCGGCCGACCCGCAGACGATCCAGGCGGGCGACCGCTTCTACTGCCAGGATCGCAAGCTCGGCACCTGGTTCTACTGCGAGCGTCCACGAGACGAGGAACCGGCGTCCGTCCCGCCGCCTCCGCCCGCGAAGTCCGCGGCCGAGCAGCTGGACGCGGTCACGGCCGAACTGCGCGAGCTCAAGGCGCGTGCGATCCTCGAGCCGACTTCGGACAACGTCACCGCCTATATCCGCTTCCAGCGCGCTCAGCTCGATCGTGCCTCTTTGTTCGGCGACGTTTGGCAGCGGTCGCTCTGGCAGGCACCTGACCTCGACTACACGCTTCAGCGGCCGGTCGGAACGGTCGCCAAGCAGCAGTGGACCGATGCCCGCAAAGTCGAACGTGACCAGGCGCTCGATCGGCTTGGTTCACGCTACGGGCTGTTCTACTTCTTCGCCCAGAGCTGCGGCGCGTGCCGTGTCATGTCGCCGATCGTGAAGGCGGTCGCTGACACCCACCACCTGACGGTTCGAGCGATTTCGACCGACGGCGGTCCGTCCGAGACCTTCCCAAGCTACACGGTCGAGACCAACCAGCGGACACGGATGGGCCTGACCGCCAGGGTCACGCCCGCCGTGGTCCTGTTCGACAGCGCGACCCAGACCGCCATTCCCATCGGCTACGGCATCATCGCTGCCGACGAGCTGATGGAGCGCATCTTCCTCCTCACCCAGCGAAAGGCCGGCAGTGATTATTGATCCAGCGTCCGTCGTCGGGCGCCTGCGCGCCCTCGCCCGTTCCGCGCTCGACACTACGGGCACTGCTCTCGGCCGCTGCGCCCGTTTAGCGGGCACGCTGGCCTGCTCGCTGAGCCTCGCCGGCGCGGTTATGCCGCTGATGCTGCCGGCCGCGCCAGCTGCCGCGGATGTCGGCGGAGCGATGGACAGGTTCGTGGCGGAAGCTGGCGGTGCCGCAAACGTGACTGGCCCGAGCGCCTTCCAAGGCCAGTCGGCAGGCTATTACAGTCTCGGCAACGTCTGGACCCGCTTCCCGCAGAAGACGACCAACCTTGCCAACCTGCAGCTGCCCTCGGCGCGCGCGGGCTGCGGCGGCATCGACCTGTTCGCCGGCAGCTTCAGCTTCATCAACTCGAGCGAGATCGTCGCCATGCTGAAGGCGGTCGCGAACAACGCGGTCGGCTTCGCCTTCAAGCTGGCGATCGACACCGTTTGCCCCGAGTGCTCGAAGGTCATGGATGAGTTCGCCCAAAAGGCGCAGCTCATGAACAACCTGAACATCTCAAGCTGTGAGGCCGCCCAGGCGCTCGTCGGCTCGGTGTGGCCGAAGGGCGACCTCGCCGACAAGGCGATCTGTGAGGCGATCGGCAACTCGGACGGCATCTTCTCGGACTATGCCGCCGCCAAGCACGGTTGCGGCAGCAAGGGCGATCGCAGCTCGACCATCAACGGCGCGGACCCGTCCAAGTGGGATGGCGTGAACAGCGCGGTGCCGCGCAACTACACCTGGCACGTGCTGCGCGGTTCCAAGTTCTTCAACGCTGGCGGCAGCTTTGATCGTGACCTTGCCGAGTATGTCATGACCATGGTGGGCACGATCATCTACGTGCCGCCGACAGACAGCGATGCGGGCCGTTTCCAGCCCCTAACCGGCGACACGACATCGACGCTCGTCACCGCGCTCCTCGACGGCACCAGCGCGGGTGAGGTTCAGGTCTACCACTGCGACACCGAGGACCAGTGCCTCAACCCGACGCTCACGCCGCTATCGGTGCCCACCGCCAAGGCACTGCGGCCGCGCGTGACGGCGCTGATCGACGGGATGGTCGAGGCGATCCGAAGCGACACGGCGATCAGCCCCGAGCAGAAGGAGCTGCTCCAGATTTCATCCATCCCGCTCTACAAGATCCTGAATGTGCAGGCGGCCTACGCGCGCGGGCTCTCCACCGACGATCGCTTGACCCTTGCCGAGATCGCATCGATCGACCTCCTCTACGCGATCCTCGACCAGCTGGTGAGCGAGGTCGGCAAGTCGAAAGCGACCTTCATCGCCGCCGACGAGGCGAAACTCGCCGCCTGGACGGCGCAGATCAACACAGCCCGGACCACGCTCGCCGATCGCCAGCAGACAACGCAGGCACGCGTGACCGCGATCATGGCGATCATCCAGAAGACGCAGTTTCTCGAAAACGTGCTCGCGAACTCGATGTCGCCGGGCATGGCGGCCTCGCTCGACTGGTCCCGCGGCGTCGCCGCGCGCGGCCTCAACTAAGCTTCGGAATCAGACGAGATGGGCACGGTCGAACTCTTCACGATCGGCGGGGGCGAGTACATCGTCAATGTCCTCAACGCGGTGGCCGCCTGGACCGGGGCAGGGGGCTACAAGAGCCTGCTCCAGGTCATCATGGTCATGGGGCTGGCCTATTCGGTCCTGATCGTCGCCTTCAACCTCGACTGGAAGGCTTGGCTGCACTGGTTTCTGCAAGCGACGCTCATGTACATGGTGCTGATGGTGCCGCGCCTCGACGTGCACGTCACCGATCGCATCAATTCCAGCCTCGCGCCCGCGCAGGTCGCCAACGTGCCGCTCGGGCTCGCCATGATGGCGAGCTTCACGAGCCAGGTTGGGGACTATCTCGTGCGCTCTTCCGAGCTGGTTTTCGGCCTGCCCGGCGACCTCGACTATAGCCGCAACGGCATGATCTATGGTTCGCGGCTGTTCGAGGCGACGCGCAGCCTCAGGATCAACGATCCCGAGTTCGCCGCCAACCTCGACGAGCACTTCAGGCAATGCGTGTTCTACGACGTCCTGCTCGGTCGCTACTCGATGGAGACGCTGGCGAAGTCACCCGATCTCTGGACCGCAATCGCGCCGGGCAGCCAGGCGCGAGCGCAGCGCTTCCTGACGCGCGATGGCTCGGGGGCGGTGACGTCGTCGATCCAGACCTGCCGCGAGGCGTACGCGACGCTCAGTGGCCAGTGGAACGGCATGGTCGACGATCTCGGTCGCGTCTTTGGACGACAGCTCTACCCGAAGCAGACGGCCGATCTCGCCCGCGCCAAGCTCTTCGCTGATTTGCCGGTGGCGTATCAGTATCTGACCGGCGTCTCTGCGTCTGCCAGCACTATCCTGCGGCAGACGCTTACGATTAACGCGATGCAGCAGGCAATGCACAGCGCGGCGGGAACCAGCGGTACCGGCAGCGTTGACGTCTACGCTCAGACCCGCGCCGACATTCAGACCGAACGGACGTACGGCTCGATCGCCCACGCAGCGATGAAGTGGGTGCCTGTTCTCAACATCGTGTTGACGGTAGTCTTTTACGCGCTGTTCCCGGTGCTCTTCCCGCTGTTTCTGATGCCACGGAGCGGACCCTTTGCCCTGAAGGGCTACCTGACCGGCTTTTTCTATCTCGCGGCATGGGGCCCGCTCTACGTCATTCTCCACATGGTGATGATGTTCAAAGGCGCGGCCGAGGTGGCGGGTGCCAGTGCCGGAGGCGGTCTGACGCTCGCCAGCTTCACGGGCATGACCGAGGCCAACGACGACATCGGTCTGCTCGCCGGGTATCTTGTCGCGTCCATCCCGTTCTTGGCAGGCGGTATCGCCCGCGGCGCGATGGCAATCTCCAGCCAGGCGACCAGCTATCTCAATCCTTCGCAGAACGCGGCGGAGGAAGCCGCCAGGGAGGCTTCGACCGGCAACATCGCTCTCGGCAATTCCAGCTTCGACAATCAGACTGTGCAGACACGCCAGCACGACCAGTGGAATCAGGCACCAAGCTTCACCTACGGCGCCGCCCAGACCCGGTCATTCAACGACACGGGCACGCTGTCGACTAGCTTTGCGGGTAATCAGCTGCTCGACGTCCCCGTGTCCAAATTGCCTTTCATGCCGCAGGTCACCCAGTCCATCGCGGCGGAGGCTGCAAAAGTGGCTTCGGAGACGCGGAGCCGTGGCGAGACCCTATCCAATCAAGCGGTCCAGAGTACCAGCAACGCAGTCACCCGGTTTCAGGAGTTCCGTCATGCTGTGAGTACTGATCGTTCGGTATCCGACAGCTATGGCAACGAGGATCGTGCGAACATTTCTTCCACGTTTAACGAGGTGGATCAGGCTTCGCGAATGCTTCAGAGCCGGTTCGGTCTTCGGACGGAAGTGGCCGACAGCATAGCAACAGAAAAGTTCGTTACTGGTTCGGTCGGTTTGAATGCCAGCGTTGGTGGAAGCTTGGGCGTGGGGACCGCTAGTGTGGGAGGGAGCCTCTCAGGCGGCGCGTCAAAGCGCTGGTCCGCTAACGATGTGGCGGCAGTCTCCCGAGACCACAACCGGATTGAAGACGCCCTGCAGCAGTGGTCGACCAATCGGGGTTGGTCGACTAACCGCGACACATTCGAACGTGCAAGCGTCTCAAGCGCCCGAAATGACGTGTCCAGTCAGGCGACAGGCATTAGCACAAACGCGACAGAAGCTCGGACCCAAAGCCAAGAGGCTAGGCGCTACTTTGAGGAAGCTGCCAGACTAGAGGAGCGTTGGTCTATCCGCGACGATGCGAGCGCGAGCGGGGCGCTCAATACGAGCGATGCCTTCCTTCGTTTTGCGAGAGATGAAATTGCTAGTACTCCGCTTGTTTATCGCAGCTTCGATCCCGCAAACGCAACCCATTGGTCCAGCAATGAACCAGAGTTGATGGCAGAGCGGACCCTGCTCGTGCAGCGTTACATCGCCACCGCGGGCAGCCGCATCCGAGAAGAAGCTTCAGCGAACCTCAAGGTACCTAGCAGTGGCGGTCTTATACGCCCAGAACCAGTCGGACAGTCTAGCGACAGTGCCGCTCCTCGGTCAGGATTATCGTCGCGAGCGCGCGTTGTCGAAGGCGCTGGTGCTTCACTGCGGCAAGAGGTGATGCAACGTCAAAGTGCCGGAGCAACGTTTATCGAGCACCAGCGCGATGGTCGCCGTGCGGATACGCCAGGAATGGGTGAGGTATCAAGAGAAGCAGCAAGAGCGGCGCGGGCGAAGATCGAAGACAGGTAAGTTAATGATCGCTGGATGACTATTCACTGGACCAGTAGGATAGCAATACCCACTGCAATCGCGCCTGTCACAACCAAGAAGAACGTCCGCGCCGCAGGATCTGACCAGCTCTTTCTAGCGAGATATGCAACTGTCCGATCCTCCTGCCATGCTGTGCTGATTTCGCGCATCCCTTCGAGTCCGTCGCTGCCTCCTATTTTGCGCTGATTGAAGCGATCATCCTCCAACGCTCGAATGCGATCGCCACCTGCGGCGGGATCGGGATAGGACGGTTCTGGCATAAAGGACCTATTTGCTCGTGCCGTCAGCATAGCAAGGTAACTCCTTGCTCGACAGGTCCAGCATGCCTCTTCTCCAACCACATACATCTGCATGACCGGCATGTATTTCGCAGTGAGCAGCCCCCAGCGGGTGGTCCGGGTTGATAGTTAGTGCATTGTTGTCTCCGCCGCCATTGCCGGGCGGAGGTGGAGCGA
>Ga0310345_10002178_pt1 | contig 20257 bp, 3 predicted proteins | sample HC15DNA20500_MG_FD_204667 | JGI IMG/M metagenome (GOLD analysis project Ga0310345, IMG submission 204667) | Marine microbial communities from station ALOHA, North Pacific Subtropical Gyre - HC15-DNA-20-500_MG | ecosystem: Environmental > Aquatic > Marine > Oceanic | place: Pacific Ocean: North...
CGCGGCGGGCGCCGGAGGAGGATGGCCGCGTCAGACATTGAAGCGGGCCAGGAACAGCTGCCGGGCCGCGCGCCAGATCCGCGGCGCCAGCGGCTCGGCCCCATGGTCGAAGCGGATCAGCGCGCGCTCCCCCACCATCTCCACCGGCAGCGGCTCCAGCGGGGCCACGTCGAAGCGGAAGGCGACGTCGAGCGTGGTCAGCCCGTCGGGATCGTTGGGCAGCGTCGGGAACGGCCCCCCGGCGGCGGTGGAGAGGGCGCGGGAGGGCAGGCGCGCCTCGCCCTCGGGCGCCGCGCGCAGGATCGCGGCGGGGATCTCGCGGTCGAGCCGGCGCTCGAAGCGCAGGGAGACCGCCTCGGTGTCGCCGCGCACCAGGTCGGCCTCGGTCTCCGGCACCGCGACGGAGAGCACGGCGGGCTCGTCCGACAGCAGCCAGCCCACCGGCTCGCCCTTGGCCAGCCACTTGCCCCGCAGCCGGTCGGCGTCGCGGATCACCACCCGGCCGGCGGCAGGGGCCAGCAGGTCGAGGGCGGCGGCCTTCTCGCGGATGTCGGCGACGCGCGCCTCGAGGTGGGCGACCTGCACGCGGAACAGCTCCGCCTGCACCCGGTCGAGCACCAGGACCGAGCGCAGGCGCAGGCGCATCTCGGCCAGCCGCGCCTCCAGCAGGCGGGTCTCGGCCGAGAGCGCGGGGTCCTCGAGCGTCAGGATCGGGGCCCCCGGCGCGACCTCGCCCGCGGGCGCGTGGACCGCGGCGACGAAGCCGGCGGCGCCGGCGCGCAGGATCCGATCCTCCTCGATCCGCACCACCCCCTGCGCCAGCGAGCGATGGGGCAGCGGCACGGCGAAGAGGCCGGCCGCGATCAGCGCCACGACCAGCCCCACGGCCGAGACCGCCCGCAGCCGGCGGCCGCGCAGCTGGGGCGAGGCGACCACGTGCCAGGCCCCCTTCATCAGCGGCCACAGGAAGGCGTTCGTCAGCGACCACAGCGCCAGCGCCACGCCGACGAAGAAGAACTTGGTCGCCACGAACAGGCTGATCGCGACGGCGATGAACAGCCGGTAGACGAAGGCCGCCACGGCGTAGATCACGAACCACGGCGCCTCGCCCCGCGCCGTGACCACCGAGTCGATATCCCGCCGCCCGAAGGCGTAGCGCTGCACCAGGTTGAGGAAATGCCGGTTGGCCCGGGTGCCCAGGTTGGGGATCTCGACCAGGTCGCACAGCACGAAATAGCCGTCGAAGCGCAGCAGCGGGTTGCCGTTGAAGAACAGGGTCGAGACGCCCCCGATCAGCATCACGTTGAAGCAGAAGGCGCGCAGCAGCCCCGGCTCCAGCTCCACCCACACCAGCGCCGCGAGGGAGGCGAGCGCCAGCTCCACCATGATCCCCGCGCCCCCCACCACCGCGCGGCGCCACTTGGAGGCGAAGGCGGAGGAGGCGGAGGCGTCCACGTAGGGAACGGGGATGAACACCAGGAACATCACCCCCACCTCGTGCACCTCGCCCCCCCAGACCTTGGAGGCGTATGCGTGGCCGAGCTCGTGGATCAGCTTGATCAGCGGGTAGGCGATGGCGACGAGGGCGAGGTTCTCCACCGTCAGCACCCGGTCGGCGAGGCCGCCGGTCAGGGGCGCCCAGTTCAGCGCCACCGTGACCCCGCCCCAGACCAGCAGCCCCAGCCAGATGAGGAACCCCCAGACCGTGAAGATCGGCCGCGCCAGCCAGGCGGTGGCCCCGAGGAAGGCGTCCGGGTCCAGCAGCGGCAGCCGCATCGCCATGGGATTGCGGATTCGCATCATCAGGTTGCGCCGCGCCTGGCTCTCGGCCCGGCGGGCGAGCTCGTCGAGGTCGGGCGTCGCGCCGCCGGCCACCAGGTCGGAGTTGTGGAGCTGCGACAGCAGCCGGATCACCTCGTCCTGGGTTGGGGGATCGTCCTCGAACCGCTCGCAGGCGGTCTCCCAGATCTCGGCCACGGTGCGGCGGCCGTTCATCAGGTTGAGCATCAGGTTCCCGGCCGGGCCGACGCGGTGATAGCGGCCGTTGTGGCGGTCCTGGACGATGTGCCAGACGCCGCCGCGGAACACCTGGCGGTGGATCTCGACATGGGCGGCGAGGCGGGGCTTGAGCTCCGCCACCCGATACCAGTCCGACGAGAGGAACCCGCGCGGCATCTCAGAACGCCCAGGGCGACCAGCGCCAGGCGGTCAGGCGGGCCCAGTCGATCACCGGGCGCATCCAGATCGCGATCAGCCGGCGTTCGTCCACATGGATCCGCCCCGCCCCCTCCATCCCCGGCGCGAGGCGCGAGGCGTCGCCGAGCACGCGGGCCTCGACCTCGAAGGTGGTCGCGCCCTCGCCGTAGCGGGCGACGGGGGTGACGGCGACGACCTCGATCGCGAAGGGCTGCTCGGGGAGGGCGGCGACCAGCAGGCTTCCCCCCTGCCCGGGCCGGATGTCGGCGATGCGGCGCTCGTCGACCTGCATGACCACCCGCCAGCTGTCGAGCGGGGCCACGTCCAGCAGGCTCTCGCCCCGCGCCACCGCGCCGCCGATCGACTGGGAGAGGTCGCCCGAGACCACCACCCCGTCGAAGGGCGCGCGCAGCTCCGAGCGGGCGATGCGGGCGTCGATCAGCTCGATCTGCGCCTCGGCCTGGTCGATCTGGGTGGATTTTATGCGCGCCTCGGCCCGGTCGCGGCGGGCGAGCGCCTGTTCGTATTCCTGGACCCGGCGCTGGCGCTCGGTCACCAGGCGCAGGCGTTCCAGCGCCAGATCCCGGTCGTCGAGCTTCGCCAGCAGGTCTCCGGCGGCGACGCGGTCTCCGGCCCGCACGGGGGCCTCGGCGAGGAACCCGTCGAAGGGGGCGACGACGGCGCGCTGCACCTCGCCCTCCACCACCGCGTCGGCGGAGACGCGGTAGGGCGCCTCCGCCAGCCAGAAGAAGGCGACGACGGCGAGCAGCGCCAGAACCGTCAGCTTGCGCGCCAGCCGCCCCGGGCCCAGCAGGCGCCCCAGGTGGGCGAGCGTCACGTCGCCCGCCCGCTGGATCAGCCAGCGGTCGTTGGCGCGCTTCTCCTCCAGCACCGGAGCGAGGACGGTGACCGAGGCCTCCAGCGTCTCCGCCTCCGCTTCGGTGAACGGCCGGTCGGCCGGACGCTCGAAGCTGACCGCGCCGACATAGCGGTCGACGGCGTAGAGGGGGACGGTCAGCACGTGGCCGGCGCCGTGGGCGCGGGCGAGCGCGGCGGCGGCGCGGGTGGCGAGCGGCGCCTCCTCGCTCGCCTCGGGGAAGAGGGTGACGGCGCGCTGGTCGATCGCCTCGTCCATCGCCGCGGCGATCAGGCGAACGAGGTCCATGCGCCGGCCGAACTGGGCGGCGTGGGAGATCGCGCGCACGCGCGTGGCGCGGCCGCGGCGCACGCCGATGGCGACCCGGTCGCAGGAAAAGCGGGCGGCGAGGTCGGTCGCCGCGGCGCGCGCGGCTGAATCGAAGCCCTCCCGCTCGGCGGCGGCGACGACGACGTGGAGCGCGTGGCCGACCTGCTCGTAGCGGGTCCGCTCGGCCGCGGCGGCCTCGGCCCGGGCGGCGTCGCGCAGCCAGGCGCAGGCCCATTGCAGCGAGCGCATGGCCCGCCGCATCCCCTCCGGCCCCTGGGGCGACATCTCCAGCACGCCGGCGCCCAGCGCCTTGCCCTCGACCAGGATCGGCACGGCCATGGCGACGGGGTGGTCGCCGGCCTCGGGCCCCGCCCCGCGGATCACGCCGCGGCCCTGCGCGATGGCGCTCTCGGCCGCGGCGAGCGCGTCGGCCGACGGCAGGCGCGTCGCGGGATGGGCTGCGGTCACCCGCAGCGGGCGGCCGTCGCCGGGATCGAGCATCACCGCCGCCGCCTGCGCGCCGCGGATCCGGGCGCAGGCCATCGGCGCCCAGGCCTCGGCCGTGGCGGCGAGGCCCTGCGCGGCCGACAGCTGCGCCCAGAGCGCGCGCTCCGAGAGCTCGGGAGGGGCCTGCGGTTCGGACGCGCCGTCCATGGCGGCCCTCAGCCGCCGTCGACCTTGAGCGCGCCGTGGCGCTGCTCGTACTCGCGCAGCACCCGGGTCAGGATCGCGTGCAGCCGCTTGGCGGCCAGCGGCGTGAGGATCATGCGGTTGGTCAGCTCGACCTTCAGCGCCGCGTCGTCCCGGATGTTCCAGGTGCGGTTGGTGCCGAAGAACAGCTCGATCTGCTCCCGCGTGCCCTGGATGTTCACCACGTTGGCGAAATTCGTCGCCATGCCGGCGTCGTCCCACTCGATCGTGGAGTCGCGACGGGCGGCCTCGCCCTGCGGCCCCGTCGACGCGTCCGCGTCGCCGTTCTTCATCTCTGCCCCCTGCCCGCCTTCATGGCGGTTTTCGTCGTCATCTTTTCGTCGTCATCGGCGGATGCCGGCCGCGCGCGGCGGCTCAGTCATCGTACCAAGGCTTGCCCTTGCCGTCATCGCCGGAGGGCGGCGTCGGCGCGACGCCCTCGTAGATCCAGGCGTCCTCGTCGTCGTCGGCCCAGCCGCCCGGCGGGCGCTGCTCGAGGTCGTCGATCACCCAGATCCCGCCCAGCCTGTCGACATAGGCGAAGACCGAGCCGTCGGCGTCGAGCAGCGTGTAGAGCGCATCCTCGCGCGGCGGCGCGGTCGGGGCCGCGGCCGCCTCGACGAAGCTGTCGGTGGCCTCGTCGTAGACGTAGGTCCCGCCCGACGGGGGCGTCCAGCTCTTCTTCCAGCCGTGGCCGCTCCAGCTGCCTTCGAGGCTGATCACGATCTCGCTCGACTGGATCGCCGCGATGATCTCCTCAACCGAGGCGCGCTCGGCCGTGGTGGCGGTGATCGGCGGCTCCAGCCGGTCGTCGCGATCCTCGGGCGGGGCGGCGCGGCCGGCTTCGTGGAGCATCTCGCCCACCCAGGCGGCCGGGTCGAGATCCTGCGCCGAGCCCGCCGGATCCACGATCCGCGACCCCGCGCGGTCGAGATCCGCGCCCCAGGCCGAGAACCACGGGCCCAGGTTGAAGTCCGGCGGCGGGCCGTCGTAGTCGACGTCGTCGTGATGATGCTCGCGCAGGCGGTCGAGGCCCGGGCCGCCGAACAGCACGTCGTCGCCGCTGTTCCCGTCCAGGTCGTCGTTCCCGAGCCCGCCCATCAGGATGTCGTCGTCGTTGCCGCCGTCCAGCTCGTCGTCGCCCTCGCCGCCGACCAGCAGGTCCTCGTCCTTGCCGCCGTCGAGCTCGTCGTCCCCGAGGCCCCCCAGCAGCAGGTCGCGGCCATACTCGCCCTCGAGCTCGTCGTCGCCCTCGCCGCCGTCGAGCAGGTCGTCGCCGTGGTCGCCGCGAAGGTGGTCGTCGCCGCCCTCGCCGAGCAGCACGTCGTCGCCGTCCTCGCCGTCGATGAAGTCGTCGCCGCCGCGCCCGGCCAGGGCGTTGGCCCGGTCGTTGCCCTCGATCACGTCGGCGAACTCGGAGCCGGTCACGTCCTCGAAGCCTTCGTCGGTGTAGAGCTGCAGGGCGAGGTTCAGGTCGCCGTCCGTGCGGCCCCCGTTCACCACCTGCAGCCCGCCGTCGTCGAGGTCGATCTCCACCCCCGCGCCGAACTGCGAGAAGTCGAGCCGGTCGTGCGGGTCGTTGACGCCCGGATCGTGGGGCCCGGCCTCCACCAGGCGGTCGGTCCCCAGGCCCAGGCCCTCGAACCCGAAGGCGTCGTTGCCGAACTGGCCGTAGATCACGTCGTCGTCCCGGTCGCCGAACAGGTGATCGTTGTCGCCGATCCCCGCGTCCAGCAGCTCCAGCCCGAACAGCTCCCACGGGCTGAAGTGGTTGTGGCCGTAGCCGTAGCCGTTGCCGTGGGAGATGTGTCCGTTCCCGTTGTCCTTGTCGGCGTCGTTGTGGCCGATGCCGCGGTCGTCCCACTCGACCCCCACCAGCCCGATGGGCTCGATGCCGGTCAGCAGCACCCGGGCGCCGTCGGCCAGGATCAGGTCGCGGCCCTCGCCGCCCCGGATCACGTCGCCGAGCACGTCGTCGAGGTCCGAGCCGCCGTCGCTGGCGCGCCCCGTGGTCCCGCCGATCAGCAGGTCCCGGTCGGCCCCGCCGCGGATCACGTCGTCGCCGCCCATGCCGGGATCGGTGGTGAAGACCTCGTAGGTCAGCCCCTCGAACCGGCGGCCGACGCCGTCGTCGCCCAGCACCACGTCGCGGTCCCAGTCGCCGCCCGTCGCGGGCCCGTCGACGACCGCGTCCTTGTCCGGCCCGCCGACCACCTGGATGCCCGCGATCGAGGGCGCGGCGTCGTACTTGTGGCCCGGATCCTCGACCCGGACCGAGAAGGCGTCGCCCGTCACGTTGCGGAACACCACGTAGTTGCCCGCGGCCGGCGCGTTCGGGTCGGTCGAGCCGCCCTCGACGAAGGTCCCCGCGAAGGTCCGGCCCTGCGGATCGTCGAGGTAGTAGGTCACCCCGCCGCCGGTGATCGCGCGCACCGAGTCGTCGTGGCGCGAGCTCTCGCGGTCGTCCGCATCGAGGTAGACGTAGACGTCGTAGACCCCCGGGAACACCTCCGAGAGGCCGGTCAGATTCGCTTCCAGCACGTCGCGGCCGGAGGCGGAGGCGTAGCCCTCGAACAGGCGGGCGTTCTGGGTGTCGGGATCGACGATCTCGTCATGGCTGTCGACGTCGGCCGCGTCGGGGCGATGGCCGTCGAGGTCGACGCCCCACTCCAGCGTCACGCCGGCGGCCTCGCCGCCGCCGTCGAGCTTGAAGCCGGTGGCCTGCTGGCTGCCGTCGTGCTTGCCGCCGAACAGCCAGTCGAACAGGCCCCAGTCGGCGTAGCCGTCGGACTTGCCGGTGGTCTTCTGCTCGCCGGGCAGGTTGTTCCAGTCGTCGGCCTGGACCACGCCGGCGACGCCGGTCACCTGGCCCTTGTCGACGTCGGCCCCGAAGTTGAGGCTCAGCACCGTGACCTCGCCCAGGTCCCAGGCCTGCTCGACCCCCGCGCCGACGTCGTCGTCGCCGGCGCCGCCGATCACCAGGTCGTTGCCGTTGCCGGTCAGGATCACGTCGTCGCCGCCGATGCCGGCGAAGATCGAGCGGATCTCGCGCAGCTCGCCGCCCATGATCGTGCCGCGGCCGTTGTCGCCGACCACCACGTCGGCGTCGAGCGCGCCCCGCGTCGGCGCCCCGAAGGCGTCGATGCGGTCGTCGCCCGAGCCGCCGATCGCCACGTCCGCGCCGCCGCCGGTGAGGATCACGTCGTCGCCGCCGAAGGCGGGGTCGGTGCTCTCGATCCGGTCGACCGGCAGGGAGCGGCCGACCACCTGGATGGCGCTGATCGCCGCCTGGGTGGAGCGGTCGCCGTCGGCATTGGCGATGCGCAGGTCGAAGACGTCGCCCGTCACGTTGCGGAACACCACGTAGGAGCCGGTCTGCGCCGCGCCCGCCGAGGTCGAGGTCACCTCCACGAAGGTTCCCTGATACGTGTTCCCGTCCGGGTCATCGAGATAGAAGGTCGTCGTCCCGTCCGTCAGGCTGCGGATCGAGGACCCCCGCTCGGAGTCGTGGTCGTCCGCGTCGAGATAGACGTAGACGTCCGCGCTGGAGAAATGCGCCGAGAGGCCGGAGATCGTGACCGCGATCTCCTCATGATCGTCGGCCGAGAGATAACCCTCGAACAGCCGCTCGTTCTCGGTCGAGGGATAGCGGATCTCCGAGTGGGTCTCGACGTCGAGATCGTCCTCGTCGCCGCCGGCCCGCACCCCGCGCCAGGCGATGGCCACGCCCGCCGCGACGGCGCCGTCGTCGAAGGAGATCAGCTCGGTCGGGGCGTCGCCCCAGGTGGTCGGCCCGTCGCCCTCGAGGTTGTTCCAGTTCCCCGCCGGCACGACCCCGGCCTCGCCCGTCACGTTGCGGTCGGGATGGCCGGCGCCGAAGTTGAAGGACAGGATCCGCTCGCTCTCGCCCGGGTCGTATTCGGCGGTCCCGAGGAAGGTGAGGTAGCCGTTGTCGCCCAGCACCGTGTCCTGCGCGTCGTCGTCCGCCGTGGTGGTCAGCGAGGCGACCAGCACGTCGTCGCCCGAGCCGCCCAGCACGATGTCGGGGCCGGAGCCGGTCACGGCGACGTCGTCGCCGCCATGCTCGGGATCGGTCGTCTCGATCCGGACCAGCAGGCCCTCCTCGGTGAAGGTGGCGCGGCCGTTGTCGCCCACCACCACGTCGGCGGCGGAGTCGCCCGGGTCGATGGCGTCGTAGTCGCCCGCCGCCACCAGGCCCACGATCGCCGCCACGTCCGCCGCGCCCCCGGCGGAGGCCGCCAGGATCACGTCGTCGCCCATGCCGCCGATCACGATGTCGGTCCCGAGCCCGGTGGTGATCACGTCGTCGCCGCCGAAGGCGGGGTCGATGCTCTGCACCAGGGTCAGGATGCCGGCGGCGTTGAACACCGCCTCGCCGTTGTCGCCGACCACGATGTCGAGCGCGGCGTCCGCGCCGCCCGCCAGCACCAGGTCGTCGCCCGAGCCGGCCAGCACGATGTCCGCCCCGTTCCCGGTCAGGATCCGGTCGTCGCCGCCGTGGGCCGGGTCGGTGGTGAAGACGTGGCGCAGCCGGCTCTCGGGGCTGGCGGGGTCGAAGACCGCCGCGCCGTTGTCGCCGATCACCACGTCGCGGTCGTTGAGCGAGGCCGCCCCGCCGGCCGCGGCGATGATGTCGTCGCCGACGCCGCCCAGCACGATGTCCGGGCCGTCGCCGGTGACGATCACGTCGTCGCCGCCGTCCGCGGGGGCGGTGGTCTCGATGCGCACCAGCTCGCGGGCGTCGGTGAAGATCGCCCGGCCGTTGTCGCCGACCACCACGTCGGCCGCGTCGTCGCCTGGGTCGATCGCCTCGAGATCCCCGGCGAGCGCCAGGGCCACGATGGCGTCGACGTCGGCCGCGTCCCCGGCGGTGGCCGCCAGGATCACGTCGTCGCCGGCGCCGCCGATGACCACGTCCGGCCCGCGGCCGGTGGCGATCACGTCGTCCCCGCCCGAGGCGGGCACGGTGCTCTCGATGTAGGTCAGGACGCCGGCGGCGTTGAACACCGCCCGGCCGTTGTCGCCCACGGCGACGTCGGCCGCCGCATCCTCGCCGCCCGCGAGGATCAGGTCGGCCCCGAGGCCGCCGATCACCACGTCGGCGCCCCCGCCGGTCAGGATCCGGTCGTCGTCGCCGTATTCCGGCTCGCCCGGGAGCGCGGGATCGGTCGACCAGATCTCGCGCAGCACGCTCTCGGGGCTGGCGGGATCGAAGACCGCGACGCCGTTGTCGCCCAGCACCACGTCGTCGTCGGCGCCGCCGGCCGCGGCGATCAGGTCCTTGCCCGAGCCGCCCAGCACGATGTCCGCGCCGTCGCCCGAGATCAGGATGTCGTCGCCGCCATGCTCGGCGTCCGAGGTCTCGATCCGGATCAGCTCCCGCGCGTCGGTGAAGGTCGCGCGGCCGTTGTCGCCCACGATCACGTCGGCGGCGTCGTCGCCCACGTCGATCGCCTCGATCTCCCCGGCCTCGACCAGGGCGACCACCGCGGCGACGTCCGCCTCGGAGCCGCCGATCGCCGCCAGCACGATGTCGCCGCCGGCGCCGCCGATCACCACGTCGGCGCCCGCGCCGGTGGTGATCACGTCGTCGCCGCCCGCGCCGGGCGCCGTGCTCTCGATCAGGGTCAGGACGCCGGCGGCGTCGAACACCGCCCGGCCGTTGTCCCCGACCGCCACGTCGGCAGCGGCATCCTCGCCGCCCGCGAGGATCAGGTCGGCGCCGAGGCCCCCGATCACCACGTCGGCGCCGCCGCCGGTCAGGATCACGTCGTCGCCGCCGTACTCGGCCTCGCCCGGAACCTCGGGCGCGGTCGAGCGGATCTCGCGCAGGACGGACTGCGGGGAGGCGGGGTCGAAGATCGCCTCGCCGTTGTCGCCCAGCACCACGTCCGCGTCGCCGCCGCCGCCGGCCACGATCACGTCCGCGCCCGAGCCGCCCAGCACCACGTCCGCGCCGTCGCCGGTCACGATCAGGTCCGAGGCCCCGAACTCGGGCGAGGTCGTGCGCACCGCGATGATCTCGCCCGCCTCGGTGAAGAAGGCCTCGCCGTCGTCGCCGACCACCACGTCGGCGGCGTCGTCGCCCACGTCCACGCCCTCGTAGTCGCCCGCCAGAAGCTGGGCCACGATCGCGTCCACGTCCGCCGTCTCGCCGGCGGTGGCGGCGAGCACCACGTCCTCGCCCGCGCCGCCGAGCACCACGTCGGCGCCGCCGCCCGCGGTGATCACGTCGCCCGCGCCCTGGTCGGGGTTCGTCGTGCGGATCTCGGCCAGCACGCCGGCGGAGGAGAAGATCGCCTCGCCGTCGTCGCCGACCACCACGTCGATGGCGTCGTCCGAGCCGCCCGCGAGGATGCGGTCCGCCCCGCCGCCGCCGAAGGCGATGTCGCGCCCGTCGCCGCCGCGCAGGTCGTCCTCGCCCGAGCGGGTCGGGGCGAGGGTGACCACCCGGTCGACGAAGGCGATGTCGCCGTCGATCACCCCGAACTGGGCCATGCCGTGGTCGCCGATCAGGATGTCGGCGCCGAGCCCCGCGTCGGCCGTGTCGTCGCCGAGCCCGAGGATCACGATGTCGTCGCCCGCGCCGGAATTCACCCGGTCGTTCGCGCCGTCGTCGAAGCTGGTGCTCTCGACCTGGGTCACGTTCCCGGTGTTCGCGAGGCGCAGCGTGCCCGGGACTTGGGTGATGACGCCGAAGTCGCCGAGGATGATGTCGCGGCCCTCGCCGCCCTCGATGCTGTCCTCGCCCGGGGTCCGCATGTCGGCGCTGTCGAGGCTGGGGGTCGGGTCGACGTAATCGACCACCGTCAGCTCGCGGGTCGCGAGATCGACGATGAAGCCGCCGTCGCCGTAGATGTGGTCGTCGCCGCCGAGCCCGAGGATCAGGTCGTCGCCGCCGCCGCCCGCCAGCTGGTCGGCCGCGGCCGAGCCGATGATCGTGTCGTTCCCCGCCCCGCCGTAGGCCGCGAAGCCCACCGCCGCGTCGGGATCGATGTCGAGCGCCGAGGCGTCGATCGTGTCGTTCCCGCCGCCGTCGAAGCCATAGGCCCCGCCCGTCGGCGTGCCGCCGGAGAAGTCGTACTTGCCGCCGTCGGCGTCGGTGTCGCCGTGCACCACCAGCAGGCTGTCGGGACCCGCGCCGCCGGTGACGGTGATCGCGTCGTCGCCGCCGCCGCCGTGGATCACGGTGATCGGCGCCACCGCCTCCCCGGTCCCGTTCGGGCCGGTGGTGCGGTCGGAGTCGTCGGTCGTCGTCTCGACGTGGAACGTGTCGTTCCCCGAGCCCAGCAGCAGGTCCACGCTCTCGATCCCCGAGAAGGCGATGCCCTCGGCATAGGTCGCGAGCTCGGAGCCGTCCTGCGCCTCGGAGACGTCGAAGGTCCGCACGCCCGTGCCCATCCCGAGGCCGTTGACCAGGGTGAAGCCGGACCCGTCGGGGTTCTGCTCCGCCGTGACCCCGTTCGCCGCATAGGCCGCGTCGGTGGTGGTCATCCAGCCCACGTCGGGGGTGTCGGAGCTGTCGTTGAAGATCTCGAGACTGTCGAGGGACTGGCTCTCGTCCAGCTCGATCTCGACGTCGATGGGGGCCTCCGGCGTCTCGGTCGGCAGCATCACCGCCACCTCGAGGCTGCGGTCGGCCTCCGTCGCGCCGCCCTCGATCACCAGCGGGCCGTTGAGCTTCGAAAGCAGATGCGGCTCGCCCGGGAAGGGCTTGGTCGCGTAGGAGCGCTCGCCCGCCACGAAGTCGGTGTCGGCCTCGATGCGCACCTCCACGTCCTGGTCCCAGTTGGTGGCGTCGAACTCGACCACGCCCACCTCGGCGAAGATCCGGCCCGAGGTCATGCTCTCGGCCGCGAAGGCCACCCCGCCCGCGAAGGTCAGGGTCGTCCCGTCCGAGGAGATCGCGACGATCTGATAGCGCCCGTCGTTCCCGGCAGACCCCTCGATCTCGACCACCAGGCCGACCGAGAAGCCGTCCGCCCGCCAGTCGCCCGCGGCGCGGACCAGGGTCGGGGTCTCGGCGTCGGGCACGACGTCGATCGCGGTCGTCGCGGCGTCGGTCGCGGCGATCTCCTCGATCGAGACGCGCCCGTCCTCGATGAACCGGGTCTGGCCGTCGGCGAAGAGCCGCACCTGCACCGGGTCGGTCGGGGCCGAGGTCAGGCGCACCTTGTAGCTGTCGGTCTTGCCGGCCGAGCCGTCGGAGGGCGCGTAGACCACGGTGTCGCCGTCGGTCTCGCGGATCACCACGCCGGCGCCGTCGCCGTCGAGCGTCTCGACCCGCACCGTCTCCTCCTGCACGCCCGCGAAGGCGCCGCCGGAGGTCGTGACGACGTGGAGCAGCTTCAGCCGCTCGGGGTTCTCGCGCACCCCGTCGGCGTCGGCGGCGACCGAGACCGTCTGGCCCACGTCCCAGTTGGAGGCGTCGAAGGTCAGCACCAGCGCGTCGCCCGACTGGGCGCCGGAGGTCATGGTCAGTTCGCCCGCCTGCGCTTCCACGCCCGACGCGTCGAGGTCGATGGCCACGCTGACGGTCTCGCCGGCGTTCGGGGTGCGGCTGAGGCGGACGGTGTAGTCGTCGCCGAAGCCCGAGGCGCCCTCCAGCACCTCGGTGCCGCCGTCGCTTTCCTCCACGATCAGGTAGGCGCGGTCGTTGTCGTCCACCTTCACCTCGACGTTGGCGACGTCGGCCCCGTCGAAGCGGGCGTCGTCCGAGGCGACGGAGTGGTTGATGAACACCGTGCGCCGGCCCTCGTCGGCGGCGTCGTCCACCGCGCGGATCTCGACCGTCTGCTCGACGTCCCAGTTGGAGGCGTCGAACTCCAGCACCAGCGCGTCGGTCCAGGCGCCGCCGTTCGCGCGCACCAGCACCGTGTCGGCGGGCAGCGCCTCGATCGTGATGCCCGAGAGGCCGCTCGCGGCGGTCAGCGCCACGTCGTCCGCGCCCGAGGCCAGCGTCAGCTGCCCGGCGGTCACGCCGGTCACCTTGTAGACGCCGTCCTGCCCGTCGGTCCCGGTCAGGCGCACCGACATGAACCGGTCGAAGCCGTCGGCGATGAAGCTGCCGCCGTCGCCCCGCGCGATCCCGTAGGCCGAGAGGCTGACCGAGGCCGGCGAGGCCGAGGGCAGCGCCTGGTCGCGATCCTCGGAGGAGGAGCGCGCGGCCGAGACGGTCACGAAGACCGGCCCCGCCACCGGCGCCACGGCGAGCGCGACGGTGTAGTCGTCGATCGTCCGCCCTTCCTCGGAGACCGCGGCGAAGCCGTCGGACCCCTCCTGGCTGATCTGCACCACGCCGAGGGTCTCGTCGGCGACCGTCGTGCCCAGGCCGTCGATGGCGACGCCGTCGTAGGCGTCGTCGTCGCTGGCGGCGGCGTGGTTGATCAGGCCGGCGCGGCCGTCGACCTCGGCCGAGTCGATCCGCTCGGTCACGTCGCCCGCGACCTTGAAGCTGTCGGAGCCGAGGCCGCCGATGATCCTGGTCACCGCCTGCTCGGGGGTGGAGAGGATGAAGAAGGTGTCGTCGCCCTCGAGCCCGTCGATCTCGATCGACTCCTCCGCGCCCGAGATGGTGACGTTCAGGCCGGCGCCGAAGACGCCGTCCTCGGTGATCACGAACTCGTCCCCGAACTCGGAGCCCAGCGCCACCACCGTGTCGAAGCCCGCCCCGCCGTCGATGTCGACGGGGGCGTTGATGTTGTACTCGATCTGGTCGTCGCCGGCGCCGGCGGCGATCTGGGCGCGGATCTGCGCCGTGGTCTGGCCGTCGGCGAGCTTGACGAAGGCGCGCACCACGAAGGTGTCGTTGCCGGCCTCGCCCTCCATCCGCAGCACGGCCTGGTTGGAGTAGACGTTGAAGATGTCGTGGCCCGAGCCGCCGTATATCACGGTGGCGTAGGAGATGCCCTTCGACAGCCACCCCCGGGTGATCCGGGTCGCGTCGATGTCGTCGCCCGGCGCGATCCCCATGATCCCCGCGATGGGCTCCAGCCCGAAGACCTGGCCGATCTGGAAGTCGTCGTTCCCGGCCCCGCCGTCGAGCGTCATGATCGCCGAGTTGTCGTCGGAGATGAACAGGTCGTCTCCCGAAAGCCCCTCCAGCGTCAGGCGGCCGTTGAGGGTGCGGTCGTAGTTGATCCGCTCCACCGTCGTCGGGCGCGGCCCGGCGCCCTCCAGGCCGCGGGCCTGGTCGGGGGTGCCGTGCATCAGCGCCACGAAGTTCGCGCGCGACAGGAAGATGTCGGCCTCGGTCGTGCCGCGGACCACCATCGTGTCCGCGCCGTCGCCGCGCCCGCCGCTGTCGGAGACGTCGATCACGTAGTCGACCGCCTCGTCGCGCCCGGTCAGCGAGCCGTGGGTCAGGATCAGGATGTCGTCAGCCCCGGCCCCGCCGTTCAGGCGCAGGCTGTCGTCCGCGTCTTGGGTGGACAGCCGGTCGATGAAGATCAGGTCGTCGCCCGCGCCGCCGGAGACCGTGGCGGCCCCGTCGATGTCGGCCATCTCGTCGAGCTCGATCAGGTCGTCGTCGGCCTGCCCCAGGATCAGGATCTCGGGCGCCGAGAGCACGGCCTGCGTGAAGGTCAGCCGGTCCTCGCCGGCGCCCCCGGCGACGGCGATCCTCTCGCTCGCCGCCAGCGTGCCGTCGACGTCGAGCGTGTCGTCGGCCCCGCAGAGCGAGATCGCGACGTCGCCGCCGCGCGCTTCGACCAGGCCCGAGACCGCGACCGCGTCCTCGCCGGCGCCGGTGCGGATCGTCGCGTCGCGCCCGGCGACGACCGAGGCGCCCGCGGCCACGATCACCACGTCCGCGGCGGCGCCGGTCAGCAGGTCCACGTCGCCCGCCTGGGTGAGGATCGAGCCGAAGATCGCCAGCCGGTCCCCGGTCGCGGGATCGGCGTCGCCCGCGTCGGTCTCGATCGAGACGTCGTCGCGCGCCAGGATCCGCGCCCCGGCCGAGAGGGTGAAGTCGTCGCCCGCCTCGATGCGGACCGAGCCGCTGTCGGCCTCGACCGTCACGCCAGGCGCGATCAGCACGAAGTCCGCCTCGGGGTCCGCGTCGTCGTTGGCGATGACGATGATGTCGCCGCCCAGCGTCGTCACCCCCGCCGCGGGGGCCGAGGTCGAGGTCTGGTCGGCCGAGATCGTGATCGGCGAGGAGGCCGAGATCACGATGTCCCCGCCCGCGATCTGCCCGACCGCGGTGGGATCGGCGAAGGCCGAGACGGTCAGCCCGCCCAGCGCCCAGTCGTCCACCTCCAGCGCCTGGTCGTTGTCGACATGGGTCGAGCCCTGGACCGAGCGGGTCTGCAGCAGGTCGATGCGCGCGAGGATCGGCGCGCCCGCGGCGCCGATGTCCTGCGCGGCCACCAGGTAGAAGGCGTCGCCGATGATGTTGCGCCCGCCCCAGGTCGGGGTTCCGGCATTGATCGAGCCGGTGGTCGCCACGATGAAGGCGCCCAGCGAACCGGTCCCGGTCAGCTCCACCGAGCCGAGCGTCAGGTCGCCCTGCGTCTCGATCAGGTAGAGGTTCTCGTCCACCAGCACGTCCAGCACGCCGCCCTGGCCCGAGCGGGTGTTCACGTCCAGCGGATTGCCCGCCGCCCCGATCTGGCCGGTCAGCGAGGTCAGGAAGATCGAGGTCCCCGTCACGTCCGCCCGCGGCAGGGTCGAGGGGCCGCTCAGCTCGGCGCTGTCGGGATCGGTCGGGTCGCTCAGGTCCACCGCGTCGAGGATCGAGCCCCAGGCCAGCAGGCTGACGTCGCCGCCGGAGGAGTAGACCGTGCGGATGTTCATCTCGCTCTCGGTCTCGGCCAGCACGATGTCGCCGCCCGCGATGGCGGTCAGCAGCCCGATGGGCGAGGCGCCGGAGTCGCCCCGCGTCTCGATCTCCAGCGGGTTGAGGAACGTGCCGATCGAGCCGCCCGCCCGCAAGTCGAGATGGGTGGCCTTGAGGTTGATCAGCTCGTTGCCGATGGCGTCGAGGATCGAGCCCTGCGCCGTCAGCCGGATGCTCTCCTCCAGCGAGAAGGCGGTGAACAGGTTGATGTCGCCGTCGAGCTCCTCGACGAAGATGTCGTCCTGGGCGCGCAGGGTCAGGGTCGCGTCGGGCTGGAGATCCAGCAGGATCGGCGCGTCCTCGGTCCCGATGCCGCCCGAGCCGGACTCGAGCACCAGGTCGCCGGACTCCACGTTCCAGGTCCCGTCGTCGGTCCCGTTGGTGAGCGAGCCGGAGGCCTTCACCCGCGCGCTCTCGCCCGCCGACAGCTCGCCCAGGTCGATGCCGCCCTCGGAGCCGATGTAGAGCTCGCCGCCTGCCGAGCCGGAGATCCGGCCGGAGACGGTCACGTCGAGGTCCTCGCGCTGCTGGATCTGCAGGAAGGTCAGCGCCACGAACTGGTCGACGACGAAGCTCTGCGCCGTCGCCAGGTTGCTCAAGGGCGCGCCGACCAGGGTCAGCGTCGCGCCGTCCGCCGAGACGGACTCCACCTGGTAGAGGGACTCCGAGTCGTTCTCGTTGGCCTCCGGACCGCCGACGATCAGCACCGACATGCCCGCCTTGAAGGCGGAGAAGTCGCCCGCCTGGCCCACGATCGTGTCGCCGCCCGAGACCGTCGCCTCGACCTCCGCCGAGACCCCGCGCGGGTCGAGGGCCATGCCCGAGATCGTCACCTCGGCGATGTCGAAGCCCGCGATCCGGGTGCGCGTCTCGTCGAGCGTGATCACCGAGCCGGAGACCGACTTGATCGTGTAGAACGGCCCTTCCTCGGTGGCGTTGGCCGTCGGCCCCTCCACCTGGATGACCGTGCCAGGGGTGAGGTCGGAGGCCCAGGCGAGCCCGTCGTTGCGGGTGATGGTGTCCACTCCGCCGGAGGTGCGGAAGGTCACCTCGGCCGTGTAGCGCCCGGTGGTCCCGTAGAACAGGTCGTTGCGCTCGGCCGCGCCGAGCAGGATGCGCTGCGGCTCGGTCAGGCTCGCGCCGCCGGCGATGTCGATGATCTCGCTGCCCGAGGTGCGCCCGATGTCGCCGCCCGCCCGGATGTAGACGTTGCGGCCGACGATGTTGGCGTCCTCGAAGGTGGTCTGGGTGTCCGAGACCTCGGCCAGCAGGCCGGCGCCGATGGCGTTGACCAGCTCCTCCTCCGACCACAGGCGGATTCCCGCCTCCAGCTCTTCGATCTCGGCCGCGGTCAGCGTGTAGACGTAGTCGGGATCGTAGGCCGCGGTCTCGTCGCCATAGGCCGCCAGCAGCACCCGGTAGCGCTGGGTGCGGGATTCGCGCAGCGCCTCGATGGCGGTCGCCACATAGGCCTGCACCGCCACGGGGTCGGTGATCGGGTCGTCGAGGTCGCCCGCCTGCTCGGCGTAGAAGGCCTGCAGGGAGGCGAGCTCCGCCGGGTCGATCTCCAGCAGCGCGGCGGCGTCGTAGGAGGGATGCCCGGGGTCGAAGACGTCCGGATCCGACTGCTCGCCCCGCCACTTCCAGTAGGTGCGGTATTCGTCGGTCTTCGCCGCGGCCTTGGCGGCGATGGTCGCGTCGACCTTGTCGTTGCGCTCGTCCCCGTCCGTGTCCGAGGTCAGGTCCAGCGCGCCCCAGACGGTGGCGCGCAGGGCCTCGACCGCGCGGTCGTCGACCTCGATCGAGTTGTCGCCGTCGAAGATCGAGGCGGGGGCGATCAGCTCGACGTCGCCGCCGGCGATCAGGTTCTCGACGATCAGGTCGCCCGCGACCTCCTCGAGATAGGCGCCCCCGGCCGCGTCCACGTTCAGCCTGGAGGCATCGGAGGTCCCGGCGTCGATCTCCAGCCGGTTGCCGTCGCCCGAGGCGCCGACGTCGCCGGCCTCGGTCGCCAGCGTGATCGCCTGGCCGGTGACCCGCCCGCCCGAGGCCGCCTGGATGTCGCCCTGCGAGACCAGCACCGCGTCGCCCGCGGCGGTGATCTCGGCCACCCGCGCGCCGCCGACGACCCCGTCGACCGAGAGCGCCAGCTCGTAGATCGCCACGTCGCCGAATTCCGAGGTCGCGATCAGCGCCCCCGGGCCGCCGTCGGTGACGTCGGTGCGCAGCAGCGTGGCGATGGCCGCGGCGGCCTTGGGGGATTCCACCCCCAGCGCCTGCAGCAGCGCCCGGTTCGGGGCCGTGCCCACGCCCAGCTTGCCGTGCAGCTCGACGCTCTCGCCGCCCACCCGGGCCTCCTCGCCCTCCGAGGTGATGAAGCGGTCGGACGAGATGTAGGTGTCGCCGGTCGCGTTGGCGATCGGGCCGCGCACGATCACGTCGGCCTCGTTGCCGTAGATCGTCACCCGCCCGCGGTCGTAGCCGATGAAGTCGATGTCGATCGGGTAGTCGGCCTTGATCGAATGGGTGTCGACGGTGGAGGTGAACCGGGTCTCCGTCGTCTCGGTGTAGTAGGTCTTCTTGCCGTACCAGGTGGAGGTGGTCCAGCGACGCTCGGTCTCGATCGGATCCTCGAGGTCGGACTCGGTCTCCGAGTGGATGTAGGGATCGGCGACCTGGTCGGGCTTGTAGGAGAAGTAGTTGGAGTTCGGCACCAGCGTCGCCGGCCCCAGCGGCGTCACCGAGGGACCCGAGACGATGTCGTCGGGATCGGGCACCAGGAAGTCGATGTCGAGCCAGGTGGCGGTGGCGTAGGTGGTCACCGTGCGCTCCCGCGCCTCCAGCGCCACCGACCAGCCGTAGCGCCATCCGGCCTTGGGATCGTAGTCGGGGATCGCGCCGCGCGCGTAGTCGGTCGAGCCCGGGGTCTGGGTCTCGTTGACGTTGATCGAGCCGTCTTCCTGCAGCTGGTAGATCGTGGTGAAGGGGACCGTGGCCTCCTGGGTCTGCACCACGCCGTCGTCGTCGATGTAGTCGACGTCGGCGGTGATCTCGCCCTTGGCCTTGTCCTTGATGATCAGCGTGCCCTGCCCGCCCTTCTCGATGTCGAGGCGCTGGATCACCAGGTCGACGTCGGGGGCCGAGCCGAAGCTCATCTCGTTGGTGATCAGCACGTCGGCGTAGCCGCCGAACACCCGGATCTCGCCGCGGTGGGTGTTGAGGATGTGGCCGGTCAGGTCGACGTAGCCGCCCGAGGGGGTCAGCTCCTCGATCAGCACCTCCTCGGTGGCGGTGTCGTAGCGCACCAGGAAGTCGTCGCTGTCGACCTCGAGCACCTTGATGCCGGTGGCGCCGGCGGCGCGGTAGTCGAGGATCTGCTGCTTCACGTCCTCGGTCAGGGTCAGGGCGTAGTCCGCCTTGCCCGACTGCATGATGCCGTTGATGTTGATGAACTCGGCGTCGATGGTGATCCGGTCGGCCAGCAGGTCGGGCTCCGCGTCGGCGGCGTAGCCCGCGCCGTTGATCTCGGCGATGTAGGCGTTGAAGTCCGCCAGCTGCGCGGAGATGAAGGCCGCCTTCTGCGCCGCGGTCAGCGAGGTGTTCGCCGCCGCCTGCGCCGGCTCGCCCAGCACCAGCAGCAGGAAGTCCTCGTAGCTGTAGGCGTATTCCTGGCCCAGCGACCCGAGCAGGGCCACCACCCCGTCGTAGAGCGCGCGGTTCGCGGCGGTGTCCGGCGCCGGCTGGGCCGGCGTGCCGGTGAAGGCGAGGTACTCGTCCGTCGACAGCCCCTGCCCGTCCGCCGGGATCGTCCCCGCCAGCGTGGTGGCGAAGAGCCCGTCGGGCGAGGTCAGCGGCAGCCAGTTCGACGACGGCTCCCCCTCCACCGAGAAGGAGGTGACCCCCTCGAGGAAGAAGCTGCCGCCCGCCGAGATCGACAGGTTCGCCGCCACGATCGGCGCGGTGACCACGATGTCGCCGTTCCCGCCCGGGATCGCGGTCGACAGGATCACGTCGCCGCGCAGGTTGCGGATGCCCTCGATCTGGGTCAGCCCGTCCTCGTCGGTGACCTCGAGCCCGGCCACGGTGATGTCGGGCCAGGGCGGCAGGGTCGCCGGCTGCGGGTCGATCTCGGCCAGGTTGAGCGTGTTGCGCACCGTGATGGTGGGCGCGCCCGAGTCCGCCGTCGGCGCGTTCACCGCCGAGAAGTCCGCGTCCTCCTGCACCTGGTTCGCCTCGCCGGCGAGGTTCAGGCGGTTGTCCTCGTTGACCGCGGCCTCGTTGATCGCGTCGATGGCGAGGTTCATCGCCCCCAGGCTGCCGGCGCG
>Ga0310345_10002179_pt1 | contig 20236 bp, 17 predicted proteins | sample HC15DNA20500_MG_FD_204667 | JGI IMG/M metagenome (GOLD analysis project Ga0310345, IMG submission 204667) | Marine microbial communities from station ALOHA, North Pacific Subtropical Gyre - HC15-DNA-20-500_MG | ecosystem: Environmental > Aquatic > Marine > Oceanic | place: Pacific Ocean: North...
GTCAGAGTATGAAAAGGTTCGAACCGAAGGGTGGAGCGTTTATATGGAAAAAGTGGGTGACGCGATGCCGGGTCAATGGTTTTTGGCTTTGGTCATTGTTCTTGCGGTTATTATCGGGGGCATAACGTTCACAGGTTCTATCGTTGCTTATCTTAAGCTTTCAGGAAAGATTGGTGGCACTGCTACAATTTTCCCATTACAAAAACTCATTAATTTATTAGTGATGTTGGGAGCTGTTGTGGTCGGGTGCTATTTTATTACAATAGCAGATAATGAAACGGCCCGGTTTTGGCTTTGGTGGGTCATTTTCCTATCACTGCTAATTGGTGTACTTGGTGTGATTCCTATAGGTGGGGGAGATATGCCCGTAGTGATTGCTTTATTGAATTCATTTTCTGGATTAGGAGCAGCAGCTGCGGGTTTTGTGATTACGAATACAGTACTTGTTGTGGCTGGTTGCTTGGTTGGGGCCAGTGGATTAATTCTCAGTATGATTATGTGTAAGGCAATGAATCGCAGTCTCGGCAATGTTTTGTTTGGAGGTTTTGGAGCCCTTACAAGTTCCGGAGGCAAGCAAGTTGAAGGAGAAATGAAAGCATTAAGTGTGAAAGATGCTTACTATGTTCTTGAAGCAGCTCAGAGTGTCGTCTTTGTGCCTGGTTACGGGATGGCTGTTGCGCAGGCACAGCATGTAGTTAAAGAGCTTTCTGAAATCCTTGAGCGGAACGGAGCCGAAGTGAGACATGCGGTTCATCCGGTAGCTGGCCGTATGCCAGGTCATATGAATGTTTTGTTAGCAGAGGCTGATGTTCCATATGAGCAGCTATGCGAAATGGAAGAAGTGAATGCAATTATACCGACAGTTGATGTTGCGATTGTGATAGGTGCTAATGATGTTGTGAATCCAGCAGCGATAGAAGACGAGGAGAGCCCAATTTATGGGATGCCTATTATAAATGTTCACCAAGCGAGATCAGTGTTTGTCCTTAAGCGTGGGCAAGGGGCTGGGTATTCTGGCATTATTAACACCCTCTTTTTCCGTGAAAATTGCAGAATGATCTATGGTGATGCTAAGGCCACTGTCGGCAGTATGGTTGCGCAGTTTGAGGAATAATTATATTTTTTCTCAGAGGCAACGTACCAGAGTCATAAGAGCAAATGCTGTTCCGTACGGTCGATGATAAGAATAGAAAGGATAATCCCACCAGCTACCTTCCTTTTCCTGAAGTGGTAAGATGATGGCAGCCAGTTGGCCTTTATGATATTCCGCGTTTTTAGTATCAGATAGATTTTCAATGCAGAGTGATGCATAGTAGTGACCGTAATAATAGAAATATCCTGCCACTTGGAACCAACTTTCATGGGGGATTGGACGTTTTCTTCCAATCGATAACCAGCCGTTCCGAGCCCATAGTTTATCCAGCCAGGTATCGAGCACTTTTTCTGTGACCTTTTCATCTCCCCATAATTTAAGGGCGATATTGCAGGCTTGAGATCTTCCAAGGCTTCCGCCTGGGAGGTTGATGCCTCGCATTGGTCGGAGCTTTAGATATTCACCGTAAGCATAGGAGAAGTCTGGTTTTTGTTGTCGTTTTGTGGCGTCAAATGCACGCTTAACGAGACGGTCCGGAACATCGACACCTATCTGTTCTGCTCTTTTTAAGGCAACTAATGCTGTTGAGTTCGTGAAGCTAATTGAGGAGGAGGATGGTTGTTTGGCCTGATAACGGAAATCATAATATCCCCATCCACCATCAACGCTCTCATATTTCTGAAGCATTTTGATTTGGTGTCTTATTGAATCTTTTATGAGTTTTTTGCGCTCATCTGAGGCTTCTTTCTTATTGTGCATCGCAACTAATGCAGCGATTCCATAAGAATGTCCCCACACGTTATAAAGTGCATCATGATTGGCTCTGCGAACTGATCCAAGGTTTTCCAGGATCCATTTCTCACCCTTCTCAAGAGCAGTCTTGACTTTTGGATCTTGATTTGCGGCGTTTGTTTCAATTAATGCATTAACGCACATTGCTGTAACGGCAGCCCGAAAGGCGTGGTGTGCACCAGGTACTGGTGCATAAATATTTAGGCCCTTTGTGTTTCTTGCGGAGCCCCATGATCCGTCTTTGTTTTGATTAGATATTAAAAAGTCAATGCCTTTACGGATAGAAGACTCTATTGCTCCTTTGGGCGGAGGTTGGCGAGAAGCTTTTTGGATGCCAGTGTCACCCGTCATGAGCTGAGGGTGAGTTACCAAAAATAAGGTTAAAAATAGAACTACCTTAGATGTCATTAAGCCTATTCCTGATCGTGAGTTAATCATTGATAGAATTTAAATTATTTAGTAACCACTTTTTCTCCTTCATTCAATCCTTCGAGGATTACCGTGACTTTACCATCGCTTGATCCGAGCTTCACTGAGCGTTGGATTTTTTCTTCACCGTTCATGATCCAAACATTGCTATCATTAAGTAAAGCATTTGGAACCGTAATAACTTTATCATATTCTGCAGCAATGATATTTACTTTTGCTGTCATTCCTGGAAAGAGAAGTGGGTCTTTGGTTTCTGCTGATAAGGTCGCAGAGAAAGAACCCGGGACATGATTTACACTAATCACTTTCCCTTTGATCTTTAGGGAAGGGTTAGATGTTGGAATTATTGTTGCGGCTAGGTCATTTTTTAAATGTGTGAGTTTTGCTTCAGGTACACTGGCTTTTAGTCCTAGGGAACCAGACTCAACAATAGTCATGAAAACTTCATGAGGTGCAAGTTTTCCTCCCGGAACAAGTTTTTTTGTTATTGCCGGAGCAGTGATCCATTTGCCATCTTTACTTAGCCCATAATAAAGGGTTCCGTTAGCTGGTGAAACTATCGCAAATGATTCAAGATCAGTCTTTAGTTTTTTGAGATTCTCTTCTGCTTTGGCTTGGTCGCGTTTTGCTTTCTGCACTGCGTGGCGTTTTTGCTCAAGTGTTCGAGGGAGAACAAACATGCTGTCTTGGAAAGCTATTTCGCCGATGGCGGAAGTGGATTTTTTTGAAGTTAGTTGTTGTGGCAGCGATATTTTTAACTGGCGATCAATTCTCATCTTAGATAAGCGGAGATTTTCGCTAGCGCGTTCGAAGCTGTTCTTGGCACGTTTTAAGATGATCTCTTCAGTCTCTTCTGTCAGATCGTCAGCTTCATACATTTTCAGTAACTGTTCGTATTCTTCTTTGGCGTAATCGTAGCTTTGCATGGCAAAATGCAGACTAAGTTCTGTGGCCCGAATAGCTTCTGGATGACCGACTTTTTCATAGTAACTTAAATTTTCATCAGCGATGTTCTTTTCCCTTTTAGTTTTCTCAATGATAAGAGGGGTGCTTTTTTCTAGAGATGCTAGCTCTGACTCGAGTAATTTTAGGGCTAACTTGGCAGCGGGGTTTCCAATCTCAATTTCTTCTATTGCTTTTTTATGTTTTTTTGTTTCGAGGCTAAGTAGGCTCTGGCCTTTTTTCACTATAGTGCCATGTGACAAAGCTGAGATCAAAGTCATGTCAGCCCAAGCTTCAGGGCTTAAACTTATTTGGTGCTCCTTTTCTGCACTGAAGAAAGCGTTGAGTTCTACTTTAATATGGAATGGTCCAGATTTGGCAATGTGTTCACTGGGAGCCGGCTTTGACTGTTCCTTTGAATCATTGTTGGTTCCTGGGTTCGGTTTTTGATCTTCCGCAAAAACATGGCCAAAGATAATTGTTAAGGAAATAAGACTAGCGATGATTTTTCTTTTCATGTTCAGGTTGTTGAGGTGTTTTTCTTTGGCCAATTATGGTGCTTTTATGCTATTCGAATCGGTATAGATATTTAATTATAGAAGGGGTAAGATTATTGAAAATCTTAACAATTTAAAGTTCTTCTCCAAAATATATTTTCACATAGTTCATGCCCTTGCTCTCATCCCATCCCTGTTCTAATAAGTTTTCGGATTGATCTAAGAACTTTGACGTGAATGTTAAGTCTGCCCCGGTATCAAGTTTCATGCGTTTTTTTAGCCGTTTTTGTGCTTTGGTTGCCTCTTTCTTAGATATTGTGAACTGGTCCTTTATATTATTGCCGGCGTTTTCTTCGTATTGTTTTTTGAATGAGGTGAATTGGTCTACCAGCTCAGGTTCACCGAGGGCCTTTTCAAAATTTCCAATTTCAAAATCATCACTTTCATTTAGATAATTAAGGGCACGGTTAGCGACTGTCATCCGGGTATTTTGATCTGTTTCCGAGTTGAGCCCTTTGTTTGCGAAGTTAATGCAAAGCTCTCCAAATTTCTTGGTCAGATAATCTTCATCTCTAATGGGAGCAGCTGCCACGAAGTCTTTGTTCCAGAATTGCGTATTCCCAGATTTATCAAAGAGATACACAATGTAACCTTTTTCTTTTTGATAATTTAGAATGAGGCAACCCTTGTCGACTTTGTCTGGGTAAATTCCATGTTGGGTTGTCAGAGTCAGGTCTCCGTCATTATCCGAAATTTGCAGGAAAGGTACCTTGTTTTCGCTTTTTATAATACATATTCCCGATACAGATTTTCCTTTAATGATAATTCCTTCCATCATGGAAATGCAGAGATCTCCTGATTTTATGTTGGGGTGGTATGATTTCGTGTAAAGGTAATGAGCTATTTCTTTTGCTGAATTTAATAGATTATCATTGTCATTAAATACTGTATAAGCATAACCGAATAGGGGGTTTCCTTCTTCAGTTTTGGTTCTCTGCAATTGATGAGGGTCCAGAGATCTGAACGGATTCAAAAAACAACTCGTGAGAAGATCAGATTCTTCTTCATCAAATTTGCATAATTCCTTAGAGGTAAGAAGTGGCTCGCCTTTGAGAGGATTGCCAATTTTTGCTAGTGCAAGACTAGTGAGTCCGGCTTCTCTTAAGTTTACCGCTAAAGCCATGAATAGTAGAAAGAAGACCGCAGTGGCGAACTTGTATTCAAAAAATTCGAAGAATTATTCTTTAACTGTAATTGTTATTTCTTCTGAAATCACCGGAGGTTCATGTAATCTATGTAGGTGGTCAGCAAAGACCAACTTTAAAGTATGTTTTCCTGGTTTAAGCTCGAGGATTGCTTCTGTTTGTCCGGCTCCGAAATGTTTGAGTGTTTCTGACATGGGAAGCGGGAGAGTCATGTCAAACTTTGCTCCATCGATAATTAAATGATGGTGCCCCGTGTTGGGGAACTTTATCCCTGCGGGAGCAATGCCCATTTTCTTTAGGCCGAACCTAACTAGAAATTTCTTTTTTACTGTTTTGCCATCTTTAGGGAAAATAATGTAGGCCTTTGCACCTTTAGGCGAAGCCATTTTAGGCTCAGCTTTTGGCGCTGGTTTTTTGGATTCCTCGGCAGATAAAATGCTGGAGGTGATAAGGATAATGGCAGCGGTTGTAATAGTGTTTATTATACTCATTGATTTTTTATTTTTGATTATAAGAGTTAACTAGGTTCTCTAATCAAATGTCGAGCATGTTATTAAAGATTTTATTATAAATTTAAAGCAATGGGCCGGTTCCTTTTTTCAAGGATACCGGCCCATTAGACTGTAATCGATTATGCTTTAATTATTTAGAAACTATATTTCTTGTTCCTTTTAAGAAGCCATTTGTGGTAATCTTTTTTGGTGCTGCATCAGCATCAAGATCTCCTATAGCGTATTGTATTCCTGCTAGATAGTGTTTGAGAACATCAGGGTTCCAGTAAATTTCATCTCTGTGTCCAAGTGAGCAGTAGAATATTCTACCTTCACCATATTTATCGAGCCAGGCAATTGGATATAATCCTTCCTTACCGCTATTACCTCTTCCCTTATCCACAATTTCACCAGAAAGGCTAAGCAGCATGCGTCGCTCGTCTGCGGAAGCAGTGTCTTTACGGAATTGATAAATTTCGTCAGCGATTTCAAAATCTTTACCCGCAAATGCGGCATTGAGCGGGTGATTTGGTTCAAGATTTTTAACTCTTATTTTAGTGTGCCAAGGATGCCCGGCGAATGCTCCGCCCATCATGTCATTGTAATCTTTCCACTTCTTATATGTGTCGGTAGCTGAATGTGTTCCGATTAGCCCTTTCCCTGATTTAATAAAATCGACTAAGCTTTTTTTCAGCCTGTCTTCTCGTCCTTCTTCTTTAGATTTAAATACTTCTCCAGTCGTATTTAGGAAGATTACCGCATCAAATTCTTTTAATTTTTCTGGCTCAAAGAAAGAATCATCTTCAGTTGCCGTCACTTCAAATGTGCCTGTTGATTTACCCAGTTGTTTCATGGCTTCTACTCCGGTCGGGATAGATCCATGCCTGAATCCGGCAGTTTTTGAGAAGACGAGAACTTTGCGGGCCTTGGCAGGTTTAGCAGGAGCCGTTTTGGGTAAGTTGGCGGCTATCTTTTCGGCGTTTGATTGTTTTTTATTTTTCTGAGCATTTGATACCGCCATTGCTGCGGCCAGTATGCTGACAGGAATTAAGGCTGTAAGAGTTCGTATATTCATAATTAGGTGTTTGATTTTTCGGGCAATTTTTTCTTTTTGATATCCTCAATAATGACGGGTTCCTGATTATTTCACAACAATGATATGTAAAATTACATATAAAAATAATTATTTTCCTAGAATTTTATGGAACGTAATTGATTTTTTTAGATCTTTTATTTTATCCATGAGGAGTTTGTTCTTATTTAAAATTGCTATAATTTGGGGATTATTACTATTTTCATCGGTTGACAAGAAGGAACCAATTTTCATACAAATTTCTTTTTTTGCAGTTTCAATAGCGCCGACTTTCGCAGAATAATCCGCTACTAATTTAGATGATTTGGTGACTTTATTCATGGCCGCCGATATTTCGTCTCGAGTATTAATTTTAAGATCTTTAATTTTTCTTTCTGCTCTTTCAATCCTTAGATCGTTTTCTTTAATTTGTAGTTTCAATTTTCCAATTCTTTGCTTACCAAGCGTGTACTCATCTTTCAGATTCTCAATATTGTTTTGAGTTTCGGATTTATGCAAATTTCTATTCAATGCTATGAATCTCTTTTTGGTTGTTTCGCAATGCTCTTCTTCGGACTTAATTTCATTATTCAGTTCAATGGATTTTTGAATTAGATTATTTTTTTCTGTGCTAACAGAAAATAGAGAGGACTCCGAATCTGCTTCCAATTCATTTGCCTTATGGGTTAAATGATCGTTCTGCTCCTTGATTTTTTGAGCGTCCATTTCAAGATTTTCTTGCTCATGAAATAATTCTTTCAATTCCCAATAGTTTTCTGAGAGCTGCAATATTTCATTAGTATCTTCCCATGAGCTAAAACCAAGCGACTCCTCTTTTTCACTAAGAAGGTGAGCTAATCGGGAAGCCGTTATGTTGTGTGTTTGTTTATCACAAAGCCCAATGGATTTGAGTAATCGTCTTACAATAAATCCAATAGAAGTCATTTTTTACGCTTTGTTATTAGATTTGAAGCGTCATTTTTGTAGTGACTTTTTGACTTACGGGACCCGTAACATGAAGATGCTAATTGCTTTTTTGGAGGCTGGCAATGACTTTGAAGTCTTCCAATGTTGTAGTATCTCCACTTATTTCACCTCCAGCGCAGATTTCTTTAAGCAAGCGTCGCATTATTTTTCCGCTACGAGTTTTAGGTAAAGCGCTAGTGAATCGAATATCATCCGGTTTTGCGATCGGCCCTATTTCTTTACTGACATGGTTACGAAGCGCTGCCGTTAGTTTGGTGCCGTGTTTGATGCCTTCTTTGACGGTAACGAACGCTACGACTCCCTGTCCTTTTATTTCGTCAGGTCTTCCTACGACGGCAGCTTCTGCGATTGATGGGTGAGAGACTAAAGCGCTTTCAACTTCCGCAGTTCCGAGCCGGTGGCCTGAGACGTTGAGGACATCATCGAGTCTGCCGACGATCCAGAAATTACCATCACTGTCTCTGCGTGCGCCATCACCAGCAGTGTATATTCCTTCATAATCATCCCAATAAGTTTTCTTATATCTGCGTTTGTCTCCGTAAATTGTTCTTAGCATGGAAGGCCAGGGCTTCCTTATTACTAATCTCCCACCTTCGTTAGTTTTGCATTCTTTCCCTGTTTCATCTAATATTGCTGCGTCGACGCCAAAGAAAGGCAGAGTTGCTGTTCCAGGTTTGGTTGGTGTTGCTCCTGGCAAAGGGCTAATCATGATTGCCCCGGTTTCTGTTTGCCACCAAGTATCTACGATTGGGCACTTACCACCACCTATTTTTTCATGGTACCACATCCAAGCTTCTGGATTGATGGGTTCACCGACAGATCCTAGTAATCGTAAAGAGCTTAGATCGTGGGCTTCAGGCAAATGGTCTCCTGCTTTGATGAATGCTCTGATCGCAGTTGGGGCAGTATAAAAAATGGTAACTCTGTGTCGTTCGACAATGTCCCAGAACCTAGCAAAGTCTGGAAAGTTTGGTGCACCTTCATACATTAGGCAAGTTGCCCCGTTCAGTAATGGCCCATAAACAATATAGCTGTGTCCGGTAACCCATCCAACATCTGCAGTGCACCAATAAACATCATCGTCACGTATATCAAAAATGTATTTGGTAGTTGAATAGGTTCCTGTTAAGTACCCGCCAGTAGTATGTAGGATACCTTTTGGTTTTCCGGTAGATCCACTGGTATAAAGAATATAAAGTGGATGCTCACTATCGAGTTGTGCTGGTGGGCAATCGACTGACGCATTTTCCATTGCTTTGTGCCACCAAATGTCGCGGCCACGCTTCATTTTCACTCCATTTTTACACCGCTCCAAAACAATTACTTTCTTAACTAGTTTCGATTTTTTTAAAGCTTCATCCACATTTTCTTTGAGAGGGATTACCTTCCCTCGTCTCCACCCGCCATCTGCTGTTATGATTGCACTTGCGCCGGAATCCTCTACACGATCTAAGATGCTAGTAGCTGAGAAGCCGCCAAAAACAACAGAATGAACAGCTCCTATTCTAGCACAAGCAAGCATTGCAATTGCAGCTTCTGGAACCATTGGCATATAAATAATTACGCGGTCACGTTTTTTGATGCCTTGACTCTTAAGGACGTTTGCAAATTTACAGACTTCACGATGCAGTTGTGCGTATGTTATGGTTCGCGTTTCCCCGGGTTCACCTTCCCAAATAATTGCAGCTTTGTTTTTACGTGGACCGGAAAGGTGCCTGTCCAAACAATTTTCCGAGGCATTTATTTTCCCACCTACAAACCATTTAGCAAAAGGAGGTTCCCATTGAAGAACCTTGGACCATTTTTTTTGCCATTGTAGTTCCTTAGCTTCTCGTGACCAAAACTTAGAGGGAGACTGAATTGACTCTTTATATATTCTCTTGTATTGGGCAAGACTGCTGATGCGAGCACGTTTTGAAAATTCTTTTGTGGGTTTAATAACCCGATTTTCAGTGAGATAAGATTCTATTTTTTTGGTCATGATTTTTTAACCAGTGTTATTATTAAGGTAAATTAGCGATCAAATGAATTGTTCTCAATCCTTTGTTTTACTGAATAATTTATTAAGATCCTTTTTACCAATAAAACGCCAAGATCCAGGTTTGAGAGAGGTGTCAACCAGATTGCCGATCCTGACTCGAATCAGTCGTGTCACTCGATAATTTAAAGCCATGAGCATGTAGCGAATTTGGCGCTTAAGTCCTTGCTCTAAAGTGATCGCAATATTTCTTTTTGATACTTTTTCGACCGATATGGCTCGGACAAATCCCGAATCTATTTCTATGCCGTGTAACATTTGTTCTTTATGAATTTCTTGAAATGGGGAGGAGACTGAGACGAGATATTCTTTTTCTATTTTTGCTTTTGGATGAGATAACTTTTGAGAAATATTCCCTAAATTTGTTAATACAATTAGGCCTTCACTATCAAGGTCCAGTCGTCCTGCATAATGAATATTTCTCTGGATCTGTAAGTATTTGGGAAGTAGTTCAAAGATTGTAGATCTTCCTTGTGGATCATCCCTTGAGCATATGTAACCTCTGGGCTTGTATAGAAGTATATTTATTGGCTCGTTTTGAGGCTTAAGTATTTGACCATCTACTTCTACCTCATCTTCGGGTCCTACCCTAGTTGAAAGGGAGGTGCAAACTTCACCATTAATGATTACTCTACCCTCCGTTACAATCACTTCACATGAGCGCCTTGAACCTAATCCGCAATCTGCTAGGAAGCGATTAATTCGGAGCTTTTGAGCGCCTGAGGATGACAAAGAATAATGGACCGGTGATTATCACCGGTTAGGGGGATTTAATCTAAGGGTTTGGTTTTTGGGAGTCCAATTGGACTATTGGAATCTTTCCATTTCCCACTGGCTTTAAGTAGCTTAACACGCTCAAAGCGTTTCAATACGTTTCGTTTTGCACCAACGGTAGAAGAACCTTTAAGACTGCGGTGTTGAGACATGGCGTATAAAATTAATTAAAAATGATTCCGATCATTTGAGCGGGCAGGGAATTTATAGGATTTCTGGATACTCGCAAGCCATTTTTATTAAGAAAAATGGCTTAAAAGTTTAGGCTAGTCTAAATCATGCCTAGTTTCATCTTTCCTTCTTCAGAGATCATGTCTTGTGTCCATGGGGGATCCCATACCAGTTCAACTTTTGCACCGTCTATACCCTTAATATTATTGATCTTATTTTCTGCATCAGCAGCGATCGTTGGTCCCATCCCGCATCCTGGTGCAGTGAGTGTCATTTTCACACTCGCTTGTTTTGTGTCATCCTCTTCAATAACAGTGCAATCGTATATGAGTCCTAAGTCGACAATATTTACAGGAATTTCAGGGTCAAATACCGTACGGAGCTGTTCCCATACAGCAGATTTATAATCATCATCACTTACATCAATTTCTGAATTTACTTTTTCAGTTGCCGGTTGCTCATTTTTTTGTTCTTCCAGACCTAAGGCGTCCGAATATTGTTCTGAAATTCTAGCTAATCCTTGATCCGTTGCGACCGTGTAGGTTCCGCCGAGTGACTGGGTAAGTATGACTTTGGTTCCTGCCGGTAATTTGAATGTATCGCCGCTCGGTATTTGAATAGCTTCTACTTCGCGTGACAATTCTAATTCCCCACCATTTGGAGTTACTTCGCTCATGATTTATTCCCTTCCATATTTGTTATTGGGATTACTTTAATCTTACCAGAAACCGCACCTCCTTGCACGAAGCTTTTTGAGAGAGCGGATGCGTCTTTATTTGTTGTCTCTGGGATTTCATTTGGGCTGCCTACAGTACCCACTGCGTCAGCATTAATCATTTCACCCATGTTTTGTGGATTTTCGATGGACTCTTGAATTTTGCTTTCTAAAAGCTGTTTCTTTTCGTTCACTTTTCTAACTAAATGCTTGGTAAAAAATATGCAAGTGAAGCTATGGGGTGAAATTTGTTACAAGAAATCGCAAATACGATCGATATAGTGTTCAAGTATATTATTTTCGAAGGAATAAAGGATGCCTTTTGTATGGGCATTATCTTTAATTTGTCTTAGACCAGAGAAAGTATGCCCATTTACTAATAAAGCGCTATGATTTGAGAGGTAGTTTCCGTTGCCGGACATTCTGGATCGATTAAGTGGAGTCAGATTTCGGGAAACATTAATGTTTCGTAAGAGAACAATTGATTCGATAAAAACATTTCCAATAATATTGGATTATTTGAAGGAATTATCTTTAATAATCAATGATGGCGAAACTGATCGCTACTTTCTGTTATTTATTAGCTCTTCCAATTGTTCAAGTCAATGCTGACCAACAATCTCAGGATGATTCATTGTCGGGCCTAATGCCCAATGAAGCTTTACTGTTCTTTGAAACGATAGGTTTTTCAAAATTTCTAAAAGATGTTAAGCAATCAGAAGTGCTTCAATCGCTACTTTCCAGTGGTGATCTTGAAGATATTAAATCGAGCCATTTTTTTAGAGAAGTTGCATCCACGCGTCGAATTCTTGAACTTATACTTCGGACCAATATATGGAAATTAAATGACAGATTGCTGAGTGGGAGAATGGCCATTGCGGCGTATCCATCTGATGAGGGTTCCGATGATCCTGAAGTAGTTTTATTAATAAAACCATCAGAGTCGAGCCGTTGGCTTAAGAACCGTATCCGTTTTGCTCCTTTAATACGTTTAGGAATAAAACGCATAGGCAGGAAAGATTTTGGAGTGGGAGTATTTGCTTATCGGACCCGAGGTAAAAAAGAAAATGCAACATTTTTTGCTTTGCATGACGAATGGATCCTGGCGGCTACAAATAATAAATTGCTAAAGCAAGCGATTGCTTTACAGGGATCAGAAGTTGTTGATTTTGATGATCCATTACCAATTTCAAAGAATTCAAAGTTTCTCAAAATGAAAGGAGCCATGGGAAATAAACATTTGGCAAGTGTTTATCTTAACACTGAAAAGATTTCTGAGATCGATGGAAGATTTGGCATTCCTGATCAGATAGATGACCCGATGTTGGCTTTATTTTTAGGAGACGCCATCGAAACTATAGGGCGTAGTTCGTATGCAGGGATCACTTTGAATTATGACAATAATGAACTTCTTTTAAATGTTTGTATGGATAGGGATTCATCTGATTCAAAAGGAAGTTCTCAAAATTCTATAGTGGGTAAAAAGAAGCACCAAATTTTAGAGCCGCCGAAAGTATCAGGATACCTAGGAGGAATTTCAATTTATCAACCCTTTACGGAATCGTACAAAAAGCGAGAAGATGTTTTTAAATCTACAATTATCCCTGGTTCTGAGTTAATTAAGGGAAAGCTTGGTGATTTTCTTTTTGGTGAATCGAAGGATCAAAATGAAGGCTTTTTTGGTGATTCGGTTGTGTTTTTATCAGCTCAGGCCAATGATGCTGGTGTCAATGAACAAGGGATTAAGCTTCCAGGATTTTGTTTCATAGTTGATCTCAAAAAGATAGAGGGGGCAGAGGAAGTAATGAAGAATTTTTCTGAAGCGATGTTATTGGAAATAAGTCCTAATAAGGAAGCTGATTGGATCGCTGAAAATGAACTTTATCATGGTGTAAATATTTTGGTTTCGCGTATCAAGGATACTAAGGAGGTGAATTCCCTTACACCTGCATCGGCTCGTGTCCGGGATCTATACATTGTAAGTTCTTCGCGAGACCTTTGTGCTGCGGTGATTGATTATCTTTTGGCTAAGGGAAAAATAAAAATGATTACAAAGGGGCTTTTGTTTAACGTTGAATTTTCTGAGCTTTTACATTTTTTCTCCACAAATAGAATCGCGTACGAAGCAGAGTTCGTTAGAGGAGGGAGGAGCAAAAAACAAGCGAAAGAAGATTATGAAAATCTTTATAAGATTCTCAATGGTTTTAATTCAATTACAGGTTCGTCAGAAACGGTGAATGGGGACTTTAAATTTCAATTCACGGGAAAATTAAAGCCTTTGGAAAAAATAGAGGTAACAGATTAACGTTTTCTTGACTGCTTAGCAGGTGGGTTTGGTGTCTTTTCGCTACTGCTTCTTACAATGCGGCGTTGTGGAGATTGTTTCGTGGTCTTGCTGCTGGTTTTCGGAATTGGTAATCTGCGTTGGATTGTTTGTCTTTGTCTCTTTTCTGCGACTTGTCTTTGAGCGATTTGATTTCGCCTTGCTCTATCGTTTGCGATTCTTTTAGCTGCAGCGCTTTCCTGCTGTTGCCTTGCTTGAACAGTTTGTCTTTGTCTCTGTTCTGCGACCTGTTTTTGAGCGATTTGATTTCGCCTTGCTCTATCGTCTGCGATTCTTTTAGCTGCAGCGCTTTCCTGCTGCTGCCTTGCTTGAACAGTTTGTCTTTGTCTCTGTTCTGCGACCTGTTTTTGAGCGATTTGATTTCGCTTTGCTCTATCGTCTGCGATTCTTTTAGCTGCAGCGATTTCCTGCTGCTGCCTTGCCTGTACAGTTTGTCTTTGTTTTTGTTCTGCGGCCTGCTTTTGGGTGATTTGACCTCGCTTTGCTCTATCGTCTGCGATTCTTTTAGCTGCAGCGATTTCCTGCTGCTGCCTTGCTTGTACAGTTTGTCTTTGTTTGCTTGGGTTGTTTTCCTTTATTGGGATTGCTTTAGGTGTTCTTTTTCCACTGATTGGAGGAACGATTACATTTGATTGTATTCGATCATTAGCTTCTTTAGACGGTGTTCGGATAGGGTTTGCTAAATTTGGTATTTTTGCTTCTGATATGCGGCCATTGTTTTCTGGTTTGTTGGGTTCATTACTTAAACCAACTGCTTTTATTCTTTTGTTATTGAGTCTTTGATTTACTGGTCTTGCCAAATTCTTTTGTTTTTCAGCATCGTTGTGAATATGTCTTCTGAGTTTTTTTTCTTGATCCTGACTAGCCAATTCATTCCAACCATTATCTACTTCTACTTTGTGCAGTTTCTTTAATGCGGGTCGATTATTGGGCCTATCTCGATGACTAGGTTTAATCCTTTCATGTACCACAATTTGATTTGATGAATGATTTGCTCGATTGATAGCTCCGCGTTTCCCCCTATTCTTTACTATTTGAAGAGTTGGGTGAATTTGCTGGTGATGCCTCACTAGGTAGTCTCTATTTGGTCCTCTGCAATGGATGTGATTGCTGCTCGATCTAGAGCTGGACAGAATAAGAGTCACATTATTGGTCGATAGAATCAGTGATGCGTTCTGACGACGATTGATGACTGAATTGTGGCAGTTCGTTGAGCCAAAGTCTTGAATTTTAAGAAAGCTATAATGACTTGGACCAATATTGCAGCGCGAATCAACCCAGCGTCTGATGCCAGTGTTATGGTGCCATGTTGCCCTGGGCGGAAGTGGAGACCAGCCAATATGGTTGGGTGAGGTTCTCCAGGATACCCATGCAGGTGCCCATTCTCTTCCTGGTACCCAGCACCATCCTAGAGTTCTGTATTTGATCCATCTTCCGTAATGATAGCATGCCCATCCCCATGGTTCTGGTGATGTGAAATGCCAGCCCAGTTCAGTGTAATTCCATTGACCTACAGTGTATGGTGACCACTCTACAATTCGAGCAGTGTTAGGTCTCCAAACTTCACCATAGTTTTCTGTGGATAACCAGTCTCCGTGTGGCTCAAGTGCTTCTCCAAAATCCTCTCTGGCCTGATTGTCAGGTACGAATTCAGGAAGCTCTTGTTCGTTTATATCTGCAATATTTTCAGGGAACAGATCAGATGATGGTCCCAACTCTTGTGAATTTTCTTTGACTGATAAATCTGATGATTTTTCGGTTAGCTGTTTTTCGATGGAGTCTTGATTTTCTTTGAGCTGTTTTTCTAATTCATTAATCCGCTCGGTAAGTAGATCTATTTTTTTTAGGAGTATATCTTCTCGTTGGTCCTGAGTGGGTTCAGTTTCATTTTCAATTGCTATAGGTGCAGTTGCTGGAGGGTCAATTGTGGCAGGGTCTGGTCCGGTTGTCTCTTTAGTGAGAATCTGATCTGCTCGGATGAGCAAAGTAGAGACAGCGCTAATTAGCAGTATTATTCCTATATAATTCCAAATTTTCATCCTTCGTTTGACTTGATAGGCTTTAGTTTTATTCAAATAAAAATAAAAAACTTTTGTTACAGATCAAGTAATCTGTTCGTAATCTATTTATGATTATTTAATCATGTTTCACAAAAAATGAACATTAAAAGCATTGTATTAAGCGTATTTTTTTCTTTAACCCTTTTTTCTAAGTTTTCTTTAGCCCAAATTCCGTCGAGAGAAGGGCCAAGCAGAGGGAGTTCAGGTAATCATCCCGTGTTAAGAGCATTGGATATTAATGGTGATGGGTCCATTTCATCTAAGGAACTTGAAGAAGCATCGGAATCGCTTTTGAGTTTAGATAAGAATAGGGATGGGGTGATTTCGGGTAACGAGCTAAGACCTGATCGTTTTGGTAGGGGATCACGATTGGATGCTAATGAAGGCGAAAGAAATGGACCTATCCGTGGTCAGGGCGGAGCGAGGCGAAGGACTGGAGGCCCGAGACCAAATGATTTGGGAGAATCTTTATTGGATCTAGGTGAGCCCGGCATAGCCTGGTATCCTAGATTGGAAGATGGGATCTCAGAGGCCAAAAGGATGAATCGACCAATCCTTTTTATGGCGGCGGCTTCGCAGTGCGGTGGCGTTCCGGGTGTTTTCTGACCTGGGTATACCGCCACAAAGAACAGTTTGTTCAGTGATCCAGACGTCATCAAAGCTTCCAGAAAATTTATTTGTGTCCGAATAGAGTCATATGAAAGTGAGAAGAATCAAAAAATTGTAAGAAGTCATCTAGGAGGAAGATTTGAGAATACTGCTTTTTGTGTTATCGCTCCTGATGGCCAGAAGAGGTTAACTCGTAGTGGCCGTGGTCCTCAGCACATATCGCAGAATTTTGATGATATAGCCGTTATAGCTGATCAGTATAAATCAAGAGGAGATATTTTGAATTCTCGGATCCCAGATTTTAATAGTTTTGCATTGGCATTAAATGTTTCATCTGCGGACCAAAAGATTCTGTTGCTTATTGCAGGTAATGAGGACGAAATTGCCGCTGCGGGTAAGAGGATTAGGTCTGTTGCATGGGATGAAAATGTTGTGGGACGATTCAATTATGACCTTGAGTCCGATAGTGGTTCTTGGGTTGCTCCTTTATCGTCGAAGAGTAAGAGATCAGGATTCTATATAGTTAGGCCAGGAGAATTTGGCTTAGAGGGAGAAATTGTTAAGTTACTTCCTTTAAACACATCAAAGGAAACTCTGCTTCAGGAAATGGCCGTAGCGAACAGAGACTATGCTAAAAGGACCAAGAAGAAAGTATACAGCAGTCATGTCGTTGAGGGGCGAAAACAAGGTAAAAGAATTGAAATGGCAATGCCGTTTGGCGAGGACCGCGATGGTGATGGTAAGATCGATCATCGTGGGGGTGCAGGTAATAGAAGGAAATGATCTTATTGATTAGCTGCCCTATTCAGAAGGTCCTCATATAATTTCTTAATTGATTTTGGAAGTTTCTTTTCTGTCCCTTTATAGCGTCGCATTTTTTTATCGATAGTAGAACTGAGAGCATTATCTGCTTTTTCGTGATCAAATTTGATATCTAGGAATTTAAAAAGAGGCTCCATTGCTTTTGATGAAATGTCTTTTTGAAACAGGGAATTGTAATCTACTATGTGGACTGGGTATTTGTGCTCGATATTCCAGAAGTTAAGAATTGAATCTTTCCATCCTGCATAAGTTAGAGGAAGAGGCAATCCGGTCTGCCGTTTCATTGAACTGGCTGATTCCCAAGGATGACGAAGGACAAACAATACTGAGTCAATGCTTCCATGAATCTGCCATGAATTCATTAAATAACAGAACCTAGGATCTTTGACGATTTTATTGTTAAGTTCTTTTGATATTGAAATTATTTGGTCAGCTTTTTTTCTGCCGCGTTTCTGAATCAGTGATTGTTTTGAAACTAATGGAGCCAAGACCAATGAGGAGATTTTCCGTAATCGGATTAACGGATTCTTTGGCCACATCGATTCTATCCATATGCTAGGTGATGACCATGGTCCGAAAAGGAGTTCATGATTGAGCGTATTGACGGATTTGTTTTCAAAGTACCCTTTACTGTTCCACTCATCAGCTTGGACTAGTTCTTCATCGGATCCGAAATCTGCTCCTAAATGATGAAGTAATTGGCAGATGAATGAACTTCCACTCCTTGAGCAGCAGGTGACAATACGCATTAGATTTAGATATGTTTTCTAAGCCATGATATCTGTGATGACTTTACCGTGCACATCAGTTAAACGAAAATCTCTGCCAGCATATCGATATGTAAGCTCCGTGTGGTTAATGCCCATTAAGTGCAGAATAGTTGCATGCAGATCGTGGAAGTGTATCGGGTTCTTTTCTGCATGGTAGCCATAATCATCGGTGCTTCCGTATTGGATCCCGGGTCTAGTTCCTCCACCAGCCATGAACATGGTGAAGCCGTGTGGATTATGGTCGCGTCCATTGTTACCCTGAGCGACCGGGGTCCTTCCGAACTCGCCTCCCCAGAGGACAAGGGTGTCTTCCAAAAGTCCACGCTGTTTTAGATCTGTTATCAATCCCGTCACGGGCTTGTCCATTTCTTTCGAAAGTTTCTCATGTTCTCCACGCAAATTTCCATGCGAGTCCCAATATCGGTGAGTTACTTGAACGAATCTTACTCCTGATTCGCTGAGTCTTCTTGCCATAATGCATTGTTTAGCAAATTCTGCAGTTGGATTTTCGTCTGCTCCGTAGAGTTTATTAATATGCGCTGGTTCTCCAGAAACATCTTGAATTTCAGGCGCTGTCATTTGCATGCGGAAGGCCAGCTCGTAAGATTCTATACGTGACTCTAGATCAGTGTTGAACTTGTGCTTTGCCAGATGTTCGCGATTTAAGGAATTTAAGAGATCGATTTCTTTTCTTTGCCTGGACCGGTTCTTTAAAGGGTTGTTTATGAAAGGAATTTTCATTTCCTTACTGCTTCCTCGGATCATGGTTCCTCCATAACGAGCAGGAAGAAATGCTGAAGACCAGGCCCCAGATCCTCCGTGACTACTAGGAGGATTAATTGTTATAAATCCTGGGAGATTATTATTTTCGCTTCCAAGGCCATAATTGATCCAGGATCCCATGGACGGACGAGTGAAGGTGTCTGATCCTGTGTGAAGTTCAAGAAGTGCTCCACCGTGCCGGGAATTTGAGCAATGCATTGAATTTAAAAAGCAAAGGTCATCTGAAATGGATGAAATATTAGGCAGGAGTTCGCTCACCCATGCTCCGCTCTGACCGTGTTGTTTAAAGTTCCAAGGAGATGCCAAAAGGTTGCCAGTCTTAGATGATGCAATGCGTGGTTTATCGTAGGGTAAAGGCTTACCATTATTTTTCTCCAGAGACTCTTTTGGATCAAATAAATCTAGGGTCGAAGGGCCTCCGTGCATGAAAAGAAAAATTACTCTTTTAGCTTTAGCCAAGCTAGGAGGGAGAGGCACTGATGAGGATTCAGTTGTCAACATTGCATTCAATGCGAGTGATCCAAACCCAATGCTACTTCCCTTGAGCATATCTCTTCTGCTAAGAGGGGAGGGATGGCGATTTAAGCAAAGTCCCATTTTTTTTAATTCTATATTATTCAATATATAAGAATTCGTTAGATGCAAATAAAGTTCGAGCGAATGCAGCCCATGCGGTTTGTTCGTTACCAGGTGAATATGTATGAATGAAGTTCTCTACACGTAAGGTTTCGTTTTTGGTTGCGGGTCTAGATAACAGATGAAGAATCATCCAGTTTATTCTATTTGATATAGGTGTATTTGATGTGGCTTTTTTATGTATTTCGGCCAATGCGTTAGAGCATCTATGGATGAGCGGACTGTTCATCAGATATAGTGCTTGAGGTGCGATCGTGGAACTTTTTCGGTTCCCATTGATCATTGCCGGATCAGGAAAATCAAAAGCATTCTGTCCATCATATCCTGAACTTCTCATCACCGGAAGATATACTGTTCTTTTATTACTTTTTATGTGCTCTGAAAGTTTATCGCGATTTGCATATTTGTTCTTTGCGGCAGTTAGCATGGATTTTCCTATGTTAAAATTTATCAGATTGGCTTTAAAAAGAATCGAATCACGAAGAGCTTCTGACTCTAATCTACGAATCTTCCATCTAGCGAACAACTCATTGTCCGGATCTGCATTTTTAATGGATTTATCTGTAAAAGATGATTGCTGATAAGTTGCAGAGTTCATAATTAATCTGTGCATTGATTTTATGGACCAATTTGAATGGATGAATTCTAGTGTCAGATAATCAAGAAGTTCTGGGTGAGTTGGCTTTTCTCCCAATGTTCCATAGTTGTCTGGTGTAGGAACGATGCCTCTACCGAAATGCCATCGCCAGATTCTATTAACAATGACCCTAGCTGTCAGTGGATTCTTCTCAGAAGCGATCCAGCGTGCGAGTTCCAGTCGTCCGCTCTGATCGTTAGGCATCGGATGCTGAATTTGTCCTGCTATTGCCGGCGGGAGCCTCCTGGGCACAGTATCTCCTAATGTCTGGTAATCACCTCTAAGATGAACTCGAACATCTTTGGTCGGATATTCAGTCACGGCTAAAACCTCATAGGGAGGAGGTGAATCTTTTTTAAGTGTTGCAAC
>Ga0310345_10002180_pt1 | contig 20230 bp, 18 predicted proteins | sample HC15DNA20500_MG_FD_204667 | JGI IMG/M metagenome (GOLD analysis project Ga0310345, IMG submission 204667) | Marine microbial communities from station ALOHA, North Pacific Subtropical Gyre - HC15-DNA-20-500_MG | ecosystem: Environmental > Aquatic > Marine > Oceanic | place: Pacific Ocean: North...
CCGAAGGGCATGTCATGAAACAGGCCAAGGCCGGAGGAAGTGTTGACGATCCAGCCACCGCCCTGCTCCGTCATGCGAGGAACGAATGCCGAGATGGACCGGCCAAGGCCTGTCAGATTGACGTTCAGCATCCAGTTCCAGTCCTCAGACGGTATCTGCTCGAGAAGCCCACCGACCGACACGCCAGCATGATTGAACAAGAGGTCTACCCGCCCGAGCTTATCGAAGGCGAAATCGGCGAAAGCATTCACCGAGGCGTCTTCGCCGATATCGCAACTGGTCGCATGCATCTCAGCGACAGCCTGCGCCGCTACACCTTTTGCTGCGGCCCCATCAACATCACCAATAACGACGCGCGCACCGGCCTCATTCAGCATCAAGGCAAGTTCGCGGCCGATACCGCCGCCAATCACCACCACTTCGCCGCCAGCACTCCTGATTTCGGCGGCCAGACCATCGGCTGCCGCCCTGTTAGAATGGTAATGCAAGGCAATCTTTGCACCGGCTTTTGCAAGCCTGCGGGCCGTTTCACTGCCAATGCCGTCGGACGCGCCTGTGATCAGCGCTACTTTACCCTCAAGTCCCGAACCGGCCGACATTGCCATGCCACTCTCCTGCAATCCTTTTTTCTCGAGAGCACGAAACGGTGTCGAACAGGTCCCAACTGGAGATGCTGCAATCCTCGGAGAGCGATAATTCGCTTGAGGAATCTGTCAGGACACGCTGAGCGACTGATGTGATCCGACACCGTGTCCGCGCCGCGCTGTCGGTGTGGATCACGGCATTCAGACAGATAACTTATACCTGGTTTGCCCGTGGCCCGCAGGGCGTTCGCTGCAGATGGATGGGAAATCTGGCGGTCGATTCCTGACGACACGCCCTGGAACTGAAGCTGTTTGCGATTGCCTGATACTGTCACTGTTCGCCGACTGGGTCTTGTTCGAGGGCATCAAGCAGTTTGCCAGCCGACGCTTGCCGGCGGCCGCATGCAGGAAAGGACGGGCCTGTTCAGGCTCGGCCGGCGCGAGGGCCGCAGGGAGAACCCATAACGCACGTCAAAGGGGAAGGGTCCCCAATAAAGAGGCCTATGTCAGACGACCGTGGGAAGCGCTTTGCAAAAGCGTTCGACGTCTTCGATCTTGCCCATCGAAACACGCGACCAGTCGGCATAGTCCATATACTGGCCCCTGATCTCGATGTTCCTGGCTGCCAGTTTTTCGTGCAGGTCGTTGGCTGGCAGGCCGGATTTGAAGTACATGAAATTGGTCTGCGACGGGAGGAACTCCATCCCCAGGGCGTCGCAGGTCGTGGCGACCATATCACGCGCTTCGACAATTTTTGCCTTTGAGTAATCCAGGAACGCCGTGTCGTTGTAACAACCGATTGCGGCCGCAAGGCCCACGCCTGAAATCCAGGACATGGCTGTCGACCGGATCTTTGCCGCGATTTCCGGCGAAGAGATAGTATAGCCGACCCGGATGCCTGCCATTCCGTAAATTTTCGAGAAGGTGCGTGCGATAATCACATCATGCCCTTCTTTCACGAGATCGATGCAGGTGTTGCCGTCGGGATCGTCTGCCAACTCCATATAGGCTTCATCGACCAGGACAGTCGTCTTCGCGGCGAGGCGCTTCACCGTTGCTTTCATTTCATCGGCGGGCGCGACCAGGCCGGTCGGATTGTTCGGATTACACAACTGGACGAGGCCGGTGCTTTCGGTGACTTTCGCCTCGATCGCAGCAAGGTCCGTCTTCATGTCCGGAGTGAGAGGCACCCGGTCGATCGTCGCCATGCCGAGATTGGCGGCATACAGGGCGGTCGTATCCCAGAACAGCCTCGGAGCGACAATCGGCCCTTTTGGGCCGTAGATGAGGGCGATGGCGCTGAGCGCTTCACCCGACCCTGTGGTGATGGCGATCTGCTCTGGCGACACGCCATGACGCTCAGCAATCAGCTGAGCCAGTACCAGGTTTGCCTCGCCGGCATAGTAGGCCCCCTTCTTGCCAGCATACTCGATCATCTTCAGGGCAGACTCGGACGGGCCGTAGGGATTCTCGTTTCGTGAGAGCTGCGCGATGTCAGGGTTGGGACCGAGAAGCGCATTCCCCGATGGCGTCGTTTGCGGCGGAAATGCCGCCTGCTGGCCCGTTACAGTACTGGCCGCAGAGCAACCCGCTGCCAATGTCGCGGAAGCGCCAAACCCGCCTGCCAGCATGAAACGTCTGGATATGTCGAATGCCATGATTATTCCCTCTTGAATTGACCAGTCAGTCCATTGTTGTTCATGAATTTTTCGGAACGCCGCCCATCGTCACCCCTTCAACGTGTCGTAGAGAACGATCGCTGAGGTCGCGACGAGGTAAAAACCGAATCCGCGCTTCAGTACTGCGGCGTTGAGACTGTGCGCGGCATGCGCCCCGAGAGGCGCAGTGATATATGTCATGGCCGAAATCGCAGCCACGGCGAGGATATTAATATAACCGACAGAGCCGAAGGGAAGCGCATTCTCGCCCAATCCGAGAATCGCAAAGCCGATGCTGCCAGGAAGGGCAATGATGACGCCAAATCCAGCAGCGGTTCCGACGGCCTGATGGATCGGCCGCCCGCACCAGGTCATCACGAGAATGGCAATTGTCCCGCCACCAATGCCTAGAAGCGCAGAAAACCCACCCAGAAACCCCGCAATGCCGGCCAGGGCAAGCCCTTGAGGCATCGGCAGATTTCCGGGCGTTTTTCGCTTCAGGACGGGGAATATGAAGTGGATGCCCATCACGAAGACGCCAGCAGAAAAGATCCACTTTAGCGAACGCCCATCCATGTACCGGGCAAGGATAATGCCCCCAATCACGCCGAGCGTGAGCCACGGCAACCAGTCCTTGATAATCTTGAAATCGACCGCGCCCCGCTTGTTGTGCGCATGCACGGATCGAAGCGAGGTGAAGACGATGGTGGCCAGGGATGTTCCAATGGCGAGATGAGTCAGTATTTCTTCGTCCACGTCAAAGACATGGAAGACAACGAGGAGCGCGGGCACGATCACGAAACCGCCCCCAATGCCGAACATTCCAGCGACAAATCCGGCGACGAGACCGGCAGCCATGAGAACGGCAATTAATTGTACAATTTGTAGCAAGTCGGCTTCTGTGCCCGACATAGGCGAATAGCCTCCAGATCGAAATTTCGAGATTAAGGTTCAATGCGCGAAGATGAAGGGAGCGGTAGATGAACCGCTCCCTGTCTTCGCATCACGCGCGCTCAGATTTTATCCAAGCGTTCATGCCTCAGAACTCCGCTGTGACTTTCGCGTAGTAAAAGCCGCCCTGCCAATCGACTTCACTGTCAGAACGGTAGATCCGTCCACAGCAGCTGTCGCCAATCGCCGGATCAGCCTCATCCGGATACTCGTCGAAGAGATTCCGGGCACCGACGGACAGTTTCACTGCATCGGTTGCCTGCCAGCTGCCTTCGAGGTCGAACATGACCACAGGATCAAATTCCTGGATCAGGCCGGCTGCGCCGCCGCTGTCGGAATTTTCATACTTCCCGTAATAATTCGCACGCCCAAGCACCGAGAACGGTCCGAAGGCATGTGTGACTGTGAAGGCACCCCGCCATTTCGGCGTGCCATTCTCGAAATCAAACTGGTCCTCGGCATTGAAGAGCGCGTCCACGTCACCGTCGAACTCTGTCTTGTTGTAATTCAGAGAAGCGATGAAGCTTGTGTCGGCCCCGGCATAGAAGGATGTCGCATACGTGCCCACAATATCGACGCCCTTCGTCGTCGTATCGAACGCATTGGTGAAGTAAAACACGCCGCCAATCGACTCAGCTCCGGCAACGCCTGCGTCGACGAGCGCAAGGTAATTGTCATAGGCCGCACCAGATGTCGGATCTGTTGACACATCCTGGGTCGAGATCGCGTTCACGCGGTCTTCAAGGTCGATCTGATAGGCATCAACCGTGAGCGAGAAGCTATCCCAGTTGCTGGTGAAGCCCAGCGTGTAGTTGGTCGACTTTTCCGGATCGAGGGGCTCGGCGCCCAATGCCTGGGCAACGGGACCGCTTGCCGGGAACAGTCCTGTTGCGACAGGAAAACCGTTCGGCAGGCGGGTCGAGACGTTCGTCGTCCCCTGCTGGCCCGGAGTCGGTGCCCGGAAGCCGGTACCAACAGAACCGCGCATCGCAAAGCCCGGTGTGAACTCATAACGTCCGGCGACTTTCCAGACGAGTTCAGAGTCAAAGTCCGAATAGTCTTCAAAGCGCATGGCACCTTGCAGGAACAATGCGTCAGTGATGTCGGCGCTGAGGTCTACGTATGCAGCATAGGAGTCCCGGGTGTATTCGCCGGAGAATTCTGGCGAGTAGCCCGGAAAGCCGTTTGAGCCGACACCGACCACGGTATAGACGGCGTCATTCGGATCAGAACAATCGAGCGATGATCCGCCAGCCATGACCGCAAGTCCGGCAGCGGTGGGCGCACCGGCATTACAGAAACCCCAGGGGTCCTGTCCGGCATATGGCCCGGTCGCATAGGATGCTGCGTCACCGCCGACCAGTTCATAGGATTCGTCCAGATAGCTGAGGCCAAACCCGAACAGCAATGGACTTGCCAGCCCGGTATCGAAGGATTGGGTGAAATCCGCCTGCAGCTGAATTTCTTCGTTGATGAGGTCGCCGGGATGGAAACTTGTCGGCGACATGTCGCCAAGCGACGGGTTCACCGTGTTCTTCAGCGTGTACTGGATTTCATTGTGGCCGTAACGCCCCGAAAGGTCCCAGGTAAATCCACCTTCGGTTTCGCCCTTGATTCCGCCAACGACTGAATAGTCGATCACTTCGCCAAAGAAACGAGGCGTGAAGCCACCCGGAAAGAAGAAGAGCGGGGACCAGAGCGAGCCATCTTCAAGGCGAAGATTTTCGATCGTGCCATTGCCGGGAAACCGGTAGAAAAAACTGCCATCGGCCTCGGAAGTGGAATAGTTGCCGAAGCTGTAGAGTTCGCCGAACCCAAGATCATATCCAGCATTGTAGAACAGGCGGAAACCGCTGGCTTCCGGCTGGCCCCAAGGCTGCACGACATCTCCAAATCCGATGTTCGCGGCAGACAGGCCCGCTATGTAGGCATCGGGGTCATAGCCGGCGATCGTGGTATCGATCGGCCCCGGAAAGGACGGGTCGTTGACGTCGGTACACGCCCAGGCCTCACAATAGGGAACTGACCTACTGGTCGCTTCAGTGTCTGAATATTCTCCTGAAATGCTGAGGAAGCCGTCCTGTCCAATCGGAAGGCCGATATTGCCCGCCAGAATGTACTCCGTTCCGTCGCCCTCATAATACTGGCCGGTCTGAGCCGTGAGGGTCACGCCCTCTGCATTATCCTTGAGGATGAAGTTGATCACACCCGCAATAGCGTCTGAACCATATTGGGCTGCAGCCCCGTCACGAAGAACTTCGACGGCCTTGAGCGCGGTTGAGGGAATGGTCGCGACATCTGGTCCCTGCGTGCCCGACCCACCGATGGAAACGAGCGCCGCCCGGTGCCGGCGTTTGGAATTTACAAGAACGAGCGTCTTGTCCGTTGGCATGCCTCTCAGTGAGGCAGGACGGATGAAGGTGCCGCCATCCGAAATGGGCTGCCGCGACAGCGAGTATGACGGAACCAAGGTCTTCAGCACGTCATTGGTGTCGACGTAAGAGACGCCCTTGATCGTCTCCTCACTGAACACATCAATAGGCACCGGGCTGTCCGCAATCGACCGCGGCTGGCCACGAGCCCCCGTAATAACGACTGTCTCCTGGACAGCCTCGTCATCGGTCTCAGCATCCTGGGCCGAGGCGTATCCACTGAACGACGCAGCAAGCACGCTTCCGAGCAACAATGTCTTTATAGAATTCGGCATGAGTCTCCCCTCAAGCTTTGTGACAAGCGGGGCTTCCTGAACGAGGCCGCCACCAGACTGCCCGACATGGCAATCCCGGCGGCGAGCCCACTGCCCGCCAAATCACTGATTAGATGAAAGTTTTCGCCAACCCGCAGCGTGTCGCTCCTTGACGGGCGGTCACGCGATTGATGCTCACCTTTGAGCCGGTCTGACCGTTCAGCTTTGAACGTTCCTGGACTTCGCGACGACCAGAGCGGCGGGTAAATGGAAATTTAACGCAAGCTTGACGCGAAACGATGGTTCGCCCGAAAATGGTGCACCGCAGCACGTCCGCGATCAAAAATTCGCACGCGCAGCAAATCAAGCGTCAGCGCTTGGGCATAAGTTCCGAGAGTGTGATGATGGTCTGGGAGACGTCCAGAACGGTCTTGCCGCGCGCCATGGCTGACCGGCGAATGGAGTCATAGGCTTCAGCTTCCGAGAGCATCTGTTGCTGCATCAACAGGCCTTTGGCTTTCTCGATAACCTTCCTGGCCGAAAGTTCAGTCTTTGATTTCACGAGTTCGGAGTGCAGCGCAACCATCATCCGGTGACGCTCGAGCGCCGCTTCGACGATCGGCGCGACACGCCTGGCGGAAAGCCCGTCCACGATAAACGCCGCCGCCCCTTGTCTGATAAAGCTCGCCGCTGAATTCACCGGAGCGGAGTCGACAAATATGACGATGGGGGCATCAATCGAAGATGACAGGCGCTCAAACGCGCTTGTCAGCAATTCATCCGGTTCGCTCGCGCCCAGGATCAGAACATCGCAGGGCTCCATACGGTGTTCGTCCTCAACGAGCTGACTGTCGATAGTCTCGACAAACTGAATATGTCGAACGGACTGCAACGCCGCATGGAAGAGGTGTCGGCGCTGCACATCCTCGTCAGCTACGACAATGGAAAGGTCGGACAACGGCCTGATTGTCAGTTTCAGCCCTCCCCGAGATCACACTCTGACTCCGGCGCGATCCGCCGCGACGAAGATGTCTGTATGTAAAATCAGATTTCTCGAAGCGTGAAGACTCCACAAATGCATGGGTGAGATCCACGTCTCAGATGACAGAAACATGACCACTTGTGCTTCGTCGCCGAGCGCAAGGGCGGATGTTCGGACGCTCCGATACCCCGAAATAGGCCGCTCAAAGCCAATAACAGAGTTCGGTCGCCGACCAGTTCCAGCTGATACTGAGCATTTGCCGACCGCCCAGCAGGCATGAGAGGCGACGGCGGGGCGTCCGACCAAACGAGACTGGCCTCAATTGGCCAATCCATCGCCGACCCCGAAGTCCCGACGAGCCGAAACAATGGTCACGGTGGCCCCAACCAGCACGTCGAAGACGACCATCATCGTCAGCAGGAAGAATGTCGACGTTGCGAAGGACCCCACGCTCAGGAACAGGATCAAACAGAGCAGGAGCAGCCCCATTGAAGCGACATGATTGGCAATCGAGACCGATCTGGAGCTTGTTGCCTTGGCGATCTCGATGGCAAGCATCAAGAGGCCCAGAAGCAGGAGAAGGTCTCCAGCTTCTAGACGCCATGTCACCCCCGAAATCATTCCGAGCTTGAAGACTGTCGCCTCAAGAGCCCCCGTCACGGCTGGCAGCTCTGACGCGCCCCTGTCACCCGAAAACATGGCGATCAATACATAGAGGAGCCAAGGCAGGGCCAGTAATGGAAACATTGCAATGCCTTTTCGCGTCATCGACCCGCGCCGAAACAGCTGCGTGCCTGCTGAAGTCTGGGCCGGTGAAGTCATTTCAGTATCTCCAGTTCAGGATGAATGGGCGGACAGGCCATCAGAGGCTGCCCTCGGCGTACTCGCGTGTCAGAATGATGCGACGCACGTCCCGGTGCTCGATTTCAAAGTCCACCCTGATCGCCAGCACTGACGGGTTATGGACCAGCGGTCGAATGATATCGCCAGACTGCAATATCACGGTCTCTGTCCGGCGAAGCTGTTTGTCGGATACACAGAGACCGTGCTGGCCTTCTGCTCGCAGCTTGAACGCCCCTGATTCAATATAAAGGGAGAAGAGCAGCCTCGAAATCGACAGGCTGAGCTGTTCCTGCCCCTCGGCCAGCCTGAGGCAGATATCATTGCCGGCCTGGCGTGAATTGCGTCCTACAAGCAGCATGCCGGACGGCTTCACGATCGGCCCATCCGGTGGAACCTGGCCGTGCTCGAACCCACGCCAGATCAGCTCAACATTTCTCGGTACCTTGGTGCCATTGTCGAAGCCTCGCTTGAGATACTCTCTTTCAGCGGCATCCGCGCGCTTGTGGCTGAGTTTGACTGGCTCAAGCTGGCGAGGGGCGCCTGCAGAACGGTCAGCTTCAATACGGGTCGGATTGTACACTGTGAACCCGGCTCCGACCTCATTTGCGTTGACATTGATCGTTGTTGCCGGCCCGCCCGGATCCTTTGGCTCGACCGGAAAGATGATATTGCTGGAGAAGACAAACTCTTCCTGGCGCCACTGATAGCGGGTCGAGACAGCAATCAGCAGGTCCACCTGATGCACACCTGCATGCTTCAGGATTTCGGTTCTCACCGCGACATTGGCAGTTTGCTGAGGGTCAATCCGCTCGAAGGGCAGTTTTATTTCGCGTGGCGGTGCATCGTCCTCCGTAATCCAGAGGCCCGATACGAACAGAGGGCGACCGACATTGGAGGCATTGCGGATCGTCAGAGGCAGTGCCAGCTTGCCACCCTCGCGAACCGAACTCGCTGCGCCGGCATTCAGCGACAGGTCAAGGTTCACGCAGACCGGGCACATCCCGCCATCGTCCACCAGTCCGCCGCACTCTGCATGCGCCATGCAGCGATAGAGGGGCTTGCCGCACTCCTCGCAGAAGCAAGCCTCAAGATCGAGGGCAGACCTTGTGCAACAATGGGCTGGTGCAGCTCTTGCACCGCTGGCGTTCGATCCGATGACGTTCATTATGCTTCGACTGCTCATTTCGTCTGGTCCTGTACGAGTCTAGGCGCGACGGGCCGGTCAATCGGGTCAAAAAAATTTGGCGGGGACGATGCTTGCCTTTCGACTGCAAGAAAGGTTTCGTAGAAAGACTGATTGAGGGACGCGACGTGAGTAACCAGGTCGAGACGCAGGTCCTGCTGCAAGACTGGCGCAGAGGGGACACAGCTGCCCGAAATGTTCTGTTCGATCGCCTCTATATAGAGCTGCGACAGATTTCGGCCGCGCTGCTGCGCGCCGAAAGCAATAATTCACTCTCTACGGGCGACCTCGTCAACGAAGCCGTTCTCCGTCTCATCCAGCTCGACAGGATCGACTGGCAGGACCGCGCGCACTTCCTGGCCCTCTCGGCAAAGGCGATGCGCCGCACGCTCATCGACCATGCTCGCAAGAAGAAGGCGGATAAAAGAGAACATCAGAAAGTCACGCTGGTCACGCGGTTTGAGAGTGATCCCCAGAACATCGATCTCGACAGTCTCGAAAAGGCGCTGATCCGGCTCAATGCGCTCGACGAGGAAAAGGCAAATATCGTCGAGCTGCGCTATTTCGGTGGCCTCAGCCTGAGTGAGATCGGCGAAATACTGGGAACGTCGGAATCGACGGTCAAACGTCAGTGGCGAGTGGCACGGGCCTGGCTGATGGACGCGCTGAAAGACATCAATGTCTGAGGAAAAGGACACTTTTGAGCGACGTGTCCTGCAGGCGCTCGACCTTGCCTTTGAACAGCCGAGCGAGGATCGCAGAGCCTGGGCCAAGGCCCGGTACGCCGACGACCCGGCGCTTCTTGCACGGGTGCTTTCGCTGCTCGAGAGTGACACGACAGGGCAGCGGGACCTGCGAACGGGCGGCGCGCGAGACATCCTGGAAGACGAGCCCCTTCCAGAGCGTGCGGGCGCTTACAAGATCGAGAGTATGATCGGGCGCGGTGGTATGGGCGCTGTTTACCTTGCCCATCGCGACACGGACGATTTTGATCACCGCGTCGCCGTCAAGGTCATTCGGCCCGGCGTACTGGGGCAGGCCTTGATTACCCGGTTCGAGAATGAGCGGCGTATCCTCGCCAAGCTGAACCATGCAGGCATCGCGCGCCTGTTTGACGGCGGCCAGCTTGATGACGGCTCACCATACATCATCATGGAGTATGTTGACGGGGTTCCTGTCACCCAATGGGTCGCCGACAATGACCTTGGGCTGGATCAGCGACTGCGGCTCTTCATGCAGGTTTGCGAAGCCATTGGTCACGCCCACCAGCACCTGATTGTCCACCGCGACATCACCCCGTCCAATGTCCTTGTAAACCGGGACGGCACCGTAAAGGTGATCGACTTCGGTATCGCCAAACCGCAAACTGACGTCAGCGCGGAAAATGACACGGGAACGAATGCGAAGTCGCTCGCCTCGATGAGTTTCACGCCCGGCTTTGCTGCGCCCGAGCGCAGTCGCGGGGCCGGTGCCAACACATTGTCCGACGTCTATTCTCTCGGAAAGCTGCTTGAGGCCATGCTCGAAGGGCTTGAATTGCCTGGTGACCTTCGGTCGATCATCGACAAGGCCACCGAGACAGAGCCCGGCGCGCGATACGCAACTGTGTGGACGCTGTCGAATGACGTCCGCAACCTCATCGGTAATTATGCTGTGGACGCTCACGGGGGCGGGCAGCTTTACCGCTTGCGAAAGTATCTGCGTCGCCATCGTGCATTTGTCGCGCTGGCGTCTGTCTTCATTGTCGGGATTGTCACGGCATTCTCGCTCACCCTGCTCCAGTACCAGCGCGCCGAGGCGGAGCGACGGGAAGCGGACCAGCGGTTCACGGAGGCGCGGGAAATGGCAAATTTCATGCTGTTTGACCTGTTCGACGACTTGCAGCCAATCGCCGGAAATACAGAGCCTCTGAAGACCCTTACAACCCGCGCACGGACCTATCTGGACGGCCTCTCCAGGAGTTCCAGAACGGATCGTTCCCTCGAACTCGACACGATCAGGGCCTACCACCGGCTGGCCAATATCGAAGGCAACCCGATCGGTCCCAATCTTGGGCGCCGGGACGTCTCACGTGACTTGCTCAAGCAGACCAGAGAGCGCCTGGTGACGCTGCATTCGACAGACACCGGCAACATTGAGACATTGAGAGAACTTACCGCGCTGAGTTTCTCCGAAAGCGTATTTGCCTACATCGTCGATGATGACAATGAAGCGAGTATTGAGCACGCCATTGAAGCTACAAATTACTCAAGTCAGGTGCTGAACCACCCGGATGCCCAGCTTGCCGACCGGATCCTTCACCTCGAAGTCTCGATGTACCAGTACAAGCCTTATATCTGGATCGACGAGACCCAGCGCGCGGTCGATGGATATGCAGAGCTGGAGGCTGAATATCTGGACCTTGAAGCGCAGTATCCGGACTCCGAAGAGGTTCAGCACAGCATCGCAGCATTCTACACCAGCTTCACCGAAGTGCAGAACTGGCACGTCTATTTTCTGAACACCGACCCGGCTGACATGATCAGGGTGGCGGGGGAAGCCGTTCGCCGGGCGGACGCACTCAGCGAAAGGCACCCTGACGATCAGGGTTACCGCCGTTCCCATGCCCTTGCTTATTACCGGAAAGGCATGGTGCATTCGGATCTTGAACAGTTCGACCTCGCCATAGCCGACCAGCGCCGGGCGCTTCAGATCAGCGAACGCCTGCTTGAGGAAGACCCGAAGAATGAGGGCAATCAGGAAGTCTTTGGCGCTGTTCAATCTCAGCTCATGTCCGATCTGAGTTCAGCGGGGCAGCATACTGAAGCCATTGCGCTCAGCCAGGCGATGATCGAACCGATTATCGAAGACCATCGGCGCGCACCGACAGATCCGGGTTTCTGGCGCAGCTATTTTCACAAGATGCAGATGGTTGGCGAAGTCTATGCCTATGCTGGACAGTTCGATACGGCCTGTGAGTATTTCGACGCTGCGGCCGTCAGCGGCCTCGCCTTCGACGCCTCCGTCGGCACAAGTGCAAATGACCGGCAGCATGTTCTTGACCCGCTCATCCGCCAGCAATCGGCCTGCGCAGATGGCCGGTTCGAGGATCTCGTGAGCGAATGAGACGCGCCGAAGCCGGCAAACCTGTCAGGAATAAATGTACTTGATCTCACGCCCGGGCGCGAGAACGGCGCAGGTGAGGCGCCCGCCATAGACGGCTCCAGTGTCAAGATTGATCCGGCGCCCAATGCCGTCTTCGCACTCGTCTTCGGGGTAACCGTCCATGGTGGGAGTGTGACCATGGATAATCGTCCAGCCTTCTACAATCGTGCCGTGCCAGTTTTCGACATGGAAAAACCGGTCCGAGCGGGTCCAGAGATAGATGCTGTCATCCTCTGCTGGGTAAGCATTCGGATCAATGCCGGCGTGAACGAATATCCGTCTTTCCGTTGGATCGACATGAATGCGCGGGCGATCTGAAAGCCAGTCTACATGCGCCGGCGGAACGCTGGACAGGCCCCGGTTACGGTAGCTGTTCAAGGTCTGGTCGCCACCATTGCCGAGCCAGGTCCGATACGCCGAAACCGAATTGGACTGCACCGCCGCCAGAAGAAGCGCTTCATGGTTACCGGCGAGCGAGATAACGCAGATGCCAGGCTGCGCCTCAAGTGCCATGAGAAGGTCGATCACCTGCGCACTGTCTGGCCCGCGGTCCACATAATCGCCCAGATGCACGATCCTGATGGCCAGACCAGGATGAGTGTTCTGGTGGTAGGCAAAGATCAATCCGTGCAGGCGCGACAGCCGGTTGGCTTCTCCGTGAACGTCTCCGACGACATAGGTGACGGTCTCGCTCACTGTCTCGCCCTGCCTCAACGCACATCCAGCACCGGGAGCCGGAGCTGTACGAAGCCTCCGCCTAGTTGCGAAGCCGCGAACGGAAATCCGACTTTGCCTGGTCCAGACGCGACTTCAGCTCACTGCGGACATCCTCGCGCTTGGCAGCGAGTATGGAGGCCATGTCGGCTTTTGCCTGTTGCTGGATCTGCTGCTGAGCTCCCATCAGGGCGGGACCGGAGAGGCTTACACCCTGCGCCTGCTCAATGGCGCCAATCGTCCAGAAATGCGTAGGGTCGGAATAGGCTGCCATTGTATCGAAAGGGATGCGAAAATAGCCGCGATCGGCAAACCCCTCTCCCCAGCTGTTTCGTACCAGCCAGGTCTTGGACGATGTGTCATAGCCGACGATCAGCATGGCGTGGCCGCTCTCTGGACGCTGGGCCTGCTGTCCGTCGACAGGCATCGCCCCGGTACGGTGGGCTTCCTCATAATAGGCGCTTGGCAAGTAGGCACCGAACACAATTGGCAGGCCCGCCGCAATCGCGTGCAGGGCAACAGGGCCAAGCGGCGTTCGCGCGTACTGGACGGCTTCATGCAGCAGGGCATTGGTGTAGGCTGCCTCTGTCGGCCTGGTTTTGACCATTGCGGTCTCGAACGGCCACATGCGTTCCTCGCAAGCGCCATAGGCGAGCACGGAAGCCATGACGTGGTGGATGAAACTTCCCACGTCCTGATCCTCGGTTTCAGAGAGCCGGCGCGCATTATAGTAGACAAAGAGGCGCGACAGGTCGGTCTGTGGCTGTCTGGCCTTGCGCTGATGGTATTCCAGCGCGCCGACAATCGCATTGGCGGTGCATGAATTGGTTTTGAGCTGGTTCTCCACCGGCGAGCAGAACTCGCGCAGGTCGACCCGTTCCGGCAGGCTGCCGTGCGGTGTCATGAGCATTGGTACCTGCACAGGCACGGTTTCGAGCAGGCAGCCATTGAGCGGCTGGTCATTCCAGTAGTCGGGCATCGTCTTCGATCCTTCGCTTTGAGTTGGGTTCGGAGTCTGCGAGTAACCGCACCGTCCGCAGTTTGAGGTGAGTGGATCGAGGGGCCACCCACAGATGTAGCAATTGTCGCGTCCGTGCTGCCCCGTCATGGGCAGGGCGCTCCCGGCGCGTGATTGGCGTGGAATTGCCCCGCGAGATTGACGGAGCCATCCGGATTGTACGTGACGTAGTCGACATGACAGCCGCCATCCCAACGCAGCTGCGTTGCGAACGTCATGCCGACGTTCGGGGCGCTGAGCTGTCCCGTGACCGGAGATGTCGACATACGCCCACTCAAGTTGAGGCGTGAACCGTCCGGGCCGTAGCCCGAACCGGATATCGATCCGCTGGACGTGACCTGAATGTTGAGCCGTGTGCCCCAATTGTCCGTCCAGGGGCCCGACAGCTTCGCATACGGGTTTGGTGGCGGAGGAGGAGGTGGCGGCGGCGGTGAAACCGGAACAATTGGTTCGTCCCCCTCCTCCTCCTCGTCATTTATGTCGTATCCGGCGCACAGTTGATAATCATTGCCATAGAGACCGGCGCATGGATCAGAGTCGTAGGGTCCAGTCACGTCTTCACCGACCATCTCGAAAACGCTAACCGCGCCAATTCCGACGGCCGCTGCCCCGGCCCACAGGGCCCATTTCGGCAAGTTCAGACTTGTCTTCCTGTTGATTGGCGTGATCGGCTTGCGGCCTGACTGCGCCATCGCCTTGCGGTACTGGTCGACCGATTGCGGGCGGCTGGACGGGCGCAGGGAAAGGACAGACTCGATGAGTTGGTCGATGGCTGGCGGAACATCCGAGCGCCCGCCGGACGGGGCCTGCCAATGGCCCTGTGGCAGCACTTCAACCAGGAGCTCGTAAAAGATGACAGAGACTGAGAACAGGTCCGCAGCGGGCGTCACCATATCGGGGTTGGTGCGTTGCTCAGGCGCCATGTAGCCAGGCGTGCCGAGCCCCGTTCCAGTATCAGCTTGCGTTGTCGCCTTGGTTGCACGCGCGATTCCAAAGTCGAGAATCCGCAGGCTCGCCTTCTGCGCACTTGGCTCACCTAGCAGGATGATGTTCTCGGGCTTCAGGTCGCGATGGACGACGCCAGCTTCATGGGCCGCTTCAAGGCCTTTCAGGATCTCTTCGATAATCCGCGCAGCCACAGGAAAGGATATGTCCTGCTGCTTCTGCATGAAGGTGCGTTGCCACTGACGAAGCGACGTCCCTTCCACATACTCCATGGTGACATAAGGCTGGCCATTGACGGCGCCGACATCATAGACCGCAACAATGTTGGGATGGCGCAGCTTGCGCGTGATCAGCCCCTCATCGACGAGCCGTTTCAGCGCCTTCTCACCGGATATGCGGTTTGGATGGATCAGCTTCAGCGCAACTTTCTCTTCTGAAGCGCTGTCCTTGGCGAGATAGACCACGCCCATGCCGCCTTGCCCCAGCACGCCTTCAATCGTGTAGCGCTCTGCGAATACTGAGCCGGGGCTGAGAATAGTGACCGCTGCATCCGTCTGCGCAGCAGTGTCGCTCTCCGGCATGACAGTCTCCAGCCCGCCAATGGTCTGGACCGGGCTGTAAGCCTCGCCCCCCACCCTCTCGCCGCATTCAGGGCAGAAGGCAGCATCATCGGGAAGCTCAGTATCGCATTTGGTACAGGCAGACATATCGCTCGACCCCTCAGTCGTCGTGTTCAGCTACGCGTTTCGGACCCGGAGCATCATGTGCGCAGGGCTTCGCCACAGCCGACGCAAAAGCGGGCCTTCGCCGAAATCTCGCGCCCACATTTGGGGCATTCGACCGTTCCCGAATTCATCGACGACGGTGTATTGGAGTCGGAGGGGGCCCCACTTCCCCCTCCGGCTCCGCGCGCGACCCCCACCGCACCGTCCATGCCCATGCTGAACATGGCGCGCGCCTGGTCTTCGCTGCGCACCTGGGCGTCCGTTGCCGCCTTCACCATTTCGCGCATGATCGCCATGGTTTCCTGGTTACCTGACGAATCTGCACGAGCCCGTTCGGCGAGTACGTTTGCGACGTCAGATGACAGGCCGGCATTGATCGCCATGATCTGTTCGGGTGTCATCTTTGACCCGGCATTGAGTTGGGCAATCCTGGCGTCCGTATCGGCCTGGCGTTCAGCAATCAGCCGCGCGGTGCGCGCTTCCTCTTCACGGGTGCGCCGGTCTGAATCCTTGTCCAGCCCGGAATGTTCGATGTCCTGAAGCGAGCGGATATTGGCCGCAGTATCCTGCTGGATGCGTTGCGTCACATCCTGTTCGCTAAACGCTTCGAATTTCTTGATCTCCGCCTCGCGCTTGCGGAACTCGATTTTCTGAAGGTGATCCAGATCTTCGATGTCACGCTCGATGACCCGCAGCTGCGCCTTCTCTTTAGTCAGGTCTATCGTGTGCGACGCGTCGTCGAGGTCCACCTGGTACTTGGCGACCCGTTCCTGGCGGAACACTTCGATCTCATGCTGGATCGCCTCAAGCTCCTGGCGACGCGCTGCCGCTTCACGGGCATCAAGGATCTCGATCTCGGAATTCAGCGCCATTTTGGCGAGCGTGTCTTCGGTCTCATTGGCCAGTGTTGCCATTTCGAGATCGGACCGAAGCTGGAATTCCCTGGAATCGGCCGTGCGCTGCACGTTTCGCTTCATGATGGAGAGCTGATGGTCGAGCTGGGCCTGCTCGCGTTCGAGCTGAGCGGCCTGCATCGCTTCGCGTTCGGCCTGGTTGAGGGCCCACTCCATCGAGACGGAATTGACGATCAGTCCAATATTGCCGGCGATGCGCTCAATCTCGCGCATGATGTCGCCCTGAATGAAGTCCTGCAGGCCCTTGTCGCCTCGAATTTCATCCGCATCGACGCGGCCGATGGCAGCCTCGAACACCCGGTCGGTCAGGTGCGGGCGGAATCGCTCCAGAACCTCTTCACGTGTCAGGTATCCATTAGGATTCATCAGGCCCATGACATTGGACGGCTTGTCTGGATTGACTTGCAATTCGAGCGTGCACACGCCTGCGATTTCAACACTGTCCTTCGACAGCGCCTTGACCGGCAATTGCAGGGAGAAGGGCTTCAGGTCGGCGAGCAGGATGGAGACGTTGGTCGCCCCCCCTATGATCGACTTCAGGCCATTGACCAGACCGCCGACAGAAAAGTGAGCGCCCTTATAGGCCTTGATGACCTCTCCATTCCGGATCAGCAGCGCCATGTGGTCTGGCGGCGCCGCCAGTCTCTGTTCAAAGAAGGTCTTGAGGTCGGACTGCCGGATATATTCAGCGAGCAAGGCCGGATGGGAAAGGCTGAGTGAATGAGATGCCATTGATGTCTCCACGGAAAATTGCTGGCCCGGCGGGACCTAGGCGAGTGCCTTCTTGTCAGATTGGGATTGAACGAAGCTCCAGATCGCATAGACGCAGACGAGCAGTGCGACCGTGAACGAGATCGGGTTGTTCTGGATCACTGCGACCAGCCGCTCGACCGTGCTGTATTCCTTCATCAGCGAGCCCATGCGGCCGATCTGCCAGATTGAACCGAAGATCATCGTCAGCAGGGAAAAAAGCGACATCAGGAAGCTGAGGGCGCGGAAAGCGCGTTGAGCCATTGAGGCCGGTTTGCGCGAAAGCAACTCGCGCGCCGCCCTGGCTTCAGCTTCTTCCTGTTTCGCCAATTGCGATTCGAACTGGTCGGCCCGTTCAAGCGCATCCTTGCGTGCGCTTTCATCGACCGTCAGGAAATCAGGCTGGTCAGCCTTGTTCTTGCGGGCTGCGTTCACCGGCGTCAGATTGGACGCGTTCCGGCGCAGCTGGATGAAGAGGGTCAATGCGAGCCAGACCACCGTCACAACAGCCGTCAGACGCAGAGCGGTCTCGATGAGGGGCCAGGCTTCGGGCGGGATCCGGCTCAACTGCTCAGCCAGCATGCTTTCGGTTTCATCGTTCATGGCGACCCTCGCAAAATTTGCCGTCTGAAACCAAAGGCGCAGGCCATCGGCAAAGCGGGTCAGAACTGTTTTGATTTTTTTTGGAATACGGGAGAGCGGCGTCCGATAGCACTCGCTGTCAGCGGCATCAGGCGTGCCGCCTGCTTATTTTCGGGATGGGTACCCGGCTGGCCCTCTGTCTTCATCAGGCCGGACAAATCTTCCTGCTGCATCGACAGACACAAGGCCCAATTGTCTCGGCCCAAAGAACACGAAAGCAGCTTTGATATACTCTTTCACTGAGGATGAGCGCTGTCTGGCTTGAAGCAACTCTGGCAGCGTCATCCAGAATGTCTCACCTCAGGACATCGAGCTATTATCGCTGTCCGAACAATGAGTAGATAATCTGAGCCCGCGCCCCTCAGCCTGGTCCATGTTCCTTCCACACCACACTTGGAAGGAAGCCTCCATGCCCGCCTTTATTGTTGCAACCGTGTCAATTTCCGACGTCGACGCATTTAAAGCCTATTCGCAGACGATCGCCGGACTGTCCGAGAAACATGGCGGCGAATCCATCTTGAAAGGGTCGGTCAGCGAAGTCCTGGAGGGAAAGGTTCCCGAAGGCCAGCGCGTTGTTGTCAGCAAGTTTCCGACCGCCGATGCGGCCCGCGCTTACATCAATGACCCGGTTTACATCGAAGGCAAGGCCAAGCGCGAAGGCGCGGCCATGGTTGAGATGCGCCTGATCGTCACTGATTGATTGCTATCCGCCCCCTCCGGAAAAACAGAGAAGAAAACAGATCATGGCTGTCAGGAAGCCCCAGATAATCATCGTCGGCGCCTGACCGGTTGGCACCACGGCAGCTTACAGGTTCGCCAGCGAGGGCATCGAGGTTGTCCTGCTCGAAGCGCACCCCAACTGCCCCGAAGACCTGCGCGCCTCGACTTTCCATCCCCCCACGCTCGAGATGCTGTCCAGCTTCGACATTGTAGACGAGATGGAAGCGATCGGGCTGCGCGCCCCCGTCTATCAATACAGGAACCGTCAGACGGGCGAGTACTTCTCGTTTGACCTGACAGAGCTGTCTGACGTCACGAAATACCCGTTCCGCCTGCAATGTGAACAGTTCTGGTCTGCCCTCGCAAAAGTGGTCCATTATTTGAGTTAGTTCCGGCTTCAGATATGGAGCTGAGAGATGGGCAAGAGATCAACGCCTGAAGAGATCATAGCGAAGCTGCGGGAGGTTGAGGTTCGCCTTGCGCGCGGTGAGACGACGGGTCAGGCCGAGCGTTCTATCGGCGTGACGGAGCAGACCTACTATCGGTGGCGCAAGGAGTATGGCGGGCTGCAGGTTGGCCAGGCCAAACGGATGAAGGAGATGGAGAAGGAGAATGCGCGGCTTCGCCGGGCGATCTCCGATCTGACTCTCGACAACCAGATCCTTCAGGAAGTCATCAAGGGAAAGTTCTAAGCCCTTCACGCAAACGCGAAGCGGTCGATCATGTGGTGGAGACACTCGGCGCAACCGAGCGCCGGGCTTGCCGCGTGATCGGCCAGCATCGTTCCACCCAGCGCAAGCCGCGTGTGCCACGCCAGGACGAGGATGTGCTGACAGCAGCCATCATCGCCCTGGCGGAACGGTTCGGCCGGTATGGCTACCGCCGGATCACGGCCCTGCTGAGACGGGATGGCTGGCATGTGAACGAGAAGCGGGTGTATCGCATCTGGCGGCGTGAAGGGCTGAAAGTGCCGATGAAACAACCGAAACGTGGCCGTCTCTGGCTGAATGACGGCTCGTGCGTGAGGCTTCGCCCTGCGCACAAGGGCCATGTCTGGTCGTATGACTTCGTCCAGGACCGCACGCATGACGGCAAGGTGTTCCGCATGCTGTGCGTCATAGATGAGTTCACTCGCGAATGTCTCGCCATCCGCGTCGAACGCAAGCTCAATTCCCGCGATGTCCTCGACACGCTAAGCGAATTGTTCGTGCATCATGGTCCGCCGGAGCATATCCGCTCCGATAATGGACCGGAGTTCATCGCCACCGCCCTGCGCGACTGGCTTGGCCGGATCGGCGTGAAGACGCTCTATATCGAACCGGCCAGCCCATGGGAAAACGGATACTGCGAAAGTTTCAATTCCAAGCTTCGCGACGAGTTGCTGGCGAGGGAAATCTTCTTTGATCTCAGGGAGGCCCAGATCCTGATCGAGACTTGGAGACGGCACTACAACACCGATCGGCCGCATTCCTCTCTGGGCTACCGCCCGCCTGCGCCACAGGCCATCTTGCCCGCGGCGTTCATACCGCCTTACTGTGTGGATGTAGCGGCATGAACGCCGCTACGTGGAAACCGCCGGACTAACATTACCGGTGGACCACCTCAGTGGGGCAGAGCACAGGCAGATATTGCTTTGACGGTCCGGTCGCAAACTCTCACAAAGCACGAACATCGACCGCATCCAGGCAATTCCTGAACACGAAGAAGAACCGGCGCTTCGAATGACAGCACTCGCGATCATCCTCTGTCTTGCTGGACCAGTCATCGGCGC
>Ga0310345_10002181_pt1 | contig 20227 bp, 7 predicted proteins | sample HC15DNA20500_MG_FD_204667 | JGI IMG/M metagenome (GOLD analysis project Ga0310345, IMG submission 204667) | Marine microbial communities from station ALOHA, North Pacific Subtropical Gyre - HC15-DNA-20-500_MG | ecosystem: Environmental > Aquatic > Marine > Oceanic | place: Pacific Ocean: North...
GCCACTGTAGTTACGTTAGCTTGAATGCCCGAAACGGTATTAATATGTGTTTGATCGCCTGATGTTGGAGTGGTTCTAAGCCAGGTCGTCGTACCCAGGTCATAGACCATCATTACATTATTGCTAGTATTGAAATATAAGGCTCCGTCAAGCAACGTTGCTCCATCATTGTCAACGCTGGGATCGGAAGACTTTGTACCTAAATATCTGTCATCAAAGGAATCGTAACTGGCCGCAGCCGCTGTAGCTGAAACAGAAGCTGCTGAAGCCTGAGTGCTTGCCGTGGACGCGCTGGCCGCAGCCGCCGTGGCCGAGGCAGCCGTGGCAGCCGTTTGATCGACGTAATTATCCGTGGATACTCCAACATCCCCATCAGCGTCAAAGACTATTGTCTTGTTAGCTCTTAATGTATTTGAAGCTAGTTCTACCGAGGTCCCGGCAGAATCTGAAACTGGTATCTGGATGGATCGCGTTACTTTTTCATCAGCCCTTCTAGCTAAAATGGTGCTTCTATCTAACGCATCCTCGATGACGTTAGGGAAGAACCCACCGCCGGACACAAGGTCTGTACCCTGGGTATAATCAGGTTCGTTTAGTATGGTTATTTTTTCGCCAACCGCAATTGGACTCCAGGCACCGGTCGTCGTAATCGATCCCCCAGGATTGTTATCCTGGTCAGCGTTTAGACTAACAGTATAGTCGGTCGTTAATGTCTTGGTTGATTCAACGCCAGATGAGTTGGTGAATACGACTGCAAGGTCTGCTTGGGCGAACACCTTATATGTGAACGCAAACGTAGTTGTGGAAGCATTTCCTGCGAAAGGTCCTGCCTTTATAGCTTCTGTGGATATTGTCACTTTAAGCCTCCATGCTAATAAGACCAGCTTCCAGCCGGAATATAGTTACCTTCATTCTATATGATATAGATTATAGTGTCAAACCTCAACCTATTGTTTTGAGTACCCAAATAATGGGGCTGTTACCTTGTCGGTTTTTCCTTCAGCCAGGTCTAAGCTGCCCCAGATCACTCGCTCAACCTGGACCGCTGGCCAATGGAAAAACACGCCGCCTGTTTTATTAGCAGCTTTCCATAACTTCTCATCATTCTCCATTTGTCCCACTTGCGTGGCAAACTTTGACAATTCTGCAATTCCCCTCATGCCAGCTGGTCCCTGGTACTGGGAGAACCCTTGAGCCATTCCGACAAACTCTCGGCCTATAAAAATTCCGCTCAATGGATATGCGATATGATCCCTCACGATCTTTTCTCGCATACATGCCCAATCCTTGCCATCGTCACATTCTCCCCTTAACAACGCCCCCCTGACATATTCTTCAATAAGGATAGGGATAGTGTAGAGCAAGAGAAAGTCAACCCCCAGGCGAGCAATTGAGGTAGGGCTTTTAAAGTTAGTCCCTTTAATGCTGTCTGTAGAGAGGTTATAGGTTGTCTGGAAATAGGACATGAAATTAGTCCATAGCTTTTTCAAAGGACCCCCTCGCTGAATGCTTGCCAAATCCTTAATGTGTCCTGACCCCTGGGAATCGATCACCGCCTGATCTGCCATCGCGATCGCGTCCTGCTCGCTGGCATTCTCTGCCTGGGCTTTTTCATACGCCCCAAGCCAGGTCGGAATATCTGCCATCAACTGCGCTTTAGCGATCAGGTAAAAGAAAGTATCATCTATCGGCCCTCTCGCCTTACTGACAAAACCAGTACCGGCAATCTTGTTACGAATTTCGTTGATCTCTCGATTCATCGTCTTGCCGCGTAGGCGCATAAAAGAACTATGTTCGTACATGAATTTAACCGTACCATCCATCGTCGCTGCCCCACTAAAAAACCTCAACATGGCTTTTGCCACATAAATAGGACCGACTCGGACCATCGACTGAGTAAGTCCCAGCGGTTGCAATAAGGAAGTTCCAAGGTTCCACCCCATAGCTGCTATAGACATACCCTGCCGGAGCCAGTTCATTGCTCTTTCATGGGTTTGTACGGAAGGAACATCGCCAGCTGCGATATCGATAACTGTATTCTTTAACGCCTTATAAGTCGCTGCTCCATAATGTGCCGTGATCGCATCCACCATATCCTGATGCCCCAGGATTTTATTGGTATCGATCAACCATTCATGCCAGGCAAGATCATGGATTACCTGGTGAACATGCGAAAAGATAACTCCGAAATCAGCCTTTATTTTAATATTAACAGGCCCTTGCGATCTAGCCTCGGTATGTCCTCGCGCTGTCGTAGACCTGCCAGCGGCGCCTAGTCTTGCCTGGTCAGCTGCCGTCTTAGCCAGGTTGTCAAACGCGATATTGCTTTCATCTTGGTCGAATGTGATAGGGAAGTATCCGCCTCTGATTTGCCCTACAGCGGTGCCTGTATTGACCGGTAATGCTTCTACTTTTTCCGGAGCTACCCCTGTAACCCTTCGTTCTTTTGCCTCTATCAAAGCCCAGTATTCTTCAATGTAATCCCACATCCCCTGGACAAACGTCCAATCCCTTTCATCAAGAGTGGAAAGGATATGGCTCTCAACATCGGACGCGGTCAGGCCGAACCCATCGGTCACCCTGGCACGGTTGGTTTCGTTCCCCCAGTTCAAAGCAATCATAATACGCTCTTGCTTTGACAGGCTAATATCGATATCAGGCACATACTCCAACTTATACAAACCGCCCTTTAGGGTAGTAAACTCCAGGGTGTTATAAACGCTAAACAACTCACCGAGCTTGATGTTCGCCTTTTCCTGCATCTCGGCTTGCCAATCCGCCTGGGCATTCATCTTCTTAGTTACAAACTGCCAGAATGGACCGTTTTTTAAACCATCAAAAACACGCCCGATATTCCCGAATTTGCGGTGTTCTGCCATGAAATTCAGCTTGTCTTTTTTCCATTGGTCCTGGGGGTTGTTTAGCCCTAACCGTTTGTCTGAATCTTTGATCTTTTTCTTTTTAGCGGTCGCGTTAATTGTAAGCGTAATCTCATTGACCGCTGATTGCAGGTCGCGTTTTTCCTGCTCCAGGAGAAGTTGGTTTTTGAGCCTTCCCAAGTGATCGATATTTTTTATGGTATCGTACAGTCCCCTAAATTCATCCATCGGGACCTGCCGATAATGCGTGAGTTCTATCTCGCCCAGGAGCCTTGGGTCTACATTAGGATTATTCCCTTTTGCTAGTTCTGCCTGGACCCATGCACCCAGAGTTTCCCTACGTTTCAAGGCTTTCTGCGTTACGCTTTTTCGAATATCAAATTTCCCTAGGAGCCTGTCGATCTCGATCATGTATTCTGGCTCGATAGCTTTCCTGGCTCCCTTGCTATCCAGCCTGTTAAAGAAACGGACATTCCTGTCTACCTCTTCAAGGGCCTTAGACGCTACTTTTGCAAAGTGATGATTTAATACCGCAGCCCTTTTGTGGTCGGTCGCTTCATCTAAATTACCGCGCTTGAGAGCATTCTCTGCTAACCGGTTCGCCCTGGCTTCCGCAGCTGCAAACTGACTCGGTTTAATATCCATGATTTTCATCCTGCCGATTTTCTCTTCCGCCCAGGCTCGCGCAGCCTTCATCAAAACATTTCCTTTACCGACTCTCTTGGCTAATGCGCTTAACTCTGCATGCACCGCCTTGGTCCTGGCTTCGTTATGGAGAGCTTCATCAACCGCCTTATCTATGCTTGCGCGGTCACCCAGGGTGCCAAATAGTTCCAGCATCCTGCGGTCGGTTTCTTCCTCAATAGCCTCTCTCATCGGTTTTGCTTTAACTATGGCATGTATCATTTCATCTGCGGAGGAGTAACCAGCCAGGTCTTTAAGCAGGTTTACATTAATAGCGTCTTCCGAGTCGGAGATTAAGCCCCAGCGTCCTTTTGGCAGCGTCTTCCAAATAGCATCCTCTTCGTTGCCGAATGTATCGATTAGACTCTGGATAGAAATCTTTTGATGCGGAGCATCTTCCAGATTGCCCTGTTGCCCTTCCTCCTGGGCGAATTTAAAGTAATTATCTTCATACGCTTCCGATGCTTCGTACTGATCGTTTTGTATAGAATTGTGTTTTCTGCCAGCGATTTCATTAATGAAAAGGTCTTCAAATACATGTGACTCGTACTTACCGTCTTGAGCGAGGGGATGCAAGTATCCATACTGCACAAGCTGCGTTCCCATATCATCGATACTCAACCCACCTGTCGTCCTGGCAACCTTGCGGAAAGTACCGTATTCGGTTTTCTTATCTACGCCCCATTGTGCATACAGTTCATCCTGTTTAATTCCGCCTAGTTTCCCGATAGCCACGAACAGAGAATCTACCTCTGGGGTAACATCTGTTTTATGGCTTTTAGTGGTTTTTTTCTTATCAACCGGCTGCCGTAACCAGGCAACCAATTTGTATTCTTGCTTCTCTGCGACCGTTTGTTCTGCTTCATTCTTGACCGCTTCTCGCTGGGACCTGATCTCTCGTTTCTTTTCTAGCAGGATACGGTTAGTCCCGATGCGGAGCCATTTCATATTGTCCAGGCTTTTAGTCCGCAACTTCTCATCCGCTTCTTCTACATCGTTAGTCACCGCTCGCTGGTACTCTAGCCACCGGTCAGGGTCCATCTTGATAACCTCGTTATTCTCAAACAGAGGTTTCATCCTGTTTATTTCCCTGGCGTTTGCGATCTCCTCTTCGGTTGCCAGCATACGGTCGAACACTTCCCTCACTTCGTCACTAAGGCTAACTTTTAGACCGCTTCGGATCGTTGTGTATATCCGCTTCATCCATTCAGCGAAACTTCGGAATATTCCTTGGAGTTCCAGGGTAGGGGCGTTGCCTTCAAATAGGTATGCTTCAAACGCCCTGGCCACTTTCTCATGTCCGGTACGGCGTTCCTCTAAAGTCATATTGTTCCAGGCTGCCAGATCAAGTTTTTCTCCGCCGACAAACTTGAGCAGCTTGTCCATATCATCTTTGATTTTCTGCGGTGCGTTAGGCTGGTTTGCCAGGTAGCGTAGTTGTTCGTAAAAGAAATGACCAAGTTCATGGAGATAAGTGGATAGATCAGCATTTTCCAGGAGCAAAATAACATTATCCCCTTTGCTGATATCCGGACCAAACTGCAAGGCCCCTCGCTTTAACCCCTGTTTCTCCTGGAATAGGGCGATCCTTTTTGTTTTACCTTCTTCATCGGTTAGAGCCTCGCGAACCTGGGCAAGATCAAATCCTGGTTGAAAACCCCTGGTGTATTCTTCGGGCGTGAGATCACCAGCTGGATCGATCTTCGCATTCTTGACCCCTAGCTTTTTCAAAACATCTTTAGCGACACTCGGTAATATCTTGTCGTAATAATCTTTCATGCCATCAGTAGCAACCTGGACCTCTATGCCGGACAACGCTTTATCGTTTGCTTCTAGGTCCTCTATAACAGAACCAGTTTCTTGCTCCAATAGTGTTATTTTTCTAATTGCTACGGTTTCAATCCCCATAGCCGCCTTTTTGTCCATCTCGAATTTATGTGCTGCCGTAGCGAGTTCAAGAACTGCGTCCTTCGGCAAATCTGTTTTCGAATGGTTGAACAGCTTCTCCCAGAGGGTCAGGTGCATGTTCCTAGTTTTAGATTTATCTCTCTTGGGGTTCTGCTTGTCCAGAAATATTTCTGCTCCCAGGTCCACTATCGAATCTGTTACCTTTGCCCCAAAACCGGCAGAGATTTGATATTTGCTCTTGAACTCGTTATATAAGATGGTTTGCTCTATCTGGGCTGCCTTATATTTATGCTGCGCTTCCTTCCTCTCAAACTTTGCTTTCTCAAACTTAGCTAGCACTATCGGCGTTGGCGGTTCAGACCGGATCAATCGGGCTGCCGCGTCCCCACCGATATACTTCGGCAGATCAGCTTCCTCGACATGGTCCGCTATCTCGACAAATTCCTTTTCTCCTCGCGGCCTGGCTCTTAGGACCTTGGTATCAGGGTTCCAGATAATGCCGGAAATGAATCGCTCCATGTCATACCTGGTATCTTGCTGGAGTCCACTTGTCCATTCGATACGATCGAAACCATTGCTGATCGCATGATGGATCATCCGCTTGAGTGCCAGGGCGGTATACTCTTTAGTGTCATCTATAAATGGGGCTGGCGGAGGATCATAGTCGGTCGTAACTGGGACCGTCATAGCTCGCCTGGCATCTGCCCAATCGGATTGAAGTTCTTGGAGGTAAAGAACCCTGGCGTGTTCTCCCTCACCCATCGCTGCGGTTTCTTCTTGGTGAAGCGCATTCCTCGCGTCATTTAAAGCATCTACAACTTCCTTTTCCTGCTTTTCCAATTCCAAGAAATGCTGAGATGTGGCAGGGGTTCCATACATTTTTTTACGGATCGCCGTCAATTCCTTGTCCAGCCTAGCCATTTCCTCTCTTTTCGCGACCAATGCAGGTTGATCTTTTTCGTATTTTACGAACCCGACTCTTTCATCCGCTCTGACATGCACCAGGATATTAGGATTAGGGAAATGGGAATCGTGTTTAAATTCTTTAACAGGAGGATCAGAGAAACGACCAGAATAACTACCGTGAACAGGACCTGGAACAACGGAGAGAACGGTAAAATATCTGGTTTCATTTTGCCAGTAGTAATTAAGCTCCTCCTTGGTAAAAATATCGCTATTAGACTTTAGGGCAAGGAAGTTTGCGGACCTTGCGCTGTCCTTGAACTCGGCGAGCCAGGCTGCCCTTCGCTGCGATTGGTTCCCCCCTCCTGGCGCGTCCTTCGCTTTCATCTCTGCCCATTTGATAATCTTTTCTCTAAGCGCGTGAGCTTTGGCTGGCACCGCAACTGCCATCTTATTTTCCGGCAGCGTGATTAACCACTCGACATAATCCTTGCCGCCTTCATGCATCCACTCGGTGAACTTGGTAACTCCTTCGCGTTTAACCTGTCTACGCTCATCTAAGAAATCCGCTTCAGCTTGTTTCCTGGCCTCACGTTTCATCTCCCTAAGTTTTATCCATATAGGATTTGTTACTTCCTCTCCGAATAAAGGTGTATGTGCTTCAAATTCCAATATCTCTTTGTCGATGGCTTTCCATTCCCAATCCACTAAATCTACTACTGTGAAATTTTCTGGAGTCAAAGTATCCATTAGCACGGTGACCTGCGCTGCCGTATCTTTGTCTGCGTAGACTTCTTTTGGGTCCGCTCCTGCTTTAAGTTTTTTTATATTTTCCACCGCTCGCCCATATTGAAGGTCGTATACAAAGTCGTCCATCTTCTCAGCAACAATCTCCCTGGTCCGCTCTTCAACCGCCAGATCAATATCTTCCATCTTCTCCTCATACCAGGCGAACTCGCTGCCATCCTGCGGAATCCCATTGGTAACATCAACCAGCTTGACTCCGTTATCGTTGAGGTATTGTTTGATCTGGTCGTGGGTAAACTTAGGCTGCTTCATCTTGCGGACTTTCTCTAACTCCGCTTTAGCATTGTCTAGGCTCTCTTGGCGTAGACCTATAATAGTTTCTACATCGGGATATTGTTTGTACCCCTCTCTTCTTTGTTTCCCAACATCCGCTTGAGCCATGTTCAGGTCTTCTTGCCTTAACTTAACTTTATTCTCAGCTTCCGCAATTAAATATTTTCTATGGTCGAGGCTGAGATAGTTTTCCAAACCGGTAGCCGCAATTTCTCCAGCTTTAACTTTAGGGAGTTTGCGAATAATGTTTAACCATTCTTCGGCTGACTTGGGTTGGGCCTTGCTAGGCTTGAGGTTGTGGACTGCGTCTGCGAGGGTAGAGTAATGCCAGGTTGGGTTTACTTCTTCGGCAACTTCGTCTTGGTAGAGTTCTTGTGGTCCCTCTATCTTTTTCTCTACCTGGAAAGGAGCTTGTCCTTTCATCGGCGCAAGTTTCTGCGGTTGCGTGTAAGGCTTTACACTTTCAATTTCCCATACATGGGTTTCTTTGCGGCTGCCGAAATCAAACTCTGATCCCTTTTCAACCTGATGCTGTTTACGGAGTTTGTTAAATTCTTTTGCGGTTTTAACCTGGCGAGAACCCTTGAACACTACCTCTCCAAGGGCTTCATTGTTTTCGTTCTTTAAGACGATAGGTACGCCTATATGTTTTGCTGGGATTGCTCTGCCCCTGACTTCCAGCGTCTTACCGCCGGATATAATCTTTTCATCCCAAGGGCCACGGATGAATAGTTTTGTTATTTCTCCTTTTTCGTTCCAGGGGAGTTCTTGGGAGATTCCGCTATCATCTCGTTTAACTCCCTCTCCTCCTTCTCGATGTGGGCCAGTTGTTTCAGTTGTTTCGTTATCAACGACTCCTTCTCCTTTTTGGACAGGTTCTGTCCGTATATTGCGTTTCCCTTCATAAAGAGTTCGGAGGATTCCTGTAAATTGCTTTTCATCGATTTCGTTGGCATCTTTAAGCTCCTTCAGCTTTTGTTCAATTTCCGCCAGGGACTTGTCAACTTGCTTCCTGGTTTGTTCCTGCGGCCCATTGACCTGCTTAATCTGGGCAAAAACCTTTTTAACATTCTCGGTTTTATTATCACCATAGAAACATCCGGCAGCCCCAAATTTATCACAAGCGGTACAAGTCCACAAGCCTTCTTCCGCTGTCCTATCGGCAATACTAACAAAACTCGTTCCTTTTTTGGTCGTCATCTTTCCGCCATCGACAGGGCAGAGCTTCTTGGTCATCTTGTTAAATACCTTCGGGAACCGCTCCTTTACATCCGCCCTGGTTATTTCTCCGCCTTTCATGTTGACCGGCAGATACACCGCGACTCGATCGTTAATCTCTTCCAGTTGACTTTCGCTCATACCGTCAGTAATGGTGACCGCCAGCTGCATGTCCGGATTTTCCATCGCCAGGTTAAAGTTAGACGCATCGATAGAAAGCATTTTTAGATTGAAGTCGCTGACCTTTTTCAGCATGTCAGGTCGCTTGGAGAATATCTGCATTCGAATCCCACGGCGGTTTAGCTCTTTGATTAAAACAACCTGGGCTGCGGATAAATCCCCTTTATCGTTGATACGCAAAGCCAGCCCCTCATGCCCTTGCGCGGTAACATTGTAATTTTGAGCGACCGTATCTGCCAGGACATCTGGGTGATTCTCCGCAACCCATTCGGTAAATTCTGCCTTCATCAGTTCCGCTGGTCTGGCATTTGCCAGGGAAGCGTAGCACCAGATCGCGCAATCCTTACTGGGGTTACAGTTCTTAAACGATCCGGAAATATCGGTTTCCGCTTTGCGGTTGTCCCCGATAAACTGATAGGACCTGGCAAATTTTAAAGCAGCCTCTGGGCTATGTTTAAAAGCCTTAATCATGGAATATCGGTTCAAATCATCCTTACCCCATAACTTACTTGTCGCTATGTCCTGGACATCACGCCCCTCAACGGCTCGATAGAATAACTCGCGGATCGCCATCCCCCTCATAGCCGCAGCTGCCCAGGCAGTTCCTTCATGCGTCTTCATATTGGCCTTAAACAGCTTTGCTTCGGCCTTGCTCATGCGACCAATGGTTTCCTTTACAGCTTCATTAATCTCTGGATAGGGGGTGTTTAGGGTTCCTGTTTCCTCTGTCCTGGACGGACCTTTCTGCGCCGCTTGCTCCAAGATATCAGGGCTGGTCGGATCGAACTTCTTAGCATGGATGGATTTTATTTGTTCTGGATGGAAGGCGATGTAGGAGTCGCCTGGTCCCTCGGCGTGGTTTTGATAAACTATACCATCGTACCCCAACTCCTCAAGCTTGTTTTTTACAGCGGCAATATTTTTTCCTTCGTCAACTATATCCTTTATGGCTTTGTAAGCCTCGTAAGGTACAGCCGCCTCCTGGATTGCCTCTAAAAATAGTGCCGGATCAGAGAAATCCCCAGCATCATTCATCCTTAGAGGATTCTTAATACTAAGATAAACAGGAATGATTCTACTATCTCGATCTGCCTTAACATCCATTCCCACGGCAGATTTTATCCTGGACAAAGGTTCCTCTCTTCTCCAGGTAGCTAAAGTGCCAAGCCTGTTGTTGGCTTGCTCAATCGTGCCAAAATGAGAGCCTAAATCGAACTCCGCCTCCGTCTTAAAAACCCCAAAATCTTCCTCTGCTTGTGTCGCATGATAAAGAACCAGCGGTTCACCGGCTGCATCCACTACCTGGGAACCTTCGAAAAACGCATCGAACCCTGGTTCTGCTTTAACCGCAGCGGCAGCCTGGTCTAAGGTTTGGGTTTGGGCTTTTTCACCTTTTAAGTCAGCGGCTAAATCTGGGTCATCTTCAAACATCTTCTGCAAACCTGCTTCAGCATCCGATATCTCAGCTTTTAATTTAGAGTGTTCTTCACTACCTTCCTTAGTTTCATTTAATTGTTTATTTAATTTGTCTATTCTTGTAGTTACAAATCGTGCCATTTCTGGAGAAATCCCTGTGCCTTCTCCGGTATCCATTCTTTCTAAAAATTTAATTTGTAATTTAACAGCAACAAGATTTAATCTCATTCTAGCAAGTTGCTCTTCAACCGTTCCCCTTCTAGGATGATCTTTTAGCTTTTTGTTCCCTTCGGGATTAGCTAATGTTTTTTCTATAAAGGACTGTTTCTTTTTAAGACCTTCAAGATTGAAATCCTGGAATGTATGTAAAACTGATTGTTGCTCAGAATGTAAAACATCTTCAATAGATGGGGTTGCAGCGGTAGGTTGGTCTAAGGCTTGGGTTTGTTGCTGATCTCTATTTCTCTCCAATCCTTTTAGTGATTGGTTGCGTACAGTTTTATCCCCATCGATCACGCGAAAACCGTCATATCCTTTTTCTCTTAACTCTTCAACCGTAGGATCGCCCATTGCCTGGTGTTCTTCGACTGTCATCACCAGGGGTTTTTTTATAGAATCGACCTTGAGCGACATAATATTGTTAAATTCCTCAAGGGACATTTCCATAGCCTCTGCCGTGACTCTTTGGTTAGTAGCGTAGACCGTAGCCATCTTCGTAGCGTTCTCTTCCGAGGTTCCGCCTTCAATCAACTGGTCGCGATGGTCGTTTAAGATGTTGTCAAACGTATCATTTTCTTTTTGCCCTTCCATGTGCTTACGGAGAATAGTTTCTGCATCGTCATCGAGCCTTTCTGCATCTTCAACGTATTGCCGCGCTTCGGTAGGAGTGAACCCATCAGCATCAAACTTTGCATGCGGCATCAACGCAGCATGCGCTTCGGGGTTCCTGGCAATATTCGATGCATAATCTGGCAAAGGTATCCTGATCGGGCTGTCGGTTTCCAGGGCGGTTTCGTATTGATCTGTTAGCCCCAACTCTTCCATCACCGCAGCTGCATCATCCTGGTAAAATTCCTGCACCGCTGCGGAGTCCACATAAACGTCGCTGACCGGACCCTCTTCGGTAACAGCTTCTACATACTCGCGGTGCCTATCTGGTAATTGTTCTGCTAGGTTGGATTCCTGGGCGTTCTCTCCCAGGGCAGTCATCATCTTTTCGTTAATATCAGCCTGGCTGACTTTCTTTCGTTCTGCGTAGTACCGAGCCATTCCGCCAGGAGAACCCAGCACCGCAGACCCAGCAAACACTTTAATGCCTATGGTCCCTATCTGTTTGGCCGCTTCTTTTAGTTTCCTCGGCGTATCTAATTCCGAGTCAATATCCTTTGAGCTTATATGCCTGGCAACTTCTCGACTTAAAAAGTTGTTTATCTCCTGGAGAACTTCCGTCCCAGCCTCACCTCCGGCAGACTTAAATATAGTCGCTATCGCCAATACCAAAGCCTGTTTCTTGGAAACGGTCCCAAGTTTAGCCTTCTTAGCAATCGCCTTGACGATCGCTGATTTGATCGGCTTGGTAAACAACCCAATTCCTATCACTTCCAGGGACCCATTCACCCAGCCGACGACATGAGAGGTATTCTTTGCCAGCCCAGGCTCAAAACCCATGCCTATCATTTCTTTTTCAGCATGGCCAGCTTCAACCTGTCTTGCCTGGTTAAACACTTCTCCCATCGCAGCAATCGTACCCATAAGGGTCCCAGCTGCCGGAACGGTTACAAGCTCTTCGGGCAACCCAGCGAGAGGCCCTGCTTGCCCAGCTATAGCCGCAGTAGTGGCACCACCCAATGCTCCGGCGGATGCCTTTTTCGCAATTTCATCCAGCCCCTCAAACACTTGACCGACCAGCAATGCCGCTTCTCCCAGCGGTCCTGACGGACCAAAAATACCATCCTTGTCCGCATGGTATCCTTCCAGGATTTTATCGATCTCCTCGATCCTTTTTATACTTTCTAGTTTTTGTGTTTCATTGAGATTACCTTTGTTGTAGATACGCATTCCTTGTTCGTGAACCAACCGGCCTTCATCGAACATATTCCCCATGTCCTTCCAGATAGTTTCGTACCAGGACAGGTTCTCTATGTCCTCCGGCACCGCCATGACTTCCGCCAGGGTTCTATCTTTAAGCAACTCTTTGAGGAAAGGAGCTTGCCCCAGGGCTTTATTAGCTTGGTTGATCTTGATCTGATTCTCTGCAAACTTCGGATCCGCTTCGACTCGTTCCGCTGGCACCTCTAACTCACCAGCCATTTGCTGATTTTTAATTACTTCCTGCGGATTACCTTCCAGGGATGTTTCCAGGTTATGTTCAACGCGAGCCGCATCTTCCTCTTCCTGGATACCATGCATCGCCTCACGCAACTTCTTGAGGCCATCGCCTTCTACCGCTAAAGGAGAAAGTCCAGTTTCCTGCTCGCCTGGGTCAGGCTCGCCGATCAACGGTTCATCGAGAACCGGATCGCGTTCCATCTCATAGTCAGTCAGTAAACCCATTTATTCGTTCTCCGATTTTAATTCTTCAGCTTGTTTAATAATATAATCATAAGCCTTCGCTGCGTATGGTCCATAATCACGCAGAATGATTGGCCTGGCTTTCTTCATACCGGACACGCTCAGCCCTCGGCTATGCTCTAGCAAGGTTCTGCCGGAAATAGTTTTATTCCCATCCGGGTTTTCTATACGGACAGAACTTAGAACAACCTTCGGATGTTGCCCTCGCCAAAATTCAGCCAGAACTTGATAAGTATCGACCTGACCGCTTGCCTTGATCTCACCGGCCAACTGCCTGGAAGTTTTGCTGTCCATCTCACTAAGCCATACTTCTATTTTGTTGATAGGCACAACTTCATCGTCTACCAGGACATACATGTTTTTAGTTTGTACTCCGTCTGCCAGGGCCTTGTCGTAATACTCATCAGCATCATCGCCAAACTGAAAAAATCCTTCCTGCGGATCGGGTTTATCCCCTGGGTCTGCATAATAAATCTTATTGTTAGCAATGCGTCTTGCCACGGTTGTTTTTACATGGGGAGGCATATCACTACCCCAATCACGTTTCCAGTTATCTTCCTCACGCTCTGCCGCACTCCCCAAAACTGCGAACAACTGGACATTGTCTATTTTCTTCTTATTGGTTGCCGCTATCAATTCGTTATCCAGCCGCGTTGTAATGCCGCGTCCTTGAGTCGCGGTACTAGCAACGGCAATCGGATATTTCTTTTCCAGTTGTTTTTCGTATTGAGGGGTTAGCGTCCTCTCGACAATCGCTTTAAACTCTTTATCATCTGGCTTTCTCCCATTGTTTTTCGGGTCTGCTGTAAAAGCATCGACTTCGGTTTGGACCGCTTCCCTAGCCGTTCCTCGCATCGGTGCGTAGTCTGCTCCTGTCCAACCCCACCTATCAAACCTGTCTGCCAGCCTGTCTTTCCGGCTGCCTTCCGCTCCCTCTTTCAGTAGAGTAGTTTTTCTTCGCATGAAAGATTGCAGGGCTTGTTGTCTAAGTTTGCCGCCAAACTCTCTCTCTATATTAAGAGCCTTGAATTTAGCCGGATTGTTGTAATACATTTTCTCCAGGATTTCATAATTAGTAGAATGTACTTCTTCTGGAATATTCTGGACTCCTAGAAGTTGCTGTTTGAGTTCAGCATCCAGTTGGTTTTTTTCGGTGACCCCCAGGTTATCGTAGTGAGCTTGCATCGATGGCGGCAGGTTGTTAAAGTCAATCGGAGTGCCAGCGTCCCCACCTTCTATCGAAACTTGTCCATCTTTGACGTTTAACTGGATTTGTGGGTTAATACCCTTGTTTTGTCTTATCCACTCGAAAACAGCATTGGCGGAGTTCTCGGTCCTTTTCGCATCGCCTTTAGCCGCTGCCGTTTCTAAATAACGGTACTTAACCATCGCCGCACTTGAAATTTCCTTATTTTTCTCACCGAATATAATGGTCAAAGGATTGTTAGACTCCAATGCCTTGGCTGCCAGTGAAGAGGACTCAACATCCACCGTTTCTTTCCACATCCTGTTCCCTATGGTTTTGCGAGTTGCCTGGTTAATATCTTTCTTATGTGTTTCAAAATATTGTTTGGCGGTCTGCAAATTCTCGGCGCGTTTATCTCCGCTGTTTAAAAGATTATCAATCACGCCCTGGTGTACCGTGGACTTGTATACATGTATATCTATCGCGAGAGAGTTTTTATCGGTCAGCCCCATGGCCTTCGCATTCGCCCTGATCGCATTAACTCCTTCCAAGATATGTTTGGTGCGTTTTGCATCAGCCCCTGGCGTTCCAGTACCTGCCTGGATTGCCTCTGTCGCAGCCCACTCTGCCGCTTTCTTGTTAGACGCGATCATCGCTGTTACTCGTTCTTTATCTTCATGCAGCCCGATCGCATGCAGGTGAGCGGATCGACGATCCTTGATGATCGTATCTACCGCCAGTTTTTGTCGGCCATCCATCTCTTGGTACTTATCAAGAAAATCATTATGCAACCTTGACATCTCCCCACGTTGTGTAAAGGCGGCCTGGGCATCAGGGTCTTTCTCATCCCAGAGAATCTCTGCCCCTTCTGGGCGATGGTAATCATCTATCTGGTTTGGCCTTAAAGGGGACTTATAGTTTTCCCAAAGAGAAGATTCTCTACCTAATATCCCTTTTGCATTGTTACCTCTTTTATTAGAAGCAGATCGTTTCCGCGCAAACTCGTATTCCTTCCAGGCGGACGATGCGTCCTGCACAATCGTCAGGTCCAACTGGTTTTGTTTAGCAATCACAAAGTCCTGTATTTTATCCGCTGCTACACCGAACATTTTAGCAAGTTCCACTTCCTCCCCTCCCAGGTTCTCGATCGTAGCGGTATTACGAAACGAAGGGGCGTTAAGTGGTTTTAGTTTTACAGTTGGCTCATTAACGAAAGGCATTCTTGGCATATTATTTAACCTATTTTTGAATATTTGTATCCAGCGTAATCACCGGCGGAACCTAACAAGCTCGACATAAACGCCATTGTTCCTGCTCTACTAGGGCTGATAGTCGATGCCTTTGCTGACGCGATATCTGCTTCGTTTTTATAATTAAATTTCTTGATATTTAATCCAAACACTTCGTTGTCGGTATTCGCCGCAATCGCTTCTCGATCAACCGCCTCGATCACGTTGGTACTCAACAATATATCCAGCGGTGTTCCGCCGGTCATCAGGATATTCCTGGAACCCCAGCCAGCCTTTTGGCTTGCCTTCATGTGCTTGTACCTTAACCGGTTGGCATTCTCTTCGGCGCGACCACGTTTCTCGGCGTTGCGTATTTCCGCCATCGTCAGTATCTGGTTGTTCTGCGCGTTTTGGATAATGTGATGGTAGTAGGATAGCTCGGTAGTGGCTTCTGCCGTTGCCCCATAACTAGCCATCCCTGCCTTGAACATACTTGTCGCTGCGAACATCGTTCCAAAACTCATTTTCCGGCTCCCTTGTGATATTTATTAATCTGGTAACCCTCTAACTTGTAGCCCAGTTTCTCGTAGAGTTTTAAAGTTCTCTCAGCGTCCACTCCGGTTGATATCCCGAACCTAAGAACTTCGGCCCCATTCGCGAAAGCCCAACTCTCAAACGCTTTAATCAACCGATAGGCTGCGGTCCCACCACGCCTGGATTTTGTTACAAACAAACAAAGGTCATTCGCCATCAGCGCATTCCCAAAGTAATGAGGGACAATCACCCCACAAAACATTCCTATCGCTTCGCCGTTGACTTCCGCCAGGAACGATGCCCCATGCTCGGTCATAGATGGGGAAGCTGCCAATGCTGTCAATTTCGCTTCATCAAAGTCAATCATGTCGAAAGTAGGGGCCTCTTCATGCATTTCCCTTCCCAGCCTCACCAATGAAGGAATATCATCGGTATCTGCCTTTCTTATCACCATGGCGGTTTTTGTTTTAGGCTGCGCCAAATTCAACCTCCGTTGTTAAAGATAATACGGTTAAGGGCGAGGGGTCCGTTTGCCTAACCACGATCTGCCCACCCCTGGTCCAGGACGCATCCAGGGCAATCTCGATCTCGTTAGAAACTAACGCGGTCGGTTCGCCATAAGCCTCGCTGGTTCTTTGGGCATATGCCACCAGGTGATCGTAATCCGGTCCCACCTGGGAAGGACCTCTCGTTGTATCCACTCTAAGATGTATTTTTGAAACTGATTTTAATTGTCCCTGGCCCAGACCGTCCCCTTTAGCTTGCACGATAGGGAGTGTTTGAATGTCAGACGTATAGGATAATCCAATATGAATACGGCCAGCCCCCTGGGTAAGAGTAATCGATCCATCCGCTGCCACGGTTTGTTTGGGAGCTACCGATCCATCCGCATAAATAGCTACACTTTCACCTATCAGGTGATGCAACCCATTCACAACGGTGATTTCTTTTCTCGCTTTGCCCCCTGAAACATAGGCCGTATATGCGGCTCCGTCGATTCCTGTTTCGTTGGTCACCGCAATCCTGATCGGGTCATCGCTCGCAATCGCCAAAATACTGGCGGTACTGAGTCTTGGTGTTTCCGTGACCGTTATCACATTAGCTGCTGGGTTTGGTGCGGACAAGTTGGCTATGTTATTCAACCCAAGGACTCCGCCAGTACCGACCGCTATATTGTCAGCAACACCATTGTTAGTCCCATCTCCTAAGGAAAATTCGTTTGGGCTTGCCGGGGGGTCATCATCGGTAGCCGTCATAACAACGGTCGAACCGTCTGACAGGGTTAAGGTGATCTTGGTCCCAACCGCTATATTGGCTGCATCGGTGACCGTAATCGTCGCCGAACCATTAGCCCCTTTCAGTTCAAATGTATTTGTTGCTTTATTCTGCACGGTGTACCGGTTGCCGTTTAGTTCTGTCATCCCAGTTTCAGTACCAATGCCACTAACATCGCTTATCTGGACAACATCGCCGTCCGAGAAACCGTGAGAGGCTGACGTAATAACGACAGGGTTAGCTTGGGTTGCTGCTGTAATCGTCTTAGGATCGTCATACGATAGCCCAGAATCCACATGGAAGGCATCTTTAACGGTAGAGAATATCCTGGAATGCAACCGCTCAATAAACCTTCGGTCCACTCCATTGATCCTGCGCTTGACAACGACATACAGCATCTTCTCACCGCTGCTCTCCGGAATAACCGCGACTGATTCGAACTCCCCATCGGTTTCATGCAGATGCCAACCGAGAACATCCGGCTTCTGGCCAGAGAGATAAGTCAACCCAACCAACTTGCCGTCGGACCTTACAGCCCAGATCAGCGAAACAGGAACACTGGAATACGCCCAATCCGAGATAGTGTAAGAATCAAACAGGTGAGGTGCTATGATGCTGATATCTCTAGGCTTATACTGGTCCGTTTCAAACGAATAGTTCATGTCATAAACATGTCCGCCCAGGTCCGCAATAAAGAGGACCGCGTCACCTGATACAATCGGTTCGCGAGTACCAGAACCAACATAACTTTGTGGTCTAAGCGCAATTGTAGTCGGAGTCAACGCATCAGAGTTTTCAGTCGTCAGCTTCCATTCGGTAGCAGAGGTGAAGATAAGTAATTCATCCAAAGGCACAATGTGCCTAACCTGGTTGTATTGCCTGGCTGACAAGGTAAACAGAATCGAGTCGTCATCCTGGGAAGGAATGGACTTCGACAAATTTGCCTCGGTCCCTGGGCGAGTCATCCAGGTTGATTGTGGATTATTATTAGTGGCAGAAAAAACGCGGCGTTGATCGTGGTAAGAAGCCGTTGATGGATAATTGTCGGTGCTATTAAATGGAGTCTGATTCTCAGGAGGGGATATTAAAACATCCGCCTCGATGTTATCGTCAACAAAAGACGTATCCGGAGTCTGACCTATATAGCCATGCACCCCATTATCGTCTTTATAAACATTGTATCTGGACGCACCAGTAACCGCTGCCCAGGAAACCGTATTCTTGTTGGGTGATGTTGCCAGATCATTGGTTGCTGTCACTTCCGCTGATGCCAGGGATTCCTCCAGGATATCCGATAAGGCGGTCACCACATATTTGTAAGACAACGATCCTGAAGTCGGGGAAGCTGAAACCGATACGCTCCCTGGAATGGATACGCTTGGAGCAAAAGTAATTGTCGTTACAGTCCAGTTTGTTGCTCCCAGGCGTTTGAGTTCTCTCGGCGCATGCGAGGGGTGAACCAAAGTCATCACATCAGCCGATTGCGTATAATTGATTTGGAAAAGATCAGCGGTCGCATAAGGAGTTACTACCGTATAAACCCTGCCAGCTGTCCCTGCGGAACCATAAGCGGTATACGCCGATGAATTTATGTTGTTGCCCTGGAGATCGGTGATCTCAAATGTATTGGTCGTCTTGTTAGCGACCTTAAAGTATCGGCCATTCAGTTCAGTCATCCCGACAATAGAGGAAATATAAACCTCCTCACCATCTAAATATCCATGACCGGTATCAGTAACAACACAAGGATTCGCCTGGGTAGCCCCTGATATTGTCGTATTAGCTTCCAGGACCGTAGAGCCTTCGGTATGTATTCTAAGGTAAAGATTGCCGAACTCCAGGCAGTACGCTTGCTCGGTATTAAATATGAAGGGAATCACTCTAGTCGAGGCTGATCCGCCGTCTTTGACTTCCTTGATATATTGGAATCCTGGACGGTTGACAACCGGACCATGGGGCAGCGGATAGAAGTTAAGACATTCCGAAAGCCCTGTCTGGTAGTGGTTAAGGTCGATACGCCCCAGCATTTCCGGAGCGATAACACCGCCCCCGAAAGAGCGTTGATGTATTCTTGCCATTATTGCTCCCTAGCTGCGGACCTTGATACCACTCGGCACAAAGGTCCCAAGATTCAAATCAGTTTTGCTTAACAGTTTCCCCTGGCTTGCATCGATCGCCTTGGCTTTCCCCATGTTGGCGTTGTATTGCTGTACTGCAATTTCCTTGATCTTCGGTTCCCTGGTTAAAGGGAGAGAAAGATAGGAAGCTAATAGCCAGGACAATGCGTGAATAAATAAAGGGGGGTACTTCGTTGTATCGGTAATAATCGCGGTATACCAAAGCTCCGCCTTGTTGGTATTAGCCAGGATAATAGTGCCGTGAGTTTCATGGCTCTCGGTCGTAAACTGGACCGGAGTATCGTACTCCTCAACCACTAACTGCCTGGCTACCAGGTAAGGATTAGGCACGGTATACCAATACTCCCAACCCGACGGCGCGGTCCCTGATATTTGAGCCAGGACCTGCCGACGTTTGGCAAACCCCCAATCAAACTCTGATAAGCATTCGTCCCTAGCAATCGGATAAAACTTCCCACATTGAGCCGCTTCGGCACTCCCATCAGGGGGTACGATTGCGGTAATCTCGGCTTTATTCCCGATATGTCCCAGGGCTAAGTTACAAATATCAACAGCTGATGCCATTTACTTTCTCCGTTTAGAGGACTTCTTTTTTGGTTTCTCCGGTTCCTTGACTACCTTGGATTCCCCGACCGGCTCTTCCCATGGATCTTTACTAATGTTATGAATGTTCCCTCCTGCTTTGGTCCCCTTGATATTGGATGTAAAAGGCATCGCCTCTTTCTTCGGCGGCAACTCATCATCAACGCCAATCATCCAGGACCCTCGATCTTCTTCTTTCTCGATCTCAAAGACATCTCCAGGCCGCCTTCTCTGGGATCCGTAGTAGCCCATGATTTTTGCTTTTACTTTAATTGACACAAATCACCTCTTTTTAAGGTTAAACCATCCAGTAAAAGACGGCTGATACTGCCCAGCCAGCCATGAACCAGATAAAATTATTCCAATTCATTTCCATGTCAGTTCTCCTTATAAAAAAAGGGTGATGGAAGCACGGTAGGGAAGCCCCCACCACCCTCGGAGGGC
>Ga0310345_10002182_pt1 | contig 20214 bp, 18 predicted proteins | sample HC15DNA20500_MG_FD_204667 | JGI IMG/M metagenome (GOLD analysis project Ga0310345, IMG submission 204667) | Marine microbial communities from station ALOHA, North Pacific Subtropical Gyre - HC15-DNA-20-500_MG | ecosystem: Environmental > Aquatic > Marine > Oceanic | place: Pacific Ocean: North...
ACGCCGTACGCGCCGCCGCCGGTGTCGCCGTAGACCCCGGGCTCGGGCGGGCCGTCGGCGTACCACCCGAGCGCCGAGAGGCTCAGCGTGAGCGCGAAGCCCGCCCACGCCACGACGGCCACCACTGCCCATGCGCGGCGCCGCCGCACGTCCTCCCCCGACGTCATGCTCGGAGTATCGCCGACACCGGCGATACTCAGGGGGCGATCAGCAGCAGCTCGTCGACCCGGCGCCGGACGGCGGCGCGGTGGGTGCCGTAGGAGTAGGTGTGCGGGATCGCGCGCACCTCCACCTCGCCCTTCACCTCGCGCAGCAGCCCCTCGAGCGTCGCCCGGTCCGGGAGGGCGTGCGAGGAGTAGGACAGCACCAGCGGGGCGTCGCGGAACTGCTCGAACAGCTCGCCGAACGCCGCCTCGATGGTGCGGCGGGAGGAGAACTTCGTGACCCGCTTGGGCAGCTTGCGGGTGCGGGTGTCCCACATGATCTGGTCGCCCTCCCAGTAGCGCGAGAGGCCCTCGAGGAAGTGGAAGCGCTTGGTGTAGTCGTTGTCGTCGCTCACCGGCGCGTAGGGCGGGTCGAGGTAGACCAGGTCCCATCCGTCAGCATCGACGGCACCGACCTCGCCGGTGGAGACCGAGCAGGCAGCGGCGCCCTCGACGACCGCCCGGTGATAGTCGGCGACGCGCTCGACGAAGTGCTCGCGCAGGCTCAGGCGCAGGTCGCGCCGCCCGTCGTCGTACCTGCTGAGGTCGCCGCTGATCGTGAACACCCCGCGCGGCTGGCGGCGCGCGGCGGCCAGGCAGAGCGCGGCGATCGCCACCGCGCGGGCGTGGCCGCTCATCGTCGCCACGTGGCTCCAGGCGCTGTCGAGGAACGTCAGGTCCTCGGGGGTGAAGAAGACCCCGTCGAAGGTGCGGCGGCAGAAGTCGCGGTCGTCGAGCGCCGGCGAGCAGATCCGGGCGACGTCCTCGTCGGTGAGCCGCACGTCGTCGTTGACGACCCCGGCGCTCGCGACGACACCCGGGAAGCCCAGGTAGTCGTTGGCGCGTACGCCGAAGCCCTGGTGCTTGAGGAGGTAGGACACGACCCCTGAGCCGCTGAACGCGTCGAGGGCGCGACCGCCTGCCGGGGCGAGGGCGGCGAACGCCTGCGCGAGGTGCGGCAGAAGACGGTGCTTGGAGCCCATCCACCGCACCCGCGGCCAGGCGGCCGCCCGCCGCGCAGCCTCCGCCGGGTCGACGGCCTGCGCCCGCAGGGTCAGTCGACGACCTCGAAGCTCATGCCCGCGGCCTGCAGACGGGCCAGCAGGTTGTCGCCCATCGCCTGGGCGGTGGTGACCTGCCCGGCGACGGCCGGGTTGTCGTCGAAGGCCAGGCACAGCGCGGACTCGGCGAGCATCTTCGCGGTCTCGGTGTAGCCGGGGTCGCCGCCGGAGACGCGGGTGTGGACGGTGCGGCCGTCGCCCTCGCCGACGAAGTCGACGGTGAACCAGGACTTCTCGCGACGCGACGCCGAGGGGCCCTCACCCTGCTTGACCTTGGACTTCAGCAGGTTGCGCGCCGGCGGGATCTTGGCCGCGACGCCGATCAGCCCCACGCCGAGCGCGCCGCCGGCGGCGTAGCGCAGCGTCTTGGTGCCGGCGAAGTGGGAGTAGCGGAAGTCGCTGCCGTAGGCCTCCAGCGCGGCACCGCTGCGGGCCACGACCTGCGGGTCGATGGTCGGCATCGGCAGGAGGTAGTAGCCCAGCACCGGGTCCTTGCCCGGCTTGCCGGCGACGGCGCGGCTCTTGCGGCCCTCGGGGCGGGGCTCGACCCGGCGGCGCTCCTTGAAGGCCTGGCTCATCTGGCGGCTGCGCTCGAAGGCGCCCAGCGCGGAGTGGAAGGTGCCACCGGAGAAGGTGCCGGCCGCGCGGACCACGCCGCGCAGGGTCACCGGGCCGGTGGCGTGCAGCTGCTGGACGGTGAAGTAGGCGCCGAGGTCGTGCGGGATCGAGTCGAAGCCGCAGGCGTGGACGATCCGGGCGCCGGAGCGCTCGGCGGCTGCGTGGTGGCGCACGTACATCGTGTCGACGAACTCGGGCTCGCCGGTGATGTCGACGTAGTCCGTGCCGGCCTCGGCGCACGCGGCGACCAGCGGCTCGCCGAGCTGCTGGTAGGGGCCGACGGTGGTGACGACGACCTTGGTGCGGCGGGCGAGCGCCGCGAGCGCGGCGGCGTCGGAGGTGTCGGCGACGACGAGCTCGAGGTCGGCGAGAGCCGGCTCGATCGTGGCCAGGTGGGTGCGGACCTGCTCGAGCTTGCCGAGGTTGCGCCCGACCAGCGCCCAGCGCAGCCCGTCGGGGGCGTTCCTGGCGAGGTACTCGGCGGTCAGCCCGCCGGTGAAGCCGGTCGCCCCGAAGAGCGCGAGATCGAGGTCGCGGGTATGTCCCTGCGCGTCAGCCATGGGCACATCGTGTCAGGACGGTCCAGGCCCCGGAACCGCCCGTCCACGTCGTACGTCGGAGCCGCATGCGCGCCCGCACCCTGCTCACCTCCCTCACCGCCACCGCGCTCGTCGGCGCCGGAGTGCTCGTCGGCCTCTCCCTCGACAGCGACACCGGCGGTCGAGCGGCGACGAGCGCCAGCGAGGAGCGGACACCTACCGGTGGTCGAGCAGCGACGAGCGCCAGCGAGGAGCGGACACCTGCCGGTGGTCGAGCAGCGACGAGCGCCAGCGAGGAGCGGGCGTCGAGACCACAGCCGGTCGCCTGGCAGGGCGACGCCCTGACCCCCGCGACCTCCTGCGAGCAGCTGCTCGACTGGTTCGTCGACGGCGCCGAGGAGCTCGTGACGCCCTGGGGTTGGTCAGGGGGCTGGTCGGGAGGGCTGCTGGACCAGGGCGGTACCTGGCGGACCTTCGCTCGGGACGGCGTGGTCGAGCTGCAGGGCTCCGCCGCGAAGCAGGCACCGGCGCCCGGCAACGCACGCGGGATGACCAACGCGACCCAGTCCGAGACCGGCACCAACGTGCAGGAGGCCGGCGTCGACGAGCCCGACGTGGCCAAGTCCGACGGCCGACTCCTGGCCAGGATCGAGCGCACCGGCCGCACCGCCGACCTGATCCTCGCCGACGTCACCGGCGAGAGCGTCGAGCAGTCCGCGCGGATCGACCTCCCGGACGTCGTCGACCCCGAGCTGCTGCTGGTCGGCGACACCGTGGTCGTCGTCGGGGGCGACCAGGAGGCCGACGGCTCCCCCGGCACCCGGATCCTGCGGGTCGATGTGGGCGACCTCGACGAGCCGACGCTGACCGACACCCTCACCATCGACGCCGAGCTGCTCTCGGCTCGGCAGCACGGCACCATCGTGCGGTGGGTGACCCGCACCGGTCTGCCCGACCTCGACTTCGCGCGCCCCGGGCGACGGGCGGGCAGCCAGGACCGCGCGCTCGAGCGCAACCTGGAGGCGGTGCGTGGCACCGAGGTCGACGACTGGCTGCCGCACGTGACGACGTACGCCGAGGACGGCAGCGCGACGACCGAGCGGCTCCTCGACTGCGACGACGTCGCCCTGCCCGGTAGCCCCGGCGAGGCGGACGGCACGACGCCCGGGACCGTGGCCGTCGTGGGCCTGGACGCCACCGCTCCCCTGGCCGGTCTCGCCGAGGCCGACGCGGTCGGCGTCGCCATGGGCACGGACCTGGTCTACGCCTCGCTCGACCGGCTCTACCTCGCGACGAGTGGGGCACCCAGGGGCTGCTGCTGGCTGGTCGACCGTGCGGTCCCGGGCGGCCCGTCCGGCGGCTGGAGCGGCGGCTGGAACGGCGGCTGGAACGGCACCAGCGAGATCCACGAGCTGGAGCTGGACGGCACGGCGGCGACGTACGTCGCGACCGGCGAGGTCGACGGCACCATCCGCGACCGGTGGTCGATGGACGAGCACGACGGCGTGCTGCGGGTGGCCGTGGGGCCCTCGTCGGAGACCGGCGACTTCTCCTCCATCGTCACGCTGCGCCGTGACGGCACCCGTCTGGAGGAGATCGGCCGCGTGGACCGGATCGGGCCGCGCGAGGACATCGAGGCGGTGCGGTGGTTCGGCGACCTGGCCCTGGTCGTCACGTTCCGGCGGGTCGACCCGCTCTACACCGTGGACCTGTCCGACCAGACCGCGCCGCGGGTGGTCGGGGAGCTGAAGGTGCCTGGCTACTCGGCGTACCTGCACCCGCTGGGTCCGCACCGGCTGCTGGGCCTGGGTGAGGGGCCGGTCGCCGGTCGGCGGTGGGGTGCCCAGACCAGCCTGTTCGACCTGGCCGACCTCGCGGCACCACGTCGCCTCGACGTGCTCGACCACCGGGTGAACACCCGGCACGTCGCAGCCACCGATCCGCGGGCCTTCACCTGGATCCCGGGGCAGCGCACCGGCCTGAGCGTGATCACCCGCGGGTACGGCGCGCGCACGGGCTGGCTGTCGATCATCCGGCTCGACGACGGGACGATCAGCGAGGAGCTGGTCGAGGTCGAGCACGGCAGCGACGTCGACCACGTGCGGCTGCTCCGGCTGCCCGACAAGCGGGTGCTGCTCGTGACGGCCGAGGAGGCGTCGTACGTCGAGGTCTGAAGGTTCGACTGACATCAGTCCGACCTTCCGCCGCGCGGGCCGACCTTCCCCGGCACGGTCCGACCTTCCTCGGCCCGGTCGGGTCGCCAACGGACGGGCCGAGCCCCGCCACGCAGGGAGGCGTAGCGGGGCTCGGGGAGTGTGCGTGACCCGGAGGGGTCAGGCGCGATCGGTCAGTCGCCGACCTTCTTGGCCGCCTCGGTGGTGGCGGTGGCCGCGGTGGTGGCGGTCTTCTTGGCGGCGGTCTTGGTGGCGGTCGCCGACTTCTTGGCCGGGGACTTCTTCGCGGTGGTGGCCGCGGAGGAGGCCGACTTCTTGGCGGTGGTCGCCGACTTCTTGGCACCGGTGGTGGTCTTCTTGGCCGCGGTCTTCGCGGTCTTGGTGCCCTGGGTCTTGGTGGTCTTGGCCTTCGCGGTGGTGGTCTTCGCCGCGGTCTTGGTGGCCTGGGTCGACTCCTGCTTGCGGATGCGGCCCACGAGGACCTCGCCGCGCTTGGCCAGGTCGGCGTAGGTCGCGGTGGCGGTCGCGGTGGTCTCGTCGAGCTGCTTGCGCACGGTGACCGGCAGTGCCTTGGCGTCGCCCTGGAGCTCGGCGACGCGCTTCTCGATGGCGGTGCGGCGGGCCTTGGCCTCGTCGCTCAGCGCCTCGACGCGGGCGTTGACGACGGTCTCGACCTGGGTGCGGATGGTCTTGGGCTCGAAGTCGAAGTCCTTGACCGACTTCTGCACGCCCTCGAACTTGGAGGTGGCGTCCTTCTGCAGGTCGACCAGCTTCTTCTGCACGTCGGAGACGTACTCGCGGACGGTCTCGACGGCCAGGTCCACGACACCGGCACCGGCGTACAGGGACTTGGTGGCCTCGGACTTGAGGTCCTCGATCTTGATGGTGGGGAGAGTGGCCTTGGCCATGTCGGAACTACTCCTTCGGTGGGCCTCGCGGCCCGTCGGGTGGGTCGTGGCGGGTGCCACGGCCGCGGGTGTGGGGGTCGTTACTCCTCGTCGCCCGGCTCGGCGGTCGCCTGACCGGCGTTCATGGCGAGGAAGGACTGGTAGACATCGAGCAGGGACTGCTTCTGGCGCTCGGTCAGCGCCGTGTCGGCGAGGACCGCCAGCTCCACCGAGCCACCGACGCCGTCGTCGGGGCTGACGATCCCGGCGCGGATGTAGAGCTGCTCGGCCGAGATCCGCAGCGCCTTCGCGATCTGCTGGAGCACCTCCGCTGACGGGCGCCGCAGTCCGCGTTCGATCTGGCTCAGGTAGGGGTTCGAGACGCCGGTCTGCTCGGCGAGCTGCCGCAAGGAGAGCTGCGCCTGCGTGCGCTGCTCCTTGAGGTAGTCGCCCAACGAGCCGACTGCCGTCGACACCTTTCCCTTGGCCATGCCCCCATGGTGCTTGCTCCTGCTAGCACTTGCAAGCAGCAAGCGGGTGCATCAGGTCACAATCGATGCACCAGGCAGGGACGAATCCTCTTGCTGGCTTGGGTGTTTCACCGGCAGGCCGCTCGCTAGCCGACCTGCTAGCGGGCACCCGACGGCGGAGCACCCGCTTGCTGGAGCAGGCGCCGGGGTGCGCGCCCCGACGTAGGCTCGCTCCATGTGCCGCAACATCCGCCAGCTCCACAACTTCGAGCCCCCGGCGACGTCCGACGAGGTCGGCGCGGCCGCGCTGCAGTACGTTCGCAAGGTCAGTGGCTCCACCAGGCCCTCGCAGGCCAACCAGGAGGCCTTCGACCGCGCCGTCGCCGAGGTCGCGCACGCCACCCAGCACCTGCTCGACGCCCTGACCACGTCCGCGGCACCGAAGAACCGCGAGGTCGAGGCGGAGAAGGCCCGGGCCCGTGCCGCGGTCCGCTACGCCCGCTGACCCGGCCCGGCCGCCGACCCAGCCACCGATCGTGAGCAGCCCCCTGACCACCCCCGCGGGCAGCGGCACCGGCACGCGCGGCCGCAGCGCGTCGTACGCCGACGCCGCGCTCGGCCTGCTCGCCGACCGCCCCCTCGTGGTGCTCACCGGCGCGGGCCTCTCGACCGACTCCGGCATCCCCGACTACCGCGGCCCCGACGCTCCCCCGCGGCGGCCCATGACCTACCAGGAGTTCGTCTCCGGCCCGACCGCCCAGCAGCGCTACTGGGCCCGCAGCCACCTCGGGTGGGGGCGGATGCGCCGCGCGGACCCGAACGAGGGTCACCACGTCCTGGCCCGGATCGCCCCGGACCTGCTCATCACCCAGAACGTCGACGGGCTGCACGAGCGCGTCGGCACCCCGCGACTGGTCGCGCTGCACGGCCGGATCGCCGACGTCGTGTGCCTGTCGTGCCGTCGGACCAGCGCCAGGTCCGCGCTCCACGAGGAGATGGGGCGTCTCAACCCCGACTGGCACGAGCGGCACCCCTCGGTGCACATCCGGCCCGACGGCGACGTCGACCTCGAGGACACCGACGGCTTCGTGGTGCCGGCCTGCGGGTGCGGCGGCGTCCTCAAGCCCGACGTCGTGTTCTTCGGCGAGAACGTCCCCAAGGACCGCGTGGCGCACTGCTACGCGGCCGTGGACTCCCTCGCCGAGCGGGACGGTGCGCTGCTGGTGGTCGGCTCGAGCCTGACGGTGATGAGCGGGCTGCGCTTCGTCCGCCGAGCCGCCTCGCTGGGGGTCCCGGTGGTGATCGCCAACCGCGGGGAGACCCGGGGCGACCCGTTGGCGACGTACGCCGTCGAGACCGGCTGCACGCCGTTCCTCTCCGCGCTGGAGCAGCGGCGCTCGGCCGCCGCAGCCGCGACGGGGCTGGAGAAGTCGGGCTAGAGGGGGCTAGACGGGACGGGGACCGGCGCCGGGGCCGCCCCACGGGTCGTCGCGCAGGTCCTCGCTCGCGGCGTCGCGGAGCCGGCCGAGCATGTCGAGCACGTCGCCCGTGTCCACCCAGTCGCGGTCGCGGTCCTCACGGCGACGGGTGCCCCGCGCGCCCGCGAGCCGGTCGCGCACCACGTGCGGCGGGAGGCGCACGCCCAGCTCGAGCTCGTAGTGGGTGTCGGTGAGCTCGAAGCGGATGTCGACCACCTCGGCGGCGTGGAACTCACCGTCCGGGTCGACCACCACGACGTGCTCGTCGAGGTCCAGGCCGCGAGCCAGTGCGGACTCGGAGTGCGCCACGACGAAACGGCCGCCGACCCCCCGACCGTCGGTCAGGAGCGCGGCGCTGAGCGGCACCGAGATCAGCTCCATGACACCCTCGAATCGACCGTCGCCGCTCGCACGGCGCTCCACCAGCGTAGACATTGCCTGCATGCCACGACAACGACGCGTCCGGTGATGCGGTCACGCGCGGTCCGGAACCCGTCTGGACGACCCTCAGGTCCGGCCGCCGCCTGCCGATGACCCCCAGCAGGACCCCAGCAAAGACCCCGGCGGGGAGCCCAGACAGGACTCGGCGAGGCCACCCGGCGAGGAGCCGGGACACCGCTCGGACCGGGCTCGGCCAGCCCTCAGAGGCGGCGGACGAAGATGTGGTCGGCCGCCTCGGGGACGATCTCGGCGGTCTCGCCGCCGGCGCCGACGAGGACGCCCTCGGGGGTCTGCGCGACGGTGACGGTCGTGTCGGGCATCGCGCCGACCCGGCGCAGCGCGCTCATGAGGTCCTCGTCCTTCTGCATCTCCTCGGAGATGCGGCGCACCAGCACCCGGCCCTCGCCGCGGGCGGCGGCCTTGGACAGCGACTCCACGCCGTCCATGAACCCCTCGGCGCCGGGCGTCTCGCCCAGCTCGTCGAGCCCGGGGATCGGGTTGCCGTAGGGCGACTCGGTCGGGTGGTCGAGGATCTCCATCAAGCGCCGCTCGACGGTCTCGGAGATCACGTGCTCCCAGCGGCAGGCCTCCTCGTGGACCAGCTCCCAGTCCAGGCCGATGACGTCGGTCAGCAGCCGCTCGGCGAGGCGGTGCTTGCGCATGACCCGGATGGCCAGGCGGCGGCCGTCCTCGGTCAGCTCCAGGTGCCGGTCGCCCTCGACGGTGAGCAGGCCGTCGCGCTCCATGCGCGCCACCGTCTGGGACACCGTCGGACCCGACTGGTGCAGGCGCTCGGCGATCCGGGCGCGCAGGGGGACGATGCCCTCCTCGACCAGCTCGTAGATCGTCCGGAGGTACATCTCGGTGGTGTCGATCAGGTCGCTCACGGACGACATCATCCCATCCCCCACCCAGGGCCCGGGCCGGCGGCCGCTCGGGTGATGTCGGGGTCCCCCGCCGCTGGCACGCTGGGGCCCCATGACATCGGTGATGTGGTTCCGCCGGGACCTGCGCCTGGCCGACAACCCGGCGCTCATCGCGGCCGCCGAGAGCGGCGACGTGCTGCCGCTCTTCGTGCTCGACCCCGCGCTCTGGGGACCGAGCGGTCCGAGCCGTCGCGCCTACCTCGGGGCGTCGCTGCGCTCGCTGGACGCCTCGCTGCGCCAGCGACGGACGCAGCTGTCGGTGGTGCGCGGCGACCCGGTGCGCCGGGTCGTCCTGGCGGCGAAGGCCGTGCAGGCCACCACCGTCCACGTCGCCGCCGACCACGGCCCCTACGGCTCGCGGCGCGACGAGGAGGTGGAGAAGGCCCTGGCCGACGCCGGCATCGAGCTGGTGCGGACGGGCTCGCCGTACGCGGTCGCGCCCGGACGGGTCCGCAACGGCTCCGGCGACCCCTACAAGGTGTTCACCCCCTTCTCCCGGGCCTGGGCCGACCATGGCTGGCGCGGCCCGGTCGACGCCCCGACCGGCGTCTCGTGGCTGACCCTCGACGAGCACACCGACGAGGGCACGACCGACATCCCCGACCCGCGGCTGCCCGCAGGGCTCGAGCTGCCCGAGGCCGGCGAGGCCGCGGCGAGGCGGCGGTGGGAGGAGTTCCTCGAGCGGGTCGACGACTACGCCGAGGATCGCGACAGGCCCGGGGTCGACGGCACCAGCCGGATGTCGGTCCACCTCAAGTACGGCGAGGTCCACCCGCGCACGCTGCTCGCCGACCTCTCGCGCCGCCGGTCCGACGGTGCCCGGGTCTACCGCACCGAGCTGGCTTGGCGGGAGTTCTACGCCGACGTGCTGCACACCCGGCCCGAGACCGCGCGGGAGTACTACAAGCCGGAGTTCGCGCGGATGTCCTACGACCGTCCCGGCGCCCAGCTCGAGGCCTGGCAGGAGGGCCGCACCGGTTTCCCGATCGTCGACGCCGGGATGCGCCAGCTGCGGGCGACCGGCTGGGTGCACAACCGGGTGCGGATGATCGTGGCCAGCTTCCTGGTCAAGGACCTGCACGTGGAGTGGCAGCACGGTGCGCGGCACTTCCTGCACTGGCTGGTCGACGGCGACCTGGCCTCCAACAACCACGGGTGGCAGTGGGTCGCCGGCAGCGGCACCGACGCCTCGCCGTTCTTCCGGGTCTTCAACCCCACGACGCAGGGCAAGAAGTTCGACCCGCGCGGCGACTACGTCCGCCGCTGGGTGGAGGAGCTCTCCGACCCCGAGCAGGTGCCGGACCCGCACGACCCGGACCCCGACACCCGCGACCTGGTCGGCTACCCCGCACCGATGGTCGACCACAAGGAGGAGCGCCAGGAGGCGCTGGACCGGTGGGAGAAGATCCGAGGGTGACCTCCCTGATCGTCCCGACCGCCTTCCACGGACCTCCCGACTCGGCCAACGGCGGCTGGGCCGCCGGCGCCCTCGCAGCCCTCACCGGCACCGGCGGTGCGCTGGGTCGCACCGTCGAGGTGACGCTGCGCCTCCCCCCGCCGCTGGAGGTCCCGTTGGAGGTCGGTGAGCACGAGGGCGCGTGGCGCGCGCTGGACACCGAGGGCCGCACCGTCCTCGAGGCCCGGGCGGTGGAGACGGACCTCGAGCCGAGCGCGCCGGTGCCGGTCGACGTGGCGCGTGCCGCCGAGGCGTCGTACGCCGGGCACGACCGGCACCCCTTCCCCACCTGCTTCTCGTGCGGGCCCGAGCGGGCCGAGGGCGACGGGCTGCGCATCCTGCCCGGGCCGGTGCCGGGTCGTCCGGGCACGGTCGCGGCGTCGTGGACCCCGCACGCGTCGTCGTACGAGATCGCCTGGGCCGCGCTGGACTGCGCGGGCGCCTGGGCGAGCGGGATCGAGGAGGGCCCGAGGGTGCTCGGTCGGATGACGGCGCGGGTCGACCGGCTCCCCGAGGTCGGCGAGACGCTCGTCGTGACCGGCCAGGCGCACGGGTCCGAGGGACGCAAGCACCACGCCACGACGACGCTGCGCGCCGTGGACGGCGCGCTGGTGGGGCTGGCCCGCCAGGTGTGGATCGAGATCCCCTCCTGAGGGTCCGCCACCAGACCGGGGCGCAAACGTTTACGCATTCTGGTGTACCGGTCAACCACCATGTGTCAGAGTGTCCCCATGAGCACCGAGCAGACGCCCCCCGTGACGCCCGCCGAGACGCCCGTCGAGACCGAGTGGTGGCGCCACGCCGTCATCTACCAGGTCTACCCCCGCTCCTTCGCCGACGCCGACGGTGACGGCGTGGGCGACCTGCCCGGCATCACCAGCCGGCTGCCCTACCTGCGCGAGCTCGGGGTGGACGCGATCTGGATCAGCCCGTTCTACCGCTCCCCGCAGAACGACCACGGCTACGACGTCTCCGACTACTGCGACATCGACCCGCTCTTCGGCACCCTCGAGGACGCCGACACGCTGCTCGCCACCGCTCACGACCTCGGCATCAAGGTCGTCGTGGACCTCGTGCCCAACCACTCCTCGGACCAGCACGAGTGGTTCCAGGCCGCGCTCGCCGCCGGCCCGGGCAGCCGTGAGCGGGCGCGCTACGTCTTCCGCGACGGCAGGGGCGAGGACGGCTCCGAGCCGCCCAACAACTGGCTCTCGGTCTTCGGCGGCTCCGCGTGGGACCGCGTCGAGGACGGCCAGTGGTACCTCCACCTCTTCGACTCCTCCCAGCCCGACTTCGACTGGCGCAACCCCGAGGTCGGCGACATGTTCGAGGACGTCCTGCGCTTCTGGCTCGACCGCGGCGTCGACGGCTTCCGCGTCGACGTGGCGCACGGGCTGTTCAAGGAGGAGTCGCTGCGCGACCAGGTCATCCCCGAGGGCGAGACCCAGCGCGGCGGCACCGACGTCAACGCCACCCAGTCGATGGTCGAGCGGACCCACCGCGACGAGCCGATGTGGGACCAGCCCGAGGTGCACGACGTCTACCGTCGTTGGCACCGGGTGCTCGCCGAGTACGACGGCGACCGGATGACCGTCGCCGAGGCGTGGACCCAGTCGCCGGAGTCGATGGCCCGCTTCGTCCGCGACGACGAGATGAGCCAGTCCTTCAACTTCTCCTGGCTGCTCGCGGCCTGGTCGGCCGCCTCCTTCGAGAACGTCATCACCAGCACCTTCGAGGCGCTCGAGGAGGTCCACGCCGACCCCACCTGGGTGCTGTCCAACCACGACGTCATCCGCCACGTGACCCGCTACGGCGGCGGCGAGCAGGGCCTGGCCCGGGCGCGGGCCGCCACGCTGACGATGCTCTCGCTGCCCGGCTCCGCCTACCTCTACCAGGGCGAGGAGCTCGGACTGGAGCAGGTCGACGTGCCGCCGGCGCACCGCACCGACCCCAGCTGGCTGCGCACCAAGGACAGCGAGTCCCCCGAGGTCGGGCGGGACGGGTGCCGGGTCCCGATCCCGTGGTCGGGCTCCGAGCCGCCGTACGGCTTCGGACCGGGCGGGGGCCAGCCCTGGCTCCCCCAGCCCGGCGACTGGGCCGGCCTCACCGTCGCCGCGCAGGAGGCCGACCCCGACTCGACGCTGGCGTTCTACCGTCGCGCGCTGGCCGCCCGCCGGTCCCTGCTCGGCTCCCCGTCGACCGTCGAGATGCTCGACCTCGGCGAGGACCTGCTGGCCTTCCGCCGCGGCGAGGTCACCGTCGTGCTCAACTGCGGCAGCACCCCGGCCCCGCTCCCGGCGGGCGAGGTCGTCATCGCCAGCGGCCCGGTCACCGACACCCTGCCCGGGGACACGGCCGTCTGGCTACGCTGAGCCGGCCGAGGCCAGTCGGGTCACCCCGCGTCGGCCGCCGGGGTCGGAATCAGTCGGTATCGACCCCGGAGCCGAGGCTCTCGTTGTATCGCGCGAGCAGCGCGGTGAAGGTCTCCAGGTCGCCGGACTCCCAGTCGTCGAGCCGGTCGGCGAGGTAGCGCCGACGGCTCTCGGCGACCTGCGCGAGCCGCTCCCGCGCGTCGGGCGTCGCGGTCAGCAGCCACGCCCGCCCGTCCTCGGGGTCGCGGGACTTCTCGATCAGCCCCAGCTCGATGAGGTGGGTGACCTGACGGCTGATCGCGCCCTTGTCGATGCTGAAGAGGTCCGCGACGGTCGAGGCGCGCATCGGACCGTGCTCGGCGACGTGGGCGAGCATGAGGTACGACGCCGGCTGCAGCTCCTCGTGCACGGCCGCGGCCCGTTCGGCGATGACCCGGCGGATCCGGCGTACGAGCACGCCGACCTCCTGCTCGAGCCGGGTGAGGGACTCCGGGCGCGGTGCGGCACTCATGGTGGCTGTGAGCCTAACCGGGTCCCGCGGTCTGTGGCTGCGGCTCGTCGCACCGCGGCCGTGCGTGAGCGACCTCTCGGCCGTGCATGAGCGACCTCTCGGCCGTGCATGAGCGACCTCTCGGCCGTGCATGAGCGACCTCTCGGCGGACGTGGCTCGGCCCCGGTCGCACTGGGGGGTGGGATGTGCGACCGGGGCCGGTCCGTGGACCGTCGACCGGGGTGGAGCGGAGGGGAAGGGGTCGACGGCAGCGTGCGGGTCAGACGCGGAAGCGACCGACCTGGGCCTTGAGCTCTGCGGCCATGGTGGAGAGCTCGGTGGCCGACTGCAGGGTGTTCTGCGCGCCCTGACGGGTGTCGTCGGCCGCCGAGGCCACCTGCGAGATGTCGTCGGCGATGCCGTTGGCGCCGCCGGCGGCCTCGGTCACCGAGCGGGCGATCTCGTTGGTGGTCGCGGTCTGCTCCTCGACCGCCGAGGCGATCGTGGTCTGGATGTCGTTGATCCGACCGATCACCTCGGAGATCTCCGAGATCGCCGACACGGCACCGGAGGTGTCGCCCTGGATCGCCTCGATCTTGCGGCCGATGTCCTCGGTCGCCTTGGCGGTCTCCTTGGCCAGCTCCTTGACCTCGTTGGCGACCACCGCGAAGCCCTTGCCGGCGTCACCGGCCCGGGCCGCCTCGATGGTGGCGTTGAGGGCGAGCAGGTTGGTCTGCTGGGCGATCGAGGTGATGACCTTGATGACCTGACCGATCTCCGCGGAGGACTCGCCCAGGCTGGCGACCGTGTCCTGCGCCTGGCTGGCCACCCCCACCGCTCCGGTGGCCACCGAGGCGGCCTCCGTCGCGTTCTGCGCGATCTCGCGGATGCTCGCGGTCATCTCCTCCGCGGCCGACGCGACGGTCTGGATGCTGGCGGAGACCTCCGAGGACGACGAGCTCGCGCTCGCGGCCTTGTCGGAGGTGACCGACGCGCCGTCGCCCATGCCCTGGGAGAGGATCGTCAGCTGCTCGGCGGCGACGCCGAGGGCGTCGGCGGTCTGGCCGATGGAGGCCATCGAGTCGCGCAGCGTGCCCAGCAGGCTGGAGAGCCCGCCGGCCAGCTGGTCGACCGCGTCGTCGCCGGAGATGGTGAGCTCGCGGGTGAAGTCACCGTCCACGGCTGCCTGCACGACGTCGAGCACGACCTCGACCTTGGCCGCCAGCTCCGCGGCCTGCTCCCGGTCGTTGGTCTCCTTCGTGATCCGGGTGAAGGCCTGGGAGACCAGGCGCCCGACGTTGCGCAGGGTGTCGAGACGCTGCGGGCTCGGGGAGACGGTCTCGAGCATGAAGAAGTCCATCGTGCCCACGACCTGGCCGTCGACGATCACCGGGAAGCAGAGACCGGACTTCACGCCGACGCGCTGGGCGACTGGGGCCCGCACGCAGTCGGTCATCTGGCCGATGTCGGGGGTGAAGAACAGGTCGCGGCTCTGCCAGGCCCGGCCGGAGAGACCGACGCCCTCGGCGAAGGTCGCGGCCAGCGTGACCTGCCGGAACTCCGGACCCGCGTCGCCGGACTCGGAGTCGAAGTGCAGCAGGCCGTCGGACTCGTCGATGGCCCAGAAGGAGCCGTACGCCCAGCCGAACTCCTCGCGCACCGTGTCGAGCGTCCTCTGGATGGCCTCCTCGCGAGTGGTGGCGCCGGCCAGGACCGCGAGGGTCTTGTTGAAGGCGTTGGCGTCGGCCATCGCGTCGTTGCGCTCGGCCTCGGCCTTCAGCTTGGAGGTGATGACCTCCCAGGTGGCCATGGCGCCGATGTACTCGCCGTCCTTGTCCCGGATCGCCGAGACCAGGAGGTCCAGGGTCTCCGGGCCGACCGAGATGTTGGCCCGACGCGGCAGCTGGGCCTCGTCGGAGAGGATCCCGCGCTGGTAGTCCGGGGTCTTGTGGAAGACGTCGAGGCTGGTGCCGACGATCTTGTCCACGGGCACCGGCAGGTGCTCCTGCAGACCGCGCAGCGTCTCCAGGGACGCCGGGTTCATGTAGGTGATGGTGAAGTCACGGTCGGCGAACATCATGTTCGTCGGGGAGTTCTCCATCATCGAGGTCACCCGCGCGACCTGCTGCTCGAGCGCGAGCTTCTCCGTGACCAGGTCCCAGGTCGCCATCGCGCCCACGTAGGTGCCCTCGTCGTCGTACACCGCGGCGACCGTGAGGTCCAGGGTCTCCGGCCCGACCTTGATCATCGCCTGGCGCGGGAGGTACTTCTCCGGGTCCGCGAGCAGGCCGCGCTGGTAGGACGGGTCCTTGTGGAAGATGTCCAGGCTCGAGCCGACCAGGTCGTCGGGCGAGACCGGGATCCAGTCCGCCAGGGCACGCAGCCCCTCGACGGTGGCCGGGTTGGCGTAGGTGATGACCAGGTTCGTGTCGGCCAGCATCACGCGCGTGGGCAGGCCGTCGAGGACCGAACGCATCTTCGTCAGGTCGGGCGCGGTCGTGGTCTTGGTGGTGGCGGGCTTGGCCGACGCGGCCTTCACGGCCTTGGCCCGCCCGGAGGCGGTGCCGGAGCCGTTCTGGTTGGCGCGGGTCTGGAGCTCGGTCACGGCGTTCCTCCGGTGGTGTCGGGTGTGGAGACGTCGACGGCGCGCTCGGCGTCGACGACGAGAAGGATCGATCCGGGCAGGGGCAGCACCCCGCCGACGACGTCCTGCACCGTGGGGGGCAGGTTGGCCGGCGTGGGCTGGAGCGAGACCTCGGTGGTGTCGATGACGTCACCGATGTCGTCGACGAGCAGGGAGACGACCTCGCCGCGGGAGCGGACGATGACGTTCATGGGCAGCTCGCCCTCGGGTCGCGGCGGGAGCCCGAGCCGGCACCGCAGGTCGAGCGCGGTCACGATCTGACCGCGCAGGTTGATGAGGCCGTGGACGGCGTCCGGCGCGCAGGGCACCACCGTCAGCTGCTGGTAGCGCAGCACCTCCTGGACGTGCTCCACCTGGAGGCCGAAGTAGAGGCCGTCCACCCAGAAGGTGCACATCTGTCCGGTGGTCCCAGTCGTTCGCGGACCTCCGGAAGTCGGGGTGAGGGTCGTGACGGTCATCGCGCACCTGCCAGGAGAGGACGCACCACGGCGTCGAGGTCGACGAGGTCGGTGACCTTGTCCTGGACCACGGCGGAGCCGAGCACGCCGTTGCGCCTGCCCACCTCCGTCGGCACGACCTGCTCCTCGACGACGTCGAGGACCCGGTCGATGACGATGCCGACCCGGTGCTGGCCGTCCTCGTGGACGACCACGCTGATCTGGTCCTCCGCCGGCGGCGACTCGGCCAGGCCGATCGCCGGGGCGAGGCGCAGCAGCGGCAGGATGCCATCGCGGTACTGCACGACCTCCACGCCGCCGGACCGCTCGACCCGCCCGAGCTCGAACTCCTCCAGCCGGCTCACCGCCGTGAGCGGCAGCGCCGCCCGGCGCCCCTGGGAGACCTCGAGCACCAGCAGCGCGCGGGAGTCGACGGTGCCGACCTGCACCTCGGGCTCGGTCGCGTGCGCCGCGCCGATGGCCCGAGTACGGGCGATGCCGCCCACGTCGAGGATGAGGGCGACGCGACCGTCGCCCATGATCGTGGCACCGGCGTACGTCGGCAGCGACTTGAGCTGGCGCCCGATCGGCTTCACGACGATCTCCTGGGTGTCGTGGACCTCCTCGACGCACAGCCCGAAGCGGGTCTCGTCGGCCTGCACCACCACGATGGTGAGCCCGTCGGGGTCGGCCTTCTCGCCGCCCAGCGCCTCGGAGAGCGACACCAGCGGGAGCAGCCGACCGCGCAGCCGCAGGACGGGGGCGCCGGCCAGGGTCTCGACGTTCTCGCGGAGGTCCTGCCCCTCGAGGCGGACCAGCTCGACGAGGTTGGCCTGCGGGATCGCGTAGCGCTCGCCCTGCTGCCCGACGACCAGCGCCGGGATGATGGCCAGCGTCAGCGGGATGCGGATCCGCATCGTCGTACCGCACCCGACGGTGCTGGTGAGGTCGACGCTGCCGCCGATCCGCTCGATCGAGGTCCGCACCACGTCCATCCCCACGCCACGACCGGACACGTTGGTGACCTGCTCGGCGGTGGAGAAACCGGGGCGGAAGATCAGGTCCAGGACGTCGCGCGGCTCCATCCGGGCCAGCTGCTCGCGGGTGACCACGCCACGGCGCACCGCGACGTCGCCGATGTGGCGGGGGTCGATCCCCTTGCCGTCGTCGGTGATCTCGACGACCACCTGGCCGGACTCGTGGTAGGCCCGCAGCAGCAGCCGGCCGGCCGTCGGCTTGCCCGCCGCGGCACGGGCCGGGGGCGGCTCGATGCCGTGGTCCAGGGAGTTGCGCACCAGGTGGGTCAGGGGCCCCTTGAGCGCCTCGAGCAGCGAGCGGTCCAGCTCGGTGTCGTGGCCGTCCATCTCCAGGTCGACCTCGCGGCCGAGCTGGTGGGCCAGGTCCCGCACGATGCGCGGCATCTTCGACCAGACCTGGCCGATGGGCTGCATGCGCGTGCGCATCACGCTCTCCTGCAGCTCGCTGGCCACGAGGTCCAGGCGCTGGGAGGCGCGGACCAGCTCGACGTCGTCGGCGGCCTCGGTGCGCTGCAGGATCTGGTTGCGCGTCAGCACCAGCTCCCCCACCAGCTGCACCAGCCCGTCGAGCAGGTCCACGTCCACACGCACCGAGGAGTCGACGACCCCCCGGCGGCCCTCCTCCGCCTCGGCGGCGGCGGGCACGTCCTCCGGAGCCTGGTCGAGCACCTGATCCAGCACCGGGTCCAGCACCGGGTCGGGTGCCAGGTCCAGCACCGGCTCGAGCACCGGCTCGGGCGCCAGGTCCAGCGCCGGCTCGAGCAGCTCCTCCGCGACCGGGGCCGGCTCGGGTGCGGGCGCAGCTGCCGCCGCGGGCGGTGCGTCCTGAACCGACTCCAGCTCCGGGACGGTTGCCTGCTCACCGCCCTCGACCGCGGCCTGCGCAGGCGGTGCGTCCTCAACCGACTCCAGCTCCGGACCGGTTGCCTGCTCACCGCTCTCGGCGGCGGCCGCTGCCGGCTCCTCGACGTCACCGGCCAGCACCCGCTCGAGCAGGGAGACGACCGACTCGACGTCGACGCCCGGGTCGGCGTCGCCGGCGCCGTGCTCGATCGCCTCGAGCAGCGCGCGGACGGTGTCGACCATGGTGAGCAGCGCGCCGGCTGTGTGGGTGGTCATCACCATCTTGCCGTCGCGCAGGCGGGAGAGGAGGTTCTCCCCCACGTGCGTCAGCGCCTCGAGCCGGTTGAAGGCGAGGAAGCCGCTGGTGCCCTTGATGGTGTGGATGGTCCGGAAGATGCTGGAGAGCAGCTCGCGGGAGTCCGGCGTGCGCTCGAGCTCCACGAGGTCACGGTCGAGCTGGTCGAGGTTCTCGTGGCTCTCCACGAGGAACTCCGCCACGATCTCGGCGTCGTCGTCCACGGCTCTCCCCCTTCCTGTCGGGCGGGCTGGGCCGGGGGCGGCCGCAGCGGGGTCGACCTCCCTCATCGGCGCACCACCCGCGAAGGTGAGGGCGTCGCCGCGTTCTCCCCGATTTCGGACCGGTGGTCTGGACGCTGGTCCAGACCTGGCCGCCGTCCATCGGTGCGATCGGACCCCGGACACACCGCGACCCCCGGCCTCAGCGGAGGGCGGGGGTCGCGGTGACCAGGGAGAGGTGGTCCTGGAGGGGGGGTGGGGGGGGAGACCGAGGAGCCTCAGATGGCTCCGTCAGATGGCTCCGTCAGATGGCCACGTCGACGTACACCGGGTACGCCGCCGCGCCGTGGTCGCGGCTCGCGGCCTCGGCCACGGCCTGCTGACGCAGCGTGTAGTGCAGCGTCTCGCTCATCTTCTCGATCAGCGCGTGCTGGCGGCGGTGGATGCCCGCGGCGCGGTCGACCAACTGCGGGGGGATCGGCCCGATGTCGGTGTCCGGCAGGTCCCACGGATCGGTGCGGAACTCCAGGCCGCGGGAGAGGTTGCGCTCTCCCCGCATGACGTCGAGCTCGATGCGGTCCAGGACGATCTCCCAGGCCGTCACGTCCGCCTCGGCCATCACGGCAGGATCTGCTTCCTGGACGTCGACGAGGTGCAGGGCCGGTGGTGAGGCCGGGGGGTGGGCCGGGGAGCCAGCACGGTGCTCATCTGTCGTGGTGACCAGCGGGCTCATGCGACCTGGCTCGCAGCCAGCGCGGCCTCGCGCCAGGTGGCGCACAGGTCCTCGACGAGCTTGAGGCAGCCCTCGGTGGCACCGGTGTCGCGGTTGATGTTGGCCCGCACCAGCTGCAGGTGCAGGAAGTCGTAGATGGAGGCGAGCCCGGGGCCGCCCTCCCAGGCGTCGACGTCGAGGCTGGCGCGCAGCTCGAGGACGATGTCCTGGGCGTGGAGGAGCTGGGTGTGGGCCTCGGCGTGGTCCGCCTGCTGCTGAGCGGCCAGGGCCTTGCGCACGTCGAGCACGAGACGCTCGTAGAGCATCACGAGCAGGCGGGCGGGGCTGGCGGTCGCGACGGATGCATCCATGTATGCGGCGCGGGGATCGTTGTACATGTGGGGTGCCTTCCTTGACTTCCCGTGGGCGTCAGCTGCTGCTCGAGGGGAGCGAGGCGAGCTGACCGGCCAACCAGTTCGACTGGCTGGACATCTGTGAGAGCGCCGTCTCCAGCGCCACGAACTGCCGCTCGAGAGCGGTGCGCCGCAGCGTCAGCCGGCGGTCCCACTCGTCGATGGAGTCCTCCATCCGGTCGATGCCGGACTGCCGACCGGTGATCGCGGCGCTCAGCGTCCCGTCCGTGGAGTCGCTGGCGCCCTTGGCGACCTCGGCCACCCGGGCGGCGAAGCCGTCGCTGGCGGTCGTGAACATCTCCGCGGTCCCGGTCGGGTCCGCGGCGTAGGCCGCCTTGAAGGCCGCCTCGTCGAAGTCCAGGCGCCCGTCACGGTTCACCTGGATGCCGTACGACGCCAGGCTGGTGCCGCCGTCGGTGCGGATGGTGTCCAGCAGCTGCGAGCGCAGCTGACGGGCGCCGCCGTCCCCGGCGAGCGGGCCGGCGCTTCCCGTGGTG
>Ga0310345_10002183_pt1 | contig 20211 bp, 21 predicted proteins | sample HC15DNA20500_MG_FD_204667 | JGI IMG/M metagenome (GOLD analysis project Ga0310345, IMG submission 204667) | Marine microbial communities from station ALOHA, North Pacific Subtropical Gyre - HC15-DNA-20-500_MG | ecosystem: Environmental > Aquatic > Marine > Oceanic | place: Pacific Ocean: North...
CGCGATTGATTTTCCCCGCGCCCTCTCCCATATCGATATCGACGGGTCGCCTGATCGGGGCCCGTCCGTCACGTCGCTTGCGAGAGGACTGGCAATGTCGCGAATGACCTTCGCTTCGCATCCCTTCCTGCTGGGATTCGAGCAACTGGACCGGCTCGTGGAACGCACCGCAAAGGCGTCGAACGACGGATATCCGCCCTACAACATCGAGCAGCGGCGCGAGAACGCCTACCGCATCACCCTGGCCGTCGCCGGTTTTCGGGAGGAGGACCTCCAGATCACCGTCGAGGACGCCCAGCTGGTCATCCGGGGCAAGCAGACCGAGGACATCTCGGAGCGCGTCTTCCTCCACCGCGGCATCGCCGCCCGCCAGTTCCAGAAGAGCTTCGTGCTGGCCGAGGGCGTGGAGGTCGAGGGCGCGAGCCTGGAGAACGGGCTGCTGCACGTCGACCTCGTGCGCTCCGAACCGCAGACTGTGGTGCGCACCATCGAGATCACCCGCGGGTGAAGAGGGCCGAGGAGAAGGAGAGAGCCATGAGCGACCATACCCATTCCGCGCCCGGCCTCGAGCTGCCGAGCGACATCGTCTACGTCCGCGAGCTGCGTCCCGAGGAGGCCCAGGCGCTTCCCCCCGGCGCCACCGCCGACGAGGAGGGCGAGCCGCGCCGCCTGTTCGCGATCCACGACGCCGAGGGCGCGCGGCTGGCGCTGACCGACGACCGGGACCTCGCCTTCGCGCTGGCCCGCCAGCACGACAAGCAGCCGCTCAGCGTCCACTGACCCGCCCCCGCCCCGCTCCGCCGGGGCGGCGCGCGAGGCGGACCGTGGGGCTCCCCGGCCCACAGGCGCCCTGCGGGCGGGCTTGGGCCTGACGCGGGCGGCGCGCCCGGAGCCTCCGGCGGATCGCTGTCCGCGGAAGGCCGCGCGGGCTGACGTCGGACATGCAAAAGGGCGCGCCGGGGGCGCGCCCTTTCTCGTCGAGCCCCGGGGCTCAGGCGAAGGCCAGCGCCATGCCGGCCGCCGCGGTCGCGGCGCCCAGCGCGCGGGTCGCGAGCGGGCCGAGGCGGGCGAGGCCGAGGCCCAGCGCCACGCCCGCGCCATGCAGCGCCGCGGTGGCCAGCACGAAGCCCAGGCCGAAGGCGGCGGCGCCGGCCTCGCCGAGCTCCGAGCCATGGGCCGCGCCGTGGAACAGGGCGAAGAGCGCCACCAGCGCGCCGCCGATCCGCGCGTCGAGCCGCACCGCGGCCGCGACCAGCAGGCCCAGGGCGACCACGGAGGCGACGATCATCGGCTCGGCCGAGGGCAGGGTCAGGCCCGCCACCGACAGGCCGAAGCCCGCCGCCATCGCCGCCACGAAGGCCGCCGGGATCAGCGCCATCGCCCGGCCGCCGACCTGCGAGGCCCACAGACCCACCGCCACCATAGCCAGCACGTGGTCGAGCCCGAACAGCGGGTGCGTGAAGCCGGCCGCCAGCGAGCCATGGGCGCCCGGCGCCAGATGCGCCGCCGCGGGCGAGGCGGCCAGCGCCGCGGCGCCGGCGAGCGCGAGGGTCAGGAAACGGGTCATGCTCGGTCCTCCTTGGGTCCACCCGGCGCCCCGGACGAGGTCGCGCCGACGCCGCCTCTCGGGGCCGCGCGGGGCCTGAGTGGCACGCGCCGGCGGGCCGATCAACCCTGGCCGCGCCTGCCGCCGGTCGGCGCTCAGCCGAGCCCCCCGTCGCGCAGCGCCCGCAGCGCCAGAGCCGCCGTCAGACCCGCCGCCGCGCAGCCCGCCGCCAGCAGCAGGCCGAGGAAGCGGAAGGGCCGCTCCGCGACCGGCAGCCGCCGCCCCAGCCGCCGCGACAGCGCGCCGACCCAGGGCCGCGCCGCCGCCAGCCGCAGGAGCAGCAGCAGCGCCCACGGGAACCCCGTCAGCAGCGCGGCATAGACCTGCGCGCCCGACAGGCCGCGGAACGCCAGCGCCCCCGCCAGCGTCTCGGGGACCACCGCGACCGCCGTCCCGACCGAGCCGCCGAAGCTGCCCGCATGGCGGGCGAAGAGGGCGAAGATCGCCGCGCTCAGCACCGCCAGCAGCGCCAGCCGGAGCAGCAGGTCGAGCCCGATGTGCCGCGCCAGCCGCCCCGGCCCCGCCGCCGCCAGCCGCCCGATCCGCGCGCCGCCGAGCGCCCAGGAGGCCCAGGTGACCAGGACGGTCGAGACGAACCCGTTCAGGATCAGCTGCCGCAGCACCAGCTTCAGCGAGGCGGCGTCGGCGAAGAAGCTGGCCGGCAGGCCGGGGGTCGCGAGGAACCAGACCAGCGTCGTCGCCGCCAGCGCCCCGGCCGAGGCCCCCGCCACGCGCCGCGCGAAGCGCCCGAAGGGCGCCTGCGGCCCCACGGCGGCGCGAAGGAAGGCCTCGCTCGCCTCGCGCAGCACGGCCTCGTCGGCGCGCCCGGGACGCGAGAGCTCCCGCGACAGCCGCGCCGTCGTGCGCGCCGGCAGGCCCGCATCCCAGGTCCAGACCACGGCGGCGATCGCGGCGAAGATCCCGACCCCCGCCGCCAGCGCCAGGGCCGCCGAGGTCAGGAGCGCCATGGCCGCTCGCCCCCGGCGAGCCGTCCGGGCCGGCCCGCGCTGCGCCGCCGCGGCCGGGCGCCTCGGCGCCGGCCCCGCGCCGCGCTTGCCGACGGCGCCCCGCCCCATGCGCCGCCGCCGGGAAGCCGCGCCGGCGCCCCGCCCGCGACGGGCGCGCGCGTGGGGGCGCGGCGCCCGCGAAGCGGGCCCATGTCGGGACGGCGGGGAAAGGGGGGACGGCCGCTCAGGCGGCGTCGGTGGTCAGGGTCTCGACCAGGATGGCGTAGAGCGCGTTGGAATCCTGGGTCGAGCGCAGCTTGGCGCAGCGCCCCTCGTCGCGCAGCAGGCGCGAGACGCGGGCAAGCGCCCGCAGGTGGTCGGCCCCGGCATCCTCGGGGGCGAGCAGCAGGAACACCAGGTCCACCGGCGCGCCGTCGGCGGCGTCGAAGTCGACGCCTTTCTCCAGCCGCGCGAAATAGCCCATGATCCGCGGCGCGGCCTTCAGCCGGGCATGGGGGATCGCCACGCCGCGGCCCATGGCGGTGGGGCCCAGACGCTCGCGCTCCATCAGCGCCTCGAACACCTCGCGCGCATCCAGGTTGAAGCGGTCCGCCGCGCGGGCCGCCAGCTCCTGAAGCAGCTGCTTCTTGCTCGAGGCGCGCAGGGCGGGGGCGAGCGCCTCCGGCCCGATCAGTTGCTCGAGTGTCATACGCCTGTCTCTCGGTCTGCCGGGAACTGCGGCGACCGGCGCGGAGTGCGCGCCGGCCACGTCGGGCTTGGGGCCCGATCTCGTTCGCGTTCCGGTTGTTCAGCCTTCGGGAAGATTCGCTGGATCGATCCACCCGATGTTTCCGTCGGGCCGGCGGAATACCACGTTGATCCCGCCATGGGAATTGTTCTTGAACAGCAGGAAGGGCTCGTCGGCCATCTCCATCGCCATCACCGCCTCGCCCACGGTCAGGTGCTGAACCGGGTGGCGCATCTCGGCGATGATCATCGGATCGAGGCTCGCCGGCTCCTCCCAGTCCTCGTCGTGATGGGCGTCCTCGGCCGCGCCCTGCAGCACGTAGCCGGTCGCCTCCAGCGCGGGGATCGGGCTCGGGCGTTCCTTGTGGTGGTCCTTCAGGCGGCGCTTGTAGCGGCGCAGCTGCTTCTCCAGCCGGTCGCAGGCGCTCTCGGCCGCGGCGTAGGGGTCGGTCGCCTTCCCCTTGGCCTTCGCCACCATGCCCGTCGACAGATGGGCGGTCGCGTCGCACACGATCTCGTGGCGATCCCGCGAGAAGGTCACCGTGCTGTCGATTGGATTCTCGGCGTATTTTCCGACGGCCGCGACGAACCGATCCTCGACATGCCCGCGCAGGGCTTCGCCGACGTCGATCTGCTTGCCGTTCACCTGGATGTGCATTCTGGCCGACCTCCACTTCTTGGCCGCCGCAGGAAGCCGGCGCGGCTTCCTCCGGCCATCCCGGCCGCCGGGCGATCGGCTGCGCCGCGCCATCGGCGGTCGTGACCTTCATGTGGGGGGCGCGGGGGCGGTTTGCGAGCTATGCGGAAGGATATCCCTCCGCGGCGCTCCGTCCGCCGCGCCCTCCTTCAGGAGGCCGCGGCCGCGGTCTTGAGACGTCTGCGCTGCACCGACGACGGGATGTTCATGCCCTCACGATATTTCGCGACAGTACGTCGCGCAATATCAACCCCGTCGTTGCGGAGAATTGCCGTCAAACGGTCGTCCGAGAGGGTCCGGCGCGGGTCCTCTGCGTCGATCAGCGCCTTGATCCGGTCGCGGATCGCTGTGGCGGAATGCGCCTCCCCCCCGTCGGTCGAGGCCAGCGCCTGGGTGAAGAACCAGCGCAGCTCGAAGATCCCCCGCTCGCAGGCGAGGTGCTTGCCGGCGGCGACGCGGCTGACGGTGCTCTCGTGCATGCCGATCTCGTCGGCGACCATGCGCAGGGTCATCGGGCGCAGCGCCGAGACGCCTTCCTCGAAGAACGCCTCCTGCCGGCGCGCGATCTCGACCGCGACGCGCAGGATGGTGCGGGCGCGCTGCTCGAGCGAGCGCACCAGCCAGCCGCCGGACTGGCGGCATTCGGAGACGAAGGCGCGGGCCTTCTCATCGCCGCCCTTCGCCAGCGTCGCGGCATAGGCGTTGTCGACCAGCACCCGGGGCAGGGTGTCGGTGTTGAGCTCCACCCGCCAGCCGCCGTCCGGCGCGCGCTTCACGAACACGTCCGGCACGGCGGCGAGCGCGGGGGGCGCAGTGAACTCGCGCCCCGGGCGGGGGTCGAGGGCGCGGATCTCGGCCGCCATCTCCCGCACCTCGGCCTCGTCGACGCCGCAGATCCGGCTCAGCGCCTTGAAGTCCGCCCGCGCCAGCAGGGGCAGGTTGTCGACCATCGCCTGCATGGCGGGGTCGAGCCGGTCGCGCTCGGCCAGCTGCAGGCCCAGGCATTCCGCCAGGCTGCGGGCGCCGATGCCCACCGGCTCGCACTGGTGCAGGAGGGCGATGGCGTCCTCGAGCACCGCCTGCGAGACGCCGAGCCGGCGGGCCGCCTCGTCCTCCTCGATGCGCAGGTAGCCCGCCTCGTCGATGTCGGCGGCGAGCGCCATGGCGGCGTTGATCGTGGTGCGCGGGGCGCGGATCAGGGCGAGCTGGGCGGCCAGATGCTCGATCAGCGTGGTCTCGGCGCCCAGCGTCTCCTCCAGCGGCGGCAGCTCGGCGCCCGCGCCGCCGCCGCCGGGGCGCGCCACCGGGGCGGTCCAGGTGGAGGCGGGGGCGGCGTCGCCCAATCCCTCCCGCCGGCCGGCGGCCTCGGCGTCGTAGAGCTGTTCCGCCCCGGTCTCGTACTGGGCCGAGCTGTCGGCGGCGCCGTCGCGCAGGGCGGCGTCGGCGCTGGCCAGCCGCTCGGCGGCCTCGCGCCGGGGCTCGGGCGCGTCGGGGCCGGTCTCGGCCTCCGGCGCGCGGTCCAGCAGCGGATTGCGTTCGATCGCCTCGTCGACGAAGCGGCCGAGCTCCAGGTTCGACATCTGGAGCAGCTTGATCGCCTGCTGCAGCTGGGGCGTCATCACCAGCTGCTGAGACGTGCGCAGTTCAAGGCGCGGTCCGATCATGCGGCCGTCGCTCCCACCCCGGTTCTCTCCCCTCGCGGCGCCCCCCGGGGGCGCCGATCAGGACCGGGACTGGCCCCTCCGCCGTCTCAGATCCGGAAGCCCTCGCCGAGATACACCCGGCGGACGTCCGCGTCCGCGACCACCTCGTCAGGGGCTCCGCTCATCAGAACGTGACCCTCATGCAAGATGTATGCCCGGTCGATGATGCCGAGAGTTTCGCGCACGTTATGGTCGGTGATCAAGACCCCGATGCCGCGGTCCTTGAGGTGCGACACCAGCGTCCGGATCTCGCCGACCGCGATCGGATCGACGCCGGCGAAGGGCTCGTCCAGCAGCACGTAGGCGGGGTCGGAGGCGAGGCAGCGGGCGATCTCCACCCGCCGCCGCTCGCCGCCCGACAGCGCCTGCGCCGGCGTGCGGCGCAGGTGGGTGATCGAGAACTCGGCCAGCAGCTGGTCGAGCCGCGTGTTGCGCTGGGCGCGGTGGGCCACATGCAGCTCGAGCACGGCGAGGATGTTCTCCTCCACCGTCAGGCCGCGGAAAATGCTCGCTTCCTGAGGCAGATAGCCCAGGCCGAGGCGGGCGCGGCGATACATCGGCAGGTCCGTCACGTCGGAGCCGTCGATCTCGATCACGCCGGAATCCGCCGGCACCAGGCCGGTGATCATGTAGAAGCAGGTGGTCTTGCCGGCGCCGTTGGGGCCCAGCAGGCCCACCACCTCGCCCCGGCAGAGCGTCATCGAGACGTCGCGCACCACCGGCCGCCGGCGATAGGCCTTGCCGATCGAGCGGACCGTCAGCCCGCCCGTCGCGGCGGCCTGCGCCTGCGTCGCCCGGAAGGAGGTCTCGCCGTCGGCCATGCTCAGCCGCCGTTCTGGGCGGGGGGGGTGAACACGCTCTTCACCCGGCCGCCGGAGATCTCGCCGACCCCGGAGTTGAGGTCGATTCGCAGGTTCTGGCCGGAGATCGCGTTCTCCCCCTGGGTCAGCACCACGTCGCCGCCCATGGTCACGATCCCGCCGGAGACGTCGTATTCCGCCCACTCGCCCTTCGCCGTCTCGGCGCCGGAGGAGAGGAACACCGAGCCTTCGGCCCGCAGGCTGTCGATCTCGCCGGTTCCGGGCGCGGTCTCGCCGCCGCCGGTTCCGCCGCCGTAGTTGACGGTGACCTTGTCCGCGGTCAGGCGCAGCGTGCCCTGGCCGGCGACGACCTCGCCGGTGAAGGTGGCGGTCTGGGCCTGGTTGTTCACCGCCAGGCTGTCGGCGGTGATCTCGATCGGCTGGGTGGAGTCGTGCTTGAACGATCCGAAGGGATTGTCGCCCGACTGGGCCGCGGCCGCGCCCGCCGTCGCCATGGCGGCCATGGCGAAGGCGGCGATCCGACGGCGCGGCGCCGATAAGAAGCTCATGCTCGCGTCCCGTGTCCCGGGGCCTGCGCGCGGGATGCGCGGCGGCGGCCCGTTTCCCCCCCGGCCGCGCGGTCTCATTCGACCTCGGCCGTCGGCTTCCAGGTCACCCGGACGCCGTTCTCGAACCAAAGATAGTCGCCCGGCGGGAGGTCGCCAAGCGTCTCCGAGCCTTCGGTTTCCCTCCCCGCCTCGATCCGGCGCGCGCGGAAGGAGCCGGAGTCGATCGACCCGGCGGGCCCCTTGGCGCTGACCGGACCGGGGGCCACGGCCGCGCCGCTCTTCAGATCGGCCTCGACCCGCTCGGTCGTCACCTCGTAGCCGTCCGAGGTGGTCAGGGTGACCGACCCGTCCAGCGCCAGCGCCTGGGCCTTGGGCTTCAGCGCGCCGTGGGCGGCGGCGATGTCGATGCGCCGCCCCTCGGCCTGGGTGAAGGCGGCGCGCACGGCGTCGAGCTCCACCAGCGTCGGGTCCGGCCCGTCGGGCGTGGCCATCTCGGCCTCCACCACGAAGGGCTCCCCCTGCGCGGTCGAGCCCTCGATCCGCGGGCGGGAGACCGACAGCCCCTCGCCCAGCTTGATCAGGTCGGCGGAGGAATAGACCAGCCCGAGGTCCAGGTCGTTGCGCCCGGGCAGCAGGAAGATCGCCGACAGCAGCGCCAGCGCCAGCAGCGGCAGGCCGATCTTCAGCCGCCGGACCAGCCGGGAATAGCCCGAGACGTCGCGGCGCGGGGCGGGAGGCATCGGCTCACGCCCCCGTGCCTGCGCCGTCGACGCCGGCGCGCAGGCAGTCGTGGACGTGGATGATCCCCACCGGCGCGGGCCCCCTGGCGGGGTCGGCGACGAAGATGCACAGCACCGGCCGCTCCCGCCGGTTCATCAGCCCCAGCGCCTCGGAGGCGAGCGCGTCGGGCCGGATGGTGCGCGGATCGCGCGAGCAGACCTCGCCCGCCCGCCGCTCCAGCAGCCCGTCCATGTTGCGCCGCAGGTCGCCGTCGGTGATCGCGCCGACCAGCGCGCCGTCCGCGCGGGTGACGCCGGCGATTCCGAAGCCTTTCTGGCTGATCTCCAGCAGCACGTCGCGCATCGAGGCGTCCTCGTCGACCAGCGGCATCTCCTCGCCCACGTGCATCACGTCGCGCACCTTGATCAGCTGCGCGCCCAGCTTGCCGCCGGGGTGGAAGACGCGGAACCGCTCGGCGGTGAACTCCCGCCGCTCCATCAGCGCCACGGCCAGCGCGTCGCCCAGCGCCAGCGCCAGCGTGGTGGAGGTGGTGGGCGCAAGGCCGACCGAGCACGCCTCCGGCGCCCGCGGCAGCAGGAGGGCCACGTCGGATTGCGTCAGCAGCGGCGATTCGGGGCGCGAGGCCATGCCGATCAGCGGAATCGCGAAGCGCTTGCAGTGGGCGATGACGTCGGCGAGCTCCGGCGTCCCGCCCGAGTTCGACAGCACCAGCGCCACGTCCGCCCGCGTCAGCATCCCCAGATCCCCATGCGAGGCCTCGGCCGGGTGCAGGAAGAACGACGGCGTGCCGGTGGAGGCGAGCGTGGCGGCGATCTTGCGCCCCACATGGCCCGACTTGCCCATGCCCGAAACGACGATCCGCCCCTCGCAGGCCAGCATCAGCTCGATGGCGTCGGCGAAGCTCTCGCCGAGCGTCTGGGAGAACTCGGCCAGCGCCTCCGCCTCCAGCCGCAGCACGCGGCGGCCGATCTCCATGTCCTTCTCGCGCGCCTGCGCGGGCGAGGGAGCGGCCTTGGCCTGGGTCTGGGTCACGGGCGGTTCCGCCTTCTCTGGGGTCTGTTTCGGGGGGGCTCAGTGAGCGAAGATGTCCTCTTCCGGCCAGCCCGCGAGATCGAGGGCCGCCCGGTCCGGCAGGAAGTCGAAACAGCGGGTCGCGATTTCAAGGCGCCCCTCGCGCGCGAGCCGGGTCTCCAGCTCCGCCTTCAGCCGGTGCAGGTGCAGCACGTCGGAGGCCGCATACTCCAGCTGCGCCTCGCTGAGCTGGTCCGCGCCCCAGTCCGAGCTCTGCTGGACCTTGGACATGTCGACGCCGAGCAATTCCTGACACAGGTTCTTGAGCCCGTGCCGGTCGGTGTAGGTGCGCACCAGCTTGGAGGCGATCTTGGTGCACCACACGGGCCGCGCCACCACGCCCCAGCGCTGCGCCATCGCGGCGATGTCGAAGCGCCCGAAGTGGAAGAGCTTCAGCACGTCCGGATCGGCGAGCATCCTCTCGAGGTTCGGCGCCCGGGCGGCGTCGATGGGGATGCGCACCACATGCGCGTCGCCGTCGCCGGAGGAGAGCTGCACCACGCACAGCCGGTCGCGGTGGGGGCGCAGGCCCATGGTCTCGGTGTCGATGGCGACCACCGGGCCCAGGTCGAGCCCGTCGGGAAGATCGCCTTCGTGGGAGTGGATGGTCATCGCGAGCCTCCGGCCGTCCGAGCCGTCACGCCGGCCCGCGTCGGCGCCGGTCATGCCCGCTGGCGCGGCGAAGATCAACCGGGACGGCGATTCGCCCGGCCTCAGAGGACCAGCGCGCCCAGCAGGAGCAGCCACAGGCCCAGCGCGAGCGCCCGGTTGATCGTCACGTCGAGGCGGCGGGCGGGCAGGTCGTGGGGCGGATAGTCCACCAGCCAGCGTCCCGCCTCGGCCGAGCGGCGCAGCAGGTCCATGTCGATCTCGATCCGGGGGACGCGGGCCTGGGGCGGGCGGACGAACAGGGCGCCGAGGTTCCAGCCCTCCTCGCCATGATGAAAATACCACCGGTAGCCCTCGAGGGTCACGCCGAAGCGCTCCGCATAGCTCTGCATCAGGTCGCCATGGTCGTCGCCCTCGACGCCCAGCTCGCGCAGCGTCGTCGTGGCGAGGATCTCGCGACGGGTGCGCGTCTCCTCCCGCACGAAGGCGACGATCTCGTCGAGCGTGGGGGTCATCGGCCGGACCCGCCGACGCGGGTCCCCGAAACGCGACCGCCCCGCCGAGGGGTGCTCGGCGGGGCGGAGGCGACTGGTGCCCAGGAGAAGACTCGAACTTCCACTTCCATACGGAAACCAGCACCTGAAGCTGGCGCGTCTACCAATTCCGCCACCTGGGCAGGTGTCGTTGGAGCGGTGATCTACTGGGGGCCGCGGGGGGTGTCAACGGGGTCCGGACGGATTTTCCCGAGGCCGTGCAGGCGGCCCCTGCGCTCCCCCGCCGCAGGGGACCGAAGCCGTTGCGTCGCCGCCGGCGCCGGGCCGCTCAGCGGCGCAGCGGGCGCAGCTCGCGCCCCTCGCGCAGCCACAGGCGGCCCGCGGCCAGGTCCAGGGTCGCGCCGCCGATCTCGCGGCGGAAGCGGCCCTCGGTCAGGCGGAAGACCTCGCCGGCGAGCATCCGCCGGCCCAGATCCGTGCGGCGCAGCTGCGCGCCGCGCAGGCTGCGCCCGGCGCCCTTCCACTCCACCGCCGGGGGCGCGAGGGCAGGGTCGGCGAGCTCCCCCAGCAGCCGGGCGAGCCACAGGTCCCCCAGCCGGTCGGGGCCGGAGTTGGCGCGCAGGGCCTCGCCCAGGATCCGGCGCGCGGGGGTCCAGTCGTCGCCGGTCGCGGCGAGCAGGAGGGCGTCCTCGCGGCCGAGGCCCGACTCGGCCTCGGGGAAGCGGGCGAGGCGGGCGGTCAGGGCGGCCGCGACCCCGGGCAGGGGCCAGGCGCCCGGCGGGCGGGCGGCGAGCCGGGCGAGGTCGGTCGGATCGGCCGCGCCGGCCGCGGCCCAGATCTCCCCCAGCGCCTCGGCCATGGGCGCGACCGCGCGGGCGGGCGGCGCCTCGGCCAGCATCCGCCGCGGCAGGGCGGCGAGGCCCTGCGCCGCGCCGCCGCCCGGCAGCCCCGCGGCCGACCCTGCCAGCGCGGCGGCGAGGGGATCGCCCTCCGGCCCCGCATGGACCCGGACCTGGAGCCGGTCGAGCGCCCCCTCCTGCGCCGCGAGCCGCGCGACGAAGGCCAGCGCCAGGATCTCCTGCAACGAGGCCGCCATGGCGAATTCCGCCGCCTCCGCGCCCGCCAGCGCCCGGCGCAGGGCCGAGAGGTCGGCGGGGATCGCGCGGCGGGGGTCGGGGACCTGCGGCCCGGGAGCGGGGACCGGCGGGCCGGCCAGGACCGCGGCCCAGAAGCCCGCCCGGGCCTGCGCGAAGGCGGCATCGTCGGCGGCGCTCTCCAGCGCGGGCAGCGGCCCGCAGGAGAGCTCGTCGCGCACCGGGGCGGCGCCGGGCCGCCCGGCCGCGGCCAGCGCCCCGCAGGCCCCGTCGCCCAGCGCCAGCAGCAGCTCCGGGCCGGGCTCGGAAGAGACGATCGCGCGCTTGCTCATCGGGGGTCCCCTGCGGATTCGTCGAATTGCCGCCTTGTTCCGGCGCGCCCGCGAGACTAGAGGAAAACCGTGGCCGCGTCCGGGCGCCCGCGCCCGCGCGCCGCGTGAATTTCCGACCGTCTCCCGCGCGTCCCGCGCGCAGGTCCGGTCCGCAGCAGCATCGGGAGAGCCAGGCGCATGACCCAGTCCGCCCCTCTGGTGACCATCTTCGGCGGCTCCGGCTTCGTCGGCCGCTACGTCGCCCAGCGCATGGCCCGCCGCGGCTGGCGGGTGCGCGCCGCGGTGCGCCGCCCGAACGAGGCGATGTTCCTGCGCCCCTACGGCGAGGTGGGCCAGGTGGAGCCGGTGCAGGCCAACATCCGCGACGACGCCTCGGTGGCCAAGGCCTGCCTGGGCGCGACCGCGGTGGTCAACTGCGTGGGCATCCTGACCGAGGTCGGCAAGCAGTCCTTCGACTCGGTGCAGGCGCAGGGCGCCGCCCGGGTGGCCAGGGCCGCGGCCGAGGCCGGGGCGCGGAGCTTCGTGCAGATCTCGGCCATCGGCGCCGACCCCAGGGGCCCCTCCGACTACGCCCGCAGCAAGGCCGCGGGCGAGCAGGCCGTGCTCGACGCCTTCCCCGAGGCGGCGATCCTGCGCCCCTCGGTGATCTTCGGGATGGAGGACGCGTTCTTCAACCGCTTCGCCGCCATGGCCCGGATCTCGCCGGTGCTGCCGATCACCGGCGGCGAGACGAAGTTCCAGCCGGTCTACGTGGGCGACGTGGCCGAGGCCGCGGCCAAGGCCGCCGCCGGCGAGGTCCCGGGCGGGATCTACGAGCTCGGCGGCCCCGAGGTCGCGACCCTGCGCGCCCTGATCGAGCGGATGCTGAAGCTGGTGCGCCGCCGCCGCCTGATCGTGGACCTGCCGCCGGGGCTGGCGGGGATCCCCGCCTCGCTGCTCGGCCTCGCCCAGTCGCTGACCGGCGGGCTCTACGTCAACAAGACCCTGACCGCCGACCAGATCGCCCAGCTGGGCGTCGACAACGTGGTGGCGGAGGATGCGAAGGGCCTGCGCGACCTCGGGATCGAGCCGCTGGCGATGGAGGCGGTGCTGGAGAGCTATCTCTACGCCTACCGCCCCCAGGGCCAGTACTCGCGCCTGACCGAGAGCGCGAAGAACATGCGCGGCGCCTGACCCCGCGCCCCACACGCCCCCGAACGGCCGCGGAGGACCCCCTCCGCGGCCGTTCCGCGTTCAGGCCCCGCGCCGGGGCGAGGGCCGCGTCCCCGGCGCCCTGCAGCGGGGCTGCGGGATGATCTCGATCATGGCGGCGCGGGACGGCCGGGGGCAGACCGCTCCCGTCGGGCGGAGGGCCCGGGCGGGACGGGGGCTGCGAGATCCATGGACCGGAACGGGAACCGCGTCTTTTGGGGGCTCTGGGCGGGGCTGACGCTCCTCTGGCTGGCCTCGAACCTCGGCGCGCCCGACCTGCGCTTCTTCGCCCTGCGCGCGGCGGCCCTGCAGCTGACCGGCGTGCTGGCGATCGGGGCGATGAGCCTCGCCATGCTGCTCGCCCTGCGCCCGCGCCTGCTGGAGGGGCCGCTGGGCGGGCTCGACAGGATCTACCGGCTGCATCGGCGGCTCGGCATCGGCGCGCTGATCGTGGCGACGGTGCACTGGCTGTGGGCGCAGGGGCCGAAATGGGCGGTCGCCCGGGGCTGGCTGGAGCGGCCGCACCGCGGGCCGCGGCCGCCGGTCGAGGATCCGCTGCAGGCCGCGCTCGCCGGGCTGCGCCATCCGGCCGAGAGCGTGGGCGAATGGGCCTTCTACGCGATCCTCGCCCTGGGGCTGATCGCGCTGATCCCGCGCATCCCCTACCGCTGGTTCCGCCGGTCGCACCGGCTGACGCCGCTGGCCTTCCTGGCGCTGGTCTTCCATTCCGTGGTGCTCTTCGACCTCGCGCAGTGGCCGACGCCGCAGGGCCTGGTCCTGGGCCTGCTGATGCTGGGCGGCGCCTGGGCGGCGGCGGTCTCGCTGAGCGGGCGCATCGGCGCGGGGCGCCGCGTCGCCGGCACGCTGGTCGGCAAGCGCTTCCACCCGGGCGTGCACGCGCTGGAGAAGCGGGTGCGTCTCGGCGAGGGCTGGCCCGGCCATCTCCCCGGCCAGTTCGCCTTCCTCACCTCCGACCGGCGGGAAGGCGCGCATCCCTACACGCTCGCCTCCGCCTGGGACCCGGCCACGCGCGAGATCGTGGTGATCGCCAAGGAGCTCGGCCGCCACACCACCGGCCTCGAGCATCGCCTGCGGATCGGCCAGCCGGTGACGGTCGAGGGGCCCTACGGCCGCTTCACCTTCGACGACGGCGCCGAGCGCCAGATCTGGATCGGCGGCGGCATCGGCATCGCCCCCTTCGTGGCCCGGATGAAGGCGCTCGCCGCCTGCGGGCCGGGGGGCGAGCGCCCCGTCGACCTCTTCCACTGCACGCGCGAGGTCGACGAGGGCGCGCTCGCCCTGCTGGCCGCGGACGCGGCCGCGGCGGGCGTGCGCCTGCACGTGCTGGTCGAGGCCCGCGACGGCTTCCTCACCGGCGCGCGGATCCGCGAGACGGTCCCGCGGTGGCGCGAGGCCGGGATCTGGTTCTGCGGCCCCTCCCGCTTCGGCGCGGCCCTGCGCGCGGATTTCGACGCGCAGGGCTTCCCGGTCGAGGAGCGCTTTCACCAGGAACTGTTCGAGCTGCGCTGAGGGGGGGGCCACGGCGCATTGAAATGCGCCCTACCGGCGGCGGGGCAGGTCCGCCGCCTCGTCCACGTCCGCGAGCCTGTCGGCGAAGCCGACGCGGCGCCCGCCCAGGGTGGCGAGGCTGTCGGCCAGCGCCTGCGGCCCCGACCAGCGCGCGCCCTCGAAGAGGCCCGCCGGCACCGAGGCGCCGTTGCGGACCCCGACCAGCCAGAAGCCCCCGTCCGTGGCCGGCCCGAACACCGCCTGCCGTCCGCCCAGCGCCCGCAGCGCCCGGGCGATCACGGCGGGCGTGACGCCGGGGATGTCCGAGCCGATCAGCAGCACCGGCCCCCGCCAGCGCCGCCCCGGCGCCGGGCCGCGCAGCGCGCGGGCCATGCGGGCGCCGAGGTCGCCGCCCCCCTGGGGGAAGCGGGGCAGGGCCGGGGGCCAGATCCGGCTCGCCATCCCCTCGGCGTCGGGGGAGACGGCGAGCGCCACGTCGAAGCGGGGATCGGCGGCCAGGCGGCGCAGGCAGCCCAGCGCCTGGGCGCGATGCCAGCGCGCCGCCTCCAGCCGGCCGATGCCGCGGGCGAGGCGGGTCTTCACCCGGCCCGGGCGCGGCTCCTTGACGAAGACGACGACCGTGGGGCGCTCAGCGGGCATAGCGGCGGGCCAGCCGCTCGGGGCTCGCGCCCAGGAAATAGAGGCCCAGCGTCGAGAGATTGCGCCAGCCCCGGCGCAGCCAGCCCTCCGCCCGGTAGCGGCGGGCGGAGGTGGTGGCCTCGGCCGCCAGCTCCGACAGCGGCAGGCGGCGGGCGAGGCTGACGTCCTCCATCAGCGGCTGGTCGGGATAGCCGCCGGCGCGCCGGTAGACCGCGGCGCGCACCAGCAGGCCCTGGTCGCCATAGGGCAGGCCCAGCCGCCGGGCGCGGAAATTGGCCCAGGCGGCGACCAGGGCGGCGGGGGCGCCGGGCTCGTCGAAGCGCAGGCGGAACCAGCCGGCGCGGTCGGGCGCGGCCTCCATGTGGCGGCGCACCGCCTCGGACCAGCCGGGCGAGAGCACCGTGTCGGCGTGGACGAACAGCAGCCAGTCGCCCCTCGCCGCCTCCGCCCCGCGGGCGAGCTGGCCGCCGCGGCCGGGGGGGCCGACGATCAGCTCCGCCCCGGCGGCGTCGGCCACCTCGCGCACCGCGTCGCGCGAGCCGCCGTCGCTCAGGATCACCTCGCGGATCAGCCCCTCGGTCAGGGCGGAGGCCAGCGCGCCGAGGCAGGGGCCGAGGTCGTCGGCGGCCTCCAGCGTGGGGATCACGATCGACAGCGGCGCGGCCATCAGCAGACCCGCCCCCAGCGCGTCGCGGCCAGGCCGACGATCCCCGCCGCGCCGATGATCCCGGCCAGCGGCAGCACCGTGCCGTCCCAGAGCTCGACCATGACCGCCCCCAGCGCCACTCCGCACAAGGTCCCCGAGGCCGACAGCACCGAGGAGGCGGACCCCGCCCGGTCGCCCATCGGCGTCAGCCCCATCGCCAGCAGGTTGCCGAACAGGATCCCGAACAGCGCCAGCGTGGGCCCCAACCATAGCATGAACAGGATCAGCGGCGGCACGCCCCCGAACGCCGCGGCGAAGACCGCCGCCCCGCCCAGGCCCGAGGCCGCCCACAGCGCCAGCGCCCCGCGGGTCAGCCGCTGCGCCCCGATCCGGGTGACGAGCCGGGAGTTGGCGAAGCTGACCACCCCGAAGCAGGCCGAGATCCCCCCGAAGGCCAGCGGCAGCCCCCAGGTCAGCCCGTAGATCCCGCCCAGCACCGCATGGGCCGAGCTGAGGAAGGTGGCGAAGGCCCCGAACACCGCCGCGATGGCGATGACCGAGGCCAGCATCGCCCGGATCCGCAGCATCTCGAGAAAGGTCCGCCCCACCGCCGCAGGCGAGATCGGGCGGCGCTTGTCGTCGCTCAGCGTCTCGGGCTGGGCGAGGGCGAACCACACCGTGGTCGCCAGCGCCTGCAGGGCGGTGACCGCAAAGACCCAGCGCCAGTGCGCGAACTCGACCATCAGCGTGCCGAAGATCGGGGCGGTGAACACCATCAGCACGAAGACCGAGTTGGTCAGCGAGACCACCCGCGCCATCTCGTCCCCCGAGAAGCGGTCGCGCATGATCGCGTAGCTGACCACCCTGAGCCCGCCGGTGCCGAAGCCCTGCAGGAACCGCCCCGCCACCAGCCAGCCGAAGCCCGGCGCGAGCGAGGCCAGCAGCCCTCCCGCCAGCGCCACGCCCATGCCCACGAAGATCGCCGGCCGGCGCCCCCAGCGGTCCGACACCGGTCCCAGGCAGAGCTGCGAGCAGGCCATGCCGAGGAACATCGCCAGGATCGCCCATTGCGGCTTGCGCTCGCCCTCGATGCCGAAGCCCTCGGCGATCGCGCCCAGCGCCGGGATCACGATGTCGACGGCGAAGGCGTTCATCGCCCCCAGCGCCGCCATCAGCAGCACGAAGCCCGCCGCCGCCTTCTCGGGGCCCGAAGCGCCGCCGCCCCCCACCGCGCCCAGGCCCGAGGGGCGCGGCGCGTGGCCCGCGGCCTCTGCGGGCGGTCTGGGGTGGCGCGCGCTCATGCCTCGCCCCTCGCGTGGGTCTCGCGCCCCAGGCCGCCCCAGCGCATCGCCGCGAGGCCCGCGACGCCGGCGAAGCCCAGCATCCCGGCCAGCGGCAGCACGGTGCCGTCGAAGATCTCGGCCATCACCGCCCCCAGCGCCACCCCCGCCAGCGTCCCCGAGGCGGCCAGCGCCGAGGAGGCCGACCCCGCCCGGTCCCCCAGCGGCGCCAGCGCGGTCGCCAGCAGGTTGCCGTAGAGGATCCCGAACATCGCCAGCGTCGGCAGCAGCCAGACGAGCAGCAGCCACAGCGGCGGCACGCCCGCGAAGAAGACCGCGAAGACCGCGAGCCCCAGCGTCCCCGACACCGCCCAGCTCGCCAGCCCGATGCGCGCCATCCGCGCCGCCCCCAGCCGGCCCACCAGCCGGGCGTTGGCCAGCGCCGCCAGCGCGAAGAAGACGGTCGAGCCGCCGAACACCGCCGGCAGCCCCCAGCCGAGCCCGTAGACCTCGCCGAACAGCGGCTGGGCGGAGCTGAGGAAGGTCGCCAGCACCCCGAAGGCCACCGCCATCGCCATCGCCGCCCCCATCGCCGGGCGCATCCTGAGCACGCCCGCATAGGTCCGAAGCACCGCCCGGAAGGCCAGCGGCCGGCGGTGGGCGGGGTCCAGCGTCTCGGGCTGGAACAGGTGGAAGGCGAGCGCGGTCAGCGCCGCCTGCACCGCGGTGATCGCGAGGCCGAGCCGCCAGTGCGCGAACTCGACGATCAGCTGCCCCACCACGGGGGTGAAGAACATGATCAGCTCGAAGATCAGCGCCTGCATCGAGACGATGCGCGCCATGCGGTCGCCGGAGCTCTGGTCGCGGATGATGGCGAGGCTGACCACCCGCAGCCCTCCCGCCCCCAGCCCCTGCATCAGGCGCGCGGCGATCAGCGTCTCGAAGGTCGGCGCGGCGGCGGCGGCGAGCCCGCCGAGGAAGGCCAGCGCCAGCCCCAGGAAGGCCGCCCGCCGCCGTCCCCAGGCGTCCGCCGCGGGGCCCAGCACCAGCTGCGACAGCGAGGCGCCGGCGAACATCGCCAGCACCGTCCACTGCGCGCCCTCGCCGGGGGACATGGAAAAGCTCTGGGCGATCAGGCCCTGGGCGGGGATGACGATGTCCACCGCCACCGCGTTGGTCGCCCCCAGCGCGGCCATCAGCGCCACGAACACCAGCGAGGTCCGCCCCGCGTCCGCCGCCCCCCCGGCCCCCCCGGCCCCCCCGGTCCGCGCCGCCGCCAGCGCGATCCCCGTCGGCCGCGGCGCGCGCCCCGCCGCCTCCGCCGGCACCTCGTGCCGCGGCGCCGCCGCAGCCTGCCGGTCGGCCCCGCCGGGCGCCCCTGACGGCGCCCCTGCCGAAGCGGCGTCGGAAGCGCCGTCCGCCGCGGGCCCCTGCGCCCCTGCCGGCTTGCCGTCAGACGCTCCGGCCGGCGCGGTCGCCGCCGCACCGTCCGGCGCAGGCGTCGCGTGTTCCGTAATGGGCGCAGGCGAGACTTTCGACTCCGACCCGCGGGCCCCAGCCGGCCCGTCGTTTGACGTAGCGTCCGACGCGGGCGCATCGTCCGCCGCGGTTGCCGCGATGGGCGCGTCGACCGGAACGGGCGCAGGCACGGCTTCCGGCGCCCGCCCGGGCGCGCCTGCCGGCCTGTCTTCCGACGTATCGTCCGGCCTGGTCGCGTGTTCCGGCGCGGCGGACGCAAGCGCCTCCCGGGCGCCCGGGCGGGCGCCCTCGCGGGGCGTCCCGCCTTCGCCGGCGTGCGGCGTCTCCGGCTCCGGAGGGGCGCCGGACGCGGAGGTCCGCGGCGGCGCCCGCTCGGGGTCGGTCGGCCGGCGGTCCTGCTCCTCCCCCGGTCTGCGCGTCACGAAAACCCTTCCTGGAAGCGGACCGGCTCGCCGCCGCGGGGCGCGAGGAGCTGGTCCTCCCACATCACCCGCCGGCCGCGGATGATCGTGCCCACGGGCCAGCCCTGCACCTCCATGCCGGCGTAGGGGGTCCAGCCGCAGCGGCTCTCGATCCAGGCGTCCTCGATGGTGCGGCGGGCCTTGAGGTCGACCACGGTGAAGTCGGCGTCGTAGCCCGCCGCGATCCGCCCCTTGCCGGCGATGCCGAAGATGCGCTGCGGGCCGTGGCTGGTGAGGTCGACGAAGCGCTGCAGGCTGAGCCGCCCCTTCGCCACGTGGTCCAGCATCACCGGCACCAGCGTCTGCACCCCCGGCATGCCCGAGGGCGTGGCGGGATAGGTCTTCTCCTTCGCCTCCCTCTCGTGGGGCGCGTGGTCGGAGCCGAGCACGTCGATCACCCCGCGCCGCAGCCCGTCCCAGACCCCCGCCCGGTGCGAGGCGTCGCGCACCGGCGGGTTCATCTGGATCAGGGTCCCGAGACGCGCATGGTCGTCGGTGGTGAAGGTCAGGTGGTGGGGGGTGGCCTCGCAGGTCACCAGGCCCTTCTCGGCCTGCAGCATCGGGATCTCGTCGGCGGTCGAGATGTGCAGGATGTGGATGCGCCGGCGGGTCTCCTTCGCCAGGCGGATCAGGCGCTCGGTGCACAGGCGCGCGGCCTCGGCGTCGCGCCAGACGGGGTGGGAGGCCGGGTCCCCCTCCACCCGCAGGTGCTTGCGGTCCTCCAGCCGGAACTCGTCCTCCGAATGCACGGCGACGCGGCGGCGGCCGTGCGCGAGAACCTGGCGCACGTCCTCGTCGCCGGCGACCAGCAGCGTGCCGGTGGAGCTTCCCATGAACATCTTGATGCCGGCGCAGCCCTCCAGCCGCTCGGCCTCCTCCAGCAGCTCGACGTTGCCGGGCGAGGCGCCGAACCAGAAGCCGAAGTCGCAGGCCATGCGGGCGCGCCCGCGGGCGATCTTGTCTGCCAGCGCCTCGTAGGTGGTGGTGGTGGGGTTGGTGTTGGGCATCTCGAAGACGGCGGTGACGCCGCCCATCACGGCGGCGCGGGCCCCGGTCTCGAGATCCTCCTTCGTCTCGGCGCCCGGCTCGCGGAAATGCACCTGGCTGTCGATGACGCCGGGCAGGACGTGCAGGCCGGCGCAGTCCACCACCTCGCCGGCGTCGAGATGCGCGAGATCCCCGATGTCGACGATCTTCCCGTCCTTCACCGCCACGTCGGCGAGCCCGGTTCCGTCGTGGTTCACCACCGTTCCGTTCTTCAGGATCAGGTCGGGGGCGGTCATCGCGGGCTCCATCTCTGCGGCAGGCCCTCTCCTCTAGCAGCGCCCGCCCCGTGAGGCGAGCCGGGACCACCCTCGCAAAGCGCCTGTTCTCTGGAGCCGTCCATCGCGCTGCCGATCAGAGCGACTCGCCCCCTCCGGTCAAGGATCGCGAAGCGACCCCCCGCAGGGGGGCTTGTCCTTGACCGGAGGGGGCGAGTCGCTCAGGCAGCAAGAGCGATGGACGGCTCCGGAGAACAGGCGCGGGGCTGGTTCTTTGGTGAGTCAGGAGCCCGCCGGAGGCTGCAACGCCCGC
>Ga0310345_10002186_pt1 | contig 20206 bp, 20 predicted proteins | sample HC15DNA20500_MG_FD_204667 | JGI IMG/M metagenome (GOLD analysis project Ga0310345, IMG submission 204667) | Marine microbial communities from station ALOHA, North Pacific Subtropical Gyre - HC15-DNA-20-500_MG | ecosystem: Environmental > Aquatic > Marine > Oceanic | place: Pacific Ocean: North...
TGCGAACCGGGGCGGAGACGCCCCGGTTTTTTGTTTGCCGCGCGCCTTGGAACAGCTCATTTTGTGATATTGGTTCCGGTCAGCCCCGCCTCGGGCAAGGATCAATCAATCGGAGAAACCCATGTCCTCGGCAGACGACATCATCGAACGCCGGCGCCTGCGCCGGAAAGTGACCTTCTGGCGGATCGCCGCGTTTCTGGTTCTGGCCGGCTTCATTCTGGCCCTCGCCGGGGTGGCAGGCGTGTTCGAGGCCTTCGGCAAGAAGGCCGGCGATCATATCGCCCGCGTCGAGATCGACGGCGTGATCGGCAATGACGAGGAAATGGTCGAGCTGCTCGAAGAACTCGGCGAAAAGGATCAGGTCAAGGCTATCGTCCTGAAGATTTCATCGCCCGGCGGCACCACCGTTGGCGGCGAGGCGCTTTTTGAGACGGTTCGCGATCTGGCAGCCAAGAAGCCGGTCGCCACAAGCGTCGGCACGCTTGCCACCTCGGCCGGCTATATGGTCGCCTCGGCCAGCGATCATATCGTGGCGCGGCGTTCATCCATTGTCGGCTCGATCGGTGTGCTCTTCCAGTACGGTAATGCGTCAGAACTGCTCGACAAGATCGGCGTCGAGGTGGACGCGGTCAAATCCTCGCCGCTCAAGGCCGAGCCCTCGCCATTCAACCCGACCAGCGAAGAGGCCAAGGAGATGCTGGCCCGGGTGGTCGATGATTCCTATGACTGGTTTCTCGGGCTTGTTACCGAACGCCGCGGCTTTACGCCTGCAAAGGCGCGTTCGCTGGCAGACGGCAGCATATTCACCGGAGCACAGGGACTGGAGAACGGGCTGATCGACGAAATCGGCGACGAGGATACCGCGAAAAAGTGGCTGGTAGACGAAAAGGGCATCGACGAGGATCTGGATTTCGTCGACTGGAAACCCGACCGCGAAGATGAGCGTTTCGATGCTGCGAGCGCGCTGGCGCAAACAATCGCGCGAATGGCGGGGGCTGATTTGCCCGCTGCCGCCACCGAGGAGTTGCGCGGCTTCATTCGACGCCACCTGTTTCTTGACGGTTTGGTGTCGGTATTGCACATTGAATGATCTTGACGAGTAACAACCTTTGGCGTGCGGGAAGGTTTGCGGAATGATCAAGTCCGAACTGGTGCAACTCATCACGGAACGAAATCCCCATTTGTATCAGCGAGATGTCGAGAATATCGTCAACGCCATATTCGATGAGATCACCGATGCCCTGTCGCGCGGCGACAGGGTGGAGTTGCGCGGTTTCGGCGCATTCTCGGTGAAGAACCGGCCGGCCCGCATCGGCCGCAATCCGCGCACAGGTGCCAAGGTCAGTGTCGAGGAGAAATGGGTTCCATTCTTCAAGACTGGCAAGGAACTGCGCGAGAGACTGAATTCGGAATGATTCCGGAATGAAACGGCTTGTCTGGGCCATAATCGGTGTGCCGGTTGCGATCATCCTGATCGTGTTATCCGTCGCCAATCGCGAACCGGTGCAGTTACGGCTCGACCCGTTCAGCGCTGCCGACCCGGCTGTGGCCTACACGCTTCCGTTCTTTCTGCACCTGTTTGCTGCGCTCATCCTCGGCATGGCGATCGGCGGGGTTGCCGTCTGGTTCGGTCAGGGCAGGCACCGCCGCGAGGCGCGCCGTGAACGCAGCAAGGCGAAAAAGTTCGAGGAGCAGGCCGAAGCGAACCGGCAGCGTGCCGAGGAACTCGCCGCCCAGAAAATTGCGTCCGAACCCGGCAGCCAACCGAGATCAGGCGCTTTTCCGCTGGTAAGAAAGGCGGGCTAAGCCGCCCCCTCGGCCTCTTCTCCGGCAACCTTCTTCGAGAAGCTTGAAAAGAACTGGTCGGCCAATTTTTTTGACGTCGAATCAATCAGGCGTGAACCGAGCTGGGCAAGTTTGCCGCCGACCTGCGCCTTGGCCTCATAAGTGAGCTTGGTGCCGCCCTCGACTTCCTCCAGATGCACATCGGCGCCGCCCTTGGCGAAGCCGGCTATGCCGCCCTTGCCCTCTCCGACGATGGAGTAGCCTTGCGGCGGGTTGATGTTCTCGAGCCGCACCTCGCCCTTGAAGGTGGCCTTCACCGGGCCGATCTTGGTGGTCACCGTCGCCGCCATCTCGTTTTCGGACGTCATTTCGAGGGACTCGCAACCCGGAATACATTCACGCAGCACGTCGGGGTTGTTCAATGCCTCCCAGACTGTCTGACGGTCGGTCGGGATCACATATTCGCCTGACATGTCCATTGACGGAGCTCCTCCTTGTGGCGGGCCGGATTTGAGCGCCTGTTTGGCATGAGAACGGACTTCGAGCAACAGAACCGGCCTTCTGCCGTGCGACGATATTCCGACGCATTTCAATTTCCGGTCAACTGCTCTATGCCGGACGCAATCAGTTCCACGGGAGTTTCATGGCTTCGCCCCGCCACCAGCGAAAAACAAAATTGCAAAAGCAGGCTGCATTAGCATCATCGGAAGCAGCTTTGCGCCGTGCGCCGTCGTCGCGCCGGTGCGCCGAGCGCCTGCCGGTGATCCTAGAGAGCGCGCCGGATCGCGACTATGCACTGATAGACAGCGGGGACGGACGGAAGCTGGAGCGTTACGGTCCGTACCGGATCATCCGCCCCGAGGCCCAGGCGATCTGGCAACCTGCGCTACCGCCAAAAGAATGGCGCGAGGCGGACGCGGTATTCACCGGCGATATCGAGGAGGAGGCCGCCGGGCGGTGGCATTTCCCCAAGGCTCCGCTTGGCGAAACCTGGCCGCTGACATGGGACGGGATCGACTATTGGGGCCGCTTCACCTCCTTCCGCCATGTCGGTGTGTTCCCGGAACAGGCGGCGCATTGGCGCTTCGCCGAAGAGGCCATTCTTGCCGCGAACCGGCCAGTCAAACTGCTCAACCTGTTTGGCTATACGGGCGTCGCCTCCCTCGTCGCGGCGCGGACCGGTGCGCACGTCACCCATGTTGACGCTTCCAAGAAGGCCATTGGCTGGGCGCGTGAGAATCAATCTCTGGCCGGGATGGACAGTCTGCCGATCCGCTGGATATGCGACGATGCAGTGAAATTCTGCGAGCGTGAGGTGCGGCGCGGCAACCGCTACGACGCGGTCCTGCTCGATCCACCCAAGTTTGGCCGCGGGCCAAAGGGCGAGGTCTGGAACGTCTTCGACGACCTGCCGCATCTGCTCGATGTGCTGCGCGAACTGGTGAGCGAGAAGCCTGCCTTCGTCGTGCTCACTGCCTATGCCATCCGGGCATCCTTCTACGCCATGCATGAAATCATGCAGGAGGTGTTCGGCGATCTGGGCGGCGCAATCGAATCCGGCGAACTCGTGCTGCGGGCGGAGAATGGCGACCGCTGCCTCTCCACATCGTTGTTCAGCCGCTGGATGCCCGCCGCATGAGCACAAGCCAGCAAACGAAAAACCGGCCCGGCCGGATCCACGAGATCACCTCGACGGCTAATCCCCAAATCAAGGCGATCAAGTCACTAGCGGCAAAAAAATTCCGCGACGAAACCGGACTTTTCCTAGCCGAGGGCCTGAAACTGCTCACCGATGCGCTCGCCACCGGATGGCCTGTTCGCATAGTAATATTCGCGAAGAAGATGGCAGGCGTGCCCGCAATAGCAAATGCCGCGGCCAGAGCGCGGGCACAGGGCGCCGACATTCTCGAGGTAAACGAGAAAATCCTCGGCGCGATATCGCGGCGCGACAATCCGCAGATGGTGATCGGCGTCTATGAACAGCGTTTCGCCGCGCCGCCAAAACAAGGTGCCTCCTCCGAATTCTGGATCGCGCTCGACCGGGTGCGCGATCCGGGAAATCTGGGGACCATCATCCGAACCGCCGATTGCGTGGGTGCGAACGGTGTCATGCTGGTCGGCGAGGTCACCGATCCTTTCGGGTTGGAGGCAGTGCGCGCCACCATGGGTTCGCTCTTCCATATGAAACTGGTGCAAATGAGCGCAGACGGGTTCGCGGACTGGTGCAAGGGCTGGAACGGGAGGGTGATCGGCGCGCATCTCGAAGGCGCGGTCGATTTCCGCAGCATCGAACTGGGCAGCGAACCTGCGATTTTGCTGATGGGCAATGAGCAGCAGGGCCTGCCGGTTGAATTGTCGGCGCTTTGCGACACGCTGTGCCTGATCCCGATGGCCGGTCAGGCCGATTCCCTCAATCTCGCGGTCTCCACCGGCATTGTGGCGTTCCAGCTACGTAGAGATGTCCTGATCATGCCGGACCAAAGCAAGGGTACTGCATCATGAAGCCGCTCTGGTCGCTCTTCTTCGTTGTGCTGTCTGTGAGCATCGATCAAACCTCGAAGTTTTGGGTCGAAGCCAACCTCGCACTGCACACACCGGTCGAGGTGCTGCCGTTCCTGGCCTTTTTCCGAACCTACAATACCGGCATTGCCTTCTCGTTCCTGTCCTTCATGGACGGCACATGGCTGATCGTGCTGACGCTCGCAATCATGGTCTTTGTCTTGTGGCTATGGTGGCGCACGGAAGCGGAGCGGGCGTTTTCGCTTGCCGGTTTCGCGCTGGTGTTCGGCGGGGCGTTGGGAAATCTGATCGACCGGCTGCTCTATGGCCATGTCGTCGATTTCATCCAGTTCCACACTGCAAACTGGTCTTTCGCAATCTTCAACCTTGCTGACTGTTTCATTTCAGTGGGCGCGGGCTTGATCTTGCTGGATGAATTGGTTTGGATGCGGCGTGGTGGTGAGCGGGCGCCCGACAACAAGGAGAAATAAGAGAATGAGCCGGTCCTTCCGGGCGGTCCTGGTCTCGCGGGACGAAGACAAGAAGCAGTCGGTGGAAATTACCGAACTGACTGAAGCCGATTTGATGGAGGGCGATGTCACCGTCGCGGTCGAGGCTACCACCGTCAACTACAAGGACGGGCTGGCCATCACCGGCAAAAGCCCCGTGGTCCGCCATTGGCCCATGGTTCCGGGCATCGATTTCGCCGGGATGGTCACCAAATCGGAAAGCCCGGAATTCAAGGAAGGCGACAAGGTGCTGCTCAATGGCTGGGGCGTGGGCGAAACCCATTGGGGCGCCTATGCCGGTCTTGCACGGGTGAAATCCGACTGGCTCGTCCCTCTGCCCGAAAGTCTTACACCGCAACAGGCAATGGGCGTTGGCACGGCGGGCTACACGGCGATGCTCTGCGTCATGGCGCTCGAAGCGCACGGGCTCAAACCGGAACAAGGCCCGGTGGTCGTGACCGGGGCCAATGGCGGTGTCGGCTCTGTTGCAATCTCGATCCTCTCGAAGCTCGGCTGGCATGTCATTGCGTCAACCGGGCGGCAGGAAGAAGCCGATTTTCTCAAAAGTCTTGGCGCAAGTGAAATCATCGATCGGGCCGAACTGTCCGAAGCCGGACGCCCGCTCGGCAAGGAACGCTGGATTGCAGGGGTGGATTCGGTCGGCAGTCACACACTGGCGAACCTGTTGGCACAGACACAATATGGTGGAGCGGTTGCTGCCTGTGGTCTGGCGCAGGGCTTCGACCTGCCCTCCACCGTCATGCCGTTCATCCTGCGCGGTGTGGCATTGCTCGGCGTGGACTCTGTAATGGTGCCGAAGCAGAAGCGCATCAAGGCATGGAACCGCATTGCCGCTGATCTCGACATGTCCAAGCTGGACGCGCTCACAAACACCATCGGATTTGACGGCATTATTGGGACCGCGCATGACATTCTGGATGGCAAGGTGCGCGGGCGGGTCATCGTCGACATGACTTCGTAGGAAGTCAGTAGACAAGCGCGCTGTCACACAGTCGTGTTTTGACCGTGTATGCGCCGCCTGGCCAGTTTGCGCGAAAATTCAACGGGGCGGAAACCGTATGATCCGTATTCTCAATACTGCACTCCTTGCCGCACTTGTTCTCCTGACTGGTATTGGGGGTGCCGCCGCCTTCGACGTCTCGGACTGGAAGTCGGTCGAGGAAAAGGCAAGGGGCCAAACCGTCTATTTCAACGCATGGGGCGGCGCGCAGAACATCAACGACTACATCCAGTGGGCAGCCGATACCGTGGCCGGGCGCTACGGCGTCAACGTCGTCCATGTGAAGCTCGACGACACCGCCAACGCTGTGGCCAGGGTGGTGGCAGAGAAGGCAGCCGGGCAAAGCGAAAGCGGCTCCGTCGATCTAATCTGGATCAATGGCGAGAACTTCGTTTCTATGAAGAGACAGGGCCTGCTACTGTCGCCGGGCTGGGCCGACGAACTGCCAAGCTGGACCTATGTCGATCACGAGAACAAGCCCACTATCACCACTGACTTCACCGAGCCCGTGGAAGGGTTGGAAGCTCCGTGGGGCATGGCCAAGATGGTGTTCTTCCATGACACGGCCAGAGATCTGGAGATGCCGGACTCCTTTGCGGAACTGGTCGAATGGACCAAGGCAAATCCGGGCCGCTTTGCATATCCCGCGCCGCCCGATTTCATCGGCTCGTCCTTCCTGAAGCAGGCGTTGATTGAGTCAGTGGACGACCCCGCGATCCTTTTGAAGCCGGTTGATAGCGCTGATTTCACCAAGGTCACCGTAACGCTTTTCGAACGGCTCGACGCCATGCATGAGAACCTCTGGCGCTCGGGCCGGACCTTCCCGAAAAACAAGGAAGCGCTGCGGCAATTGCTGGCTGACAACGAAATCGACATCGCCTTCGCCTTTTCGCCTGCCGAAGCTACCAATGCCATTGCCAATGGCGAGCTGCCGGACACTGTGCGCTCTTTCGTTTTCTCTGAAGGCACGCTCGGCAATACGCATTTCCTCGCCGTACCCTACAATGCTTCGTCGAAGGAGGGCGCGCTTGTGCTGGCCAATTTCCTGATGTCGCCGGAAGCACAATTGCGCAAGCAGGACCCTGAAATCTGGGGCGATCCCACCGTGCTGGCGATGGACAAGCTTTCCGATGAAGACCGTGAAAGCTTCGGGGCGCTCGATCTGGGCGTTGCGACCCTTGGACCCGCCGAACTCGGCCCGACGCTGAACGAGCCGCATGCGAGCTGGATGACCGAACTGGAGAAGGAATGGCTGCGCCGCTACGGCGTCGCCAACTGATCCACCTGCAATGCTGAGGGCTGCGCCCGCCATCGCCATCGTGGTGCTGACCGGGCCGATCCTGTTCGGTCTATTGGCGACGTTGCTTCCCGCCTTTGGCTGGTTTCCCGCACTTGGCGGAACTTCGCTTTCGCTCGAGCCGTGGAACATGCTGTTGGCGCAGCCCGGCATACTTCGCTCGGCACTGCTGAGCTATGCAACGGGGCTACTTACCGCGTTCATCGCGCTGGCGCTGGTAGCGGGGTTTCTGGCGGGCTGGCTGCACAGCCGGGCCTTCGGCGCCTTCACCCATTTGCTGTCGCCGCTGCTCGCGGTTCCCCATGCGGCGGCTGCGTTCGGACTGGCGTTTCTATTGGTTCCCTCGGGCTGGTTGATGCGGCTCGTCTCGCCGGAACTGACCGGCTTCACCCGCCCGCCCGACTGGCTCATCATCCACGATCCGCTCGGGCTGACGATGATGGCCGGGCTGATCGCAAAGGAATTGCCCTTCCTGTTTCTGGTCTCGCTGGCCGCGCTGCCGCAAACGCGGGCGCAGGAATTCACTCGCGTCGCTTCAGGCCTCGGCTACGGCCGCATGGCTGCATTTCTCCATGGCGTATGGCCGCAGCTCTATCCGCAGATCCGTCTCGCCGTCTTCGCCGTGATCGCCTACTCCAGCTCCGTGATCGACGTCGCCCTCATCCTGGGACCGACCAATCCCGCACCACTTGCGGCGCGGCTGGTGACCTGGATGAACGACCCCGATCTCACCATGCGGTTCCAGGCTTCGGCAGGGGCCGTGATGCAATCGCTGGTGACCGGCGCAGCTCTACTCACATGGGTCGCCGGGGAGAAACTCGTAACCGCCGGAGCGCGAAACATCCGAAACTCGGGCCGCCGGTTCGCGGAGGACGGATTGCCGCGCGGCGGGTTTGCGTTTGCCGTCGCATTGGCCGCAATTGCGGTCTTTGCCGGTCTTGGTCTGCTCGGCCTCTGGTCCTTCTCCGGCTATTGGGGCTTCCCCGATGCGCTTCCGCGCGCACTGAGCCTGCAAATATGGGAAGGGCAGTTGACCGGGCTGGGGCGGCCGCTTGGCATCACATTTGTCGTCGGTCTTGCGGCTACACTTGCCGCAATAATCCTCGCGCTGGCATGTCTGGAGCGTGAAGCGCGCACCCATCGCAGCGGCGGAAGCCGGGCACTTCTGCTGCTCTATCTGCCACTTATCGTGCCGCAAGCCTCCTTTGTCTTCGGCCTGCAACTGTTCTTTCTGTTTGCCGGGATTGGCACCAGCTTCTGGGCGCTGGCACTCGTACACCTCGTCTTCGTGCTGCCATATGTCTTCCTGTCGATGTCGGATGCCTGGAGGGCCTGGGACAAACGTTATGCGCAATCCGGGCAATCGCTGGGTCGCGGGCTCAACGCAATATTCTGGCATGTTCGTTTGCCCATGCTGCTTCGCCCTGTGCTTGCGGCAGGCGCGCTCGGCTTCGCCGTTTCTGTCAGCCAGTATTTGCCGACCCTGTTGATCGGAGCAGGGCGCTGGCCAACAATCACCACGGAAGCGGTGGCCCTGGCCTCGGGTGGCGACAGGCGGCTCATCGGCGTCTATGCTTCTCTGCAGATGGCGCTGCCCTTCGCAGGCTTCGCCGCAGCGCTTGCCGTGCCCGCGCTCGTCTTCATGCGCCGCGCTGGCATGCGCGCCTCGATCTGAAACGCCGACCCGATGCCCCAAGCCGAAAACCCAAAACCGCTACGCCTCGACCGCGTCTCCATACGACTACATGATCGTGAATTGGTCGGTATCGATGCTGCGATCGCACCGGGAGACGTGCTCACCGTGATGGGGGAATCAGGCTCAGGCAAGTCCACCCTGCTTGCTTTCGTTGCCGGATTCCTTGAACCGGTCTTCACCGCGTCCGGCAGAGTGCTACTGGGCGAGGATGAGATCACCAGCCTGCCGCCGCATGAAAGGCGCACCGGTCTGTTGTTCCAGGACGCCATGCTGTTTCCGCATATGAGTGTTGGCGAGAACCTGCTCTTTGCCCTGCCGCGCGGCGATGCGCGAAGCGCGCGTGTCGCGGCTGCCAATAGCGTGCTGGCCGACGCGGGGCTGGGAGGATTTTTTGACCGCGACCCGGCGACGCTTTCTGGCGGGCAGAAGGCGCGTGTGGCACTGGCACGAACCCTGTTGTCAAAGCCCCGCGCATTGTTGCTGGACGAGCCGTTTTCCAAACTGGACGCCAGCCGCCGCCAGACGATCCGCCGACATGTCTTCGATACCGCAAAGGCTGTCGGCCTGCCGGTCCTGCTCGTCACCCATGACCGGGCGGATGCCGAAGCAGCCGGCGGGCCGGTCTTCGACCTCGACGATCAATGACTGCGTCATCTCCCAGTTTTCCGGTGGAGGAAGTGTTGCCGCATTTGGCGCAGGCGCTCCGCGAAAGGCCCAATGCCGTGCTGATCGCACCACCGGGAGCAGGCAAGACCACACTGGTTCCACGTGCCATACTCAGTGAGCCGTGGTGCAAGGGCCGTGTTATCGTGCTTGAGCCGCGCCGCATCGCCGCGCGCAGTGCCGCCGCCTTTGTAGCGATGCAGATGAACTCCAAACCCGGAGAGATCGCCGGTTACAGGGTGCGGATGGAAAGCCGCGTCTCCAAGGCAACGCGCATTGAGTATGTCACCGAAGGCGTATTCACCCGGATGATCCTGACCGATCCGGAACTGGCGGGCATATCCGCCGTTGTCTTCGACGAGTTTCACGAACGTAGTCTCGATGCCGATCTGGGACTTGCGCTTGCGCTCGACACGCAATCGGCGCTGCGTCCTGATCTCCGCCTGCTAGTCATGTCGGCGACGCTGGAGGGTGCGGTAGTCTCCGCGCTGATGGATGACGCGCCGGTGATCGAGAGCGAGGGCCGCAGCTTTCCTGTCGAAATCCGCTATCGCGACCGCAAGCCCGGCGCGCCGGTTGAGGACGAGATGGCGGCGGCAATCCGGGAGGCAGTTTCAGAGAACAGCGGCTCGGTACTCGCCTTTCTGCCCGGCCAGCGCGAGATCATTCGCGCTGCCGAGCGGCTGGAGGAGCGATTGCCGGCCAATACCGAACTGCACCGGCTTTACGGCGCGCTGTCCGGGCCTGAGCAGGACGCCGCGATCCGCCCCGCGCCCGAGGGCAGGCGAAAGGTGGTTCTGGCGAGCGCCATTGCCGAAACCTCGATCACCATCGACGGCGTGACGACCGTGGTAGATAGCGGGCTGGAACGCGTACCGGTCTTCGAACCTGTGACCGGTTTGACCCGGCTGGAGACGCGGCGCGCCTCGCTTGCTTCCGTTGACCAGCGGGCGGGCCGGGCCGGGCGAACCGCACCTGGCATTGCGATCCGTTTGTGGCGGGAGGCGCAGTATGCGTCCCTGCCGAAGGCCCGGGTGCCGCAGATACTCGCCACCGATCTCACCGGTCTCGCCATCGATCTGGCCGATTGGGGTGTTGCCGATCCAGCAAGCTTGCGCTGGCTCGATCCCCCGCCGCAAGCGGCGTGGGGGGAGGCGGTGGCGCAGATGCGTGAGATCGGTGCCATCGATGCGCAGGGTGGTCTGACTGCTTTCGGACGCGAGATCCGAAACATCCCTTTTCCGCCGCATCTGGCAGCGATGGTAGCGCGAGGGAAAGAGTTTGGACAAGCGCAGGACGCGGCACTTCTGGCCCTGTTGCTCGGCGAACGCGGACTGGGCGGCAACGACACGGACCTAGCCGCGAGGCTTGACCGCGTCAAGCGCGAGAACTCCGCCCGAGCCAAAGCGGCAAGGCAGATGGCAGCGCGAGTAGTTCCGAGCCGTTCCGGAGGCGAAACAAAGCGAATTTCGCCCGGCGCGCTGCTGTCGCTGGCCTTTCCGGGACGGATTGCGAAGAACCGGGGGGCGGGTGGCGCATTCCTGCTAGCAAACGGGCGCGGCGCGCAGTTGGATGAAACCGACCGTCTTGCCGCCGAGCCCTATCTCCTTGCCGCCGATCTGCAAGGCAAGGCTGCCGGCGCCCGCATTACCGCGGCGGCGGCGATAACCGAATCGGAAATCGAGGCGCTGCACGCCAACGCAATCGAGAACCGCCGCGATGCCGTTCTTAGCGAACCCGCAAAGCGGGTAACGGTGAGCCGCCAGCGCCTGCTTGGGGCGATCAGGCTGGCCGAGGCGCAAGACAAGGTGCGGCCGAACGATGATGCGCAGGCCATATTGTTCGATGCCCTGCGCCGGCTGGGACCGGACGCCCTGCCTTGGAGCGAAGCAGCAAATTCGCTGCGCCAGCGGCTGAAATTCCTCCATGGGCAGCTTGGCGATGAATGGCCCTCGTTTGACGATGAAGTGCTTGCTCGTGATTTAGAAGACTGGCTCGGCCCCTTCACCGCAGACGCGGTTTCATTCGACGATCTGGCGCAACATCTGGGTGAGGGGCTGAATTGGCGATTGACCTCGCATGGAAAGACGATAGCGCAAGCAGACCGGCTGGCTCCGCCTATATTCCAGACACCTGCGGGAACCTCCCGTGCAATTTCGTATGGCGATAGCGAAGCAGTGCTGCCTGTACGGGTGCAGGAGCTTTACGGTCTACAGACGCACCCCAGCGTTCTCGACGGGCGGCTCCCGTTGAAACTGGAACTGCTGTCACCCGCCGGCCGTCCCATACAGGTGACGAACGATTTGCCGGGTTTCTGGGCGGGTTCGTGGCCCGATGTGCGCAGCGAGATGCGCGGGCGTTATCCCAAACATGTCTGGCCAAAAGACCCCTCCGCGGCACAAGCGACCACCCGGGCCAAACCGCGGGTGTGACGTACCCGCTCTTCAACCTGTTTTGACTGGCAAGACCGGCGCGATGCGCTATCGTTGTGCGATGCAGAATTCAGTCCCCGTAGCAAAACACACCGGATAAGCCCGTGACACGTCAAAGCGCCCTTTCCCGCCTGCACTTGGTCTTCACTCCCATGCTTGCCCATCTCGCCGCAGCCCTGTTGGTGACGTTCATCGCATCCGGTGCGGGCGCACAGGAACGCCAGCCAAGCACATGCCTTGCCATCGCCGAAAATCAGGATGGGCCGCGGGTCTGGAAGGCCGGTTACGAACCGGCGCAGGCGCAGGCTGAGGAGGTGACGATCACCTATGTCGCGCATTCCGCCTTTCGCATCACGACGCCTGAGGGCATCGATATCATCACCGACTACAACGGATACAACGGCGCGGGCGGCCTGCCGGATGTCGTGACGATGAACCATGCCCACAGTTCGCACTACACCTCAAATCCTGATCCGGGCATTCCGCATGTATTTCGTGGTTGGGACGAGACAGGCCAGGGCAGGGCAGAGCATTATCTCCAGCTCGGCGACGTGGTGATCCGCAACGTCTCCACGGACCTCTATGTCAACGGCACGATGATCGAGCAGGATGGCAATTCGATCTTCATTTTCGAGGTCGCCGGCCTGTGTATCGGCCACCTCGGCCATCTGCATCACAAGCTCACCCCCGAACATGTCGCGCAGATCGGCCGGCTCGATGTGCTGTTCATGCCCGTCGACGGTACCTATACGATGAGCCAGGCCGGTATGATCGAAATCGCGCAGATGCTGCGTTCGTCTGTCATCTTCCCCATGCACTTCTTTTCCAGCTTTTCACTGCAGCGATTTCTTGCGGGCATGCAGGCCCAATTCACCATCGACCAACCGGGGAGCAATACTACCACGGTCTCGTTGACCACACTGCCGCAGACGCCGTCGGTGCGGGTGCTACTGCCCTACTGACCTGCAACGCCGGCACCTGGCATACCCAAGTCCCCAGGCGAAAGCACAAAGGCCTTGCCGAAGCCGCCATTGAGGTGGGCGCGCTCCAGAGCCAGCCGGAAAAAGTGGAAATCGCCGAAATCGATATAGAGTTCGGCCTTCGGGTGGCGTTCAAGCCAAATGCCGCGCAATTCGTCACGTTCATCCAAACTTGCATCGACCCGTTCGATCATTCCGATCAGCGTTATGCGCGGATGCGCGAGCGCATCGCCCTTGCCGGGTTCCCCAAGCAGAACGGATGCACGCCCGTCGAGCGCCAGCGCCTTTGAGTGAAACGAGAGTTCCGAGGCGAGAAAGATCAGCTGGCCCTTCGGGTCGCAAGCCACAGCGATGCGGCTGACCAGCGGCATGCCGGTTTGCGGCTCGATGACGCCGAGCGCCCCGTAGTGCGCTCCGGCAACCAGCTTGTGGCCAAGTTCGCGAGCGGCTTCATCGGTCTCACGGATCGGATTGATCTTTTTCTCAGCCATCGCATTCGACCCTTCGTTGCGCTTGTCCGCCATTGTCAAAGCTGCAATATCATGAAGAAAAACCCTTCAGGGAGGAACCCATGCAAGGATTGATGATGGATCGCCCGCTTCTCATTTCGGCGATCATCGATCACGCTGCGCAATATCACGCGGACGCCGAAATCGTCTCGGTGAATACCACCGGCGGCGAACACCGCACGAATTATGCGGAGGTTCGAAAGCGTGCCCTCAAGATGGCTTCTGCGTTGGAGAAACGCGGCCTCAAGCGCTCGGACCGTGTCGCCACGATCGCTTGGAACAACTACCGGCATCTTGAACTTTATTACGCGATATCCGGTGCCGGATTCGTCTGCCATACAATCAACCCGCGTCTGTTTGCCGACCAGCTCGACTACATCATCAATCATGCCGAAGACCGGTTCATCTTTTTCGACGCCACCTTCCTGCCGCTGATCGACGGATTGCGGGAGAAATTGCCCAGGGTCGAGGCCTTCGTGGTGATGGAGCCACGCGACGACAAAACGGCGCAGAGTTATCCCTGGGTCGAATTCTACGAAGACCTGCTGACGACAGGCGAGGATGACTACGAATGGCCCACGGATATTGATGAACACGCGGCCTCCTCGCTTTGCTACACGTCAGGGACGACGGGCAACCCCAAGGGTGTGCTTTACAAGCATCGTTCCACGCTGATCCACGCGATGATGAGCGCCACGCCGGATGTGATGAACCTCTCCGCACGGGATTCCATACTGCCGGTTGTGCCGATGTTTCACGTCAATTCCTGGGGCATTGCCTATGCCGCGCCGATGGTCGGCGCCAAGCTTGTCATGCCCGGGCCGAATTTGGACGGCGCCAGCCTCGTCAACCTGCTCAACACCGAGAAGGTAACGATGGCCGCCGGCGTGCCGACCATCTGGGCCGGTCTCATCGCCCATCTCGAAAGCGAGGGCGAGAAGCTGCCGCATCTGACTCGCACCGTTATCGGCGGCTCGGCCTGTCCGCCTTCCATGATTGCAAAGTTTCGGGACGATTTCGACGTCGAGGTATTGCATGCATGGGGCATGACGGAACTGTCCCCGCTTGGCTCCGTCAACAATCTGAAGAACAAGCATCTCGAACTCCCCGAGGACGACAAGAACCGACTGCGCCTTTCCGCGGGCCGCCCACCCTTCGGCATCGAGCTCGGCATATTCGACGATGACGACAACCAGTTGCCGAATGACGGCGAATCACAGGGCAATCTGTATTGCCGCGGCTTCTGGGTGCTTGACGAATATTTCCACAACGAAGGCGGCGAACCCAAGCGCAAAGGCTGGTTCCCGACAGGTGACGTCGCCACGCTCGATCCAGACGGTTATCTCGTCATCCGCGACCGCTCCAAGGACATCATCAAGTCCGGCGGCGAGTGGATCTCCACCGTTGATCTGGAGAATCTTGCCATGGCGCATCCGGCGGTCAGGGACGCCGCCGTCATTGCGGCCAAGCACGCCAAGTGGGACGAGCGACCGCTCCTCGTTGTCGTGCCCAAGGATGGCCAGACCATGAGTGACGACGATATGCGTTCCTTTTACGAGGGCAAGGTCGCCAAATGGTGGATCCCCGACCGCGTGCAGATTGTCGAGGAAATCCCGCGCAACGCCACCGGCAAGGTACGCAAGAATGTGTTGCGCGAGCGATATGGCGAGGTGCTGTTGGGGTAATTTGCCAGCGCGCCATGCCTCCCGGCAAAGCGCTTGCGGGCGGGCGGATATTGTCTTTGCGGCGATTGAGATGCCGCCTCCCACCTGAAGGGACTTCTTGATGAACATGGTTTATGCCGCCATCGCGATGATGATTGGCGCTGGTTTTGCCTTTCAGCCGGCGATCAACGCGGTGAGTTCGCGGCTCTTGGGTTCTCCGGTTGCTGCTGCTGCCGTCTCCATCGCCATCACTTTCGTGGCGTTGCTCGCCTTATTGCCCTTGGCCGGCGGAACATTGCGACCTTCCGCTCTTTCGGCCCTTCCATGGTGGGTGGTGTTCGCCGGGCTGATTGGCGCATCGGTGGTCGCTGGTGGCGCCTGGATCGTACCGGTAACCGGCGTTGCCGTATTCATGGTAGCGATGATCGCCGGACAATTGACCGGCTCGGCACTGATTGACCAGTTCGGTTTGTTCGGTCTGGAAGCGCGACCGGTCGGATTGCTGCGTTTTGCGGGTCTGATGCTGGTGCTGGTCGGTGTGGCTTTGGTACAGGCGGACTCGTAACGCAGTTATGTTGCGGCCCGGTCCTTATCTGGCAAGCAGGATCGGGACGAGTTGGCTTCCACCTTTACCCTGGACCACGACAGTCTGACGCGCTGGTTTCGGGAAGAAAGCCTTGAAGTCTTCCTTGGCCTGCTTTTCATTGCCGAGCGCCCTGTGAGCGAGGGCACGTAACCGCAGGGCCTGCTTGTCCTCCGGCTCATAGTCCAGCACCTCGTCGAGATCGGCGAGCGCCGCCTCGAACTGGTGAAGCCCCAACAGTGCCTCGGCCCGGCCCACGCGTGACTTCAAGTCGAACTGATAGCGCTCAATCACAACATCGAAGTCTGCTTTCGCTTCAGCATATTGATGCTCCGCCAAATGCGACTTCGCACGGCCGCGATAGGCGGCGTGGAAGGTTGGATCAAGCTCGATCGCCTTGTCGAAATCGGCAATCGCCATCTTCGTGCCGCCGGACAGCAGCATCGCGTTGGCGCGTTCATAGCGGGCGCGGGCATAATTCTCGTCCATTGCCACGGCGCGATCAAACCATGCGAAGGCTTCTTCGCGCCGTCCCTCGCCAAAATGCAGCATGCCGAGCGCGATGAGCGAACGGATGTCCGCAGGAATCTTCGCTGCTGATTCGCTCAGAAGTTTGAGCGCCTCATCAGGCTTACCCTGGTTGTACAAGCTCACGCCGCGCTGGTAGAGCGGATTGGCGATTTTGTCGTAAGGATCGGTGATCTCGACCGTCAGGCAACGCTGGCCCGGCTGGCAGCGGGCATTGGCGGGCTGGGCGAGTGTTGCAAGCGCAGCAAGCGCAGAGGCAATCATTACGGCGACGGCGAGGGGATGAAAGACGCGGGAAGTCATGGCTGTTCTCATGCTCCTTGTTGCGCGCGCCCCGCGAGAACTCGTTCTCGATGATTGCAACATACCTGCCTGCGCCGCCCGGTGCTGTGCGATGGGTCACATGTCAGATTCTGCCCGCCCATTCGCCTTCCCTGCGGACATCGGCCCGGTGTTGGATCAGCGGTCTGTTTCGAGGCTGGATGATCGGGCAACTTCACTGACGGGCCTGATCTCGGCGATGGCACCCCTGAAAACATCGAAGGTCCTGATATCCACTTGTTGTCCGAAATAGCCGGAAGCCATGCGGCGCAAAGCGGCGAGAAAATTGTGCCGTTCAAAGGCAAGCAACTCCGCAGTATGGGTGCGGATGCGCTGAGGATCGAGCTGGCGGGAAGCCAGTTCATGGACCCCTCGAGCTACCGCGTCGGCATCGTCGTCGACGACCATGCAGAAAGGCAGCGAATAGTAGCGGTCCCGCCCACCCAACGAGCGGGTACTCACCAGCGGCCTGCCGCAGAGCAAATACTGTATCGAAGCGCGCATGTAGCCTTCGTCGGCGGAAAGGCAAAGTCCGACATTGGCGCTGCATACGAGCCTTCCGATTGTTCCGGCGTCGAGATAGGCGTATTCACCGCCGGCGTGATTGGCATAGTGGGCGTTCGGTAATATCGCCTTCGCATTTGCAAGCGCTGTGTCAGCATCGATATCGACCGGCGGACCATAGACGAGGATCAACCGATCTATTGCGGCTGCGAGCTTATGCCGTTTCATCGGCGACAAACGGGCAATGTAGATTGCGTCCTGGCCCGCAAGGCCCGGCTGGGGCTGGCAGGGGCGCCACTCTGTCTCGCTGACGAATATTGAGCCATTGGCCGGTATGCAGGCGATCCCCGCCTGCGAACAATGCAGGACCTCCGTCTCGCTGTTTGCCAGAACAACAAACAGGTGTCCGGGGAGTTGGGCTTGCGCCTCGCGAAGCGAAACAGTCAGTTTTTCGATGAACTGCGGGCGCTCAAGGTTCCAGGTCAACGAAAGCAGGTGCAGACCCCGCTTCACGTCGAACAGTTTCGGCATGAGTACGGCGAGGTTGCGCAATGAAATGTGACCATGCTCGGCCGTGCTGATTGTGATCAGCGGCGAACCGCTTATGATCGTGGCGCCAATCCAGGCATTCGCAGCTTTCCTGCGAGCCTTTTCCATATCGGCGGTATCAGTCATGCCCGACAAGAACAACACGGGAAAACCGCAACCGTTGTTTCTGCTCGCAAACGGGCGCAGCGGCACGCATTTGCTGCGAGGCATGCTTGCGGCCGGTTTCAGTGTCGAGGATTTCGGCGAAGCCTTCAACCCTGATCTTGAACCGGCGACCCATGACTATTTTCCGTTCCTTGTTGACCGGGTGAAGCAGAACCCTCAGCTTGCCGTTCCCGCGATCGAAACACAACAGCAACTCTTTGCCGACTACCTTGACCGGCTCGCCGCGATATCCACCGGGCGGTATTTCCTGCTTGATGCAAAGTACAGTCACTCGCACCGCTTCAATCCCGTGCATCATGATGTGGCCAACATTCCCTTCATGCTCGCGATGATCAGGGACCGTGCTATCCCAACCATCCATCTGGTCCGCCGCAATCTGGTCGCCCGAAGATTGTCCTTTCTGCGGGCGGTACATACCGGTCAGTGGATAGCGCGCAAGCCCTCTGGTAGGGCCCAATCCGGCACGGGGATGAATGTCGATTGCAATCGTTTTCTCGCGGACCTCAATCGCGACCTGGCCGAGGTTCGGTTCTTCGACAATTGCATGAAGGGTCACCCCCGATTGTTGGCTGTCTACTATGAGGAACTGTTGGATGGTCGGGAGATGTCGGCGTCCGTGAGGACCCTGCTCTCCGGCTTTTTGGGATGCAATGATCCGGGCAGAATCGAACCCCGCACGTTCGCATCAGGAGAAGGTCCGGATGAATATGTTGAGAATCACGCCGAGCTGGCCGCCAGGCTTGCCGGAACACCCTTTGCCGAGATGCTGGCGCAGGTAATGTGAGACATGGGCACGCCAACCCTGTGCATAGCCATAGCGACCTACCGGCGTCCGAAGGATCTGGACAATTGCCTTGCCGCACTGGTGCCGCAGCTTTCCGGCCGAACCGGCGTGAGGGTGGTTGTGGTTAATGACGCCAGCCATGACGAAAGCTACGAAACCATCATCAGGAAGCATGAAGGCGTGATCGACTACCGCGTGCAGTCACAGAACGGCGGTCCCGGCATGGCCCGTGCCGCCGCATTTGCCGGCGCGACGGAAGATTACCTGGTCTGCACCGATGACGATTGCATCGCGCCGCCTGATTGGCTGGATACGCTGATTTCCGTGCTTGTCGCCAATCGCGGGGTAGATCTTGTTGCGGGGGCTGTGCGGCCGGTTTGGACAGATGATCCAAGCCTCTACCGGCGCTTGCTGGCCGTGCCTGCGTCATATCCCGCTCCAGCTTTCTCGCGCGAAGGGTTGCTGACGGCCGTTACCGCCAACTGCGCCTACCGAAGCGAGGCGTATGAACGCGCCGGCGGCTTCAACCCGGCCATCCGGGGGGCGACCGAAGATTGCTACATCACCCAGCGCATCTTACGGAACGGTGGTTCCTATGTCGTGCCCGGTCATCTGGTAATGGGTCACAAGGCGGAGAACCGGCTGGGTGAAATGCGCAGGCGGTTCAGGGGTTACGGGATGGGCGGTGCGCAAATCGTGTTCATGGAAAAGCTTTGGCAACTCGCCGAAATCAGTTCCGACGGATCATGGCGTGATGCCTGGCGCAGCATACGGTCAAGGGTGCGACGCAGTTGGAGCGAATCCCGCCGCGAGCGCCGCAACCTGTTGACCCGGTTTTTGTTCGCATCAATCACTGGATTACTGGCCTTTGAGTACGAACGCGGCTGGCGTCGCGGCATCCGCCGGTTCGGCGAACGCGAGGCGAAGCTTCCCCAAAGGCCCGGTCTCGGTTCCCGCTTTGTCGATTTTTCCGATTCAGGGAAGGCGGCCATTGCACTTGGCCAGAAAAGTAGCTAGCGCCACCAGCCTTCGTCTGATTGGGCCGCCACCCAGTGGTCGATCTTCCAGAAGCCGGACCAGGCCTGCAGGGTACGGTGCCAGCGCGGCATGCGCAGTGCAGCGAAGTTTGAGTGTGAGATCCAGAGCAGATGCAGCAGCGAACGGAGTATCGCCGAGTTTTTGGGGATGCGACGATCGCGAAGGACGTTCTTTACGAGCCAGATGAAGGGTAACACACGCAGCGGTGAGCGCCCGGTCCACGCGTCCCACTGCCTGGCATAGGCTTCAAGCGGAGTGGTATCACGTTCGGAAAGCACTTCCGGCAACTCCACGAAACCTCCGCCCTGAGCGATGATGCGTGCAACCATATGGAAATCCCATCCCGGGCAGGTCCCGGTTGGAAAGATGTCGCGCAGATGTGTTCGCCGCATTAACGAAAAGAGCCGGGCGTTCTCAACCGGGTCACGGAGATAGTTTTGTAGGTTTTCTACGCGCGTACCTGCGAGCGGGGCGGTTCCAAGCGAAATCCGGTCGAATCTACCTTCCAGAAAGAAGGCAACCTTTCCGGTGCTCGCGGTAAGGCTTTCATCTGACCTCAGAGCAGCGAGATTTTCCTCCATGAATTCCGGATACCAGCGGTCATCGGCAGGCGCGAACATGAAGTAGGGCGCTCTGGCGTTCTCCAGCGCCCGGCGAAAGGACGCGTTCACGTTCACCC